>Ga0307947_1001141_pt1 | contig 20526 bp, 21 predicted proteins | sample OrgLakmetagen232_FD_201840 | JGI IMG/M metagenome (GOLD analysis project Ga0307947, IMG submission 201840) | Saline water microbial communities from Organic Lake, Antarctica - #232 | ecosystem: Environmental > Aquatic > Non-marine Saline and Alkaline > Saline | place: Antarctica: Organic Lake...
TCATGCTCTTGTGCCGGCTGCTGCTCAGCGTGATCTAGTCTGTTTTCCTGCTGCTGCTGCTGTTCTTGATGTGCCACCTGTTGCAGCTCCTGTTGTTGTGCCTGCTGCTCTGCGGAACGTCGATTTTATTCTTGCTGTTTCAGCTCTTGCTGCTCATGCTCTTGTGCCAGCTGCTGCTCAGCGTGATCAAGTCTGTTATCCTGCTGCTGCTGCTGCTGTTCTTGATGTGACACCTGTTGCAGCTCCTGATGTTGTGCCTGCTGTTTTGCGGGATGTAGAACCTTTTCTTGATGTGTCAGCTCTTGCAGCTCATGCTCTTGTGCCGGCTGCTGCTCAGCGTGATCTAGTATGTTTTCCTGCTGCTGCTGCTGCTGCTGCTGTTGATGTGCCACCTCTTGCGGCTGCTGCTGTGTTACAGGGGCTGCATGGCAAAGCAGGAATTGCATGGTCAAGCGTCATCAAGGAAAATTCCTCCAAGTAAACTCGTGTTCAAATCGTACCACTGCCAACTTGTTGCAAGATGTGGGTGGTTGCGTGCTCTAATGTGCCAATGTTTGCGAGTGCTTCTTGCTAACAACCTGTGCCATTGCTTGGTGCGAGTTTGGAGGCTGGGTCTCGAGCTAAAACACCAGGACTCGTGAAGATTGGTCGCATTATTGGTGCCCCGTCTTCGAATACGAGCCCCTTTGGAGGGAAGTCGTCGTTTTTAACCTCGTTAACTATGAGCGGGACTGTACTCATATTATTTTTGGTAACCTACAACGCATTAGGATGCCATACAATTGATGGCAAGGTGTCAAAATTCCACGGAGGCGGCGTTTCTTGCTTGGCATTTTAATATAAATATTAATTACGCACAATATAAAGGAAGCATCTGCACAGGTAAGTGGTGCGTCGCCTGGATGGCTGCTCGAAGCTACTGCTCGAAGCTACTGCTCGAAGCATAAGTGCTGGTATATATTAACATTCAAACACCCCTAACAATCTCAGAGACCACTGTCATGGGACCAGCAATACAAGATGAGGGGGGCGTCAAGATGGCCGGCAAGTCCACAGGTAATCAGTGGGTGATGAGCACAGGGAGCAAACGCCTCGCCCTTTTCTTTGCTTGCGAATGAATGACCACTAATTTCTGGAAGCAGCGGAGGCAGCTGCAATGCATCTTCTGAGACAAATGTACTTTAAACCGTGTGTTTAAATATATATGTCTTCAGAACCAACCAATGGACGGACATGGTGGGACAAATAAGCGGCCTTTGACCCAATGCAGAAACTCTACGTATCATGCATTGTGACCGCCCCATGCGCCATGCTTATACACTACCCTACAAGAATGATTCTTCTCAGGCTATCCCTTATCCCTTATCGTGTTAACCGCAGTGATTGCAATCGATTTCGGAACTCATGCAACTGGCTTTGCATATGCCATGAAGGAACAAGGTAATCTGATGTTTGAAGCTGCAGTCAATTAACATCAATGTCAATTACTGTCTCTTAAATTTAAGGCTGAACATTATACCGTCGGTGGATTCAATTAGCTTTGCATTGTTAAAGGGAAAGTCAAACACAGTCTTTTAAATCAGGGAGATCAGGAAAAAGCACACACGTTGCTAGAGCTGTTGTTCAAATCTTAGACGTTGAACTTAGCAGTTTCCTTTTGTCATTTGTTCAATGCAGGTGTCTGGGGCGCAACTCACATGCATGAAACTTGGCCGGAAAGTAACTTGCGATACCCTAAGACCCGCACAACCATCTTGTATACCCCTGACAGGTAGGATCAATGTTATATAGAAGCTTTGATATGCTGAGATGTTAGGCTGGTGTAGATTGTGTGCTGTTTTATGCCGGCTTTTGCTACTTTACAGGATACTTCATAGCACACTTCTTGACTGTGATTGTATGCACACTCAGACGCCCCATGCTCAACACAGACACGCACACCAAACAGTGTGTGCAAAAACGTTCGGGTTGATCAGTCTAATGTTTTTGAGTGGCTTTTGGCAACTCAATTAGTCCTCTGTTCCAATCTTGAAGCTTATTCGGATGTCTCAGTTCCTCCTTTTTCAGAAATGGCAATGAAATAGAAAGAGTTGTAGGGATGAGAACATTTTTTGAGGTGCAAAGAAACAGGGAATTCTCACAATCATAATTCACTTCTTTTCTGATTTGCATTATTTGCTTGCATGGCAGGTCGGTAAAAGCCTGGGGACACACTGCTGTTAAAGAAGCGCTGCAAGGAGGCTCCTCTGATGCCCGGTGGGTTTGACAAGACAAAGCCGTTTCCAAGTGCCGTGCCTTTGTTCAAGCTGAGTCTGGCTTTCTGCTACCAAGCTTTCTGATTTGTGTTGTGTTGGCAAAAACTAATCCGAAAACCAATTAAGAACACGAACACCACTGTCTCAAAGCCAACATTTCTAGACGGTTATTTTGCAGCTCGCAATATTTGATGAGATTCTTTTTCCTTTCTCCAATTCAGTTTAGTTGAAAACTTCAAGCTCGCATTGGAGGATCCTGAGGCTGCGTCGGGTCTCCCTTTTGGTTTGTCGACTGAACAGGTAAGGACCCTCATACACATTTGGTGCATCTGGAAAAGTCTCTGATGATTTTAACACTGGTAGCAAGTCTGCCTTGCCGCTCACAACACAATGACACCTGAATTTTGTAACCTTCAGGTAGTTGCTGACTACCTGGAGCAGATGTATCGCTATATTATCTGTGCTATACGTCAGGAGGTGGGAGGTGTGAAGGGCCTGGCTGCCACCCGCCCAGACTCCATCCAATGGCAAGTCATTCGGCCTTGTGTGTGGTGTCCCTTAGATTTAAGATTATATGCAAATGTGAGCTGCAATATGATAATTAGCTCATGCAGTGGATCTTTCAAAACAATATGCTGAGCATAAAGTAACCGAGACTGATAGTGCAGCCAGAACAGCATGCCAAAAAACACGTGCAGGACAGCTGCATGCTCTGTTCAGTGACGTAGCTGCTTGTCTTTAAATTGAAATTTGATGTTTTTATGTAAGCGCTTTCCCCCTTTCACAAGGTTGTATTCTCAAGCGTGTGTGAAGATTACAAGCCACCGCCTCACGCAGGCTATTGTTGTCCTTGCCAAGAAATTGCTTTTAATTCAGATATTCTTGACACTTTGCTCGTCTCGGTCAACCTTATATCAGGTGCCTGACTGTTCCAGCCATCTGGTCAGACGCGTCTAAGGAGAAAATGCGCAACGCATGCAAGCGGGCAGGTATGATACGAGAGCTGGACAGCGAGGACTTGAGCATTATCTTTGAACCTGAGGCTGCCAGCCTCCATGCCCTGAAGAATCAAATGCCCCCCTTACAAGCAGGTACGTGATGCAGGAAGCTTACACTCAAATTTATTTGTACATTAACAAAGTAAACTGAGTACTTTAGCAAGCAGCATTGCTTGTGTTTTTGGAAAGTATCTTACAAACGCATGAATTTGTCTCAGCATGGCTTGCGTCTTGGTTAATGTTACGATTCAAATACCTCTTCCTGCATCCTTGACACTTGGTATTAGTTATTTGCACAGTCTGAAACACCGTCTTTTCTTCTTCAGTTCAATGTTCTCAGGGGCTTCTACCTCAGTAAAGTTTGCTTTATGCGTCAGTCTCCTGGAAGCCTGGTGTAACTGCTGTGTAAATGTGTAAGATGTACGGTCCTGGCCCCTATCTGTACCCTGTTTTTACACAGGTGAGACTGTGATGGTCATCGATGCTGGAGGAGGCACGGTTGACATCACCGTCCATGACTGTGAAGCACGTGGGGGGCACGTTGTCCTGGCTGAGGCACTGACATCAGCTGGCCACCTGTTTGGAGCGGCTCACATCAATGCTGCCTTCCTGTAAGCCTGCAACTGCACTTAATACGAGGCTAATATGAGTACAAGTGACAAGGCTACACATGCACATGGATCTGTCAGCAAAAGTCTGCAGCCTTCCGTTGCCTTTGCAATTTCCTTTCAATATTTTGAGCAGCTTTTACCAGAGGGGGTTATCTGAGCAAATGTCCAAACATGCACCTTTTTGCACTAAAAAGACAACCACTTATGTCAATTCACCAAATTTAACCCAATCTAGCTTCACAATGTTGCTGATATTATATGCTACCAGAGCATGTGCTCAGATTTAGTTAAGTCGCCCTGCGTAAGGAATGACAGGACTAAATGCACACATTGTGTACCTGTATCCTGAACAGGTGCTCTCCATGGGGAATGGTGCATAAATTTGCATATATTGCCAATCGCTCGTTATTTTTGCTCCATTATTTTTGCAATGATCTTCATTTATCATAACGACTCCAAAATACCAAACATCACTCAGTTTGGTGCGCTGGCTGGTCAGATACAGCATATGGCTGCTAAGAAAGTAAGGTTCACGCCGCGGCCGATTAGGCATGGCTACCCTAATTTGCACGTTTCAAGCTCAGCTGCATTGGAATCTACATATTAGAATTGAGATTGAAACGTGCAAATTAGGGGAGCCATACCCTAGGAGCATGCCAAAACCATACCCATTTTGGGCCTCAGGTAACCCCCTCTGAGCTTTTACAGCAGCCAACTGGTGCCTTCCTCTTCCAGGAAGTTTTACAAGGAATCAGTTGGACAGGATGCCTTTGATGACTGGGCCAAAAACCAGCCAAGTGAGCTGGTGCAGGTCATGGAAAGGTAGGCTTATAGAAACGGGCAGGAATTGGATGTGTTGCCAGTGGGCTCTAACAGCGTTTCAGACCAATTCAGCAAAATTTGTTGCATTGCTGCCTCAAGGCCAAATTTGTACATGAATCCTCATTAGGCACACGATCTGAATGGGCTGCAGGTTTGAGATCGAGAAGTGCAAGTTTGTTGGGGATGATGACAGTGACGACAGCTCAACGTCTTCCACAGTCGTTGCTAACTCAGCAAAGCACAGGTGATGATGCCACAATTGCTCATAAGCTGAGACCTGTATTTATAAAATAGTGCTTTGAATGTTTCATGCCAATATCAAGGCAATCACGACATGCATGATACATGTAGTTCACTCCTGCCTCATGCATGATCCCCCTTCATGCGCAGGATTTTCATTCCTCCATCACTTCATGCAATCATGAGTGAAACTTGCAAAGCCCAGCTGGAGGAAAAGCAGGTGACCAAACAAAATAACTTCTGCACTGCAATTATAAAGGAATTCATGCGCGCTAAATAGCTCAATCACAAAGGATTGCTGGAATTGTAGAAGGATGGCTGGCAAAGGGCCTGCACAGCTGGTAGTTTGTGATCCTGTTCAGTCATGAGAGCCTGACTGCTGTGTAGGCAGGGGGACTGTTTATTAGGGGGAGCGGAATAGGGGCAATGAATTAATAGGTAAGCGCAGCAAAAGGCGCCAAGCAGGGGTTGTCCGCAAAAAAACCTACATGCCTTTACAATTCACAGGCAAAAAAAAGATACTAACAAAAACAAGCACGTTACGTGCAAAGTGCATCGTCTCTGAGCAAGGCAACTCCATGCTTTAAAGTACTAAGTAGCTTTTCTGAAAAGTGTAAAAATTCTTTGCTACCTAACACATTTTCTAATTTTCCTTTTATTCTCCAACTGATTCCATGAACAAACACCTACATTGTGCCAACTGCAGGGCTCGAGTTCTGATCTAGTATTGGATGACAACATGAGCCTTCTGTTTGCCCAAACCGTCAACTGCACCATCGAGCTTGCCTTGAACAAACTGAACCACCTCCCTCATCGTTGCTCGAGGGTGCGTGTTGCTGTCAATAACCTTTGAACTTGCAGCACTATAACATGAAGGGAGGCGTGCAGGGTCTCTTTGTTTGATTGTAGAAATGGAGCTAATGAAAGTGCTGTCTGATGTGGTAAGGAGAGGCAGTAAAGCTAGCAGAGGCTCTTAACCAACACCATAATTCTCCAGGTGCTTTTGGTCGGTGGAGCAGCCTCCAACATCTACATCAAAGCACGAGTCCAGGAGGCTCTCATTGAGGAGCACGACCTGGCAGATTGTCTAATGGTGCCATTGCTCCCCTTTGCTGCAGTGCTCTCAGGTACCTTTGTTGAGGAAACCTGAATGGCTTACAGGGTTTGATCTGCCACGCGTTCTCTCTAACAGAAACCTTCTGATTCTGATGAAAGATTGGAGGTTTATGCTTTTAAAGCTAGTGTGTAGGTGAGGAATCAGTAAGCAAATATTGAACTAGGATACACGAGCTGCAAAATGTACTCAGCAGTTCTGTTTTGATGTAAAGGTCACAAGCACGACAGACCGTAGTATTTGAGAGTAGATACCATTTACCCTATACCTACGTGCAAGCTGAGTACTTTCTTTACCCCCAACAGGGGCAGTGATCTATGGGTGTCAGCCGTCCCTTATTCGTGCAAGGCGAAGCCGCTTGACTTACGGTATGGTTTGGAAAGTAGATTTAGTTATGTTAGATGGAAAGGATTGAGTGGAATGAGCTGAAGCTGGATGAAAGTACCAGTATATCTTGTTGTACTGAATGGAAAATCTGATGAAAGCAACAATAGCATGACATCAAGACATTGGAAGTGATTAATTGCAGAATGTTGGACTAAAGCTGTGTTTGATATTTATGATGGAATAGAAATGCTACTCTCTGGCAATTCTTACAGGCATTCGTATGCATGAGCCTTGGGAGGATTTTGCGCCAAGGACTTCAAAGTTCTGGTAAACGCCCCACCTTTACTTTCAATGCATCTGAGCCTTCATTGATTGGAACACCGTTGCTTATGGTGCATCATAAACAGTTGACTATTTACTTTGATACAGGCATACAGAAGATGAAGAATTTTATACCAACGCTGTCTTCTTACCCTTCGTCAACAAGGGCCAGCTTGTAAGTAGCCTTACGCCTTTTTACCTTGATCAACACCCTTGTAAAACAACCTGTCCAGCACTGTGTGTAGCCTGCTCACTTTTCTTCCATACTTGGTCATGAAGGTCGAGCGAGATGAGGTGGTTGAACATGTTGCGGTTCCCTCATTCAGAGACCAGCTTCACACCGATGTCCAGCTCTTGGCTTCAACAGATGTTGGCCAAAAGTGGGTGAAGCAGATACACCATTAAGTGCAGAGTTCTCCAATACAAATAACGGGCCATGCAATTGAAGTGAGCATCCATTGTTTGCGCTCAGGTATGTCGGAGCTGACATGCGTGCCGTTGGTAGCCTGCCCCTGAACTTCCCCACAGGTAAATTTGGTGTCGCTTTTGAAACACCGACCAGTTGCAAATGTCAGCTAAAGCCTGACTGTGCAAGACAGCCTTACTTCATCCTTGATCCACCACAGGATCTTCAGGAGAGTCCCACACACTTACTGTGAAACTGCTATTTGGGCGCACAACAGTCACAGCCGCATGCTCTGATGAAGCAACAGGCGCGGTTGTTTCTCTCCCCTTCCGATTTGCACACTCCTGAGAGCACATAGGTTGGAAGTTTTCCTGTGCTTTAGACGTACTCTAACAATTAACAGTTTTTGAGCTGTAATTTGTGCGGCTGTGTGCGGCAGCGGCATTCCTTTGGCAGATTTGCAAACGATGCTAGTTGAATGGGAGCTCCTTTTAAATCTTGCACATGTCAATGGACAGATGCTGGTATTCAGTGGATATTGTAAGGTGTAACAAATTGTCTGATGGGAGTAGGTGCTGCGGATGTATTTGCCCAAAGAGAGCATCAATTAAATCCTTTGTATTTGGCATTTGTAATGAGAAAAAATATAGATTTTTGGGGCATATTATTCTTGAGCATAAAGATGGTGTCTGATACTGACTCTTGAAGACGTTGCCATTTTTAATGAAAATTTGCTGGTTGAGCCGGAGTTTTTCTTGCCTATCATCCCCTGAAATTTCAGCAATTACACCCATGTGACCAACACTTCTCATTACACCCATGGTAACCAACCCTTCTCTTTACAAGTTGTCAACTTATAGTTCCAAGCAGCTCTTTCAAAGTTTCAGGGCTCAGTGTTCGTTTGATGCTGGACTGGTGCACCAATAAAAGTAATACCGGTAATATTAAGTTGCTCCCTTCTGGTCGTGCAGGGTGGTGCTTTGTCGCCCTGGAATTAGGCAGCAGCAAACGACTGGCTATCAAACATTCCAGATTCCTGAAACAGCTGAAACCAGAATCAAACCAAAGTGGCTCTTTCCACGTAACTTCTCGGATAGATTCAGGCCTACCTCCGGCTGTTTACCAATGAAACAAAAAACAACAATGGAGGGGGGTGGGTTCTTTGGTGTGGCAGAGGGCAGTTGCTCCCTTCTGGTCGTGCAGGGTGGTGCTTTGTCGCCCTGGAATTAGGCAGCAGCAAACGACTGGCTATCAAACATTCCAGATTCCTGAAACAGCTGAAACCAGAATCAAACCAAAGTGGCTCTTTCCACGTAACTTCTCGGATAGAATCAGGCCTACCTCCGGCTGTTTACCAATGAAACAAAAAACAACAATGGAGGGGGGTGGGTTCTTTGGTGTGGCAGAGGGCAACTGAGGGAGGTTGGGAGCACCCCAGCAGCACCGCCAGCCGTCAGAGAATCCACTTTCCTCAGACAGCATCAACTTAAAGATGTCGGCAGACTTCAGGGTGATATTTACCTCTTTTAATCAAGTGCATGCTGTGGGGCACTGGACCTCAAAACAGCTGAATAAAATAATGAGGGAACAGCACAATTAGCTCTGCAGCAAAAGCCTTCACTAGCCTCCACACCAGCTTCTTGGGAGGGGGTGGCACCATCTGCAACAATGACAAGACGGACCCTCTCAAGGACTTGGGTCTTGATTCTCAAATACCTAATTAAGACGCCTGCTTCCAAGCTCCATGTGCACTCTGTCAACTTAACTGCAGACGTGCCCTTTCCAACTATCATCAGGAGCCGGTTCAGGCTAGGCCTACCTGCAACCCTCCTGCCTTTCTTGCCCGAGTCTTACGGTACTCAAGTGGCTCCTGTTCTTTAATCAATGTGGGGAGTGGTCTTCACTGCCTGCACAGTTTTTCCTCTTATTGGCCTAGGCCTAGGCCTGCTGTTATAATCATGTTACAAAAACCATTGTGGTACCACTTTGGAATGGATCTTGAGTGTTCTACATTTCCTCCTAGCCAGCACATCTGGAACAAACATGTGTAAGTGCTACTAAGTGAGTGCACATGGAGTTAGAAAGCAAACTTTTTGGCTGTCTATTTTTCAAACTGGCTCCTACGTGTTCGTGCTATAGGTTGTGGTAGGTGCCACTCAGATTATTTCTTGAACATGGGGCTGCAATTACGCTTGATTTAAAGAGTGAGCACTTGATTCTGATGGCACTATTCAACTGGGATGGTTTGAATAATCTCAGATTCCCCTGGCTCAGCACAGACATGCACACTCAAATTTCCAATGAAAAAGCTGCTCGGTCTGGCTAGCTCATTGCTTCCAAGTGGCTACTGACACCTTGTGACCATTATAGTCTTTCACTTTGAGCTTTTCTCAAAGGAAAGAACCTTCCCCTTATCTCTCACCTTGCCAATGACATGAGGAGCAAATGCTGTTTTGGGGTAAATATGTGCGGGACGCCACCATGGTCTGTTTAGTGGTGTAGCTTCCTATCTGAGACATGAAGATGTTTTTATTGGTAATATGGTGGCAAATGGATAGGTGAGGAGATTGTATTTGCTGTATATTCATTGTACTGCCATTTTCTTGATATAACTCAATGCAAGTCCGATGCTCGTCCATCGTCCATCGTCCATCGTCCGATGCTCGTCCATCGTCCATAATACGGTTATAATTGTCTGAGAAATAATATCATTTGTCCCTTTTCGACATCACAAAGAATTCACGGCATATCCATCAAAAGTATATATTTTTCAGATGGAAAATCACGCCGTAAAACCCGCTCCCAAAAGCTTGTTTGTGAGCCTGGATGTTGGCACACACGCCTCCGGCTTCGCTTTTTCCTGCAAGTCAGAAATTACAGGCGATCTCTCTCGTGCACGAACACTTGAGAATTGGCCAGATGCACCCTTTCCCTATCCAAAGACACGGAGCCTGATCCTGTACCACAGAACGTAGGTTTTGGGAGGGGCATTGTTGATGGTGACATCAAGTTATCTCTCCGCTCAAGCATTGCTCTTTATATCAAGCCAGGGTGCCCATTGCTTGGGGATGGACGGCTGCCAAGAAGCTGGAGGAGATCGCGTCCCACGAACTTGCACATTACAGGTGACTGGAGGAGATCGCGTCCCACAAACTTGCACAGCATACAACACACTGCTGTATCCTCACGGATGTGTATTATATATTGAAATGTGAACTGTTTTGGGTTCTAAATATATGAACTTTATAGAAGCCCCGTATTCCCACGCCTTACACACATCTGAAGACCTTAACACTTAGCGCCACTCATACCCTTTCACCTCGCAGTCTGGTTGACGCATCAGTGTTCAAGCTAGGGTTGCACGATCCGGCACGGTTAAGCCTCCTTCCGCCTGGACTGACAGCTACGCAGGTAATGGAATTTGGTTACGTGTGAATGCAAGGATGGAGAAGGAAATTCCTCGACATATGTTGAGGGCAATGGCTGATACTTGCATTCAAACAATTTATCCAGCATGCTGGAGGCTGCTTCTTGGAATCTGAAGGTTCAAGAGCTTGTGTCTCAGCACATTTTTGCAGATTATGTTTTGAGATCTGGGTACCTACCACATGGAGAATGAGGTCACGCCTGCTGTTTCTGCTCCTTTGGACTTTTTGATCTGAATGTGGTAATTGTTTTCAACTCCAGAACCTTTAAGGATATGGGGTTTTTACTTCGACATTTTATTGATCAACGTGAAATCGCTTAAACAGGTCGGACTTGCTGCTGCAGGTAATGGCAGATTTCCTGCATTTCCTGCGCAAATTCATTATGGCCCATCTGATCAGAGATCCCGAGATTGGACCCTCCCGTGCCCGCATGGATTGCATTGCTTGGTAAGATAGCTTGAAACCACATATTTATTATCCATAGCGGCAGATCACTAAAGAAGTATGTTTAAACGCCAAAAGTTTATGGAGCACCACTCATTACGTAGCTCTGGAGCACACTTTTGGATGCTGAACTTTCCAACTTCTTTCAGGTGCCTCAGCGTACCTGCCTGCTGGTCCAATGCCAACAAGCAGGCTATGCGAGATGCAGCGCTCCGGGCAGGTTTCATTCGCACGCCTAACAGCGATGACCTTGCTATTGTGTATGAGCCAGAGGCAGCAGCCATCCACGCATTGGTAGACGCAGCACAGCCCCCACTGCTTGCTGGTGGGTCCGGTTTGTTCTTTCTCATTTGCATCGTGAGATGCAGTAACGAGGGTTTTATTTCCAAGGAAATACAGACAACCGCTCAAGTGCCCTCACAACTTGCTCTTAGAGGAATAGCATAAGAAAATGGACACATGAAAGAAAAACCAAGCTTTTAGTGAAGAGCAATTTATGAGGATCAAGGAAATTCAAAAATGGAGAAACAACAGAGAAACACAGATAAGAAAAGAGAAAGGCTAATAATTTTGCTGCACTACAAGAACTGGAGTTCATATATAAATACACTGAAATCGGCAGTTTGAGAGGGAATCTAGTATCCTGGGTGATTATCTAGCTATCCATGAGCCCCCCACTGAATTACCGAGCTTTCTCAAAATGACTTCTGCCTGCAAACCTATCTGAATGCACAGGGGAGACTGTGATGGTAGTAGATGCTGGAGGAGGGACTGTGGATGTCACGGTGCACACTTGCAAGAGTGTCGGTGGCAGTGTTGTGCTGGCCGAGGCTGTCCACTCAGACGCCAAAATGTGTGGCAGCGTCATGGTAGATGAGGCCTTCAAGTAGGTTGGGTACTCTCAGGCCTCAAGCTTTTTTTGCATAGCTGAAGCGGAGGTGAATCTGTGCTCTCATCCTGTTATAAGTCTGTTGAGGAATGCCAATCTCACATGCCTTCATCACAAGACTGCAATTCACATTCATAAAAATAACGGGCTGCTTATTATGCATTAGCAATTTCAAAAGCATACTGAAGCAACAGTTGGCCTTGGTTTGCAGGAAGGCGTACCGTGCTGCAGTCGGTGAAGAGGCGTATGACCAGTGGATCAAGAAGCACCCTTCTGAGCTGCGACAGGTTACGGAAAGGTGGGATCATGCAAAGTAAGGCGACCAATCCAGAGCGATTGGTTGGAGCCCCCTGAGTGAGAGTTGCAAAGCAATCTAACTACAAAATATGCAAGTTGCAAAGCCATCTAAATTATCAGGAACAAACATTGACCTAATCAGGCATTTCAGCCTCTGCTTGGTCTGGAGATGATCTGGATCTTTGCATAGACAGTTGTCTTGCTGTCTGGTGCACTTGCTAAAATAAATGTCGCTCCTTTATGCAAAACAACAGCTTTAAGAGCTCCAAGTGCTCATTCACGGGAGACACTGGCTGATCTGGATCTTTGCATAGACAGTTGTCTTGCTGTCTGGTGCACTTGCTAAAATAAATGTCGTTCCTTTATGCACCACAACAGCTTTGAGAGCCGCAAGTGCTCATTCACGGGAGACACTGGCAGCACATCTGGAGGCCTTCACCAAAGGATGGCACACCTTGCACTTCAGAGTACTTCATCTGTGAGGTAACGCGTCATTCCATGATACACATGAGCTTAAATTCAGTCCAAGTCACTAGCAGCTTTGGTCGCAAAACTATCCGATAAATAATTGCCAATCGGCAATGCACATACACAAACACAACAGTGCAGGGTGACCATCGATTTCGCATGGACCGCACACGTCCAGTACTTCAACCGTTTTAAACGTTCTGCATCTGTAAATTTGAAGAATAAAATGAGTATTTTGGGGGTAGATTAAGCAGCTCTAGCATTCCATGCTCCTTACTTTTCAGCATATTGGTGCCCCCTTCCTTGAGTGCTCTGATCGAGGCTGGTAACAGCAGCTTCAGGGGTAGTGCAGTGACGCTGAATCTCGAGAACCTGTTTGAGGAGCCTGTGACACAGACCATCCAGCTGGCATTACAGCAACTGCAGAAGCTGTCCCCTAGTCAGAAGTGTGATAAGGTAGGTTTTTGTTGTTGCACAAATATGAGATCCAGGCTGACTCTGCAAGCTCAATTTTCGTCTTAAACATTTCAGCAGAAGGTTTCTCTCAGCCAATCTGTAACTTGGTCAAGTAGGTGAAAAATGTCGGTGGTATTTGTTTAATTCTTATTCTAGACTGATATTTCAATTTCCAGGTACTGCTCAGTGGCGGTTTTGCTTCAAGCAAGTACCTTTCAGTGAGTAAGCGTGCCGTATTTTGCCTTATATTTTGTTGTGCCAGTAAACCTGCCTGTGCATTCTTTGTTTAAATTGTTATTAGATTATCTGGATAGTTTTAGCGAGACTCCAATTTCCACCCCTTGTGATATCCTTTGGTGAGTACCCTTATATTTACCAATGCAGATGCGAGTGCACTCAGCCCTGATTGACGGCAAAAAATCCAGCTCCCTCATCACGCCTCCCATGCCCTACTCAGCAGTGCTGCTAGGTAATGGATGGGAAGAGCACCCTCAGCAGCTGAATGTGCAGAAGATACTGTAATTTTGATTAGTCATGCAAGCTTCTAGCTGACTTAATTTTGTAAGGCAATATCAGCTGAAGTCGAACTGTCAGTTACAATCTTCCTGACTGCACAGGGGCGGTGCGCGCCTGCAGCCAACCTGAGCTCATCAATGCACGCAAGTCCAAGCTCTCTTACGGGGTCAGGACTTGCCAGTGGTACGAGCCAGGCTTTCCTGGATCCTTCATTCACAAGGAGACTGGCATCATGTACACAGATGCGGGGTTCATCCTGTTTGTGTCCAAGGATGATTTGGTATGTGCTTCTTTTGCAGTTTTGAGGTACATTCAGGAGTTGCCACGATTTCTACATCACTTCCATACACACATGCGAGAGGCTGGTGTGCAAACTTAATTCAGCATATGTTTGTTGCTTTGCACAAACTTAGGTGGCCAGCAACATGAGCGTTGTGCACACGGTGCATCCTCTCTACAGCGACACATTTAGGCCTCAAGTGAGGCTGTACGCATCTGACCAAGCTGGATCTTCCATTCGGTGAGGAGCATTTTGCCTTTTGGTTTCCCTGTGCTCACAATTTTCTTTATTTCAGGGGCTCAATACAACAAAGCAAACACATCCTTTCTTGTTACACTGTTGTTACACTTTTACTGTAATCACTTCACAACAGGTACATTGACGAAGCAGACCCAGACATGCAGGAAACTGCAGCTGTTGTAAAAATTGATGTGCCTCCCTCCTTTAAGGATGCACGTGACGCAGATATCAAAGTGGAGATGCAGTTTGGGCGTGCTGAGTTGGTTTTGAAGGCATGGGAGGCAAGCAGTGGTGTCCCTGTTAAGGCCAAAATAAAATTTGCCCAGGCTTAGTATATACTCTGGCAGTGTCAATGCTCTAGAACTTCTGTGGGTTGATGCTGCACAATATGACTGTTGAAAACTGGTTGGAAGCTATCCGAATAGTGGCATAAACCTGGAGGTAGCAAGGTTTCCCTCTTGCCATTGCAAACATTTATTTTGGAGTTTAAGCGCAGACGTGCTTGCATTTTGTGAAAGTTTTTAATATAGCATAGGTTGCATGCGTTTGGAGTTTGACCTTTGAAGAGCCACTTTGCAGTTTGCGATGTGGGTGTATAAATCAAATAAACTGTGAAAGTTGTGCAAGCTGGCGGTGTGCCTTGTGTTTTTCTCGTTATTCTGGGCGCTGCCGAATCATACTCGTGTGGCTTCTCTGTTTTGACGTAGATGCAATGATATGAACTTTAAGAGTAGTACCTCAAAAGGTAAATAAAATGATATCCTGGATTACGCAAGGTCACTTGCCATGTGTAAAGCTCTTCTCTAGCTTGAAAATCGCTTATACATCCAGCACGGGACTCCTGCTGTTCTGCTTGTCTCTTAATAGGCCCAGGAAACGTAGTAGCCTACTGTTTGAACGCAAGAGATTCATATTGGTATAAGCTACACTCATACCCAAAGCGGCATAAGAATGGAGCAGCTATATCGCTACATCATCTATGCTATACGTCAGGAGGTGGGTGGTGTGAAAGGCCTGGATGCCACCCGCCTAGATTTCATCCAATGGCAAATCATTTGGCCTTGTGTGTGGTGTCCCTTGGACGCAAGATTTTATGCAAATGTGAACTGCAATAAGATCTTAGCTCAAGCAATGGCCTGCTGAAAAGAATGCTGAGCATAAAGAGTGATAATGCAGCCAGAAGAAAACGTCAGTAAGTACGTGCAGGACAGCTGCATGCTCTGTTTAGTGATGTAGCTGCTTTTCTATAAAGTGGAAATCAGTTTCTGTGCCTGGCGCTCTTGCTTGTTTGAGCCTGAAAAGAAAAGAAAAGAAGAAAAAAGAAAAGGTTTGCATATAGTGTAAACACCACTGGCATGGATTAGGAAAGGATATTGTTTTGTGTTCTGCACCACCCAATGGACGTAGAGACACACAACATCCCACAAAAGAGGAAAGGCGTTTCAGTGGGGATCAGGTGGTCGGGAGGCAGAAGCCTGCGAACCACCAGGAGTATTGCTCATATATTTGTGGGGGTTGTGTTCATTGTCTTGTCTCATCTGTATGATTCTTGTCGCGGATCTGATAGCATGTAGGCTTCAATGTTTCATGAGTGCTGTGGCATTTAGATTAGTAGCTCCGAGGATGTGGAGTGGTTTCCTTGTGTAGCTGCTGTAAACGGTGCCGGTTGCTCCTAGCAGGATGGCGTGGAGGTTTTTGCGGTGTCCGAGTAAGCGAGGCATTAGCAGCTTCTGTTGTTCTCGTGCCTTTTCTGCTTGTTGGATAGTGGAAGTGTCTACACGGTACTTGATTTTGATTAAGTGTGTATCGCGTTTGCTTGGTTGTATGTCTCTTGGTTTCATAACCAGGGTATGGACTGGCAGCGCCATCTGCTCGGTTATCACGGGCAGCTCTCCTTGCATTATTGGCGGACATAGTTTGATACGTGTTTGTTGGGTTTTGTTTGGGGCGTGGTTGCTGGGAACTATGATTGCAGCTGCCTTGCTAAATTTCCGCCACTGTTGTGCATTGAGACTGGAAGGTAAGAGCCAAGTTGGAATTATTCCTATCTGTGTCCCCTCTAAAGGGCGTATAATGCCTTGTTGTATCATTGTTGCACGACTCCCTACATATGCTTGCGCTAGCAGGCAGGCACCCTGTGTACCTTGTTGGATAGCTTTTATAATCATTTGACCAGCAGCATTATGCCTATTATACTAATCATTCTATTTACAATGGGATGGCCGCAGCCTGACAGCATGTGGTAGGTGCCATCTAGCTTTTGGACCCTGTGTACCTTGTTGGATTGGACCCGGATGGGCTGTCCATAATTCTTGAAACTCTAGAGGTGAAGCCATTCTTTTTTTTTGTGACCAGAGCATGGTAGCAAAAGGCTGTCACGCAATTTGTTGGCAGAGCCCGATTATGTGAGCATTCAGCCTTGGTACTATTATTGCCTGTCATTGAAAGTCTTGGGAGTCGGTGAAGAAGTCCATGATTTCTGTTGCAAGGTCTTGGATAGGCAGGGGGACTCAGCAGGGTGTGTACGCCTTGGTGACAAGGAGTGTATGCATCCTATAAAATGTGGGGTGCTGAGGGGTGATGGTGCCGGAGCATTTACTATCTATGCCGTACACACATGTCACCTCTGGGAGGATCTGGAACTTGGGAAGCATAACTTTTGTTAGCCAGTCCTCTGCTTTTGGTGGTTGGCTAGGTATGTCGTATTGCTCACTGTCATGTGCTGTCTCTCGTACTGGAGGTGGTCTGATAAGATCAACCAGTCTGTAGTTTCATAGTTCACAGCTGCCTGTACCCTTCGTATCGATTTGTATGTCAGTAGGTTGTGTCAAAATGAACTTTGTCCCTGATATGTTTGCCTAGCGTAGGTTTTCTGGAGCTTCTTTCAAGTTTTCCTGTTCCCAAATTTCTGTTTCAAAATGCTGGTGCAAGGACATATGCTTGACACGTTTTTTCATGATTTTCTGGTCTCCTTTGCCAAACAGACCCCCACGTTACTCAGAGGTTTACGATTTCATTAGTGCAGCTGTCGATCTTTTTGATTTATTTATTTGTTGGGACCTGTAGGTTGAGCAGCCATGCCAGGCTGGAGGCCTTTGTAATCCAAGCTAAACTAGCGTAGGTTTCCACTGGGGAGTATGTCTGTTGGGATCCTCCAATCTTTACCGGGTTATCCATATTTTTGTCCGTATGTTTAATTCTTGTGCCAGAGGTGGACATGGTGCTTGCTCATCTTTTTCAGTCATTTTTACATGATTAGCTTGGATCTGATCATCTTTGCTGCTTCTCATGTTGGCTCCCAATTGATTGACCAGCCATATTTCGCTCTCTGTCTGTCTAATGCCGAGTATTCCGTTGCTCCTCAGCCAGAAGCCCTGGCAGGCTGGACAGTGCCATTCTTCTAATTGATCTGTAATCGGGCGGGCATCTTGTTGGTTGTGATAAGAACCAAGTTGCATATGCAAGGCAATCCCAATGGTAGGTGCAAATGCATGTGCTGCATTGAAACGTACCTTGCTCGTGGTCAGATCATCATCATCATTATTCTACTTCATTCGTTCTTTCCTTGCTATGGGTGTCCAACAAATTTTGCAGCAAAGATATCGAAGATCCTTGCATGCAAATAGAATCTTGCTTGCACAACATAAGGACGCTTTTGAATGGTATTGAAGGGCCCATTCCTCAATGGTACTAGCTTGGCCTTCAGTAGACCAATTACTGCTCCTGGGATGTTGGTATTTGCCAATCACCCTGAACCCTTGCCTTCGTTTCGGGGCGAATTTTTTGCCAGTCAGTCAAGTTGTTAATGCCGTTGTCAAACTCAAACATCTGGTTTACAACTTTGGATGCCCCTAGCTTGCATATCAATGCATACTCTCTATTGTATTGCCAGAGCACATCTGTGGAATGCTGGTAGTTATGTGATGGACATCAGTTATGACCTGGTCCTTCCTCTTCATCAGACGGCCAAGCGACCAAGTATGTTCATCGACTATCTTGGCAATGACCTTGCGGGTCAGGTTTGTATTGGAGCTGAGTCGCTTTGTCAAAGTATTGAATGTCGACTGAATCTTGGCTTGTTGTCATTTCTGGGGGGTGGGGGCCTTAGCTAGCAACCCCATTGGAGCCCATAATTCATAATGCAACATCTTACACCTAATTTGGGCTGGCTGCTTGATCACTGGACTTAAACTGTTATTGTTACAAAATTAAGCCTTGATGCAAACATTCGGGTGCTGTCACACATCCATGACCATTTTATACATCACAGACCAGCTCCGACTACCTGTCCTCAATCATACTGGGTGTGTCATCACACCCTCTTCCAGTAAACTCTTTTACATCTTTACAATGCTTTATGGACAATATAGTAATAGTGTGCACTATACACCATGCCGTAATTTTTGCACAGGACCACATGAACAGTCGCTTTTGCATATCAATTTAACAACTATGAAGGAGACAAACTTCTCGGCATTCTAGGAGAGCACTGATAGTGAGTCTGAGGAAAGCTTGTTAACGCGCCTTCACTAGCTCAACATCAAACTCGAGTGTAGCGTTGGGAGGAATGATGCCCCCGGCCCCTCTGCTACCATAGCCCAGTGCGGGAGGAATGATCTACAGATGTTACAGCGGGTTTAAACGAGCTTCTGCTGTCAGTCACTGATGTATAAGAAAGTGTGCAAGAGAGCAAAGAAGAATGAGGCTCACCAGTTTCCTTTTTCCGCCCTCCTTCATAGGTGGCACTCCTTCGGCCTCAGATCCAATGATTCCAAGATCCCAGCTGCGAAGAATAGGCGGCCAATTCAGTAATCTTCTTGCACATCTTAAAAAATCAAGGCTGTTGATTCAATGGGATTGAAACAACTAAGAGAACTTGGTTTTAGACTGATTTTAAGTTGATGGTAGATTCAAGCATGTATTCAATGCTTTCTTGGCTACATGAAAGTGTGTGTTGCTGCAAGGTTGTGACTCAGTCTTATATTGATTGCGTCGTGGAATGGCAGCAAATATTTAAAGTGCTAGAATTAACCCATTAACGAGGGCACGGAATGCCCGGGCTTGATTGGAAGCGTCAAGAACCAGGGGAAGAAGGAGGCCAAGAAAGGAGAGATTGTAGCGGGACGGGTATACTGGGTATTGTAATCAAATTCAGCTCACGTCCAGAATGAAGAGCAGTGTGAGGACCAAGGAAGTAATGAGATAGAAACTTAAAGATGGAGGCCAAGAAAGGAGGTGGGTAGCGGGATGGGTATACTGGGTAATGTAAACAAATTCAGCTCACGCCCAAAATGAAGAGCAGTGTGAGGACCAAGGAAGTAATGAGATAGAAACTTAAAGATGGAACATGGAACATGAATAAGAAGTAAAACAAGTAACAAGTAATATGACTTTGCTTTACTCCAAGAACTACATTTGACATGTTGCACACTGAACTCAGCATTTTGGTGGAATTTTTAACTCCTCACCCCTGAATGACCTGGCCAATGCCAACAGAGAACGCCAGGGGCTGTCCACGCTTGTAACTGTTATCGAACTCGGCACCATTGCTCAACAGGCGGCCCGCGTAGTGAGCCTTGATACGAGCTCCCTGCGCAAGCGGCGTGTAAGAGGTGAGAAAGTGAGTACTGTTTTGCAATTGCTAGGTGGCAATCCATTTATTTTGCTGCTGAGCCTTTGGTCTTTCGTGTCTGATGCTGCACACTAGTTCTGGAAGGCAAACAGATAGTAGCCTAGAGACTACTTTGCTACGAGGGCTTCTCGACAGATAGGCAAATCGAGCATCCTTGCCTTTACAGGAGATGGTCCAGTTCCCTCCAACTCGTCAATCCATTGCAGTCCGTTCTTTGCTGTGTTCATCTCACCACCGGCAGAGGCAGACATAATAGGGGAAGCCCCTGTGGTTTGTGCCAGTCATGGAGCAGTGCGTGCTACGACTGAACCGCTCAAAAGCGCGTGAACATACCAGAGCTTTGTACCAAACAACACATGGATATGAAATAAGCTGCACCCACCAGCTGCTACGAGAGCCACAGCAGAGAACAGACCCCTCCTCCGCATTGTAGGGGAGGGCACCGACCCTGCAGCACCAGCTGCAGAGGTGGATGAGCGGGCCACAACACGAGGCTGATGCATCAGGCTAGGGCTAAATGCGCTGCGCGCCGATGCCTGTGCAGTACGCATTGATCGGATGTATTTTGAGTGTCCTCGTGTGTGTAGGGAGGTGTGTGTATTTGCGTGTGTGTCTCTGGGCGTGTGTGTGTGTGTGTGTTCGTGTGTATGTGTGTGTGTATGTGTGTGTGTGTTTGTGTGTATGTGTGTGTGTGTGTGTGTGTGTGTGTGTGTGTGTGTGTGTGTGTGTGTGTGAGAGAGTGTGTGTGTGTGTGAGTGTGTGTGAGAGGGAGTGTTTGTGTG
>Ga0307947_1001142_pt1 | contig 20514 bp, 27 predicted proteins | sample OrgLakmetagen232_FD_201840 | JGI IMG/M metagenome (GOLD analysis project Ga0307947, IMG submission 201840) | Saline water microbial communities from Organic Lake, Antarctica - #232 | ecosystem: Environmental > Aquatic > Non-marine Saline and Alkaline > Saline | place: Antarctica: Organic Lake...
TGTGTGCTTGTGCGTGTGTGTGTGTGTGTGTGTGTGTGTGTGTGTGTGTGTGTGTGTGTGTGTGTGCGTGTGTGTGTGCATGTGCGTGTGTGTGTGGTATGTGTAAGTATGTAATAAGTAGGGTTGGTCAGAACCACATAAGTATATATACGGCGTATATATATGTACCGTATATATACAGCCATGTTACTATTTTAGTTTTCTTACAGCAAAGTTCTGAAATTTCTACGGTAAACGGTTTGATACGGCTTATACACCATATATGTAGGTATACATATTTTCTATAAACAATCCTGGCGAACCCTAGACACACTGCATAATCATATACGCACCTGTCAAACTTAATTCTGCCAGGCGTAGCAGCACAATAGTACAAACATCTGTCAAGTCTGGCATTGCAATTGAGAGGGGTGAGAAACCATCATGTACGATTATAACAATGACAAATATACAGTAGCCTCTCACCCCTCTCAATAGCAATGCCATACTGGACACAGGGCAGAGAGCGTGAAACTGAAACAAGCGCGAGCGTGAAACTGAAACAAGTGCAAGCGTGAAACTGAAACAAGTGCGAGCGTGAAACTGAAACAAGTGCAAGCGTGAAACTGAAACAAGTGCGAGCGTGAACGAGAAAAGGCATGGCGGTAATATTCAGACAAGATAACTAGGCTTGGCCAGAACCGTATGTTTACACCGTTTACGACCGTATATCTGGTGACTTCCCTGCCAGAAATACCGTATATACACCGTGTTTACATGGTTCTGGCCGACCCTAATAGTAACGCACGGAATGTTACACACACCGGGCATCCCTGTACAAGGCACCCTTGTCAATCTCACCTGACCGTTTCCACTCTCACCTGACCGTTCACCACTCTCACCACTCTCACCATTCTCACCACTCTCACCTGACCGTCCAATCTCACCTGACCGTTTCCACTCTTATGCTTGCGCAACTCTTTGATCCAACTAGGCACAGGAGAGGGTTGACGTGCCACTCCCAGCACACGCAACTCTTCTGACGCGCACAGGAGGGACTTAGGGTGGGCCTGCGGTACACGGCAGCCACAACAACAGCAAGATGTCTTAATTCGTAATACGTCATGCAAGGGTCAGTTATTGACATGAAACAATTGATACTTAATACACGGCAGCCACAACAACAGCAAGATGTTGTCATACGTCATGCAAGGGCCAGTTATTGACATGAAACAAATGATAATGAATACACGGCAGCCACAACAACAGCAAGATGTTGTCATATGTCATGCAAGGGTCAGTTATTGACATGAATCAATTGATAATAAATACACGGCAGCCACAACAACAGCAAGATGTTGTAATACGTCATGTAAGCGTCAGTTATTGACATGAAACAGTTGATTATTAAATCAAATGGCTCTGTTTAACCCATGTGGTGGACGGGTTTTATGCTACCCGATACAGGTGGCTCATTTTCCTTCATTACTGTGAGGAATGGTTTTCATTGCCTCAGGTTTACTTTTCTCTTCATCAAATGGCGGCAAAGCTGGATCCTGCTGCATGCAAGTATGCCAGGAACATTCACACATCCAACGTCCAGGGGTCAGTCATCCTATTTTTATCATTCAGGATGCTAGCAACATTTTGGGTGCGCGTCTGAACAATCATTGGGTGCACGCCTGATTTCATCATTCAGGATGCTAGCAACATTGGGTGCACGTCTGAGACAATCATTGGGTGCACGCCTGAGACAAAGCGAATGCAAGTTGCATTCTGGGGTGGGTATGCTGTAATTAACAGCAGATTTACAGATCTGGTGTTAGATCAGAGATATGTAGTCGGATTCACAGATCTGTGGTCAGGTTAGGTACCTGTAGTCAGAATCTCAGATCTGTAGCCAGATTAGAAATCTGTCAGATTTACAGGTCTGTAGTCAGATTTACAGGTCTGTAGTCAGATCAGAGATTTGTAGTCAGAGTTTGATGACAGCAAACGTTCGAGATGCGTGGCTCTTAAGACAAAGGGAATGCAATACTAGTAGGGTTGGCCAGGACCGTGTATATACACCATACATGACCGTATGTTTGATGAGATCCCTGCTAAGAGTACCGCATGTACACCGTTTATCTGGTTTTGGCCAACCGTATTTCTTCCTCACACACTGCCCATCCAAGCCATGAATCCTTCCCAAGTTCAGTCTCAATATACGGCTGCTGTTCTCAGTAATAAATTACCGCACCCCCGTTCCTCATCTTTTACTGGCACCCCTTACGCTCATCCACAATGCCACCCACGCACAGCACTTCCTCCAGACTGTTTTCCTGAAAAGGTAGGCAAATATCATCACACCCCCTTTTGTTTGCACCTCCGACGCTCACCCCAAATGCCGCCCACACACCGCACTCCCTCCCAAGTCTCCTCCTCAAACCGCAGGTATCACCACACCCCCTTTTGTTTGCACCTCCGACGCTCACCCCAAACGCCGCCCACACACCGCACTCCCTCCCAAGTCTCCTCCTCAAAACACAGGTGCCATCACACCCCCTTTTGTTTGCACCTCCAACGCTCAACCCAAAAACCGCCCACACACCGCACTCCCTCCCAAGTCTCCTCCTCAAACCGCAGGTATCACCACACTCCCTTGTGTTTGCACCTCCAACGCTCACTCCAAACACCGCCCACGCACCGCACTCCCTCCCAAGTCTCCTCCTCAAAACACAGGTTTCATCACGACCTCTTTTGTTTGCACCTCCAACGCTCACTCCAAACACTGCCCACGCACCACAATCTTCCAAATGTCCTCCTCAAACCACAGGTATCACCAAACCCCCTTTTGTTTGCACCTCCGACGCTCACCCCAAACGCCGCCCACACACCGCACTCCCTCCCAAGTCTCCTCCTCAAAACACAGGTGTCATCACACCCCCTTTTCTTTGCACCTACATCGCTCAACCCAAACACCGCCCACGCACCACACTCTCCAAAATGTCCTCACCCCAAACGCCGCCCAGGCACTGCACTCCTTTCCAGGCCTGGCCTCCATCAGGTACCGCGTGCCTGCATCCTCCCAGCCACATGCGTCCTGCAAAACCTCTTTGCCGTCAAAATGAACCTCATGGCCCGCCTGGCGTGCTGCTGCGGTTGTCGGCACGTTGTTGACTTTGTGAAGAGGAGTGGTACGGGGAGAGGTGGTGGCCTTGGGCGTGGTAGAAAGCGCAGGCCTGAGAGGCTTAACGGCCTTCGTATTGCGAGCTGCTGCTGCTGCTGCTGCTGTAGGATTAGGAGAAGGTGAAGGCATCTGCTTGCCGTCTTGCTGCTGCTGCTTCTGCTGCTGCTGCTGCTGCTGCTGAGAGGGGGACGATGTGGTGTCTTGGTACAAATGAGGGAGCTGAGACGAGCTGAGCTCAAGCTCGTGGACCAGGAGCTGCAGGCCTGGCGAGCTGTCGGCAGCAAAAGCTGAGATCCTGCACCACGTGCATGTAGGGTTGGACAGGAGCGCTTATAGTTAGGGCTGGCCAGAAACATATATACGGTGTATATATGGTACTCTAGGCAGGAAAATCACCAAATATACGGTCATATACGGTGTGTTTAAACGGTTCTGGCCAACCCAACTTATAAAGTATGTGTGTACAATGTGTTCCAGCAGTTTCAGCAGCACGTTATGTCTGGAAGCATGCAACCAAAACACAAAACACGCTTTTTTACTTGGTGAGTTTGTATTTATTCGCAACTGGAACACTGTATACAGAAGCAAAACCATAGAACATCTAACTCATCCGCACGTGGTACTATAACCCTTTTCCACTGATTTGATATAGAGTGATAACAAGAGATGAGCAGAATAGGGTGATAATGATGAATAACAATAGGGTGATAATGATAAATAACAAGAGATGAGCAGAATAGGGTGATAATGATAAATAACGATAGGGTGAAAATGATGAATAGCAAAAGATTACCAGAATAGGGTGACAACAAGAGATGAGCAGAACAAAAGGGTTGTCTTTGTGTGCAAACTACAGTGACCCTTCCTCACTCATTCTCCCATTCTGCAGAAGCGTTTTGAGATTCACCTTTTGAGCTGGTCCAAATCATGCTTATGCAGAGGGGCGTTGCACCAACACTTACGCAGCAGCTCCATCGCCTGTTGATAACCTGTGTTGGAAGCAGATGTGCGCAATGTTGCCTAGAGAAACATGTTATGTCGCCTGTGAGAACTTGTTGGGTGCAGATGTGCACACTTTTGTCTACAGACATGCATTCCATTTGCCTGTTTAACCTGTGTTGGAAGCAGATGTGCGCAATGTTGTCTAAAGAAACATGTTATGTCGCCTGTGAGAACTTGTTGGAAGCAGATGTGCACACTCTTGTCTACAGACATGCATTCCATCTGCCTGTTTAACCTGTGTTGGAAGCAGATGTGCGCAATGTTGTCTAAAGAAACATGTTATGTCGCCTGTCGGGCACCTGTTCAATGCAGATGTGTGCTATCTTGTCTACACAAACATGTTATATCGCCTGTGAGAACTTGTTGGAAGCAGATGTGCAGACTCTTGTCTACAGACATGCATTTCATTTGCCTGTTGATAATATGTCGGAAGCAGATGTGCGCAATGTTGTCTAAAGAAACATGTTATGTCGCCTGTGAGAACTTGTTGGAAGCAGATGTGCACACTCTTGTCTACAGACATGCATTCCATCTGCCTGTTTAACCTGTGTTGGAAGCAGATGTGCGCAATGTTGTCTAAAGAAACATGTTATGTCGCCTGTCGGGCACCTGTTCAATGCAGATGTGTGCTATCTTGTCTACACAAACATGTTATATCGCCTGTGAGAACTTGTTGGAAGCAGATGTTTGAACTGTTATTTGTTGACACACACACACACTCCATTGCTTGTCGGGCGCCTGTTGAGAGCGAATACGCTCACTATTGTCTACAGGCAATCACTTCCCTCATCGCTTTGGATACTTGTCTACTTTCTTTTTTCCTGAAGCAAATTATGTCAAAACGCAAAGTGTCAATCATGAGCCCTTTATTTTCATGGGTAAGAGCAGACAAGCTTCTGAAAAGTTAAGAAAGTCGTCTCTACAGCTATGTGTGGAAGGATTGGGAACAGGGTTTGTTAGATTGGAAATTTGGTGGTGGATCATAACATTAAACCCCCTTCTTTGCAAACAAAACATGCCACAGTAACAGAATGATATAGGTCCAAACCTTGGCGCAATGGGATCGCTTTTTATCCCCTTTCCTATGATGGAGGAACGATTTACTCAGTACAAAAGTGGTCCCTTTTCCTTTATGAATGTGGGGTTGGACTTTGTTGCTTGCATATTTTTTCCTTTTTTCTTTGTTCTTCTCTTTTCAGCCCTTTTTCGTAAAACAGCGTGGGAGGGTTTTCTCTCTGCCTGTGCGTTTTGCTCATTTTCAGAAGCTACAACATACAGTCTTCAAGCACCAGTCAGGTTGCCGCGAGGCATTAGAGAAAATGATGCAGCAAATTGCTGTGCCTTAATGCCTTAATGCTATACAAGCACAAGCAGAGTGAAACCCAAGCTTTTGTTACGCACCAGTCATGCCGCTCTGAGGCTCTGGAAGCAGAGTTGACGTGGCGGCATACAGAGCAGCTAGTTGCAGACGCGACGAGATGCACGGCGCACGGAGGTCCCTGAATCGGGGGTGTACTTGCAGGCAGTTCACCTGTGAAGTGGAGGTATAGAGAGGCGGCCTTGAAATTTGCACTGTGAGGTGTGAAGGAACAAAGCGGAGGTTCTTTGTGATAGAATGGAGCAGAGGTGCAAAGAAGGCCTCGTAGAGTGTGAAGGAATAGAGCAGAGGCCTTGTGAAGTGTGAAGGAGTAGGGCAGAGTTCTTGCGAAGTGTGAAGGAGTAGGGCAGAGTTCTTGTGAGGTGCAAAGGATTAGAGCAGAGGTCCTGTGAAGTGTGAAAGAATAGAGCAGAGGCCTTGTGAGGTGCGAAAAAGTAGAGCAGAGATACTGTGAAAAAGCGTGAAGCGCGAAAGAATAGAGCAGAGGCCTTTTGAGGTGTGAAGGAAAGAGCAGAGGCAAGCCTTGAGATTGAGGCGCTTACTCTGGAAGAATAGGGGGACTTACTCACAAAGTGCACTCACTGTTAGTTTTACATTCAAAGTTCAAAGAGTAAGGTAAGTGCACTCACTGTTAGTTTTAGGATAAGTGCACTCACTGCTAGTTTTAGGGTAAGTGCACTCACTGCTTGTTTTAGGGTAAGTGCACTCACTGCTAGTTTTACAGTTAAAGGGTAGGGTTAGTGCACTCACTGTTAGTGTTAGGGTAAGTGCACTCACTGTTAGTTTTACATTCAAAGGGTAGGGTAAGTGCACTCACTGCTAGTTTTAGGGTAAGTGCACTCACTGCTAATTTTACATTCAAAGGGTAGGGTAAGTGCACTCACTGCTAGTTTTAGGGTAAGTGCACTCACTGCTAGTTTTACATTCAAAGGGTAGGGTAAGTGCACTCACTGCTAGTTTTAGGGTAAATGCACTCACTGCTAATTTTACAGTCAAAGAGTAGGGTCTAGCAACGAATGATAGAAACGTGTTTCAAGTTTATTGCTTACTGCTTGTAGAGCGTCTACGTAAGGTCAGAAGCATAAGAAGAAGAAGAAGGTCGGAAGCATGTGTGTGTGTGCACTTGAGTGATCTAGAAATGTGAGAATTCACCTTGAGCTCTGCATCACTTCTGTTTGGAACTTGTACGCGCACATATGGCCCAGCGGCGCCATTCTGAACACCATGCATCTCAACGCTGCCTGCAGGAATGGAACGGTTGCACAAATGGAGTGGGTTGTATGAGAGTTTGATGCTTACCTTCATCATTGATATTAAACAACTTAACCTTTCCTGTAGTTTCATGAGTGTGTCGAATCAAAAAAAGTAATGTCGATCGCTCCTGACATGAAACCAAAGAAAAGCATCCTGCTCTAGTACTGTAAAATGCCCTCACCAAAGCAGACAAAAGAAGACCGACTGTAGAAAGCCCTCACCAAAGCGGATAAAAGAAGACCGACTGTAGAAGCCCTCACCAAAGCAGATAAAAGAAGACCGACTGTAGAGGCCCTCACCAAAGCAGATAAAAGAAGACCGACTGTAGAGGCCCTCACCAAAGCAGACAAAGGAAGACCGACTGTAGAAAGCCCTCACCAAAGCAGACAAAAGAAGACCGACTGTAGAAAGCCCTCACCAAAGCAGACAAGAGAAGACCGACTGTAGAAAGCCCTCACCAAAGCGGATAAAAGAAGACTGGGCAAGGAAGTTTAAAATTCAACACCAAACACGCACAAGAACGCATGAGGCCCTTAGAGAGGGTTCAACCCTCGAAACCACCATCTAATCATTCCTGCGGATCTACCCCTTGAAACCTCCATCTTAACTTTCCTGCTTTTACTTGTGCGGAAAAAGTCATGCTGCCTGCAATTCCTTCACTACCTTGAAACATCCAAAGTGAAAAGTGGGAAGAAGGTGGTTGCATTTGGTGTACTCTACCTGCTGGACTTACTCAATGTGGGAGAGTTGAGAATCCTAAGGCCGCCAGGCACCGTCTCCCTGTCGGAAAACTAAGGGCTCAAAAATCCACACATAAACTGTACTTTTATACGGTTGCAGGTTCCTTAATTAATGTGGGGCGAGAATTTCGCTGCCTGCATAGAGTTTCCTTTGCAGCATTTGCAAGATTGTTTTGCAAGTATACGATTGATGCCAATAGATATTTAGGATTGCGGAGGTTGCACAGTACAATCTAGGCACGTCCTTCCTCATCAGTCTGGGGTCTAGAAAGGGGCACGCACATGAGGTCTGCAGTTATATACTGTAGTGTTAAGATTGACATCACTATGATATTCATATGTAGGCAGCAGCCCTGCGATTACCTCTACTGCAACCAAACCCTCATACATATCGTCCAGCACAACCTGCCCACGCAAATTCACTCCTACACGTTCTACACGCGCACCAGCAGGCACAAGCACGAGCACGTCAGCTCGACGAGCACCGACGTAGAGCTGTCCCCGGTTCTCACGCTCCAGCACCAAATACTGCTGGAACCCTGTGTGTGCATGTGGGTGATGTGCGTTTGTGTGTGATGTGCGTTTGTGTGAATGTGTATTGGTGAATACGTACGTGAATGTATGCGAGCATGCGTGCATGACTGCACTGAGTTATAGGGTATTGCTGCATGCATGTGTGTATGCACATACGTGTGTGGGTGCATGCGTACACGACCTGTGTGTATCAGTGTGTGTGGGTTTGTACTGGCACTGGGGAGGGGGTGTATATCTGCGCCTGCGTTCCCGTGCTTGATTGTTAGAGCACAGTTTGCCCGTGCACTTTTAAGGGGAAACACAGGAACCAAAAACGACGCAGGCAGTGAAAATCACTCCCCACATTACCTACGAGTAGGCACTCATAATACGATCCTTCAGGGGTGTGTGTGGTTCAACAAGCAGCCTGGCGTTGGAAATTTAATTGACTGCACATCCACACATGCGCAGGCTGTCAGCATACTTAGTGACAAAAGTTTCTTATAAAGTCAATGCTCTGACACCCCCACACCACACTTGAGAGCATGAATCACTGCCTGCATAATCTTCCATCCTTCATGCCACGCCCAATTGGTGGTAGTGACGATTCGTGTGCTCTGACACCCCCACACCACATTTAAGAGCAGTAATCACTGCCCGCATAATTTTCCATCCTTCCTGCCACGCCCAATTGGTGGCAGTGACGATTCGTGTGATGTTGAGGTACTAGTTGATGTGCTGAGTCTTGTACTCTTCTGTGACAATGATTTGTGATGTTATTCCCCTTCCAAAGAATCTTTTTGGTATCCTTGGAGCACCTCAGGAACTATGTAGCCTATAAAATAATGTATAATGTGTGATGGGGCGGATCTTACTTAGGGTTTACTTTACTTACTTAGGGTTTACTTTACTTAAAGTCAATTTGCCTATTGAGCAACTATCCGGAGCATACCTAGGAGGGTGTAGTCATGGACACTGTCTGTGATGGGGCAGATCTTGACCAGTTGCTGGCAATTTGACAGCACGTAGCCAGAGAAATCCTGTGTGTGTGTTTGCTTGTGTGTGTGTGTGTGTGTGTGTGTGAAAGAGAGAGAGAGAGAGAGAGAGAGAGAGAGAGAGAGAGAGAGAGAGTGTGAGAGAGAGAGAGAGTGTGTGTGTGTCAAATGTTGGTGTTTGGAGCGTCTATTCTTTTCAGACCACTGCAACGCGATGCAGAACGTAAAAATGTGTAAAGTAGGTCTCAGTTGTTGGATTTGCGGCTATCAGCGGTGCCTACCAAGGGAAAGAAAAGAGAAGATGCTGCGCGGGCGGTGAAAACCACTTCCAACATCAATCAAGGAGCCGATACTGCACAGTTAAAGTAAGTATACAGGTGTACTACAAGCTTCAGCAAGTTGAGCACGTACAAGGGTGTACGTTGTACGTATACAGGTATACAGGTATACAGCTCCAGCAACGTAAGTACGTACAAGGGTGTGCCAAACTTTGGCCACCAAATGAGAGAACTGCACCTACCAGTAATTATTTACAAACCATTGTTTCTCCCAAAATTTATCAATTGAAGCTTGAACTCAGTGCGTCCTTGCAGTCAAGCGATTCCTTTGCACCAACACAGCCGACCTAACCCTTTCCTCACCATAAAGAGCATCAAAATTCCACCACCTTGCTCACTTATGTACTGTGCATCCCATACCATCTCTCAATACATCCCATACCGTTTCTCACTGCATCCCATACCGTCTCCTTGCTCACTTTATGTACTACATCCCACACCGGCTCCTTGCTCACTTTATGTACTAAATCCCACATCGTCTCCTTGCTCACTTTATGTACTACATCCCACACCGCCTCCTTGCTCACTTTATGTACTACATCCCATACCGTCTCCTTGCTCACTTTATGTACTACATCCCACACCGTCTCCTTGCTCAATTTATGTACTACATCCCATTCCGTCACCTTGCTCACTTTATGTACTACATCCCATACCGTCTCCTTGCTCACTTTATGTACTACATCCCACACCGTCTCCTTGCTCAATTTATGTACTAAATCCCACATCGTCTCCTTGCTCACTTTATGTACTACATCCCACACCTTTTCCTTGCTCACTTTATGTACTGCACCCCATACCATCTCTCACTGCATCCGAATCCGTCTCTCACCTGAGACGCAAACTTGATTTCAGTGCGGCCTCGATCTGCTCCGCTGCTTTGCCGGTTGCGGTGGAGGCCACACTCAACGGCCTTGAAACAGAGCCCGTAGCGGGGGAGCACGAACGAGATGTTGGTGAGAGGGTGGTGAGAGGGTGAGGGCGTGGATAAAGGTGTGGGTGAGGGTGTAGGAGTGTTTGGTGGTGTGGGCGTGGATGTAGATGTGGATGTGGATGTGGATGTGGATGTGGATGTGGATGTGGATGCAGGTGTGTGGGTGTCAGTGGGCAAACAGGGAGTGGAGGAGGGGGGTTGGGCAATGGAAACTTCAGTCTGTGGGGGGGTCATTGTGGCTGCCCCTGAGTTTGTCCTCCGATCCCTGAGTTTGTCCTTGTGGCTGTGGCTCATTGTGGCTGCCCCTGAGTTTGTCCCTGAGTTTGTCCTCCGATCAGTTGCAGATGGCCCAACTGCAAACTGATCTGTGGGGGGGTCGTTGTGGCTGGTCGGCATTGGAGTGGGGGGGGTGATGTAGGTGTGAATGAATCGGGGGTCCTCAAATTTGGAGAGCACGGACATGATCCGGGAATCGGGACTGCACAAAACGAGCTGGTCAAATGATGCGGATGGTTGCTGGTGCTGCTGGTGCTGCTGGTGCTGCTGAATTTGCAGGCTTGCTGGTGCTGCCAAATCGACTTGCTGCTGCTGCTGCTGCTGCTGCTGCCGCTGCTGCTGGTGGTGGTTTTCTAGGCTCGCTGCGTTGGTTTCAGCAACTGTCGCAGCTGCTGTGTGTTGCAAGCTGCAGCTGGCAATACTGTTGGTGGGAAGGCCTGTCAGATGCTGCCACAACTGTGTCCAGTGCACTTGCAAGGTCCTCAGGTGTGAGGGCACCCTCCAGACAAGAAAAGACTGCTTCCAGCTCTCAGTGGGGGTTGAAAATGGTGGACACGACACGGCACCTGATCTTGACTGGACCGCAAAAGGTGCAGAGCTTTTAGCACTGAGAGGTGCTGCAAGTTTGGACACTGGTGGTTGCGACACGGCACCTGATCTTGACTGGACCGCAAAAGGTGCAGAGCTTTTAGCACCGAGGAGTGGTGCTGGTTTGGACACTGGTGGTTGTGACACATTATCTGGCACACCCTCGGCACACCCTTGAGATGTTAGTCCTACACAGTAACGTGCTTCAAAGGCACTTGTGTCAGGAGCACCATCGGCTGCTGGCATCACACGGATGAGGTGGTGGGCAGTGCAGGGGCTGTTTGATGAGAGGGGGCGTAAGATGATGAGGCCCAAGGACCTGCGACCATTTATACAATTATTCATTTATATATAGTAGCTGATGCTGACGTCGTGCTGCAAATGTTGATTGACATGTTGGGATACATTACAGAAGCCTCAACACTCGGTATTTCACCTGCGGTGAATATGTTTTATTACCAGTCCTAATTTTGTGCAGACAACACTGCCTCTGTTGCAGCGCCTTTTTCCACGGATTAAAAACCAAGCCCACGGTGTGCCGCCACGCCTGTTGCAATTAATTTGCCACGGCTGCTGTGGTGGCGCACAACAGCATGACCGCACAAGACAACACATTAACATAAGCACGGACCATGTCAAATGATTGTGCATAACCAAAGCATTACACTTGCAAGACAATTGACTGTGTAGCTCATGGAGCTGCGTCGAAAACTGCGTATCCTTGTGCGCTGAGTACCACCCCAGCTATACGCATTGCAATCGTAGCAGCAACTCACCTGCATATCCAGTGGCTGTACAACTGACGAAAGCGCACCGGAAGTTGGGCATTCAAGTTCCCACCCTAAATGTACCCATTGCAGCCGTAGCAGCAACGCACCTGCATACCCAGTGGCTGCGCAGTCCGCAAAAGCGCACCGGCAGCTGGGCACTTTGATGTGCTGATTGCCACCCCAGCTATACGCATTGCACCCGTAGCAGTAACTCACCTGCATAGCCAGTGGCTGTACAACTCACGAAAGCGCACCGGAAGCTGGGCATTCCAGGCCTCATTGGTGCTCCCCTGCGTTTGTGCAGAGCATTGAGTTTGTGGATATTGTGCTTGTGTGTGTGTGTGTGTGTGTGTGTGCGCGCGCGTGCGCTTGAATGTGTGTGTGCATTTGAATGTGTGCTACCCTTTTGTCACTGCAGCAAAGCCGGCTTGTCTGAGCTCAAGCCACTAAAGATCTTTCCTAGGACCAATTGTCGCTTTTGCAATTAAAATCTTCACGACACGCTTTTCCATGGAACTCCCTACCAAACTAATTCATTAATCATCAATTGCTTCTCCTTCTACCTCCAAACCATCAAGCCTGCTTCATTATCGATCATCTTGCAATCTCTACCCCAAGCAAATTCAATTAAATGTCACTTTCTCGCTCCTATTCCTCACAATCATCAACCCTGCTTCATTATCAATCATCTCGCGATCTCTATCCCGAGCCGTTTCATTAACCGTCACTTTCTCACTCCTTTTTCGTAACAACCATCAAGCCTTGCTCTGGTTATTGACCCTTTTCCCTTTCAGATCACGGCCTTTGTTCCCTCTCCTGCCACTTCCAAACCACCAAGTCTGCTCCATTTTTATTTCCTTTCCCTTTTCTTTTGGTGGAGGAGTTTTCCGATACCCGGTACCAAAGTGGATCTTTTTCCTTATATAAGGTGGGGAGTGCTTTTCAGTGCCTGCGTAGTTTTTTCTTTCTCCTCTCCCTTACAAGTAGGGTTGGCCAGAACCATATATATACGGTGTTTATACGGTATTTTTGGCAGGGAGATCACCAAATATACGGTCATATACAGTGTATATATACGGTTCTGGCCAACCCTACTTACAAGCCTTCAATTTTTGTTTCCCTCCTACCACTTCCAACCCATAAATTCTGCTCCCATATTAATTTCTCTCCCTCACAAGCCTTCACTTTTTTTTCTCTCCTGCCACTTCCAACACATAAGTTCTGCTCCCATAATAATTCCCCTCCCTCACAAGCCTTCCTTGTTTGTATCTCCTTCCACTTCCAAGCCATACATTTTTATTCTATCAACCCCTTTCCTTGCCATGCAGTCCAAAACCTCATTACGCTGCTGTATGCATGTCGTTTTAAATTTCTAATAACATGCTTGGTTCTCGTTCATGATCTAATCCGCTTCCCGCACCCTACCAAACCACAAAGCAGCTCCATGCCATACTCCATGCCACACTCCATGCCACACTCCATGCCATACTCCATGCCACACTCCATGCCACACTGACACTTGCGTGCATGAAGGTTTATGTGAGCATGCTTGTTTACGTTCTGCATGCATGCATGCACAAGCCCGTCTGGTATCTTCATCTATATTATCCACTCTGCATGTGTGCAATTCACAAGTTGAGCTACCACTTCTTATGGACAACTATTCTTCCTGAGGTTCTGTCTATTTTTTACGTACCAGGCCATCGAGCAGCTCTAAAACATGGCCGCTCATAAAACCTTGGTCGTCCTCTTCCAGCACAGTGAGTTGAGATCCTTGTAGGTCAAATGTGTAGTGGCATCCATGCAAGGGTTCAGTGGTCCTTAGTGACCCACTTTCTGTGCTTTCCACCTGTGTAACATGTGTGTGTGTGTGTGCGTGTGCGTGCATATTGTTTGAAGTACGTGAATGTATATTGTGTTAAGTGTTAGCATGTGTGTGTGTGTGTGTGTGTGTGTGTACGTGTGTGTGCGTGCGCGCATGTGTGTATGTGTATGTCTGTGTGTGTGGCGTGTGCGTGCGTGCGTGCGTGCTCTTGTGTGTTTAATTTGCAGTAGCATCCAAAAAAGTATGTAAATTAAAACTGAGAAAGCGCAAAAAACTTGCACATGTATATCTTGCCTGCCTGCCTAGACTTGAAACTGATCACCACACCACTTGTGCAAGCACAATGAGCAGCATGGTTACGTGCACATGCTTCTCCACACTGTCCACACAGCCCTTTTTGAAAGATGACACCCCTTCATTATACATGTTCAACACTAGAAGACAAACATGATGCCCTCATCATTCTCAAGGAGCCTACCCTGGAACCCCTTCGAGCTAAATGCCTGCGGTTTGAACAGGTGACATGCAGATATCTACAATTAGGATTGGCTAGAGCCGTTTATGTACACCGTATATGACTGTATGTATGGTTATTTCCCTGCTACTTATAACGTAAATACACCATTTTTGGTCAACCGTAATTACAATCCATCAGGCAAGCGACTTTTCCCACTACCCTTGTAGCGATCTGAGCTCGGTAATTACCCGGAAATCCTTGGATCCAAACACTCGCAGCTTGAGCGGGTGGTGCAGCACACAATCAGGCAAGCATCCAGGAGCACGTCCGTCCAACATAATAGACCCCGTCAGGAGGCAGATGCTGTAAATGTGTGTGCGGATGTGTGGTGCTTGATGCTGATGTTGCCTTTGCTGCTGCTGCTGCTGCTGCTGCTGCTGCTGCTGCTGCTGCTGTTGCTGTTGCTGTTGCTGTTGCTTTTGCTGCTGCTGCTGCTGCTGCTGCTGTTGCTGTTGCTGTTGCTGTTGCTGTTGCTGTTGCTGTTGCTGTTGCTGTTGCTGTTGCTGCTGCTGCTGCTGCTGCTGTTGCTGCTGCTGTTGCTGTTGCTGCTGCTGCTGCTGCTGTTGCTGCTGCTGCTGCTGCTGCTGCCGTTGGTCTTGTTGACAATTACCTAGTGGCAACATCTGCGCCTGCGCATGGAAGCTGCAAGCGCCTTGCTTGCCCTGTTGCCAGGTCAAACCAGGAGGCAAATGGCAAAGCACACACGAAGCAGCCTCTGACAAAAGGTGGGGGTGCTGCTGCACGATGACAACCAGCTGGCTGCTGTGGCGGGCCATGACTTGCTGGCAGCGGAGAATGAGCGGCTCTGCAAGCATTGTGGGGCGTGCAGGTATTGAAGGTTGTACAAAAGGTGGGGGTGCTGCAGCACGATGGCAACCAGCTGGCTGCTGTGGCGGGCCATGACTTGCTGGCAGCGGAGAATGAGCGGTCCTGCAAGCAACGTGGAGCGTGCAGGTATTGAAGGTTGTACAAGAGGTGGGGGTGCTGCAGCACGATGGCAACCAGCTGGCTGCTGTGGCGGGCCATGACTTGTTGGCAGCAGAAAAGTACTAGCACTCCTGCAAGCAACGTGGAGCGTGCAGACAGTAGTGAGTGCTGCTGTGGTGAGAATGATGAGGATACACACAGGATAGCAGGGAGAGGGACGTGCCGCAGCTCTTGCTGCACTTGTTTTGTTTTGGGAAAAGCTTTTTTGTTTTGGGAAAAGCTGCTCAGCTGCGACTGTTGCTGAAAACGGTGCCAGGAAAATGCACGTGACTGTGGTGTTTTTAAAAAGGCTGGGGAAGGATGGTGCCGAGGGCGTTGTCTATTTAAATGTAGGCTTCTGCGTGTAATTAAAAATTGGGTGTACTTAGCACTCATGCACATCTGTCTCCAGGTGTGTGTCGACCGCCTCTAACCAAGCAACCAAGTTACAAATACACCAGTAACACACAGCACAAATTAACTGGGTGACAAGTATGCCTGACTTGGTAACCACCCACAGCACAGGGGCATTCAGCACACCATACCAGAAATAGATCCGGCCTCGATTGCGGTAGCGGCCTTGTCTTTAATCTTGACCATGAGCTTAAGAAGCATCCCAGCAATTTCCGCGCTCAAGGGCCCACCAGAATTGAAGCACAGCACGGAGAGCATGCGTAGGTAGCATTGGCGCCCAGGCTGCAGGCTTTGTCGTTCCTGTCACGGAATTTGAGGAGAAGGTGAAATAGAGCATGAAAACAACAGCACAGCACATGCAGGACCCGTGGGCAGATAGACATGGCGCCCAGGCTGCAGGATTTGCTGTTCCTGTCGCACGATTTAAGGGGAAAAATAGAACATAAAAACAACAGCACAGCACATGCAGGACCCGTGGGCAGATAGACATGGCGCCCAGGCTGCAGGATTTGCTGTTCCTGTCGCACGATTTAAGGGGAAAAATAGAACATGAAAACAACAGCACAGCACATGCAGGATACACAGACAGCACATGCGGCAATTAGACAGGCCTTGCTGTTCCTTTGGTGTGAGAGAATAATAACTTCATGCTCATACTCATAAATGCTCATAAGTGCTCGTAAATGCTCATTAATGTTATGCTCCAGCAGGGATTGTGTGCTGGTTTGCCAATTTCGATTGTGTGCTGGATTGCCAAATCAATTGTGTGCTGGATTGTTGAATCAATTGTGTGCTGGATTGCCGAATGTGTGCTCAAGCGGGGATTGTGTGCTGGATTGCCGAGTTGGGTGTTTGCATTGCAGGTTTGAAGCCCTGTTGCTTCCACGAAAAAATAGTGTGAAGAGCAAAGGGATGATAAATAAGTACAGTGCTGGGCTACGCATTGATTTGTAGCGTACCGTTTTTTAGCATACCACTTATTTGTGTCACCGTGTTTTGTTTTCCGCCAGCAGCTTCTACATTGCACATCACGAGATTTGGTAAGAACCATACATTTATGGCGTACCTATATAACTTAGACAATACAAGGTATTTTCAGCAGGGGAGCCACTACATGGTCATATACAATGTGTGAAGAAACGCTGGTATGTCCTGATATTACATACTAACCAGAGCAGGTGCATAACGTTTCAAACATTACTAAACAGCATTTGCACAAGGCAGCTCCTGCTACGAGTAACGATAATGATATCAATTTTGATAAATCAAAATGCATGTATCTACGGATATGAGACCAGCATTTCAGCACAGATCATCATCAACTCACGCTGCAAAATGGGCAGTCCCATACGCATCACACAATCTGCTTACTAGACAAGGTAGGAGCAAACAGGGAAGTTACACATTCGTGCGTGACACGCCATTCACAACGTACCAGCTCGTTTGCAGAATGCTCAGCCATGCGTGCAAAACGCAGTGCAACTTTGCCAAAAGCGGCATGCCAGCCAAATTACATTCACAACGTAGCAGCTCGTTTGCAGAATGCTCAGCCATGCGTGCAAAACGCAGTGCAACTTTGCCAAAAGCGGTGTGCCAGCCGAATAGCATTCACAACGTACCAGCTCGTTTGCAGAATGCTCAGCCATGCGTGCAAAACGTAGTGCAACTTTGCCAAAAGCGGCGTGCCAGCCGGATAAGTATGAAGCCATTGGCCCCTGCGCATGTTTTGTGCACATATGAAAGGTATATCGAGTTTTCCTTGACTTGTACTCGCCACTTGTACCGCTAAAAAATATTTTAAGGCAGCTGATGTGATTTATAAGCTTTATAATCAAGATGCCCTGCTTGCCAAAAACATCACAACGCTGCGATGAAATATTAATTGCTCGCAGCACAATTGCGCGACAAGAAGCAGCGCAGCACCATGCAAGCAAGACATGTGATATAAATCAAGGCTACTCGACTCAAGGCTACTCAAATCAACAAGGCTACTCGAATCAACAAGGCTACTCGAATCAATTCGAATCAACAAGGCTACTCGACAATACCCAAAACAGCAAATCAATACACAGCTAAGCATAGGCACCAGCAGCAGCACGGCACTATGCACACAAGACGTGCTCCAGATCTCTAGCAAGGCGGCTCAACTCACGACGATAACGCCCACGTGCAGCAGCATTTAACAGCCAAGCACACGCACCAGGAGCAGCACGGCATCATGCTCACGAGGACTGTGCTCCACATCTGTAGCAAGGCGACTCAACTCATAGAGCAGCGTGTCCAGCACCCCACCCTTGTCGTCCCACCCTCTACGCCAGAGCAAGCAAAGACTGTCATCTGTGCGTGTTAGGATTGGCAGCAACGAAATCCCAATTATCAAAATAAGAGCAATACGAGGAGCGTGCAGAAAAAGTTGGTACATAGATTTCTGTATCCAAACTCTATTATACATTTGCGTGGACGTACTAAGATTTCGCTTGAATTGGTCCTGCGTACCATGTTGGCTCACTTGCCGAGTTGTGGGCCCAATCTGGTACATGCACTGCTCGATGAGAGTGACGACAGTTGGGTGATTGAGGGGGAGGGATCTCGTATGTAAGATGCAGCACAGCCTCCTGGAAAAAAGGAACGACAAGTGAGGGAGCAGCGCTAATACGCTGAAAACTTGGCAAAGTCCATAACGCGCGCAACGCGTGCGTGCTTACACGTGTTTGTGTGTGTGTGTGTGTGTGTGTGTGTGTGTGTGTGTGTGTGTGTGTGTGTGTGTATGTGTGTGTGTGTGTGAGTGCGCGTGTGTGTGCCAGATATGCATGCGCGCGTGTGTATGTGTGTGTGTCTGTGTTTGTGAGTGTGTGTGTGTGCATGCACACGTGTGTGTAAGATGCAGCACAGCCTCCTTTAAACTATAAAGGAAAAAGGAGGAAGCATGCCGTTGATATGCACAGATGATGGCCAGGGGCACAGGCCTGCTGCTGAAATGCAGAGCACTCCCCTCGTTCTAGATTCTGCCCTGCAAAATTGTGGGTCAACTGCTGACCATTTTTGGTTGTGTGTCAACACCTGGTTGTGCGTTATCGGTGTGCGTGCATTAGCTGTTGGTTGTGTGCCATTAATTGGCCATTTTTGGGGAATTTGGGAAAATTATGGGCGAGCTGGTTTTTAGCAACATTGCAAAAAGGACGATGAAAGCAAAAATTACATACTCCATGGATAGTAAGGATCGACACCTGGAGCTTAGGCAGCTTCTCTTCCTTCATCATTGTAGGGACTGACTTCCACTGCTTTGGTCTTCACAATTGAAACAGTACCAAGTGCTTTTTTCCCTTATTTATTGTAGAGAGTAGCTTTCAACTGCCATTCTCCACTGTTTATTTCCCCCCGTTTGCTGCTGCTACATTTCACCTCAGCTGCAGAAGACACTTTTAACTGCCTTCGCTGCAACACCTTATTCTCAACCACTTACTGCTGCAGAAACTCACCGTAACTGCAAGAGAGGGGTCGCTCTGAGCTCACCAAAGCACAAAAAAGCAGATCTTGACATCCTGGAGGGCCTCGTAGCTAGCCTTGCCAGGGGCAGGTTGCCACGGTCTGTGCAGGTGTGGGGGTCTGGGGGAGCATCCAGAGCCCTGCATGCGCAAAGCAACAGCAGAAAGGCTGGCAAGAGCTTGATTGCCATGGTCTGTGCAGGTGTGGGGGTCTGTGCAGGTGTGGGGGCGCATCCAGAGCCCTGCATGCCCATAGCAACAGCAAAAAGGCTTGCAAGAGTCAGATTGCAACGGTCTGTGCAGGTGTGGGGGTCTGGGGGAGCATCCAGAGCCCTGCATGCGCAAAGCAACAGCAAAAAGGCTGGCAAGGTCTTGGTTGCCATGGTCTGTGCAGGTGTGGGGGTCTGTGCAGGTGTGGGGGCGCATCCAGAGCCCTGCATGCGCATAGCAACAGCAAAAAGGCTTGCAAGGGTCAGATCGCAACGGTCTGTGCAGGTGTGGGGGTCTGGGGGAGCATCCAAAGCACTGCATGCGCACAGCAACAGCAGAAAGGCCGGCAAGGGCCTGATTGCCATGGTCTGCGTAGGCTGGGGGGGCATAATTTGGACACACAACGAGGAAAAACATTGCCATAGTTTATGCAGGTGTGAGGCTATCCACACTCCTTTAATGGACATATAACAACTTTAAGAAGCACGTGCTGAAGAGGCTACACAAGATGACATAAAATGTAAAAAAATTTAATATTCGCGTGTCAGGAGATAGCAAATTAAGTAGTTGGGGAGTATCTATTTAGAGCAAAACATCTCGTATGAACATACGCTATGTGATACGTATCATTGGGCATTGGCCGATATGTATGCAAAAAAGATCAAGGCAATGGCTCTTGATCTTCACCTTGAGTGACTCTTCATATTGACCCTAAAACAATTTGCAACGCAAGGTCAACGAAAGTGCTTCCAATGTGTGCATACCAACTCACCACTGCAGGGACCCTGCATCGCAGTATATTCTTCCACACACACATACACACACACACACGCACACACACTACTGTATGTGCATTTCATTTCCCTAGCACACACACACGCACCACGGTAGCAATGCAGTGTCATATAACTCGGTCCTCTTTAAAACAGTGCGCAAGTCAGTGCGTGCATGTCCATCTCAATCCGAAACCGACCCACCACTGCAAGGACTCAGCATCGCAGTCCAAATCTTCCACAAACGAGCGTGCAACAAGCCCAATCCGAAACCGACCCACCACTGCAAGGACTCAGCATCGCAGTCCAAATCTTCCACAAACGAGCGTGCAACAAGCCCAATCCGAAACCGACCCACCACTGCAAGGACTCAGCATCGCAGTCC
>Ga0307947_1001144_pt1 | contig 20503 bp, 31 predicted proteins | sample OrgLakmetagen232_FD_201840 | JGI IMG/M metagenome (GOLD analysis project Ga0307947, IMG submission 201840) | Saline water microbial communities from Organic Lake, Antarctica - #232 | ecosystem: Environmental > Aquatic > Non-marine Saline and Alkaline > Saline | place: Antarctica: Organic Lake...
GCCTGCTGGGAACTCAGGGGGAGGAGGAGGAGGAGGAGGAGGAGGAGGAGGAGGAGGAGGAGTAACGGTTAAGGCTGTGTTGGTGGAGGGGGTTGCGATCTGCTCAGGGGACGGGAGCTGCTACTACGTGGAGTTAATGTCAGGGGCTTCTGGGGGAGGTAGGGCTGCTGCTACAATTGGGGGGGCAGGGGGCTGGCTGGCTCAGATGTCTGCAGCTGAGGCTGAGCTGCAGAGGGAGATGGTGCTTGCGATGCGGACGGTGCTGTTGGATGGGGATCTGACAAAGGTACGCATGTGGAATGTTTGGGGGAGTCAGATGCTTGTCATGCTTGTGTGTGGGTGTATGTGTGAACGTGTGTGTACTGAAGCAAAGAGGCTGCAATGTGAGTGATGTAGTGGAGGTGTGACGCATCTCTGCTCGTAAAAGGGAGCCACGCCTGCCCTGTTTGTGCTAAGGCAGATTGTGAGGGAGGTGGTGATTGCAGTGTGAGCAGTATAAAGTATAATGGTCTGATCAACAGGAGGGCTGTTGAGGTACAACTACATTTGAAAACACTTCAAATATAGCCAAGCTGACCTCCATAAGAGCATACGCAATAAGTCTCAGTGGCTCATGAATTTAACCTGTCTTGTGCCTGATGCCACACTGTACGCACTTTTGCGCTATCCCGTCGCATGCTCCTCCTCATCAAACTCGACCTTTCTCTGTGCACACAATGCCAGCCATGTTCAGCAGCACCAATTTAAGCATCTCTTTCACCTACTTACCTGCCACTGGGCGACGCAACTGTGCAGTCCACCTTCCGCCTGAAAGAGCAGCTGGCTGCCTTGGAGCTGAACCTACAGCACCTAAGGATGCTGCACTCCCCTTTCCACAACTCTCTCCAAGACGGCAGTGCCCCAATCAATGGCTCCGATACCAGCACCATCAGCACCTCTGTAGCAGGTGCTGCAAGGAACAGTGTGCCTGCCAACAACCCCGCTACCAGCTCTGCCAGCGCAAGGTCAGAGGGGGCCGTCAATCTCCTGGAAGCCGCCTGTGCCTTGTCCCTGGGAATCGCTGCTCCTGTGTTGGACGTGCTCCTGGCGGTGTGGATCTTGGAGCCTGACAACAAGCTGGTCTCAGAGTTTAACTCAGAAGGACGCACGGGCAAGAAGTCCAGCTCAAAGGTGCCAAACACAAGCCAATTATGTGTTTTGTGTGTAGGGTTGGACAGGACCATATATATTCGGTGTACATAGTATTTTTGGCATGAAAATCACCAAATATACGGTCATATACAGTCAGGCCAGCCATCCCTGTGAGAGTTCTTGCCCCAAAGCCGAAAAGTACATTTAAGTATACAGGACCCTTAACTAGATATATCTAAGCATCCCTGCACACTCAGTTTGTGGCGGGAGGTGCCCAGGTGGGCAGGGTGGAAATCCCTGTCAGAAAGTGGATTTCCAAAAGCTCCCCTCTGGTGCCAGCAACTTACCAGGGGTGTTTGCAGTAATATTGGGTACTTGCATAGGTGTGCCTGCCTACGTCCTTGTTGTCTCGTGTACGATGTCTACCCTCCTCCCTTGAAGGTGCAGCCGACAGCAATCTGAGTTGCGAGACTTAAGTTCACCACGATTTTGTTATGCATCATCAACGGCAAGGTATTGTGCATTTCTGATGAGGCGTTGTATAGATCAAAAGAAAGGATCCTGTCCTGACTCCCCCTTGTTTTACATGTAGAACCAGCGTTTATCGTTAACACTTCCAGCCCAAGCTTACCAATGCAAGAGGTGGGGCGACTGCATTGTGTCCCACGGCCTGATTTTCAAAGCCTTAATCTTTGCTTTGCAACCCCTACTCCCTTGTAGATTCCCCCTTATAACTCCAACGAGGTACCAGCAATCATAAGGTTCCAAGCTAACCTCCTTATCCAGCCATTCCTGCACCATTGTCGATGGCATTGGCCAAAACTGCACACAAACATACTCATGATACTCTTTATTTGTCCATGCACATACCATGCCTATGTCCACATGACTGCTCAGGTTCTGGAGGAGCTCCTGGAGCAGCTTGCAGGCAAGGCCGTCGTCAAAGAGGCGCTTCAGAGCCTGGTGCCTGTCAGCACCCCTGCACAACCGCCACAGCTGGCCATTCCTTTGAAAGGTTTGCTTTCGTTCCAGGATACTTCATTTTTCCCGGTTAAGTATTCCAGGTCGATGCTCAATGCTCAGCCCCTCAAAATTTGCTGCATTTAATGATATGGACAGCCACATCCACCATCTCCACATTTACTAGGGCAGGAGAAACAGAGCAGCTTGTTTAATCGGAATCTTGCTGTGGCGGGATTGGCAGTGATGGACAAAAAGCCTCCCAAACCCATATACGTTTTGTTCCAAGACCTTTTGATCACCTTGCTTGCTCTGCGCTACAAACCTCCACCACGCAAGCACACTTTGTTCCAAGAGCAGCGGTGGAGTTGTGGACTTGTGAGGGGAACCCCACAAGGCACGGTATTTGTGTTTGTCTTCCTCCTCTTTACATACAACTTAAATGTACCCCATACAGGTAGCGGTCCTGCTGCAAGGGCAAGCGGAGGCAGTGGCAGTGGCGGGGGCAACAGTGGGGGCCCAGGCAGCTGCGGTGGAGGTACTCCCTCTATGTCCTGGTGTAGCATGCGGCACATGGAGGTGCTGAAGCAGGCCGTGCTTGTGCGTGCACTGTATGAACGCTCTCACACCGTGCTATGCAGTCAAGGACTGTGGACCCCCCTGATGGACATCGAAATGCCGCTGGTGCGTGTGTAGAAGTGGGTGGTGCAAGTGTGGGTGTGGGTGTCCCGTGAAAATCCTTGCTAAGAAACACGTTGCCTCACTTCTAAAAAGTACATGTGCCTGATAGAGAGAACTTGCATGGGTTGCACATTAGCCTGTGTTCTAGACTTCAGACAAGTGCATCATGCACCTCTGATTTGAGACTGTTTATGATGAGCACACCGTGACCAAGCTGAGGCATGCTTCTGCCTCAGGGTCATTGAGTGTGGCGTGCAGTAGCTGTCAATGAACGTAGTGTGCATTACATGGAGTGCATGCAGGTGCACGTGCTGGCGCGAATGGAGGCGGTGGGCATGGGCCTCGACCTGCATTCTCTCTTGGTGCAGCGGCTACCCCTGAGGAGGTGGCTGGCCAAACTGGAGAAAAGGGCGCTCAAGGTCCGTGCCCTATTCATTCACTGTGTGTTTCAAGCTGCCGCGTGTCTGTGTCCCAAGCTTAGTGAGTGGTTTCAAAATTGGAGAGCAAAGGCATGTATGTGCGTGAATGTATGCCTGCAACGCTAGTGGGCAACAGATCTATGGGTGCCTTTTTCGCTTTGACATCCTGCCATGTCTAACTGCAAAACTTTTTGCCAATTCGGTTCCTAGGACAATACAGCTGCTCCGCCTGTTGTTATTCGCATGTGCAGATTCATCCTAGCTTACGTTTCTGCTCTTACTGACAAACATGGCTCAGGAGTGTTCCCTTTGATCTGTCCCATGCAGCATTTGCGAACACAGTACTTTGCTGGACCTCATATCATGTGCCTCTTTCATAACTCGTCCACGTTGATAGCATTTGCAAACCGTATTTCATTTTTATTTCCTGGCTTACTCTTTCTCATAAACGCAGCACGCTGGAAAGAACTTCTCACTGACATCCACCCAGGAGGTATCGCAGCTGCTGTACATGCACCTCAAGATCCCGGTTCCAACAATTGCCACCAAGTACAAGAGCGGAGACTACAGTGTTAACAAAAACGACCTGCAGGTGTGGCATGGGCGCTTAAGAATGAGGTGCATGAAATGGGTGAGGTGCCTTCTGTCGAACTGTAATCTACGCCATACACTCTAAATCGGTCATACTTATACTTATGGTTTGTATGTACAAATATGGCCAATGTGTTCCCTGACTGACTGGTTTCTTTGTGAGCTTTGGATGTGCTGTGTTGAGATGTGCCTCTGCCTCTTTTACTGTGCGCTCTAGAGATCCACACAGTCGCATTGTGGCTCACACTTCAACAGCAAACATTAACACAAGAACTGCCAGCACATTTAAACTCGCAAAGCACCAAGTTCAATTTGCACTCGCTCACACATGCACATGCACACACACATATTCATACGTAGATATACAATGACACACACGTAAATACAGGAGATCAGCGACATGCATCCTGTGGTGCCCGTCATTCAAGAGCATCGCCGCATCAGCAAGCAGCTGAGCCTGCTGCAGAATCTGATCACACAGGTCTGCCAGATGGATGTACAAGCCAGGGTCACCGCAGAGGCTTGTGCCTCTGTGCTGGCAGGTAGGAATTGTTAGGGTATGTTCATTTAGTGTTTACCTGTGTGGCTCTAATTGGGCCAGTTAGATGCACCAGGCTCACCGCAGAGGCTTTTGTGTCTATGCCAGCAGGTGAGAATGTGTCTGGGTATGCTCATTTAGTGTTTACCTGTGTGGCTCCAATTGGGCCAGTTTGATGCACAAGGCTCACTGCAGAGGCTTGTGCGTCTATGCTGGCTGGTGAGGACGTGCCTGTGTATGCTCTTTTTGCATGCACCGTGTACCTGTGTTCTGTGTCTTTGATTGGGTTAGTCAGATGCACAAGCCAGGGTGTAGCTGGTCTTATGCAACGTAAGGGGAGGGTTAGAGAGGGGGTAGAGCATGCAGCGTGCCTGAACAATTTCATGCATTTGTGTGTAGCGTTAGCCCTAGCCTACAATATATGAACACAAAAGCATGCATACGCTCAAAGCACAACCATTCTAACGATCTCAATTTAAGTGGCGTGGAAAATAAGTCAAAAACCTTGTCCCCCCCCCCGACTTTTTGCTGTGATAGCCTCGTTGGACTACAGACACACCACAATTGCTTCTGGCCAGGTACGTTTTGCAGTGTGGTGCACAGTGATCACCAATAGCCATCTGAGTTGTAAACCGCAAACCTCTCCTTCAAACGCTTTGCAGTCGCTGCCATTGATGGCGCACCAATAGCCATCTGAGTTGTAAACCGCAAACCTCTCCTTCAAACGCTTTGCAGTCGCTGCCATTGATGGCGTAAAGGTGGACGCTCAAACATCTAGCTCCCAGGAGTGGGTGGTGCGCCTGCGTGGCAGTTTTGAGCAAACAGCCACCTGCACCGGACGCCTGGCCATGAACGAGCCCAACCTGCAGGTGGCTTTTCTTTGTCAAGTGGCAGCTGTTTATTCTCTCCTGGTGAACAGGTTTTTCGTGCTCCAGTAGGTAGTCACGCCGGACGGCCATGAATAAGTTTAGCGCCAAGACTGAAAACTTTAAAGGGTGTGGGCGTAAGGCACCACTGGGAGGTTCAAAACGTACAATGTGTTTTATCTAGCACACAGAGGGGCATTACACACAATTGGCCGCTATGTTATTTACAAGAGCTTCGGATAAGGTAAACTTACAGGTGCTCATTTTGGCCAACACCTGACTCTTACGCAATGAAAAAGCATTCCCTGCGTGCAAAAGTATCCTCCACCTTCCCCAAACTACGGGCAGACCAGTTCTGCCCGTATCACCAGTGGCCAAGTACATCTCCCATACCAGCATTGTGTGCTGTAGAATGCATTCAACCGTCAATGCAAAACATTTTATGTATTTCTACTAGCAAAAACGCTGCCATATGCACTACCCATGCACGTTGCTCCTAGCAGCAACGACACTGCCACAGTGCACCGTCTCAGCTAATTCTGAGCCAATCAACATTATGCATTGTGTACTTGGCCACAGACGGTGCCCAAGCCCATCGAGTTAGACATCAACGGCTCGCAGCCGCTTGTGCTAGAAGAGTCGGAGGGGGCAACTGCTCCTCGCTTGCCTCCTGTCAGTCTCAACATCCGTGCAGCGTTTGTTGCCCCCCCAGGCTGTGTTGTACTCAGTGTGGACTACTCCCAGGTGTGTGTGCATGTGTGTTTGGGGGACAGGGGGCAAACGTATGTATGCGTGCTTTTGCACTTAATTATAATCCATGAATTAGACACCTATGAGAATAGTTACTGGCCATTGGTTTTGTTGTCTGCAGGTCGTCTAATTGCCCACCTGAGTGGGGATGAGGTGCTGTGCAGCACGTTGCGTAAGGAAGGCCACAGCATTTGACAAAAGGCTTCCTTTGTGCTGCTACTATTGCTGCTGCTGGTATTGCAGGTGGAGCTGCGTCTGATTGCCCACCTGAGTGAGGATGAGGTGCTGTGCAGCACCCTGTGTAAGGAAGGCCAGGACCCCTTCACTGCCATGGCATGCATGTGGCAGAAGTGCCCCATTGACCAGGTGTGCAGCTGCGAGCGGCTTTTGAACAAGGGGATACCTGCTGTGTGGATGCTTTGCTCTCTGGTGCTTAGGAACCCCGCAAACACGGAAAGCAGAGTGTAGGCCTGCCTTTTGTGCCAGCAACAAACTTCTGATCGCTGGACCCCCCCCCTCCCCTCCCCCCCATGACACAATCACATGTCAACACACGACACCACCACCGCAGCACAGAAAAATTGCGCAGCTTCACTATTGTCACTGGAGTTCCTACTGATCTGTATTCCAACTCACACATTAAGATCACTTGTATTCCTTAACAGACACCTTGTGTGCCTGCAGATCACACGTCAGTGCTGTAATGAACCTCAATGTTGGTGCATCCTTGCATTCAAAAGCACTTCAGTGGTGGCTGTTGGCCAAAGCACAAGCATATTACAAGAACCCATCGTGATGCAGAACTGAACATTTTCCTAGCAATTTAGGAACTGTGGTGCGTGTGTATGCTTTTAGCACGAGGGAGACATGACCAAGTCTTTAAATGTTTTTGAATATGTGCGTAGGTTACACGTGAGCGCCGCGACCAAGCCAAGCACCTTGCATATGGCCTGCTGTATGGTATGGGTGCCAGGGCAGTGTCTGAGGCCCTAGACCTGCCTGACGTGCGCACGGCTGCGGAGTGGCAGGAATCCTTTCTGAACTCCATGCCGGGGGTGCAGGCCTGGGTCAAGAGGTATGTTGGGGGGCGGCGTGGATGAAAAAGGTTCGACAAAAATCCAATGGTTAGGAATAAGGATTAAAACCTTAAATTCAGGAATAAACAAGCACGAGTGTATTTAAGGGAGGGGGTGGGTATTTAGAAAGCTGTCCAGGCGTCTGACTGCAGCAGCAGCCTTCTTAGGTCTTCATTTTGGTCAAGTCCACATGATAACCAGGAGATGAAAAAGAATTGCTGTGCTCAATGGTGCAATACAAAACGACGTATGAATGACACCTAAACGGTAAGTTCTGCCTGCATGCTTTATGCTCCACGGCTTAAACACACAACACGGATCAGTGGACGCAAAACTCTATGAAGTTCTGGATGAATGAGCACATCATCACATGGATCAATGTAGCCCCACCTTGCACGCGCAGGGTCAAGGAGGAGTGCAAGCAGACGGAGTGTGTGAAGACTATCGCAGGAAGGCGGCGGAACTTCCCCAGCATCAACAGCAAGAATCATGAGGTGGGTGGGCTTGCTGTAATCTTTGCAGCTGCAGGAATTTAAGTATCACTGGTCCTTGTGTCCTCCATCGTAATGCGCCAGCTCTTTGTTTCTTTGTATACACTCTTTTTCTGACACGCTTAGTGGCACAGCTCTGACCAGATTGTCCAGCGTTGGTTTGCTTGTCCAGCTGCGCATTACATGTTTTCCTGCAAGCATTTGCCAAGGAACTGCAAGGGTCTGCTCTGGTGTTGCAGCTGTAATGAGCAGAGCAGGTTGTTGCCTATCGACCTTCCAGCGAGACATGCCAGCTGCTTTTTTCTCTTACACGTATTAGAACTCAGGGTGCTTATAAGCACTGCTCTGGCCATGTCTCCAGCAATTATTTGGATGGTTCCTGGGTTTGCCTGTTATGTTTGACCGTAGAGCTGTGTGTCTCTTCTGGCTTCAATCGTAATGCACTATGGTCCCACAAATCACAATATTATTGGGTGGTTATTCATCTTGTTGTTTAGCGCCACTGTAGTATAAATGCATAAATTGCTGATACTTCTTCACCTTCTAGTTCTCAGCAGTTTATGCTACGATGCTAGATAATGGTTCACGCAGACCAACTCGGCTACTGTTTCTGGATATAACTCATCTCAATTCATTAAATCTAGCGCAACCTAAAAGTTGTTGCACACACTGCAGGCAAGGGGGTCGTCCGAACGTGCAGCTGTGAATACCGTGGCGCAAGGTGTGCTACTGCTGGCTGTAATGCTAAGACATAATAAGAAACAAGCTGTCAACAATGCGCAAGAGACTTGCCCTGCCTCCACCACCTGTTGTAGGCAATGTAACGTCAAGAATGTCGCAGACCCTGTAGGTACCATTGCTCAGGTTCTAGAACATGCTTGCTTATGATCAACAGACAACTACAGCTTCATCCTTTCTACCGACCATAGTAGACGCTGTTCTGACCATAGTAGACAAGTAGCAGATGGAGGATTAATAGTGAGAGCACTCTTTGCGTGCCATGCCTTAAATTAACCACAGGCTCAGCCGCAGACATGATGAAGACTGCAATGGTGCGGCTGCATTCCATTTTGGACTCGCCTCAATACTACGGCTCGGCAAACTTGGTGCTCATGGTGTGTTACGCTCTTTCCCTTGGACCTGTACTGTGAGTTGCTTCAGCCAACATGCTTCGTGTTGGCAGGCTTGCCTGGTTTTTTGCTTAATTTGAAGAGGCTGGGAGTTAAAAAGGAATACAGCGTAGTATGTTTGAAAGTACTTGCTTAGTTCGAAGAGACTGGGAGCAATAAAGGAATCTACGGCATGATATGCATAGATAATTGCTCTTGCACTAATGCAGGGTAAAAAACACAACAACTTTTGACCAGTAGTCTCATTGTGTACGTACAAGCAGGTCAAATGCCCAGCAGCCTTGCCCAGACTTCTATTCAATACATCTGCTGGGTCATTCTGCATACCACATCCGTAATTTGCCCCACAGGTCCACGATGAGCTGGTGTATGAGGTTCGTCAAGACCGCATTGCTGAGGTTGCTTCAATTGTCAAGCTGGAGATGGAGCGTGCAATTCAACTGCGTGTGCCGACTCCGGTAAAACTGAGTGTGGGCAAGAGCTGGGGAACGCTGGACGTTGTGACGCTGGAGAGTCTTTGTGCTGGTGTTGTTGAGTTTAGATAGGTAGAAAGCTCCTGCGCCCCGAGTAAATAAAGGGTGGTTGCAGGCAGTTATTTAGCGCGCTAGTGAGGTGCCTAATGCACAGTTAGGTCTAGTCACCTAGGAAGCTTAAAAGCTGAATTAAATTTACAGATAATTATTTGGGATGCACAACGCAAGTAATATCACCTGTATATAAAATATTGGCAAAAAGGTAAGGCTTGGCACTATAATTGTTGTTTTTCCTTAGTTTATGTTACAGTCCTTCTGAACCTCTTCCTTTTGTTGCGTTTAACTGGCAAGGCTCGCATTAATGTGGCCTTCTTTTTTCATCATGCTGGCTATGTTGTGTTTCTGTTGTCCAGCCGTTTTTCTTCGCCTCACATTAAAAAAAGCTAGCAGGGCCACATTCTTGCTTTTATTTTTTCATAGAAAAGATGTTTTGTAAAAAAACTGTTGTTGGGTCTGGTGCTGCCTCAAGAGATCCCTGTGGAGTTTTTGCCACCGGCGGCCAGTACGTGATCAAACAAGCAAAGCAAGCACGTCCTCTCATTTTCAGATGCTACTCTCGTACATTTTGTATCATGGATTAAAGTAGAGTGGTATAGGGAGCATCTGAACCATCTTCGTATGTTTCTTTTTCGCAAGTTGTTTCTTTTGATTTTGAGGGGAGATATCAAACTGCCAACTACGCTAAAAAAGTGGAAAGTAACACAAAGGCAGCGAAAGAGGTGGGATTTTCTATCACGCCCAATTGGTGACAGTGACGATTCGTTGCTTGCTGTGCTGAGTCTTGTGCTGTGACAGTTGTTTGCTGCAACATCTTTTCCCCCCCTTGGAGCAATTTTGTGCACTGTCTGGACACAGCTTCATGTTCAATCCAAAAAGTCACTGCCGCATTACGCAGGACATATAGTATTCAGGCACGTGCCAAAGTTGGAAATTACAAGTCTGCAATGTATAGGGATCGAAGTGACTGGTGGACCGCTAAAAAAAAGAAAGAAACAAGTGACCAGGAGGTGTTAAATACGTTACAGCCTTATTTTTATAGCTCTGCATCATGATGATGTCGTCATTTTTGTCTCAAATAAAAACTACGCAAGCTGTCAAGCCCAAGCAGTGGCAGAGACCAATCGTGTGACGGAGCAGTTGAATTGGCCAATGGTTGACAGTTGAGAGTTTCTTTATGTCTTGTTCAATAAGCTGGATGGCCAGTCTTATTGATAACCTTTATCTTCTGGATTTGATAGTTTTGGTAATTGATTGACAACATGTGAACTTTAAGAGGTACCATTAGAGGGGATCCTCAAGAGACCCTGTGCCGTGTAAGGTCTCCAATTCTATTTGTTCGTTCGTTTAGCGATGTTAATATGTAACCACATTGAGGCCGAGAGGTCCGTCTGAGTCATGGGTCCCAGCTCCGGGAAGGAGCAGCAGTGTGGCAGCCACGCAAAGCTGAGTAGACACAGATACATGTGTGCAAAGATCGCAATATCAGTAGATGTGCTGAGTCTTATACTTTGCAGTGACCGTAATTTGATCTGACAGGTTTGATCTGAAACCGTCTCCTGATATATGACAGTTGATAATAGTGCTGGAAAGGGCATGTCAGCCGAGGGCATGTCTGCTGAGGGCATGTCAGCTGAGGGCATGTCTGCAGATTCGAACGAGTTTGGCAGCGTAATTAACAGAATGAACTTGTTGAAGCGAGTTTGTAACTCTTTGAAAATTAAGACACAGCTACTTAAAAGGCTCCAGCGGGTGATTGCTGTAGATGGTGTGACCCACTCCCAAAGGGATGGTGTGGGGGGTAACGGAGGCTCCTTGAAGGATGGAGCAGAGGCCTTTGTGTTGTTCCTGCGCGGTGCTCAGCTGGTTCTGCGGTCCAGTGTCCTCACAGTACTTGATCTTGATGAGGTAAATGTGACGTTGGAGAATACTGAGACCTTTGGGTCGGTGCTGTCTGGAAAAGGTGGATCTGCTGGTGGCGGCTGGCGAACCACAAATATCACAACTTTAAAAATCTGGAACACAGCATATTGTGCGATGCCAGCAATTAGTGACCGCAGCAACTGCACACTCATCGGTCCAATTGTGCGTGCGTGCGTGTGTATGACCATGCACTACTCATTGTGTGGAAGGGGTCCAGGTTAGAACGCATGGTGCCTTTAAACATCACTGGCTCTGTGGAATGATGGCTTTGCGGGAGCGCATCTTCATGTACATGTGTATACATATGCATGTGTGCTTTGTATGTACACATGTGTGTGCTTGAGTGTATGTAGTGTGTGTCTGTCTGTGTGTGTATGTGTGTCTGTTTGTCTGTGTGTGTGTGTGTGTGTGTGTGTGTGTGTGTGTGTGTGTGTGTGTGTGTGTGTGTGTGAATGTGTGTGTGTAAGCGCGCGCGTGCGTTTGTGAGTGTATGTGTGTGCATGCGCATGTGTGCATGCATGTAGTGCGTGTACGTACGCACACGTAAAAATGTGTCGGCGCATACGCTGTGCGTGCCTGCGCAAACACTTGTGCTTGCTGTTCTTGCATGTGACAAAATTTTGGCAAGTACAAGACACAAGTGTGCAGCACACAACATGGTTAAAAACAAACACAGGAAAGCAAACGCCGCCAACAGCTCAGTTGTTTTTGGGGGCCATAGATACCCTGCCCTCTTTGAATCTGCCTTTTTTTAAAGCTCAATCCGCCCTCCCTTTCATTCCTCCCCTCCCTCCTTCTCTCTAGCACTAGGTGGTGAGTGCCTCATCATATGCACAGTACTCAGTGCCAAGTCGAGCTGACGTGCAACCTGCAGCCTGTCGACACATGCAATAGCAGTCGAATTCAAGGGCGGCATGAGGGCTTGAGAGAGGAGAGAGGCAGGGCAGCAGCTTCCCGGCAGCTGCAAGCTGCTGGCTCCCCCCTCTTCCTCTACAGCCCCCACAAGAAAGCTGCATCTCTCTCATGTCACGGGCAACTCATAAAGATCACGAGCAGAGCAGCTGCATGGCAGGCAGAAAGAGAGAAAGAGAAAAGCATGAGCGCAAAAACAAAAGGCAGCTGTCAGCTTGCATACATGCTCACACAAACTCATTTTCTCCCTTTCCTCCTTACTCTCCTCCTGCTTGCAGGTCGGCTGCAACTTTCTTCCTGCCACAGTGCCTACTTCTCACGCTAAAGGAGGCCAAGTGAGTGCCAAGTGAGTGAGTGAGAGTGCAAAGATGGACTGATAACAGCTGTCTGTGTACATTTGATTTCTGTGCAATTCGCAGGCCCTTCCCCATTCCGAAAGGACCCTGCTCTCTTGCACAAAATGAAGCCCATTGCTGTGCGCAAAGGAAAGGATATGTTGAAAATGTTGCTTGCAAGAAGGCAAAAGAAGGCGTGTGTCAACAAGCTTGCTTCATTTCTGCGATGCAGACCGCAGATATTAGCAGCTGCAACCTGACAGCTGGCATATAGTTTTGAATTTGTGTGGCATTTTCTGTTCATGAACAGAGGAATGAACATGCATTACAGTGTGAGTGTGAGCAACATAGATCGTAGGCGGTGGCTGGATCTGACGGTGAAAAGTCACTCATCCCTCACACCTAACCTAACAATAAATGGCCCCACTTCAATTGTATATTTCACGCACGCACGCACGCACGCATGCACACACGCAATGGACAACAGCAGCGACTGGGTATGAGTGTAAATATCACATTCCCTAAAATTTGCCTCTGTTCCTCCTCATCAGAACACATAACCATCTTCACAACAAGCTTGCAAAAAATGCCGCCACCATTGCTATATAGCACACACTCTTGTGTTGGCATACACACACCTAATCGCAGGACGCCAAAAGACAGTTATCCTGCTAAACGTAATACGGCTGGCATGCTGACCAAGGTTGCCAAGCACAACAAAAGCAGTGAAGGAGTTATCAATGACCCATGGTTCATCCACCCTGTCAGCCCCTGCACCATAATACGTGTTGACGGTAGCACTGACAGGAGAAAATTGTCTGTAAGGACTGCAGTGGCAGCAGCAAATAATTTAAGAGACTCAGAGTTGACCCTGCCAGCCACTACAAGTCCAACAAGACTGGCAAGCTGCTTGTAGATGTTGATTACTTGTAGGGTTGGCCAACTATAATTATACGATGCAAATACTGTGTTTTTGGCAGGGAAACTACCAAATATACGGTGTAAATATACAGTTCTGGCCAACCCTAATAGCTTGCCTTGACTTCGTGTGCTTTCTCCGCAAAAATAGTATAGAACCAGCAAACCAGTGTCCCCTCCCCCCTAAAAATTAATAACCACATAGGTATTTTGCAAACCTCTTCTAAATGCAGGCCACGTGCAACGCCATGCAGCAGCAAAGTGCCCAGCCATCAGGCCCCTCCGAAATGTCTATGCGTGAGTGTGAATGATGCAATTCTGTGCACCTGCCTAAATTTTGTGCGTAGACCTTTTTTCCAGATCTCAAGTCTGGACACTCAAATTTGTAGGGGGTGTTTGTAACCTGTACCAGATCTCTCAGGCCTGCTTCCCTTCCCTTCATATTTGCAACTTCACATAATATGACCTGAAAACAATTCCAACTGCCTTACACCCGCTCAGCTGCATCGTCAAGGCACGCCAGCCCTGCCTGCTATGCGCCCAATCAAGGCCATATAATGGCGTTTGACAGGACTTCAAACATCTCTGCACACAACCAGTACGACATAAAGCTCAAGGTGAGGGTGCGTGCAGAGGCCCTTGACACTTCTGCCCTATTTAACCAGTTACAAGCAATTCAGCAGCCGTGCATTCTTTTTCATGCGGCAACAGCCAGTAAGTAACTACCCAAACTTGAGTGTGCTGTAAGCACCATTGTCGCACAAAGTACTGTTCTAAGATCAAACAAGATAACTATACATCTTCTCACCCCACTGCTCTATTCTGCAGGATGAGGCATGGTGGTGGGCGTCAATAATTTCTGCTCAGACTCAACTTGCAACAAGGGCCGCACAAAGCAGGACCTACGCACGGTAAGATTTTTCCATTCGTGGGGAGGGAGGAGGGAGAAAGGGGGAAAAAGAAAAAGGGAAAGCAAGCAAAAGGTCTGCAGTTTTTTCAAGTGGAGTAAGATGTGACGATGTGGATGAGAACAGTGCTTCCGTCAACACGTACGATGGTGCGGGGGTTGACAGGATGGATGAACCACGGGTCAGTGATGACTCCTTCACTGCTTCTATTGTGCTTGGCGACCTTGGCCAGCATGCCGGCCGGGTTTAGTTTAGCAGTATAACTGTCCTTCGACGTCCTGCAATTTGGTTGTGTGTATGCCAACACAAGAGAGTGAGTTTCATAGCAATGGTGACGGCACTACTTGCAAGCTTGTTGTGAAGATGGTTATGTTTTATGATGAGGAGGAACAGAGGCAGTTGTCCTAGATAATGTGCAAATTACACTCATACCCAGTCGCTGCCGTTGTCCAATGCGTGCGTGCGTGCGTGCTCGCGTGCGTAAAAATCTACAATTTATGTCGGGCCATTCATTGGTAAGTAAGGTGTGAGGGATGAGTGATCTTTTCCCGTCAGATCCAGCCGTCGCCTACAACCTGTGTTGCTCACACTCAAACTGTGTTGCGTATTCATTCCTCTGCTCATGTACAGAAATGGAACACATTTAAACATGGATGCTAGCTGTCAGGCTGCTGCTGCTATACGGACTGCATTGCAAAAATGAAGCAGCTTGTTGGCGCACGCCTTCTCTTGTCATGCAAGTCCCTGGTGCAGCACACCATCCTGTGTGTATTTGCAGGACGCACAACCATCACCATTGCGCACCGCTTAGACACTCTTATCTATTCAGATAAAGTGTTGGCGATGGCCGGTGGTGTGCTGAAGGTGAATGATTACCCCTGTGGGTGAGTAGGAGTTTGCGAGCGGGTACAACAATGTACGCATGACAAGTATGTTGCTGACGTGGTCTAAGCAAATGTGTCCAAATTTTGCTGATAGAGGATGTTTTGCAAACAAACATAAAAACATACTGACAGGCACACACACATTCACACATACACATAAGCACACGCACACAAACACACATACACAGGAGTGCGGCTCTCCAGAGGCCTTGCTTAAATGTGCCTATTATCTGCTCCCATCTCCGCGAACACAAAAAAGCAACAGACTAGCAATGAAGGGGGGTGGGTTTTTAGGAGTGGCAGGGGGAAACTGAGGGAGCGAGACTGGGAGCACTGCCAGCCATTGGACGATCCACCTTAGCCATCATTCCACAGGAGCTATAGCAGGAGTGCATCTGCTTGTATATGTGTTACACATACACACGTAACCGCTATACCAACTCACCCCCAATTCTGGTGGGGAGCCTCCTCGCCTTCCGGCCCCTTGGCTGCCATGCGCCTCAACGCGACACTGGACTGGGGTCCAGTGTCATCCACTTGCTTGTTGAATATGCTCCATGGCACATTCAGCAAGGCCTCTGGTAAGCCACACTCTTTTGTATGTGCGTTTATGTGCGTGTGCTTAAGTGTATGTGTGGATGTGTGTGTGCCTGTATATTTGTATGTTAGTATGCATAACATCCTCTATCAGCAAAAGTTGGACACATTAGCTCAGACCACATCAGCAACATACTTGTCACGCCTACATTATTGTACCCGCTCGCAAAATACTACTCACCCACCGGGGGTAATCACTCACCTTTAGCACTCTGCCTGCCATCGCCAGCACAATGTCAGAAAATTATGATGGTGTCCAGTCGATGTGCAATGGTGATGGTTGTGCGTCCTGCAAATACACACCAGGGACGGTGTGTATTTGCGTGACGCACCACCATGATCATTATACGCTGCTAAACTTGTCCATTCCAGCCCCTTCCAGTATCATCATCAATCTTCACCTGGAGCTGGTATTTGCCAAGCCCGGCCTGTAACCCTCTTGTCACCCCTTGGTACTTTTTCATGTGGGGAAGAGCCTCTAAAAACTTTAAATTTACTCGGCACCAAAGTGGCTCCTTTTCCTGACTAGTGTGCAAAGGTTGGTTTTATAGTGACCGCTTGCAGGTCCCCCCCCCCCTAGCAGCGTTAAGCCACCAGCAGCAACAATCACAGTAATGGCCCCTTCCTATGCCAGGTAATGATGCCACTCTTTCCACCCTACTTTTCGACAAAAACAGGTTTACCTTCAGCCGTCCAGATGCAGTACTGGTTGCTCCCATCTCCTCGAACACAGAAAAGCAAAAGACTAGCAATATAGAGGGGGTGGGTTCTTAGGAGTGACAGGGGGAAACTGAGGGAGCGAGACTGGGAGCACCGCCAGCCATTGGAAGATCCACCTTCCCCAGACAGCACCGACCCAAAAGGCTCAGCATACTGACATCCACCTCATTGAGATCAAGTTCTGTGAGGACACTAGGCCTCAAAACCAGCTGAGCGCCACGCAGGAACAGCACAAAGGCCTCTGCACCATCCTTCAAGGAGCCTCCGTTGCCCTCCACACCATTCTTTTGGGAGTAGGTGGCACCAGCTCCAACAATCACACACTGGAGCCTTTTGGATCTTAACTCCCCCAAAGAGCTGCGAAACTCGCTTCCAAGCTTCCATGTACATTTTGGTAACTACACTGCCAAAATTGTCCGTATACTTTCCAGTACTAGTACCACCTCTCATCAGGAGCCGGTTTCAGGTCAAGCCTGCAACCCTCCTGATCCCCGTTAATTGTTTTTCTTTTCCTGTGAGTTTTACGTACACGGTACCAAAGTGGCTCCTTATCCTTAATAATGTGGGGAGTGGTCTTAACTGCCTGTGTAGTTTTTTCTTGTTCCTGTTTTATTTTAGCCCCACACGTATTTGGTGCTTTATAAGGTTTTAAAAAACAAGACCTTTGTCCATTCCTACTTGAGGATACTCAAGTACGTTTGATGTCACGCAAATAGACTATTTACCCAAAAAGAGTCTTTTTCAGGCTTCATCTTGGCCAATTGTTAAGCAACAAAGCTGATGCCATTCTTTTGCGTATCCTTCAACACACAAACACGTTTCATGGCAATTCAGCCATTGGCTGAGGTGGATGAAACCTGCAAAATGTAACACACCAATGATAAATCAAGACTTCAGGGCTCAAGCGAATCTTTTATTGGACGCAGTGGGAAACGCAAAACAGGGTGACATTCCTGCTATGCTTTTAGACATTGGACACATACAACACTTACATTGCATTTGGCTGCACCGCTTTGCATATCCTGCGCAGGAGGAAGAAGCAAGCAGACGTACAGTAGGCTGGGCAGAGAGATTGTGCTAAATCATACGCAAGGGGTGATAACACCACAAGCAAGGATTAAGGAAACGGAGACGGAGCTGTCAGACAGCGAAGTACTCACGCTACCAGGCGGATTCAAACCCGCGACCCCGAAGAGTCTGGACTGACCACGGGCCACTAGGCTTTCAGGGCAGCTACCCTAAGTGCTACAAAATACACTTTAAATCAGTAGACTCTCTAGATCAGCACAAATACCCTTACTATTAACTTCTAACGGCTTGCTCACCAAGCGTCTGGGATTAAGCACGCACCTTTTGATCTTCTCCCAATCCTCAAGGGTCAGGTCAACATACTGCCCTGTCAATTTTGTACGGCAGCATGGTGATTATATGATTATATGACTTTCAAGCATGCGTAGCTTAGCATTGCTGTCAACTTGTGCACTGCAATTGCGCTTCATATGAAACTGGCCAACCAATGCAGGGCATAAAATAAATACGTGCCAGTGCACCTGTTTGAACCCTCTCTGCCGCAAGGAGTGCAGGGCCAGAAATAGATGCCGGAGAGACATGTGGGGGCTCCTCTATGATGATCATCAGTAGCATTCAATCACGTGAATGGTTGAGTACTAGAACACGGCACTTAAATTGCTTCTTCCTTAATCACGCTGGATGTGCTTACACTATTGGTGTAGTCTTTCTTCTTACAAGTGCTAATAAAAAGATGGAGCAGTAGAAGGTTGCATCTCAATTCTCTATGATCTCAAAGGCAAATTGTTATGCGAACCTGGCAGATTTGCAATCAACCACAGCTGTGTCGCGTTTGTGTTGTGTGCAAGGCCATGCTCAACTCCTTGAAGGTCAAGGTACAGATGCAAGGCAAACCTGTGTGTGTGTGCGCGTGTGTGTGTGTGTGTGTGTCCATACTACATCCAAATCCCAGGACAGTAGGTGAACAGCAGGTAGCAGGTAGTGTTGCAAGGTGCGACAAAACCCTTGCATGGTGCAACCTGCAGTACGTCGCATGGTGCAACCTGCAGTACGTCTGGATGTTCCTTACCCGAGCTTCTTTTCAAACCCAGGCACGCTAAAGCAGCGCAACCGCTCTCCGTGGATTCCAAGCAGATCGGCTGCAATCTCGTTAGGCCCTCCTGAACGTAGGAGCAATGCACTGTGTCTACTGTGGCTACCAGTGATCATCATGTATTTGTAGCATTATGGGTAACAAATAACATGCGTGCGTGCGAGGCCTGCTGGCCTGCTGCTGGACGGAGGAGGAATCCTGTACCACACACGGTGTCATCTTGATTAACATGCGCCTTTTTGGGCCCACCACTGCTACCTACGTTCGCCAGTCTCATCAATTTTTCGCTCGAACATGATCTGAACCCAGGGGAACAACGCAAAAAGAAGAAGTAAGGGGCCGTCTTATATCAACATGGCGGCACAATTGGAGAACAAGGGCCTTTCAAGTGCAATGATGAAGAGGGGGGCTTTGCACACTACTTGGAGATGATGTATGGGATAAGACGGCAATGAAATGAATTGCTTGGCAGATGAAATAATGTGCGTGGTGAGAGAGGCTGATCCAAAGGCAGAATCTTGCACGCACAGGCCTGACTGTCGTGGGTCCCGGATTGGAGTCTGGATCCAACATTAAGCAGTACGACGCGTCTCCGTCCGTCATATTGTCACGGATAGAGCAGGAAAATATAATTAAATTGTGATTTATTTAGGCATGCACATACCTCCTTTTTGTCCTCTGGCTGAACTGTGGAATTGACTTCACAAAAATGTCTAGTATCCTTAGGAGGCTGGCCTGCAATGTAAGCAGCAATCTTCGTCAGGCAGGAGAGGCGTCAACCTCCTGCAGCAGGTCCCTTCTGTTGAGCAGCTCCGGCAGCACAGGCACAGGACCCTCCCTGCACCAGCCTCCCAGCAGCAGCAGACCTTGTTTTAGTAGTCTAAGTCAGCACGCTTTCGTCCTCCCCCCCCCATGTTCAAGTTTCCCTTCAGCACCCAGCTCCTTGCCCCTATTGACTGGTTGCTCAGCCTCGTGCAGCTATCAGCAGCAGCATTATAGTTTACAGGGCCTTAGCCAACCGTGGTCCACTTGTCAGCAGCTGCGGGGAGTTTTCGGTGCTGCATTTAAGCAGAAGCAACCCCAAATCCACACGCACGACAAGTACAAGATCCAGACCACACAGCCTACCTACGAGTGAGTCCATATTGCGTGAAATGCTTGCTAAGTGTGACGGCCTCCTGTCCTGCTGCTAATTACGCATGTGACAGCATGTTTCAACTAACTGGACAGCGCAATCAGTAACAGTCGAGGAGCGCTTTGTAACTGAGAGACGCGTGCTATCTGCTGGGCAGCTGGGTATCAGCAACCAAAACATTGCCTGCTGTAAGAACTTGCATAAAGATGTCTTCTGTACCTCTAATAGTTCATGAGCTTGCACAGACCACGTGGCTCTCACGGGGTCGGCAAATGTGCGTGCACCCATCGTCCTGTTACCTACTTTGGGATGACTTGCAGGAGCGTACTGCAACGACTTTTCTGGAAATACGTGAGCAATTTTCTTTTCAATTTCACCTGGGCATCTTTGTACCACAATGGGCCACACCTTCATGACCCTTTTGATCATGAAGCCAACTGTACAGCATACACACACACACACACCACAGCGCTGTCCAATGATAGCTGATCCCACGCATTCACTTTTTCTCATCTGTGCAGCTGGATGCTTGGCCGCTTTGTAATGGACCGCAATGGGGTCGTGTGGCACAAGCAGTCCAACCGTCAAAGCAAGCGTTATGGAAAGAGCAAGGGCACACTAACAAGGTTAAAGCGTTGGAAGGCTGTACACAACACTGTGGTAGGTCTTATGTGTGTGTTTGTGTGCTGGCATGCATTGTGCGAGCAAGCATTCGTAAGCGCATTTGGGTGGGTAATTGTAAACGAATAGATGTTGTGGATGTGTACAAAAAGATGGCAGTCTGTTTATGTGCATGCTTGACGTGTTCTTTGCTGGTTATTTCCGTCTGCGTTGTCCTGTAAGTATGCCTCCCTCTCTCTCTCTCCCTCTCCCCCCCCCCCCCGCT
>Ga0307947_1001146_pt1:0-12500 | contig 20488 bp, 29 predicted proteins | sample OrgLakmetagen232_FD_201840 | JGI IMG/M metagenome (GOLD analysis project Ga0307947, IMG submission 201840) | Saline water microbial communities from Organic Lake, Antarctica - #232 | ecosystem: Environmental > Aquatic > Non-marine Saline and Alkaline > Saline | place: Antarctica: Organic...
CCCACCCCCCAATACTGCCCCCCCGGGACGAAAAGGGTACCATTCTGCTCCTTTTTAAATTCTGCATCCATCTGCATCACAAGGAAATAAAATAAATGTGTACGCGACGCTGTGAGTCAAAATCAGATCCAAAGCATCCACATGCGTGTTCGCACGTTGACCTAAGTGCTTGTCTCTAACTAGCGAGGTGCGCGCACGCCCTTAGCCACTTTCTGCATGTGCCGCTGCTCCTTGGGGCCCATGATGAAGGGCTGCCTCTGCTCCAACTGCTGCTGCGGGTGCTTGGCTGTGAAGTGGGCTTTCAAGCTGTACTTCCACACCAACGCCTTGCAGCCAGCTGGGCACACCAGCAGGTGGTTGTTGCAAGCTGACCTATCTTGCTCGCATGGTTTGCTGCTGAACTTCTTGTACGCTGGGCATCCCTCAGGCGGGCCTGGCTGGTTTTTGGCTGTGAGGTGTGGGGTGCATGCAGTGCCGCCGCAGAAGCCACATGCATCGCTGCCCACATGCTGCTGCAAAATGTGGTGGTGGTGGTGGTGGTGCTGCTGCCAATGGTGGTGGTGGTGCTGGAGGTGCTGCTGGTGCTGCTGGAGGGGATGGTGGTGGCCCTGCATTGGTGCTTGCATGCAATTGCATGGAGGATGCTGCTGGTGCGGCGCACGGCTGGAAGAAGCCCTTCAAGCTCTGCTGGCCATGCTTGGCTTTCTTGCCTGTGTCCCGCTGCTTCTTGCATACTGCTACGTGCTTGTCCCTGTTGCCTCTACTGTCACACTGCTTAAGGCAGTATGGGCACTCCAAGTCATCCATCCTGACACTGCTAGCATCTCAGTCCATTTGGTTAAACTTTGAGCAGCCCTAATGACGTCCCATTTCAACCGATTTCCTCAAAGAGGGTGCCAATTGACAGTTCACCAGCTCAGTAATTCATTGATAAATTTAAAACTTGGTGAAAGTGGCTCAGTTAAATTCTGGAGGGGGGTTCCCAAAAAGTCCAAACCCCCTCGAGGGACCACCCACCCCCGACCCTCTCCGATTGGACCCATTTATATATCAATCGATAGCTCTCAATCTCAGGATTCCGAATAAATAACTTTTAATGGGATTGACCCTTGACGTCCAAAAGTTATGCTCACTGGGGCCTCCTGGGGGGGGTCCAAAAAACTCTGGACCCCCCTGGACCCTCCCCCCCACCCCACCCCCTCCGATTAACCCCATATATATACCAATTAATAGCTCTCGACGCCAAAATTTCAATTGATTTGACACGTGTCGTCCAAAATTTATGCTCCCTACACCCTCCTGGACCCACCCTCATAAAACAGCGCACAAAAAGACTTCCATTCTCTCTCTACTTGCTGTTCTACAAATGAAGTCTTGTGACCCGGTTTCCAGTGTGGTTCTGGGTAGTTGATGAAGAGTGGTTCCGACGCCTTTGTTCCTGGTCTTGCCACTGCATGTAATCGTACTGACTTTTTGTCAGTCGACACACAGCGCATGGGAGAAAGCTGCCAAGCAGAGAAGCCTGTCCAACCTCTGTCCTTTCTTTTGCTGCTGCAGGGCAGCGTGAAGAGTTCTCCCACCATGGACCCCTTCGTCCATCCCGCGTGCAGGTACGCTTGTGTGAGGCAACCTGTTTAACAGGAGGGTTCTCTGTACAGAGTGTGCAGGGACTCATGCAGGGTCTATCTGACTGCTTCCTGTAAATGTAATTGCTGTAACAATTGCTGGAAACATGTGTGCTTGTCCGTGGTCTGCCGGCCTTTTGTGGGGTTGGTCAAACCGATCGACGTGAACGTGGTAGGAAATTCTCATCTAAGGCAAAATATACACTGGATGAGCAAAGCAGGCTGACCCTTTGCCTGTATCAGTGTTAGCCTGCAATATGGTGCTTGAAGCTTGTGCGTGGCCACAGCCCTCAACTAAGAAATCTGCTAATTGGCAGAGCAGCTAGAGCAGTAAGCAAAACTTGAAGTTACTTTAATTTCCAGGGATGTGTGGTTAGCCTAAGGTAAGAGCATCTTTTAAAGTACCTATATGCTTGACAGTAATGAAGCAGGTTTACCCTATTGTCATAAACACCAGTGTTGTTCTCTGTGTATGTGCAGTTACGCTCCTAGCTTCCGTCCAAACAACAATGTCTTGCTTAAGCACAGCTTGCAGCCAATAACAAGCAGCTACCAAGGAAACTTATTTGCTCAGACATGTAATAGGTGCACCCATCTTAATTGCGTAGATTTGGCCCAAACTTTCAAGGGGACTTTCATACACTCAATAAATACAGCGATTTTTTGTATATGCATGTGCTCACGCCTGCCTTGACCTGAAAGTACCTCTGCGTCTCGCGTACACACAGTCTGTGAGCGATGAAGAGCCAGAGCCAGGTTCAGGGCCTTACAACCTTGACAATGAAGACGAGGATGAGGACATGCTGAATACCATGGCAGCACAGCGCAGGCAGTCGGTGGCAGCAGCTGCACAGGCGCAGCTTGCAAGGGAAGGTGCGTAGGCGTGTTTTTGCATGTGCGTGTGTGTGTTTTGTGGGAGTGGCTGAGGAAGGTGGTCAGCGGCAGCAGCTGCACAGGTGCCGCTTGCGACGGAGGTATGTAGGCGTGTGTTTGCACGTGCGTGTGTGTGTTGTGGGAAAAGCTGAGGATAGACGGCCAGTGGCAGCAGCCGCACAGGCACAGCTTGCAAGGGAGGTGTGTTGGCGTGTGTCTGCACGTGCGTGTGTGTTGTAGGAGTGGCAGAGCTGAAGCAAAGCAACCCTTACATGAGAAGAAATGTGTGTATATGTGTGTGCGTTTGTGACTGTGGCCATGGAACAGAGGCTGTGCTCTGAGTATCTATTGGTTGCAATTATCGATGTATGGGTGGCGTTTGGGCACTTGGTTTGCTATCAGTCACTGTGTGCGCATCTTTTGAAACCACACAGTTTGGCCTGCTGTGTACTGGCTGTGCTTGCAGAGCGCAGATCTGTAACACCACGATCTAAGCAAGCTAGCCGGCCCACCTTTGAAATTCCCCCTTTAGAAGAATTGTTGTTTTGAGCTGCCAATGCCAGAGCTGTTGAGCACGACAGCCCTGCCCCTCCTTTCTGCCGACGTGTGTCTACCTGCCCATTTTACAGTCATATGGGTAGGGTTGGCCAGAACCGTACATACACACCGTGTATGAGCGTATGTATGGTGATTTCCCTGCCAGAAATACCGTATATACACCGTATAAATCTATAAATGAATGGTTCTGGTTAACCCTGCATATGGGGCTTTCAAGCTGCTGTACATGGCTAACAACAGCAGTGCCACACGAAAAGCCTCGCCTGCCACCACCATCACTCAAACTTGCTCACCACGTCATCTTGCACGCTCTTGCAGCTTCCATGGGCTCGACACGGCAGGGCGCAGCACACAGAGGCAGCACAGCCGCAGGCACCGGCATGCAGGGGGGTGGCATGCCTTCCATGTTCCCAGGACGTAACTTCCCCTTTCCAGGTGTTTCTCTGCCCAGGATGCAGACTCCTCAAGAGCATGTTTGCCTGATGTCTGTGATTGATGAGTTGCTGAGCATCAGGCTTTGATTGCGTCCACTAGCTGAGGAGGATGACAGGTAGACTAGGTGCCTCATTGGTTTCCCTCTAATTTGCATAAGCCCTTCCACGCCTCTCTTCCCGGCAAGGCTTTATGCAGAGTGCCGGTGCCGCATGCAAAGGGCACCTACGACTCTTACTAGGTGGTTGTGTGGCTGCGCGAAACTGGTGAGACTGAGGTCGTGTTAAAGCAACCTGTGATTAGGAGGCTCACATCTCGGCCAGCATTTGGAACTCCTTTCCTGTTTCATAGCTAGCCCTCCAGACGCCACGAGTGGTGCTTCTGGCACCCAGTTGAGACTGGGGGGGTTTATTGAGGATTCAGTGATGACCATGCTGCTTTTGATGATTCAAGTAGAATAGCGATCAGACGCTTCCAGACAGCTACTCGGAATGCAGTGTCTGCAAGGTTACCTGCAAAATCATCAAGCATGCTGCTAAAGCGCAGTGATATGTGTGGCCGTGCCAGGTCTTCTATCCCAGCAATTGTCAGGAATGGTCGTGCTGTGATGAGAGCACAGCGATACGTGTGGCTGCGCCAGGTTTGGTGGCGCTCGTTTACGTAAATCACACGGTATGCTTCTAATCTGGGGTGGACGTGCAATGTAGCTGTGTTCTTATTGAATGAGTGCTTCCTTAAATGAGTCTCATTTGTCGTCATAAACATCGCCAAAACTTACGCACTCCCGGCCGCAATCAGACGTATCTATCGCTTCTCTTCCACCTTTTCACTCCCAATGCATACACACACGGCAGGAATGATACCATCCCGACTACTTCCTCTCGCTTTTGTATCCAATGCACAAGCAATGCGATGAACAAAGCGATCAAGGTTACTGCAACCTCACCCACCATTTTGCCTGCTCAATACCACGCAAGAATACTGCCAGCTTACACACACAAACACAACAATGCCTAGGTGTTCAAGTGTCGTACTTTTCCCCCCCTCCTATCCCCCCCAAACACTCACACAAACACGCAAAAGCGAACACATAAGCAAACATACACACGCATGCACGCACGCGCACACACACATACACAGACGTGGGCCCAGATCCTTTTGGGAGGCAGAGTGCACCCATAGGTAGATCTGGCAGCCACAACCGCCAGCCCTCAGGCGCCATTACCATTGACCACGATGAAGAAATGGATGAATACTACGAAGGAGCCAGGCAAGCTGGTAGTGCACGGCAGCAGATACCTGGTGAGGTCGTGCGTGCTTCTCATGCTGTTTTTTGTGCTAAGGCATGCGCGTGTTATGACTAGCTTCTTTGTGTTGTTAATGCTGGATTGTTCAGGCTGTCGACTTTGTTCTCAAATAGGGCACTGGGCCAGCAGCTGGCTTGCTGTCTGCTTTTGCTCGGTGGCAGAAATGAACGTGTCCTGGTGCTTTTGTTTGCCCTTGGCTGCGGAAATATACGGCTGCAAAAACGGCACCATTTTGTTGCTGCAAGTAGAAGCGTTCAGATCAGGAGGGCCAGAGCGGCCTGTTTTTTGTAACCATCTCATGCCGTAACAGGAAGGATAGGCAGAAAGGAGTTAGCGTGCATCTCGTGTTGTCCGTGTCTCGACACCCTGCGCACCCTGTCGTGCACACACTGGCACTTGCACACATGTACATATACACTTAAGCACATGCATGCTTGCACAAGACAAGTACACATGTGTGCACGTATAGGAGGAGGTGAAGGGCGAGAACAGGACCCTGATGCTGAACTGGCACGGCGGCTGATGGAAGAGGATGAAGTTATGGGCATGTCTTCACGTGCAGGTACGTACCCAGAATACCAACACTTGTCACATGCACACTCACGCAACTGTCACCCACGTGCGCACGGATAAGGGCCCTTACACAATGCAAGGATGAGCAGGATGGGCCGTAGAAGTGGCAGCACATAGCTTCAGGCTTTATCCACGCTGCCAGTGAACTTTGCAACAAAGGGCCTGCTGCTTTCCTCCTCCATGCCATGTGATCTCAGCCCAAACAGCTCCTAGCTGACCAAACTTATTCATGGTCCCTCACGCAAAAGTAAAGGAGCTTCATCCCCATATCGCCCTGTCCCATAGGCCCTGCTTTCCCTGTTCAAATAGCAGTCCTGGTATGGGTCTTGAAGGGGATGCATGCGGTACGACTGTGAAGCCAGGTCGTCTTTACATGTGCAGCCTGTTTTCTCAAACTGTGAAGCCAGGTCGTCCTTACACGTGCATCCTGTTTGTTCAGACTGTAAAGCCAGGTCGTCCTTACACGTGCATCCTGTTTGCTCAAACTGCTTGTCGTTGCTGTGTTTGTTGGCCTCGAGCAGGCCCCGCTGCCCCTGCTCCAGGCTCAGACCCTTCTCCTCATGAAGACGGTCATGCCGCTGATTTGCACGGTGCCTTTGACCGGCACGAACTAGAGGAGGCACGCATGCTGGAAGCCAGCTTGCTGGGTGTCCCGTACGAACCTCGCCTGCCAATGAGGTAAGTATGTGTGTGTGAGCTAGTTGCGTGCGTCGTGTGTGTTTTCTGTCTCCCTACAAAGAAGCCAGTGCTTTAGTTAAAAGCCAGCATGCTGGACATCTCGTTTTAACCTTGCCTGCCTACAAGGTCACAGTGTGTGAGATGATTGTGTGCATCATTTGTATTTTGTTCCTCTGAATTTAAGCCATGATGCTTGCATGCCGACCACAATCTCGCTAGGCTCTCTACCCATACAACTTTTTTCTTGCCCAACAAAAAATGGACTGTTGCCCATCGTGCCTGGTCTTACGCAAGACAGCGCACACAACAACAAACTGTTTTTCTTGTGTCTGAGCTTATGGATTTATTGTTGACTGGCGAGGACCAGTCACAGGCCGATCAGCCAAACAGTCTGGCTGAAGGTCCTCCCATGTAAATCTGAAATCCTACGCAAGGCAGTGCTCTTTGCACTAGTACAGATAGGCTTCTTGAATTGAGCCTGCTTTCCTACAATAGAATACTCCAAAGGTTATGGAGAAGTTCACTTGCCTCCCGCATTGTTCTAAGCTTGTTTATCCATTCCAACATTCAGCAGGTGTCTCAACAGCTGCTACACACCATTAATAGACTAGCGCACTAGTGCGTGCTTGTTCTAATCCGTCTGCTCCTTGTCTAACGAAGTCATGCCCCGCCTACACACACACTCTCTCTCTCTCGCACACACACACACACACACACACACACACACACACGTTAAGGGGTGCTGCGTTTTGCTTTATTTCATGCCTGCTCTCAGGGGAGCACCGTCATCGAGTGCAACTGCAGAGGCAGCCCACCCTGGAATTGGAGAGCACAGAAGTTTACGATATGAGCAGGATCAGGCGTACGAGGAATCGTTGGCGGTTGACAGGTGAGAGCATTGCGTAGCTGCAGGTGCGGAGAAGACTGTGTGTGTTTGTGTATGCCTGTGTGTGCTTAGGTAAATGTGTCTTGGGTGCGTATCTACGTTTGCTTTTGATATGGGATGAGACGTGCAAATAAGAGGAAGCTAGCCTTCTTTCTTTCTAGAGCGGGACATCATACTCCAGTCTAATTTGGTGTCAATGCATCTGTGCCTTGAGGAAAAGGGAGCTTGGGGCTTGCTCCGGTACCTTAAATACGATTTGAAATTGATAAGGATTGTGGCCAGTATTTGCGGTTGATTCATCCAGTAGTGTTGTTCAAACATGTTAGCGCGTACAGAGGGAAACAGTAGCAATAAATGGCCTGACTTACCTGCGCCAAAAAGAAAGCTCCCCCGTGCATGCATATTTATGCAGAGCTAAGGAGGATGAGGCGAAAGCTATGTTTGCAGCCTGCACATCAAAATAGGCACCAACCTGAGCTCATTCGTATATAGCAAACCTCAGTCATATACACTCATGCATACTCATGTATTTACATTTGCACACACACGCATATGCACACACGTGCAACGCAGGGCTAAGGAGGAGGCGGCTGTGGTTGCAGCCCGCACGGCAGAGGCAGAGGCAAAGCGTGCACAGGATGAAGCCCAAGCCAGCGCACGTGCACAGGCCAAAGAGGACAGCTGGATAAAGTCAGGTCTGAAATCAGGATGAAGCCCAATCTCGTGCACGTGCTTTCAGGCCAAAGAGGACAGCTGATAAAGTCAGGTTTGAAACAGGATGAAGCCCAAGCTAGTGCACGTGCGCAGGCCAAAGAGGACAGCTGGATAAAGTCAGGTTTGAAAGCGTCCTTGCCTTGACCTGCACCATCATCATACATGAGGAGGTGGTAGAAAGTGCCAAAGTTTTGACTCAAAACGCTTGGATGCCTTGTGAAGAGCATTTTGACAGTGATACTTCATCGCCATAATAGTAAATGAGTCATTGTGCTGCCTTCACCCTGTTTACGCCATCTCAGACTGTTGACTGGCCCATTATTCACCTCTGCAGTTGAGCTTGCACGTGAAAGTGCCGCATGAAAGGCCAGAGTCATTTGCAGTGCTTTTGCTTGGTCATTCTGTACAGCCTGCGCAGCAAAAAGGCGCCGCATGCAAAGGTCACTGTGCTGCTCGCAGTGCTTACTTGCAGTGCTACTTGCAGTGCTCTTGCTTTAGTCATTCTGTACAGCCTGCACAACAAAAAGGTGCAGCATGTAAGGTCACTGTGCTACTTGCAGTGCTTACTTGCTACTTGCAGTGTTTTGCTTGGGGCATTCGGTACAGCCTGCACAAAAACATATGGCACCCTTACATGTGATCCCACACAGCGTTTTGCTGCTTCATACCCTCACTTCTTTGGCATTTTAATTGCATGTTAGTGTCCATTAGCGATTACTGCCTGCCAAGCCAATCCCATTCTTGTTTCGTAAACAAAAAAAATACCTAACCAATTAGTCACCTGGCTGCCTCCTTGCCTGTGGAGTCTTGTTTGCGCTAATATACCTTGCACACAGCTTTCACGCAGAGCTGCCTCGTTTCCTGTGGAGCCCTAGCTCGTGCTTTCACCTGCCTGCAAATTATTCAGCCGCGCTAGGCTTCCATGGTTGCAATGCTGGCACATCTCTCAAGCAAAGCTGCCTTGTGGCCGAAAGAGCCCTAGCTTGCACGCTTTCACCTGCATGCAAATTACACAGCAGCGCTAGAAACACTATGGTTGCGATGCACACAGAGCTTTCACGCAAGGCTGCCTCGCTGCCGGTGGAGCCCAGCCCGGGAGAAGCAGACGCTGTGAGCATCATGGTGCGATGGCCGGACGGCACACGCCAGGCCAGGCGCTTCAGGAAACAGGAGCCGCTGCAGGTATGGTTCCGTTGTTGTATTGTTTTGTTGCACGCATACATTACATGCATGAGAAAGTGTGGAAGGAAGAGAAATGCCGCGGTGGTGAGACACATGCAGTGTGTCATAAAAAGGACAAAAGTTAGAGAGGATGTTATGTTGTTTTAAATGGTTACGTGGATCCGGTGTAAACAAGCTGTTTGATTTGGTAAACAAAAGAGAGGAAAATAGGAAGAAGGAAAATCTCCACTATAATTGGGGAGATTGTGCCGGTTATCGGTTACCTACAGGATCGTCCAGAGCTGTACAATTACACTGTGTACTTAAATGCTGATGACCCGTGCATACTTTCCAGGCCATATTTGCGTGAGTAGGAAGATGGAGTCTGCTTTCTGTTACGGCCGTCAAGGTCTTAAGCATAACAGCTCTTGTGCGCTCTTGTGTGCGTCATGCACTATATTGTTCAGCCGTGTACTGTGAACGTTTCCAACCCCCTTTGCGAAGTGTTGCGACCACTTTAGATATTGCATTGAAATTTTGGCAAAGTTAGCATTAGCAAAAAAACAGTGTTCTCGAGGTCCTTGCCAAGCATCCTAGTCAAATCACCCCATAAATTTATGCTTTTATAACTCCACATGTTTTTGTGCTCCTCGCATGGCTTGCCTTGGAGATTTTGTACCTCGCTTTAGTTACTCAACTGCATGGTATTTACTATGCCTGCTGGCTATTTTCCGCTGTTAACCTCTCCTCAGGACGTCAGATCGGTGTTGCGTCCTTGTCACTTGTAAATTTTCTGTATCACTGTTCAAGTACTGGACCTGAAAACAAAGTATCTGCTGCTATACCTTTGCAGGCTGTGTTTGACTACGTGGACCTGCAGCATCAAGCAGCATCTGTGAAGCCTGGCACCTATAACCTGGTCAACTCCTACCCTCGCAAGGTGCGCTGTTGTCTGTGTGCATACTTCTTTTGTTGCGTTATCTGCGGCAATTTTTTGCAGTATATAAAAGCACCCTTGCCCTAGCCAGGCACATTTGTGTCAAAATATTCGTGGTGAAAAGTTCTAAGTTTTGCAAAGTTGCTGGCTGTCGTCTCTCTTTACGTCATTACGTGAATTTGCAGGTGATTACTAACGCTGTTTTTTTAGTAGCAGATGGCGTGGGAGTTGCCTGATGCGGGCATTTGTGAAGCTTGCTGTGTTGTCTCTACGAGTATAGTTTCCTTCGCCAAGCGCAGCGCCCCTGGTTTTTTAACTCTACACTCTTTTAACTCAACGCAGGCCTTTGCAGATGGTACCCCTGGTTCTCTTTCTGATGTTGGCATCACAACCGACACTGCCCTTTTCCTTGAACCAAAGACATAAGAAACATTCTATTTCTCAGGCCCGGTTTTATACATTTACAGATTTGTTATACGTTTAAATCTGTTTGAAATGCCTTGCATGAGATTGTGTAGTAGTACAGCCCTTGAGTTTAGGTGATAGCTGATATTTCATTTTGGTACTATTCGACAGGAAGCTCCACAGGTCTAGACAGCTTTAAGCTAGCCATGTATAGTTAGTATCATTTCTCTTGGGAAAAAGAATGTATCAGTAATTACAGAGCAATAGGCTTCCAGCTTTAAAAACTCCTGAATGTTTTCTGTGCAATTCTTGGCACTAGATCTCCTAAAACGTTATTAAAGTGATGAATTAGAAAGGGTGGCTGCTCCTTTCTCCTCTCTTATTCTGTTTTCTATTCAATAATCAATGGCAAACCAATTCCTCCTGCTGTTGCCCGCTGGAGTAGACAGCATGTCCACACCAGCAGTGACAATAACTTGAGTGTTGCTTGCTCAGCCAAAAGGCTGTGTCATGCATGACACATGTGATATCTAAGTGCATATGAAATAGTGTTCTATTCAGCATTACCGCCATTGCTGACACGAAATCACTTACAACACGGTTCAGTTACCTACCTTACGGCTCTGGTACCTATCCAATTATCATGACGCACTACATGCACATATGGAGGGGCAATGCTCCTGGTGGTGTACAGCAGGCCTCTGCGCCCCAACCACCTGACCCCTCCTGCTGAAAATCCTTTCAGCAAAACCACCTTCTCCAGACAGCACCAACCCAAAAATCTCAGTATACTTAAACGTGATATTTACGACCAAGCAATCACGCCACAAACGAAACCCAACAAACACGTATCAAACTAGGTCTGCCAATTGCAAGAAGAGTTGCCCGTGATAACCTAGCAGATGGTGCTGCCAATCCATACTCCCTAGCTATGAAACCAAGAGACACACAACTAAACAAACGTGATGTACATTTCATCGAAATCAAGTACTGTATAGACACTTCCTTTACTCAACAAGTAGAAAAGGCACGAGAACAACATAAGCTCGGATATCGTAAACAAACCCTTCACACCATCCTGCTAGAAGAAACAAGCACCATCTACAGCAGCCACACAAGGAACCCACTCCACATCCCCGGAGTTACTGGTTTACATGCCACTGCACTCATGACTCAATCGGAAAAATGAAGCCTACGTGCAATCAGATCCACAACAAAATTTTTACAGATGAGACGGCATTGATTACAACCCCCACAAATATCTGAGCAATACTCCTGGTGGTGTGCAGGCTTCTGCCTCCCAACCACCTGATCCCCACTGAAAACTTCTTATTTTTGTTTTTCAGGTGGGATGTTGTGTGTCTCTGCATCATCCATTGCCAATGGGTGGTGCAGAATACAAAACAACATCCTTTGCTTCCTAATCCATGCCGGAAGTGTTTCCGCTATCTGCTTTATCTTTCAATGTGATATTTATCTCATTAAGATCAAGTACTGTAAGGACACTAGCAGGAAATACAAGCTTATTTCCATCATGTCCGCAACAGAATCATAAGTACTAGATGAGACACCCAACGCAACCCCCAAAAATATTACACCGATACTCCTGGTAGTGTGTGTGCCTCTGCCTCCCAGCAACTTGACCCTCACTAGAAAGTGTCCACACCTTCTTATTCCCCCGTTCAGAATCCAAAACTTTATTTCCTTGACTTATGTATGTGTATGTGTCATTACTGATTGCGCTACCTACATGATTTTAGTTTTTATATAGACTGATAAAACTGTCAATCTATGGTTGTCTGTACTGCAAACGTGACACAGGCTGCCGTTCAGCAACATCCCCACTTTTTTCTTTGCCCTCTTCTAGGTGCATGCTCCACCTGAGAGGGGGGAAAGCAAGCAGGGTTGCTTCAATTTGTGCCTGCTGGACATTATGCAGTACTTGAAAGCATAAACATGGACAGCATCTCTCTTGTAACAAATATTGTACTCGCTCATTTTATGAGCCTTCAATTGCATAACGCCTACTTAAATATCCAAAACAGCCAGAATTGGTGGTAGCATCATGGCCTTTGCAACCTTTCCTATTCGTTTGCCTTCTTACGCAAATTACCAACCTGCAGCCTCTCGTGGTCGCTTCTGGCCAAAAGCTGTTCATCGCAAGCAATTGGAACGAGCATGGCCCAAAGGAGAGCGTCGTGTGTTTCTTCTTCTCCATCTGAAGGGGTCTGTGAAGCTGCGCTGGTCTCTGAATCAGGCAGACAGATATTGAACAGAGTAGGACATTGTCAGGCACAGATATTGATCAGGCAGAGATTTTGAACAGGCTGGGGCACTGTCAGGCAGACTGT
>Ga0307947_1001146_pt1:17500-20488 | contig 20488 bp, 29 predicted proteins | sample OrgLakmetagen232_FD_201840 | JGI IMG/M metagenome (GOLD analysis project Ga0307947, IMG submission 201840) | Saline water microbial communities from Organic Lake, Antarctica - #232 | ecosystem: Environmental > Aquatic > Non-marine Saline and Alkaline > Saline | place: Antarctica...
AACCGAATCCCACGTTCACAACGCTACGCACAAAACTTAAGGTAAGGTTACATCACTATATATGTATATATGCCTCAAAGGGCATCTCAGCGGAAGCTTGGCAAAAGTCTGAAACCACACCTGGCTAAACAAAAGAAACAGTAGGTAGAGGAAACATGAAACAGATGTATATAGAAGAGGAGGTGTGTAGAGAAAGAGAAACGTTTGTTTTAAAGAAGTGCGAAGAAAAGGCATCAAGATTACGAGAATTAGATTTTCACGCACAAAGCTTAATCCCATGACTCTATAGGCACAATGCCAATACCCTCTCCCCCCTCATAATGCAGCCATAGGTAAGGTAACATCGCTACATATGCCTCAGGGGGCATCTGAGCTGAAGCTTGGAAAAAGCCTACAATCATATCAACTTTCATGAGAAAAAAGGAAAAGGAAAAACTACGCAGGCTGTCAGATCAAATTACGGTCACTGCAAAGTCTAAGACTCAGCACATCTACTGATCAGTAGATGTGCTGTCTTATACTTTGCAGTTACAGTAATTTGATCTGACAGCTGTCACGCCCAATCGTTGGCAGCGACGAATCGTGTGACGGAGCAGTTAAATTGGTTGACAGTTGAGAGTTTCTTTATGTCTTGTTCAATAAGCTGGATGGCGGGTCTTATTGATTATGGTTGCGCCTTCGGACCAAGAAAGGCCTCCAAGGTGGAAAAACCATCCAGCAGAGGAGTGAGTTCTTTGCGTCGCTGGTCCCTAATGCTTCTACCAGTTCTCTGGCTCATGCCCTTGAGCGCTCTCTGCACACATGTATGTGTGTCTACTACTCTGTGTCTACTCAGCTTTGCGTCGCTGCCACACTGCTGCTCTTTCCCGGAGCTGGGACCCATGACTCAGATAGACCTCTCGGCCTCATTGTTGTTACACCTTGATAATATAAACGAACGAACAAGTATAATCGAAGACCTTACACGGCACAGGGTCTCTTGAGGATCCCCTCTATTGGTACCTCTTAGAGTTCGCATGTTGTCAATTGATTACCAAAACTATCAATTCCAGAAGATAAAGGTTATCAATAAGACCCGCCATCCAGCTTATTGAACAAGACATAAAGAAACTCTTAACTGTCAACCAATTTAACTGCTCCGTTACACGATTCGTTGTTGCCAACGATTGGGCGTGACAAGGCAGTGAAAAACCAGAGTGGCACTCCCCACATTATTTGAGGAAAAGGAGCCACCTTGGTATCGGGTACCGTAAAACTCCTCCACTAAAGGAAAAAGGAAAGGATCAGGGGGGATCAGGGGGGTTCCAGGCTTGACCTGGAACCGTCTCCTGCTGATGAGAGTTGATAATAGTGCTGGAAAGGGCACGTCTGGTTTGAACAAGTTTGGCAGCGTATCGTAATTGACAGAATGGACATGAAGATTGGAAGCAGTTTCTTAACTCTTTGAGAATCAAGACCCAGCTCCTTTTTAAAACCTCCAGCGTGTGACTATTGTAGATAGTGCCACCCGCTCCCAAAAGGATGGTGGAGGGAAACAAAGGCTCCTTGAAGGATGGAGCAGAGGCCTTTGTGTTGTTCGGCGACAACGTTCCTGCACGGCGCTCAACTGGTTCTGCGTTCTAGTGTCTTCACAGTACTTGATCTCGATGAGACGAATGTCACATTGAAGAATGCTGAGATCTTTGGGTCAGTGCTGTCTGGGGAAGCAAGGTGGATCTGCTAATGGCTGGTTTTCGTGGAGATGGGAGCAACCAGTACAGCATCCGGACGGCTGAAGTTAAACCTATTTTTGTCTGAGAAGCGGGGTGGAAAGAGCCACTTTGGTACAATCCTGGTTTATGCTGTATTAGGGAATCTGAAGATTTTTCATAGCCAGCGGTTCGCTGCTACCTACATCCATGCAGACAAAGCAGGATCCTAGGGAGCCCTTCTTGCTGATGGCTTTGAAGATCATACTGCATGCTAAGTTGTGTCTCTCAGTGATCATTTTTCTTTTTTGCGTGTGTTGGCATCCAGAAAGGATATGCAGGGCACTGTCTAGTTGAGGTCAGAGGGGGCAAGTTGGGCTTATTGAGTGCTTAAGCCATACCGCATGCTTTTGGTTGTACAGGGTTCCTGTTCTGTACTTCCTGAAGGAAATGATGCACTTGGTTTAAACAGGAACGTAGGATGCTGTTAGGTAAAGGTCGTTGCTAGCAGCTCCATTGGCAGTGCCATTTTTGATAAGGGTCTGGTAATATTCTTGGAATTTGCTACGGTATTGGCATTTCCTAATTTGTGGAGGGGGTGCATGTATGCTTGCAAGGCGTCATGGTAATTGGATAGGTACCAGAGCTTTGCGGTAGGTGAATGGGCTGTGTTTGGATGATTTTGAATGATTTGGTGTTCTTCATATTCTTTTGCAAGCCAACAAATGTTGTAGAAGGGATTGCCCTCAGGACCGGCTGTTTTGATAGAGGTATCCGCGACGTCAGAGTAGCTAGGTTGTGATTGCCTTTCTAGCAAGAACGTCAGCATACTCATTGCCAATAATACCTGCGTGGGATCTGATTTTGTGGAAATAAACGGACAATGGTGTGGTGACTGGTAGATTGCTTTGGCACTAGATTGGAGTACATCTCCCTGGATGTGGTGGCAGTGAAGGTTTAGGTGTGAGAGCTGCTTTTTAATTTGATGTATTGAGGTTAGGCTATCTGTGGCTATATGGGAGTGTCCGTGGATAATCGCAACTGCTATAGCTGCTAGCTCTGCACGTGAGATGGTATTGGTTAATACTTACGCCTCTTGGGTTAACGCAATGGGATATGTTTAAGCAAGGGTGGTACACACCTGATCCTGTGTCTTGCCCTTTTTCGTGTTTGTAAGACTGCCATCAGTGTAGGTCCAGTCCCGCCAATCTTGTAATTTACAGATCAGGTTTGGGCTGGAGCTGTGTTGGGTCGCTTCGTCAGAGCTCTGAGGTGGGTCCAGGGTACTTGTTGTATCTTG
>Ga0307947_1001148_pt1 | contig 20445 bp, 21 predicted proteins | sample OrgLakmetagen232_FD_201840 | JGI IMG/M metagenome (GOLD analysis project Ga0307947, IMG submission 201840) | Saline water microbial communities from Organic Lake, Antarctica - #232 | ecosystem: Environmental > Aquatic > Non-marine Saline and Alkaline > Saline | place: Antarctica: Organic Lake...
TGCTGCAAGTGCTGCTAGCGTGTTGGGGTCGGTCGGCCTTCTACCACACTCAACAACACCACTGAAGAAGGGCTAAGAATATGATGGGAAGCATTCTAAATATATGATAAAAACACCCAATTGAATCTCGGGGGGAACAGTGACACGCGACCCCTTGGAGTCACAAGTGGAGGGGGGTTTGACCGGGGTGTTCCGGAATCAGCGCAAAATTCGCTTCTATTTCGTACAATTTTTACACTCTGAGGTGGCATGAGAGGCTCAAAGCTCTATTCTTTCAGTCAAACTTTACATGAACATAAGGGGGACTATGCCCCAGGGGGCTCCGCCCCAAAAAGAGAAATATGTCGCTCCTTACCTACTGCGAGTTTCAACCCGATTTTTGCTCTCAGAGTTGCGGCCAAATTATATGACTTCGACGAAGTTTAAATGAGGTCAATCGGTGGCCTGGTTGATTTTTGACATATTTTTTCCCACCTGACATTGCTTTTTCCAACTGTGCCTTCCCATTTAGTCCATGACCACAGCGTGCGCCTGGGTCCGGGCATCCCGTTCCGAATGCTCACGCACCCCACGCACTTCACCCCACCCCAACTCACACCAGAGTTGTATCCCAGCTGCTGCACCTCTCCCCAACCCTGAAGCATCTGCTGAAAGAACAAAAAATCAGCTATCCAATGCATGTCTCAGGTCACGGAACGGTGGAGTGGGTGCAGAGATATGCTCGCGCAAAGTAAGTGAGACTGTTTGGCTGGCAGAGGGGTGAGTTTTTCACGGGGGCGACCGACACTGTTTAATTAGACTACCCCAAATTTGAAATAAAAGAGCTGTTATCAAGCTGAGTCTGCCCCCTTCCCTCGTCAGCCAATTTCCCTCAAGTTTCTCCTTGCCCTATCACGGCAGAAAAAAATATTACAGGCGGTGATAAGTTGTGGAGAGTTTCATTGCCTGCGAGGTTCTCTTCCACTTCTTTTTATGTAAAGCAGTTAGCAAAGGAGGCTTTTGTCGCCATTTGTTGATTGGCGGACATAGAGCATAGGCACAGGGCGAAACACACCAAGGCAACCGTGTTCATACATGTTCAGCACACAAAAACGTAACAGAGAAGGTGTTCAGGTACATATCGGAGGTCTTACACACCATTGGCAAGCCAACAAAAAGGGAGGCCAAGGATACGCGGCCGGGGAGGTCACGGGGTCGAGGCCCGTTGAGGGGTTAGAGTAATAGAGGCGGAATCGCCGCGTTTGCTACAAGGACGCGTCCGGGATTTGGCACTGGGAAGACGCGCAACCTTGGGGGTAGAAGGGTATTCTTGGCCTCCCTTTTTGTTGAGGTACACATAGAAGGACTTATGAAACGTGTTGGCTTGCCAATGGTGCGTAAGACCTCCGGTATGTACCTCAACAGAAGGTTAGGCTGGAAGTGATTCATTCAGCTACAAACTTGTGTTCCCCAAACTTGTTGCACGAGTCCGTCCTAATCCAGTTTGAAGGGAACAGGGCCTTCAAGGAGAGCTGTTACCCAGAGAGGCTGTTTTTATAAACCTTTAGTACTAGCGACCATTTACATAGAAAAGGCAGTTCCATACTTGCTCACCAGAGATTTAGAGGTACTGGGATTATTATCAGAATCGGCTCGTGTTCCTTGGCAAGCATGGTTAAACACACATTTCCATGTTCATTCCTAGGCCACAGCACGAAGGTTCAAGTTCAATCAAAACCACCGTTATTATGAATGGGGATTATACTGACTGTAGTGTTGAACTGAATCACTACTGATATGTTAAATGTCAAGCAAATCCAAGGACCGGGCTAATCATCAAACAGATTTTCCGACAAGCTCCGTAATTTTGGATGTAGTATCTCAATTTCCATCACAGTAGCTTGTAGGTAGTGAAATTTATGTTCTGAGTCTGAACATTTGCGCAACAGTCACTGCTCAAAAGCTGCTCTGTGGGTGACATTCCATACAAGTTAATCGTTGACCTGCTCACTTGCAGGAGGGGCGCAGGTGCCTGCCACAGAAATGTGGATACAACTAGCGCCCAGCAACAGAACGTGTGGGGGGGAAGAGAGGGAGTGAGGGGAGGGGGGGGGGTATTATTGCACTCCAGCCAACAAAGTTCGTTTCTATAAATACAATCTGAAGGCTGGGTCTGGGGGCTAGTAGTGCTGCTGGCAGCACTGCCTTGTCTTAGATCTTGGATATATGAGCAAGCGTAGTGGTGTGCAAGGTGTACAACAGAAAAGTGTAACCTACCGTAAAGGTGTACCAAGAAATGAACACAACCCACCTGCCGCTTTTTTTTGCTGCTGCGGATGACCACGTCTTCCACCACGCCATGCACGGCAAAGATGCGGCGCAATTCTTCTGGAGGGTAGTCACGTATGCTAGAGTCCCAGACCACTTTCAATGTACGGCCAAGTTGAGATTGGGTCGCTTCGTCAGGCTGCAGTTTTTTTTTGTGGAGGTCAAGTAGTAGCGTTTCACGGGAGTGTGAAGAAAAGCCGGAATGTTTTTGTTATTGTGCTACAAATTTCCCAAGAGTGGAGATTGAGACTTGCAAAAAAATGGTACGTCTTGGCTTAATATGATGAAGGGGTGGGTGTAAGCGGTGATCATACAACAAACCAAATTTATGGGTCTCACACACAGTCACCAGCAGAACCTTGAGGAGACCGTGTTTTCAGACCACATCAGAGGAGGGGCATCAGCTCTTGTGATCAATTCTGGTCAGAAGCACTGCTTAACACAGAGCCGCCTCTCACAAGCTCACCAAAGCAAGGAATATGAGCAGGACGCTTACGATTGCATGCTTAGAGAGAGCGGTGTTTGGCTCATCACTAACCGCTCTGAGTCTCCAGTGTGAGTTGAACCAGCAAAATATAAATCTCTAGGCGGGTGAAATCAGGCTGGCTGGGGTATTGTATTCAACATGTGCTCCTTGTTTTGACTAGCAAAAAAACTAGAAGCGTTCTGCTTCTAGCTGCTGCTGCTGCTGCTGCTGCTGCCATTATCTGAGAAAACCTTACATCTGCCTGAAATGCCACTCGAGCACACTTGTGCTATTACTGCATTAACGGTTGCAAATTTGCAGCAGCGCCAATCCCTGTCCATATGACCATATATCATACTGTTCTCCACGTCAGGCATCTTTTTGTACCTCCTCTTTGCCGTGTGTTGACCATCCCTTGAAAGTTTGAAGAGGCATGCAATGCCATGTCTACCAGGCTTGCACATGGCGGTGCTTTTGGCTTATGTGTGCACGCATAGCAGCCGCCATCTAAGCCTCCCTAGATATCTCAAAGGGCTCACTAGCGACACAGAAACACACACACACACAAGCACACACACACACCTGTGCGCTTGGTACATGCGCGCTTGCACTAGCAGCAGCGACGGCCTCTGCAGCTTGCCGTGCACGCACAGCAGCCGCCATCTGCTCTTCCTCTACCTTCCTTCTCAGCCGCTGCAGCTCTGCTTGTAGCCGTGAGCGTGCTGTGTCTTCCTCCCGGCTCTTGCCTACCACCTGCAGGCACACAACAAGTAGTCAGTCACTCCTTATGACATGGATCAAGTTTTAATAGTTGGCTGCGGTCTAAAAATCATTGATCTATCTAATCATGGGGGCCCACGAGGTCTTGCGCTTGTTGGTCAGTTAAAGCTGTCTGTAGGTAATTATCAAAATTTTACATGTCACACAACACATGAATCCGGCACCAAAGAGCAGCGTTTATGTATGCCATGCCTTTAAGCAGAATGGCAGGCAATTGAGCTCGCACTTTGCCATTCATAATGGTGCGGGTGGGTAAAAATATTGCTTGGCCTACTCAGCCTGCGCGCCGTCTAAAACAGGCATTTCAAAAACTAGCCAGCACAAATGCCCTAACACCCAACACTAGAACCTGAGCACTTCAAGGATTACTGCTGATCCATAGAGATGTATGCTCACACCAAGCCTCTCCTTCCCTCACCTCCTTCTCCTTTCGATCCAGGTCTGCTCGCAACTTTTGTCGCTTTTTATCTTGCATTGAATGCCGAGCTTCTCGTTCCACCTTTGCCCTGCAAATTCAGAGAGGGGAGAGAGAGTGTGTGTGTGTGTGAGAGTGAGAAAGAGAGAGAGAGAGAGAGACAATGTGTGATTTGAAGATGTTGTTACGTCAAGTGGTGGTACCTAGCTTTATGTTTAGACCGTACAAGCATTACATCATCTGTCATGAAATGGTAGAATTATAACAGTATGGATGAAGTAGGGGGCTTCCAACAGCGTGACTATATCAAAATCCCTCGACTCCAAAACGACAGTAGAGAACTAAGGTGCTGGCACACACACGTGCACACGCGCGCACACACACACATACACACACATACACACACACAGACATACACACACAGACATACACACTATATAGCACCCTTGCACGCACACACACACACACACACACACACATGCACCAAAAAATCCAGCAGTTCTGAAAAATCTTTGCTTGCGTTCAGGTCCAATAGACTTCAATAACCACTTCACCAACAGGAAAGGCACCTATTTAGGACATACTTGACATACTTAAATTTGGTGGCTGCTTAGCAGTCATGTCATAAATGTTACAATGTCTGTTATCCTGCGTGGGTACCTGAGGAAGTTATCCAGTGCCTCCTTTGTACCGGCATCTGTGAGCACTCGGTACGCACTCTCTACTTCCCCAAACTCAGCAGCTGCACGTAAGAATGTAATGAGAATTTTGCGATGTGCAGATGTGTATACGTGCATGTCTGTGTGCGCGTGTGCTAATCAACATTGGTATCTGGAAGTAAGCGCGTGAAGGCGAGGAGCCAGCGTTGATAAACAAGTTAGTTGATAGAGGCACACGTGTTTCAAAGGACATGGCAATTTGCATTTTATGTGCAAGCCCCCAAACACACATGTTCCTCCTCCCACCTGCTTTTGGATTGTTCTTATTTTTATCAGGATGTTTCTTCAAGGCCATGGTTTTAAAGGCCTGCAAAGTGCGCAGGCAGCAAAGCAAGTTGAATTGCATAGCAAATATCAAGGCACACACCGGCACACGTTCTTGCACACAGACACACACACACACACACGCTAACGTGCACACACACACACACACACGCTAACGTGCACACACACACACACATGCAAGCGCGCGCGCACACACACACACACACACACACACACACACACACACGTGCGCACACACACACACACACACACACACACACACACACACACACACGTGCGCGCACGCACGCACACGCACGCACGCACACGCACACACGCACACATGCACACGCACACACGCACACATGCACAATCGTACGCATACGCATGCGTAGGCTCACGCGCAAGTTCACGCACCCAAAAACATCATACCTTTCTGATTTCCTCATCTGTAGCTTCAATGCCCTTGTCCAGCCCCAGTGTGTGATAGGGTGTTTTGCCTTCTGTCCACTCCATTTTCTGTTGTAAAAAGTAAGTTAATTTTTATTAATTACGGACTGTCAAAGGTCAAATACCTACATTTATTTTCTCTAGCAGCACCTGCAGGGATGAGCTTAAAGCCCTGTACCCGTTGAAATCCAGTCTTGATGGGCTCCCTGAGTCACGTCCTGGCCTTACAGCAACTGGATGGGAAAAGCAAAGCAGCGTCCGCGTGTCATGACGAGCTCATCCAGCATCTAAAGCCCACGCGGGAGTATTCTCACGTGCACTCCATCGCAAACACGTGCAGGTAAACTATCTTGCCTCTTGTGGGGAAGGGAGTGAGCAGAAATGAGGTCCAACTTTGAATTCTGACTGCAAATAGCATGCGCACGTACACACTCATACTCACAACACGTTATGCAAACACCCCAAATTTAGCGGTTGACTTTCTTGAAGCAAACGAAACTGTGATCTTGGATCTTCCCCTTTAAATGACTGCATGCAGCTGGTCTCCTGATGGAGCGCTCTTAGCCACCGTGTCAGGTAGACTTAGTGCAGTGCGTGTGTGTTTGTGTATCTGTGTGTTTGTGTGTCTGTGTGTGCTTGTGTGAGTGTGTGTGTGTGCGTGTGTTTGTGTGTGTGTGTGTGTTTGTGTGTGTGAGTGTGTGTGTATGTTTGTGTGTGTGTATGTGTATGTGTGTGTGTGTTTGTGTGTGTGTGTTTGTGTGAGTGTGTGCGCACGTGCGTGTGTGTGCGCTTGCATGTGTGTGTATGTGTGTGTCTGTGTGTGTGTGTGTGTGTGTGTGCATGCGTGCGTGCGCGCGTGCGTTTGTGTGCGTGTGCGTGCGTGCTTGCGTGTGTGTTGTGTGTGTGTGTGTGTTTTGTGTGTGTGTGTGTGCGTTTGTGTGCATGTGTGCGCATGTGTCTGTGCGTGTTTGTGTGTGTACACTGATTTGGACCACTTAAAAATTATCACCAAGGGCACTACCACACAGGAATTCTACACGCGTACGGCAAAAGCACTCACTAGTTTCCGCTGCGCTACAGATGCCTCGGTCAAGATCTTCGACATGAACTGCACTCGCCGTTGCATGCATGCCATTGACACCGGGCACACTGGAGTCATCAACGCAATTCGCTTCTTTCCTGAAGCAGCAAACACAGGGCTGGTCACTGTCTCATCAGACCGGCAGGTGCGTGTGGTGTGCAGGGCAAACGGCAGGTTTGCTGTGCTTAAGAGGAGGCGCTGACGAGGATAGGATTAAGAGATCTGCGCAGCAATTTTGACTTTTTTCTTACATGCCCCCAGCCCAAAAGTCTCTCCAGTAGTAAATGAACACACACCCTTTATTGGCAACAGTGCCTCCATCGTCGTGACGTAGTCCTTTATTCAAGACTTTAAGAAAATAGTGAACAGTAAGCTGAGTTGCGTCCTGTCCATCAACAGTAAGAGGCACTTCGTCTCCGTTTTGTAGCTGGCTGTTCTTAGAGTTTGAGTTTGAAGTTTCCTACAACGTTAGGAATCACAGCTGGCTGTTCTTAGAGTTTGAGTTTGAAGTTTCCTACAACGTTAGGAATCACAGATGTTCTCGCAAAGACGTTGAGCATGGGTCGTGACTTCACACGTAGGCTTGTGCACAATTGGTAGAATGTTGCTTAGCTTCAAAGAACACTCTCAGATAGTGAAAATCATTTCCACAATGATTAAGAACAAGGAGCGATTAGCCTCGAATAAGCATGAATTGACAACTCTATTGTTCAAAGATTTTCCACAAATTGAGAGCAATCATTTTCTCGCGTTGTAACCATCAGCTCACAAACACAAAATTCTGGCATGGCTGCCCGTCCTAAGAATTTTTACGTAGGGCTAGCTCATTGAAGTGCGCCACATATTGGTATGACATAAAACATGCATTCAGTTTATGCCCAACAACCTCGTGCTTCACATGAGGGCCCGCATCACAAAGGCAAACTGCATAGTCATTAATAAACATCGCTCCTGAACTTTGTGCCCAGCAATGTTTCATGCCGTGTGAGAAGGGTTGGCCAGAACCATGTATATGTATGATGAACACTGGAATACACTAATACACGGCACTTCCAATTGGGGAACCTCCAAGCATACAGTTGTGTATGCACCGTCTATATGGACCTGGCCACTTTACTTGTAAGCCCCATGCTTCACTTGTAGGCCCGTGTTATAGACCTGGAGCGCATGGCCATTAAGCCCTTCAGCTGCCACAAAGCAAAAGTTAAGGCATTGGCCGTGGCGTCGCCAAGTGAGTATACGTAGTTTATTCATTTCTTATTTGTCTTATGTAAAGGTGGTGGGTGAATAGGGTGCCTGACTTTGCCAGCGAGGCTCGGCACTCGCTGGGGAGGCCCTAGCTGGAATTTACGGTTAGAAAGTCACTTTCTCAAATCTGCACGGATTGAGCTGAACGATTTCTGTTGTTAGCTTGTATATATTAATGAATATTAACATTAAGACCAGGTGGAAAATGTGGGCGTGTGAGCCAGGGATTTTCGGTTAGCGGTTACCCTTCCCCCAAAAAAGTGTTGCACACCCCTTTTTACTCTTCCTGGTGTTATATTATAATTAATCAATGCTATTAATGAAGAGACTTGGCCTAAATTATGGGCGAGTCAGCCAAAAGAATTTAGTTAATGAAAAATTCGGTTGCCCCTCCCCCCCCACACAGCTGCACACTGCCTATTACTGCCCCATTAGCTACGCTACTGCTGCTGCTTGTCCTCGATGATGTGGAGTGGCACGCTGTTGTTGAATAAAAAAGGCCCAAATGCTCAATGGACTTCTCCTTGAATGCCTGCCCTCAAGTCGTCCAACCGCTGCTGGATGAGGCCCAGGGCTTGCCTTTTGTTGCTGCTGCTGGGCTGCATGGTGCTGCTGCTAGGGCCTGCTTTTGCTGCTGCTGGCTGCTCCTCCAAAGGAATGAGCCCATTTTTCACACCCTCCTATATCCGCTGCAGTTCCTGGTCTTCAAGTGTGTCTTGCAGGCATTGGAGGGGTTGGAGATGCTGAGGAATGTGTCGCAGCGCTTGCACTGTAACTGGCAGATGACTTCAGAGTTCCTCTTCAAAGACACGAGCACCACGCGCACACACTGCCACCACGAGGTTTTACCCTTCTCTTTGCAGCCCTTGACGTGCTGGAAGACGTCATCAGATGTTGGGCTCTCCATTGTATGACTAAGTGCCATGGATGACAGCCTCTTCCCCATCCAAGTCCATACATTTAAAACCCTCTTCATCAGTCTGATATATTGTTGGCTTCATTGTTACTCATTCATTTAATAAAATAAAATTTAGGGGGATTTTCGGAATTTCTGGGGAGATGGGGCTGATTCCCCCCAAAAAGTGGACACCCTCGCTGGCCGACGAGTGTCTTCCACACCGGGAAACAGGCTCGCCGAGGTCATGACCCGCACTCAGCGAGTCTCGGCGAGGTCATGACCCACCCTTAGTCTTATGTCTTCATCTTTATATGCCTGCAACAGTACAGCAGCAGTGGTGCTCATGCATTGCAGCAGCAACGATTCGTAGATTTAATCATCAGATGCCAGTAAGTCAAAAATGCCCTTGAGACATTTAAAAACCTGCAGTTTGCATTATCCCTTGTTCAACCCTCAATTGTGAAACGATGATCTAGGTACTACAAAGTTTCATTGAGTAATACCAAAAGCAGGTGAAGCAGAGCAGCCCCTGTCCAGTGTAACCCTGCAGTCAATCGCCCTAGTTCTGTGAACACGTGTCCCTGATAGGAGTGAAAGGTTTAATGCAGTCACATGACCGGCTTTGTATTTATTTCAAATTTCTTTTGCAATATTTTTCACTTTGCTCAGGAAAAAATCTGTCCTGTTTAATGACAGCTGCACCTTTCACCTGTGCTGCTGCCAACGCAGCTGTGTTCCTGACGGGGTGTGAGGACGGTTGTGTCAGGCAGCTGGACGTGCGGGAGCGGCCAAGGTCCTTGGCGTCGACAGCTGCACGTGACGCGTACTGTGCTGAGTCTGTCGTGGGTGAGCATTTGCAGGAGGAGCGCTCACATAGCTTTGAGAGTGCCTGTCCATTTTCAACAAGTTGCATGACAAGAAGGCATTTGTACGGATGTAGGTTAAGCTGCTTGTCAGTGACACATCCGTATTGCAAGGAATGTTTTACACCCAGGCGTCCCTTTTGCACTGTAACTTGTCCAGGAGGGAGTGAGAAGAGGATGCAACGTTCAGCAGCTATCAACAGCAACATACAGACAATCTGTGCATGTTTTGTTAAAACAAGAAGCCCAAATAGAGCGCGTCGCTGCAAGCAGGACGTCATGTACACAAAGTTAGTTTCGTCCTCCTGTTGTGTGCCTCGTTGTGTGTAGTTGAGCAGAGGAGCGACAAGACACATGCGCGCATTGCTGTGAACAGCATCTCTGTGGATCCGCTGACGCCCATGTTTGCCACCGGAAGTGCCGACCCCTTAGGTGTGTAGAAGTTAGCTCACAGGCATAGGCGACGCGCAATTAAGGTAAAGATTTTCAAAGGTTTTATGTTCTTTGCTTCCTCTTGCGCGCATAGTTGCAGGCCAGAAGGCAAGGGAACTTGAGTATGTGGTGGAAAGGAACCACGTCAGATGTATTAGTAGCAATGAAGTTGTAATGGAGATACATAATAACAAGGAACATTGTCTATTTGACGATTAGTCGAAATTGCAAACTACTCCTAACTTCAATGCTAACTTCAATGCTAACTTCAATGCTAAGGGAATGGAGAATGGTAGGTCGGGCCTAGTAGGCTTCCGAAAAGCAGCAAATTATTTTGCATGACACTTTCATTTGTTGAAAATCAAGAGACCGCGTAATGATGTTGGCACGTAGCGTGCTCTCTCAATTTATCGATTTTTGTTGTGCATGTTTGCAGTCCGCGTGTACGATGCTCGCATGATGAGCAAGGGTCGCCCATTTCCGTGGGTGCTTGCGTATGTGCCCAATCAGGTAAGTGTGCACACAGACGTGTGTTTGGCTGTGGCGGGAGGGAAGATGCTGCGTGTGGTTTCTATTCACAACATGTCTCGTTTCTCGCCGTGCAAAAGCCACAAATTTTGCCTGTTGACCTTTCACAGGGAGATTAAACTATTTTGTCTCGTGCCATGCGTCGTGGTGCACGTACTAGCTAAAGTGTGCAGGACATAAAAGAAGTAACGCCACTTACAATTTCAAGCAAATACCTACCCTAAACCAAATTACATGTAGGGCATACAGGCACCAGCCGCGTACAAACCACAAACCACCCCCTCCTCAATGCATATAAACAAGGCAATGCCCTATCTCAATCCACACATTGCACGTACAGGTAGCAGCTGCGTGCAGTGACCCTGCAGGGCACTCTCCCCCTCTAACGAATTTCAAGCAATGCCCTATCTTTATCCACACATTGCGCGTACAGGCAGCAGCCGCATGTAGGGGCCATGGAGCCCAATATTTCCCTCCTGTGCCACATTCCAAACAATGCCCTATCTCAATCTGCTCATTTTGCGTACAGGTAGCGGCTGCTTGCAGTGGCCGTGCAGGGTACCCACCTGGCCAACGCCATGTCACTAGTGTGTCCTATGACTGTACGGGGCACAGGCTATTGGCCTCCTACCACAACGACAGCATCTACTCCTTCAGGTGCGTGGCTCTAGCAGACCATTTGTTGCTGTTAATTCGTGTGGTGCCAAAATTTTCGTAGCACTGCAGTGACTATGTGGTGATTGGACCTGCTTCTGCCATATAGGCCGCATCTACCGCCTTCAGATGTGTGGCCTATACTGCACTACTTTAGCAGAGTAGGATTGTTGCATGATTTCATGCCTCCACGACTTTGATGCCCAGGTACCAGGTCTAATTCCCTTTGAGGCGTTTGTGTGGCCTATCTTCTAACGGCTTATTCATAGAGTTGGCCAGAACTGTATATTTGCACCGTATATGACCGTATGTATGGTGATTTCTCTGCTAAAAATACCGTATGTACACCGTACATACCTATAAATGTATGGTTCTAGCCAACCCTACGTATTCGGCACAAATGGCTATCAGCGCTGAACAAGCAACCCACGATGCAGCCATAACCTGTTTTCTTGGTTTTGGCGTTAAATTTTTCAATTTTACAGATCTTGCAGCTGCTTCTGCAAGACAAGCGCCTTTTTTGCCTGCTGCACATCTGTGGACACATCCTGCGAACAAGTTGCCTTCAATGTATGCCTTCAAGAGCTAGGCCTCCGTGTTCATGAAAATCTCACAGGAACTGAAACAGAAGCTTCACACATTCTGGATCAGGGATTTTGTACCTATACAAACAAAGACTCAATTACACACACAAACACTCATTGGCCACACAATATGTGCACATATACACAGTGTGTATATGTATGACAGTTTGTGTATATACACACAGTGTATATGTATGACAGTATGCGTATATACACACAGTGTGAAAGATGACTGCTTCTGGCCCTCCACTTTGCCTCGAGAGCTCGGTGGGCCCAGTCCCCGCATGCCTGCACGCCCTGTCTTACCTTCTAGAGCAGGGCGCGCAACAGGAGCGGTCACATTACAGCGACCTCCAAGGCATACAGGCACGTAAAGTAAATGATGTGCCGTGGCGTTGAAAGGTACATACATAGGATTGCCAGAACTGTACACCAACACCGAATATGACCGTACCCATGGTAATTTCCCCGCTAAAATTACCATGAAATTACCGTTTTTACACCTTTATTATGTATGAGCTATGGTTCTGACCAACCTTAATTGATACATGTTTAAAGGAAATTGATGCAGAGTTGTGGCGGCATTGACTCTGAAAAGGTAGGAAAATCAGTGCGCACACAAACACGTTTGTGATGCGATTGTACTAAACAAGAGGATTTTTAGCAGCAGGCTCCTTCTACTATGGCGACCTGTAGGCACGTATTATGTGTATATATGTGTGTATGCAAGTGTGCGTGTGTGTGCGAGTGTTTGTATGTGTTGTGGAGCGGTATTCTTGTAGAACTGGCGTGCACCTTATGATTTATGTCAAAGCCTACAATTATAGCGTTCCTTAAGTGCAATATGTACACACAGTCTGCAGTATGCGTTGCTGTGATGCCTTTGCCCGTCCTCCCCCCCCTCACACCAGCACACCTGTGTACACACACACATTGCAATGCACTCACTCACTCACGCGAAAATGCCTTGAAACAGACGTAGTACACACATTCACTCGTTTAAACACGCACGTACACCTATGCAATTCGACACACAATGCACAACGCACATATGTGTACACACACACATACGCAGGACCTCCCTCTTATCCTCCTAACGCTGGCCCCAGGCCTTCCCGTGGAAATGCTGCCCCTAGCACGCACGCCAGAGCCGACACACGTCACACTGATGATGCTGCTGGCACCGAACAGACTTCAGTCCTTGCAAGCGGGGGTGGCGGTGCAGGGATTGCGGATCTGGGTGTGGGTGCCGGTGCTGGTGCTGGTGCTGGTACTGGTGCTGACGTTGGTGCCGGTGCTGGTGTTGGTGCTAGTGCTGGATCTGGTGCTGGTGCTGGTGCTGGTGCTGGCGTTGGTGTAGGTGGGGGTGGAAGCGCTGGCGCGGGTGTGGGTGTGGGTGGAGCAGGGGTAGTGCAGCGCACGTTCACAGTCTTTGGTCAAGCTCTATATCAGCGCTGGTGGGGGATGCAGCTCGCTTTCCAGCGCGGCCAGCAGCCGTCGCAGCAGGCGCAGCCAGCGGAACAAGCCCAGCCACGACAAGAACAGCTGCAGCCACTGCAGCAATCAGGCAGGCTTTGTCCTCACACAAGCTCTGCTGCTCCAAAGCCGGAAGGACCTCCCAGTAAGCGCCTCCGGACCGACAATGAGCACCAACAACCCAGCACGTGCACGTCCACACAAGCACCCCCGTCCACACTCCAACCCCAAACACACACACCACCTTCTGCCCCCACGTTAATTCGTGCCCACACGCACACGCACACGCACCCTTCCCCAACCCCACCTGCTTCCACGACTGCTCCTTGGAGGCAGCGCCTCACGCGTGAGCAAGGGGGTAAGCATTCACGTTCTGCCAACACATATGCGCGTGTTGGTGCGCAAGTGTGCTGAGCATAGCGCATTGTGTGATCAAGCTGACAAGTCACACACAGCCGTGCTCTAAATGGCACTGAAGCAGCTTGCAGTTTCAACATTTCTTGCCCAATTTCTATCCGCGTGGGGTAGTAGAAATTAAGGGCAAAAAAAGGCAGTCCTTTGTGTGCTTGTGCATTTAAACATGCGTATACACATTTACGCACACTCACACACTCGCACACACCACACATCATACAGGTCAGAACACAGCAGGGGAGCCTGTTCCTGACCTCGCTTGCCTACCCTCCACTGGTGCTGGTGCTGGCGTTGGTGCTGGCGTTGGTGCTGGTGCTGGTGCTGGTGCTGGTGCTGGTGCTGGTGCTGGTGCTGGTGCTGGTGCTGGTGCTGGTGCTGGTGCTGGTGCTGGTGCTGGTGCTGGTGCTGGTGCTGGTGCTAGTTTGGCTGCAGAGGGTGGTATGGAGGTTCAAGGGCTCACGCGCGATCCTGATGCGTATGCCACACGGACCAATGGCAGCATGAGGGAGGCGGGTGGCCTAAGTGCTGCAGCAGGTTTGTGTGTTTGTGTATATCATATTTTTTTTGTTTGTGTTTCAAAAGGGGAGGATGTGAGTGTGTGGATGAATGGCTTCGCTTCATTGTAATATGTACGGGCCCTTATGCCTGCCTGTTTGACCTGTCAGATCATTTGTGACATGCGCATGGGTGCCTACCCTACATGTGAAACAGCGTTCCCTCTGGCTGGCCTCTAGATCGTTTAAATCCACATAATTGCAGGGCAAGGGACAGCAGCAGCAGCAGCAGCAGCAAGAAGAGGAGGAAGGGGAAAGCGTGGGAGGCGGGATCTGGATGAGGAAAGAGCATCGAGGGAAGGAGGTGGTGTGGGTGAAGGTGGGAGGAGGGGGGGGGGCACTGTAGGTAGGAGTTGTCATGGTGATCAGCAAGCTGAGGATCTTGGGGGGGCGCCTCTGGAGCGCTTGGCTGATGCGTTTGGCGCGCTTGACACTCTGAATGCGCTGGGGGCCTTGGGTGCAGGAGGAGGCGGAGGGAGTGTAGATTCAGTGGTGGTAGAAGAAGGAGGAGTGGGTGAGGTTGGCCTGTTGGAGGCCATGGGCGTGCTTGAAGGAGTGAGGGAGACTGGGGCTGTAGCAGGAGGTGTAGAAGGAGGAGCACCATCTGCAGGTTTCCAGAACCCAACAGTGGCAGGAGCAGCAGCAGCAGCAGCAGCAGCAGCACCACCACCACCACCACCAGGATCAGCAGCAGTAGAAGCTGAGAGGTCTCGATCTGTGCGAGCAGATCCCGGGGAGGAAGGAGGTGGCGAAGGTGGCCTAACAAAAATTCCTGGCAGCCGTAGCAGCAGAATGAGGGAGGACAAGGACAGAGCTGCAAGGCATGCACCCAGTCTCAGTGACTCCCAGCTCGGGCAGTTGCACGGCAGGTGTGTGCGTGAGCATTTGTGGGTGTGTGCATACAAATAAGCCCATGTGATCACAGGTTTGCCATTTGCACAGCAGGTATGTCAACTAGGAATGAAGTGCTGGATCAATAGAATTGGTGCGCAAACGTGCACAGTTGCACGCATACACGTATGCGCTCGCTGTCCTCCATATCTGACGGCACACTTGACTCACGTGCAATACATTGCCTTCCTGCCCTATCGTGTGCAGACTTTTAAAAGTACTCACGTGCAATACATTGCCTTCCTACCCTATCATGTGCAGACTTTTAAAAGCTTTAATGCATCAAGTGTGTGCGCTGAGGCTTTCGGTGGCATTGTGTGCACTGAGGCTTTTGGTGGCACTGTGTGCGCTGAGGCTTTCGGTGGCATTGCACATCAGGTGTAAGCAGGCGCTGTAACAATTGTGCACACACAGCATGGCACAAAATTGCACAGAGAAACGTAGCATACTTACACACAAAGCACACGCCTGCTCTCACATATGCACTGCAGGGTGTGTACACTCACGCATGCACACAACGTATACCGGTATGTGCATATGTGCATATGTGTGTTCATACGCACATGCATACGTATATGGACACACGTAGGCACATACACGCAACGACATGCATACGCACACAGGTATGGTGCAGTGGCGGATGTGGCAGAAGGGGAGAATGAGGAGGGCGAGCCGGGAGCAGGTGCAGGTGTAGGTGCAGGTGTAGGTGTAAGTGTAGGTGGGGCTAGTGCGTCAAGAGCTGGCCGCACGCTGTCAGTGAGCAGCCCTTTACGTGCATCAGAGCGTAGGCCTTCAGCAGCAGCAGCAGCAGCAGCAGCAGTACCACCACCACCACCACCACCACCACTACCTCACACCCTCCCTCCTCCTTCCAGCCAGGCTCGTGCATCGCACGCTAATGCTGGCCAGGAGCAGGTGTGTATGCGCGCGTGTGTCTGTGATAAAGTGATAAAGCTTTATACCTGCCCTGTCTGGTCAAGCGTGATTGCACGTATGCATGTGTGAGCCTTTAAGCTTCTTTATAGTCTTCCTTTGCGTTCTCGTAATAGCATTACCTCCATTCATCACAATAAAGCTAATTCTTTTCCCAGTGCCTCACGACTTGCCATACGTTTGCTTTTCCACATCTAGGATGTGTGCGTGCCCTTCACCACATCCCTCAAAAGTCACTGAAGACCTGCTCCAACCCCCCAAAATAACAAAGGCGGCCGGCAACACAAGAAAGCCACCGTCATCTTCCTGCCTGACCTTTGCTCACCTCCTGTGTGATGTATGCTATCCAGGAGCCACCTGAGGCCTGCTCAGGCCCCCCTAGCAACACAGGTGTCAGGCATCACAGGAGCCACCGTCGTCTTACCACCCAGCCAGCAGCCCGGCGCGCAGCCCTTCCCCACCAGGATCAGCAGCAGGGGGCGGGTGTGCAGAGCCCTGAGGTTGGGGGCCACAATGCACCCCCTTTGCCACGATCTGCCCCTCTTCGCCAGGATCAGCACAGGTTTGTGGTATGGCTAAGGTGTGCGAACACAGGCGCGAGCTGCAGGCTACTTTTGAGGTGTAGAATACTTTTGAGGTGTCTAAAGCTCGCAGTTTCCCGGCTGTACAAGGAAAGGACAGCTGTGTCGGGTTGCCAAAACCTTGTGCTACAGTATATGTGCAGCATATGTATGATGATACAGCTATACACTATGTATATACAGTGCTGGCCTAAATCCATAAGCATGCAATTGCTCAAGACTAGGACAGCGTTGCTATCAACGTAACCTCACTGCTGCGCTTTCACTTAATGCTGCTCGCTGGCAAAAAGTGTCATATGGAGGCAGTACCAAACTAACAGGTGTTTGTGCTTGACGAGCGGCACGCGCTAAATGCAGCTGTGGATTCAACACGGCTGCTGCACAAAACAAAGGGTTGGTGTGGTGTTGCACGAAGCCAAGGTTTGGTGTGGTCTTAGCATCACCTATATAGGTTTGGTATGGCCAGAGGCCATTGCTTTGCGCTAAGCTTTTGCTGAGGCGCACACTTTGATGTACGTATGATATCGCATTTTTGGAATTTGATTGGCCTTTGCTCATTAAACCAATCCAGTTCTGTGCTAGGTTGCTTACAAGCCGTTTCTTAGATCATAATAACTTCAGTCTCCTAGGTGTTCTGCACTCCTCCACCTCCTTACTCTCCACTGCTGTGCACATCATTGCTTTTGCACATCTGTTCACGCAGCCTGTAATCCACACCTTTGTCTACAGACTTATATCGCACATTATTCCGTTATCTTCATTCACCAGCCCCCCCCACCCCACATCAACTCTCCTTGACGTCTCTTGCCCCCTACTCCTCAACACCATCTCTTTCTGCTTTATAGCATCTGTCCACGCAACTTGTTACCCAATCCTTGCGTTCAGGATCGCTTTGGATCCCCTTCAGAACATCCACATCTGGACATAACACACAATCCCTTGCATTTACAATACACATGAGCACGCACACACACAGACACACACTCACTCAGACACTTGCATACCGCACATGCCATGTTCCTGTGCAGGGGCCTGTCACCCCTCCTTCCAGAAATTGACCCAGCACTTTTGCTGCTCGGCATTCAAGCTCCCATCCCAGCTGCTGCTGTGCCTACAGCTGCTGGACCAAACAAGCGGAGCCGCTACAGTCGCAAGCCCCTGAAGACAAAGGACCGTACGATTCCGTGAGTAAAATTCACATAATTCCATGCACAAATAATACCCAAACCTACCCTTCTCCCATTTCCAGTAGGTAGTAGGTGCACAACCTCATACACATGTACACACACACACTCAATACATACACATACACATACACTTACGCGTGAGCCCAAAGGCACGTATGAGCACTTATCGATGTTATTGTAGGATGCTGCTCTGGAGCCTACTCACAACAAATACTCACCCACACAGGGTTCAATCCGTGGTTACCCAACGAGACCTCCTCATGCGTGCCATCCACACAGCGTATGTGAGTGGCAAGCAGCAAGCAGCGGCAGCAGCAGTGAACAGGAAAGAACCTAATAACCTAGAAGAGGCCCTTGGAGACAGTCATGGCCAAGGTGGGCATGTGTGTGTGCTCTCAATGTATGCCTGCGTAAATGGGCGGTGTATGAAGTGATTGACGAAGATACACATATGTGTATGTGTGTGTGCTCTCGATGTGTGCCTGTGTAAATGGGCGGTGTATGAAGTGATTGACGAAGACACACATATGTGTGTATGTGTGTGTGCTCTCGATGTGTGCCTGCGTAAATGGGCGGTGTATGAAGTGATCAACAAAGACACACATATGTGTGTATGTGTGTGTGCTCTCGATGTGTGCCTGCGAAAATGGGCGGTGTATGAAGTAATCGATCAAGACACACATGTACACACTCTCACCCCTTTCCCCCGTGCAAGTGTGTGCCTCCACATACACGTACGCACATAACTACCTTTTGATTGAACGCTCCCCAGACGCACTTTCACTGGTGTTTCCAAACCTGCACAGGAGCAACAATGCAGACAATAGAGGGTGACTCCGGTGCAGTGACCCACAGGCGGCACACAGTCAGAGACGAGCCTACCGATACTCATGCCCCCCACGCTGCACAGCAGCCAGGTTTGCAGGTATGAGTACAGGGTGGGGGAAGGTACACAGACGTGAAACCCTTACCTACTGACTCAAAACCTATACCAAAGCCGAATCCTAAACCTCAAATTTAACCATAACTGACTTAAGGTGTTTTGCAGAGGCAAGGCTGACTCACATATTGAGCGCGCTTGTGCATGTGCATACGTCCTCACAGGTTTTGAATGATGCTATGATTGTATGTATCGCAGGGGGGTTATGGAAGCGAGCCTGTATGTTGCCCTAAACTCCATACGCCGCATTGCAGCAGACTCAAAGGAACAGATCTTGGTTATGCAGCTCCAACTTGCGTTAAAATGTACACAATTGTAGGGAGGCCCAAGGGATCACAGCAGAGGTAGAAGGCGTGGTGCAGCCCCTATCCAACAGCAACAACAGCAACAGCCAAGCAGGGGGGATGAAGGCTCAACACAGAGGCTGGGTGCCATTTTGGTGAGAAGGAATTGGGCTGGGTGCCGTTCTGGTGAGGAGAGATTGGCAAAGGGGTCAGGGTGCTGTGGTTGGTGTTATGTTTATTGTGGTGGTATGGGGGGAGGGGGGGCAAAAGTGCAAGAAGGGTGTTTAAAGGGCATGCAGCTCTTTGCAAGCTACTGCAGGGATACTGGTAGTACTGCAAGTACATAACTAATTATTAGAGCTCCTGTGCAATATTAATACGCAGATTAAATCAGATTACCCGGGCCATTGTCGCAGAACTTAGACCTAAGCAACCTATTATTGGCTGGAGCCTGCAGGCCTTGGGTTCGAAACCCTGCCAAATTGCATGTCATGCCAATCACTGACACTCTGCTATAACAAATGTGGGCAACTTATAGGATCGCAAGCTCCCTCGTAGGTGGAGGCTTAATCAGAGAACAGAGCACGCAGGAATACCCCTTAACTTGCAAGAACTCGCAAATAATGTATGAAATTGGCTGGCCAAGCAAAGCCCATGTATTTGCAAACAATTTATGCTAATCAAATGGGCACTTCTCAATAAGTAGGGGTCACGATATTTTAGTAGCCCTACAGTAGATGGAGGCATGGTAGCTCATAAACTTCCCAATTCTATGGCAATATGGTTTGTTCACACCAAGGTCAATTTAGCCCATGGCTTTTTGCTGCCCTGCTTTCCCTTGTTCAAATGCTCTTTTCCTTGTTTCGTGCTTTTTTTATTCCGCAGGACGACTCACTTGACGACCTCCACGATGGTGGCGGTGCTGACGAGGATGGCTATTTTGGTGGAAGGTAAGCAGTGAGGTGCTCCATCCGTTCTGAGCTTTATGGCTTGATTTTGGTGTCTGGTGAGCAGGCCCTGAGGGGCGTGTTTGAATTACACACTTTACTAAGAAGAAATGATTGAACATGACCACTGCTCTTTATCCTGATAGCGTAAGAAAGTATATTTTCGTTCAAGGGAACAGCCCTAGACCCTGCCTTCTAACTAAACCTCTGGCTTTTAACAAGCCTGGCAATTTGTGGCGCTACTGATCGATTACGCTTGCGCTATGGATTTGCAAGACCAACTCGCTGTTGATTTTCCTTAACCAACGCAGGCGATGTGGGCAAATTCGGCCAGGGAAGAACTTCCTTGCTTTTAATGACTCTTCAATCACAGCAGTCCCTCTCTCTCTCTCTTCTCTTTCTCTCTCTCTTTCTCTCTCTCTCTCTCACTCTCTCTCTCTCTCTCTCTCTCTCTCTCTCTCTCTCTCTCTATCTATCTATCTCTCTCTCTCTCTTGCTCTCTCTTGCGCTCTCTCTCTCTCTCTCTCTCTCTCTCTTGCTCTCTTGCGC
>Ga0307947_1001151_pt1 | contig 20432 bp, 12 predicted proteins | sample OrgLakmetagen232_FD_201840 | JGI IMG/M metagenome (GOLD analysis project Ga0307947, IMG submission 201840) | Saline water microbial communities from Organic Lake, Antarctica - #232 | ecosystem: Environmental > Aquatic > Non-marine Saline and Alkaline > Saline | place: Antarctica: Organic Lake...
TCTCCACATCATCCTTTTGGGTGTGGGTGGCACCATCTACAACACTCACACTCTGAAGCCTTTCAAGGAACTGGGTCTTGATTCTCAAAGAGTTAAGAAGCTTGCCTCCAAGCTCCATGTGCACTCTATGAACTTTGCTGCTAAACTTGTCCATACCAGACGTGCCCTTTCCAGTACTATTATAACTCTCATCAGGAGCCGGTTTTAGGTCAAGCATGCAACCCGCCCTCCTGATCCCCATTGATCTTGTTCTTAATCTCTGGTGGAGGAGTTTTACGTACCCGGTCTCTAAGTGGCTTCTTTTCCTTATTTAGTGTGGGGAGTGGTTCTTCACTGCCTGCGTAGTTTTCCTTTTATGCAAGCAGTTACATTAGAGAAGGCTGCTTACAGAGTTTGCTACTAGAAGGTGACCTAAGGCGCAGGTCACATTTTGTGTCTAATAAAAGGCTTACAACGCATGCTTGATGCCTCTAGGAAGTAAGATGAATTGTATTTGAGAAGCTAAAAATCCCAGAGGGGGACCATGGAGGCCCAAAATGGACATGTTATAATGTGCGCTTTGGTTATGTGTGGCGAACTTGGCAAACTCCCCAAAAACACTGACCCGAATCCACATTTGAGAATTGTTGCGGAGGAGTGTGAGTGCGCTTAGTCCTGCTAACCTATACACAGAGGCTTTCCTAATGCTGACGTAAGTGCTGCCAGCACAGGTAGCTTGTTTAGTCAGAAATGGTCTGTTCTGTACACAGAGAGACCTAGCACTACCCAAATATAAGCAGTGTTCAGGTCGCTTATAACGCAGCTTTAGTTAAATGAAACTCGGGTTGCAACTTGATGAAATGGTGTGTGTGCGTGTGTGTGTCTGTATGATTGTGTGTGTTAAGTTGCCCCTTGAATATTATAAGGCGCGTGCTTGAGCACTTGCTCGGTTGCCCCCCTCTGCCAATTAAGGAGTAAAAACGGTTTTTTCTGCTAACGTGCAAACGTGACCGAAGGTGTAAGAAAGTATAAGAGTGTGCACATTGTTCTGAACATTTCCATCTTTTGCAGGACAAACTCTAAGGCAGCCTGTAAGCCACGCAACTGCCTCCGCTCTTAGGAGCGTAATGAAGGTTCAAGAATGGCGCTGAGATCTTTTACTGTTCCATTGCGGCGTGCAGCTAGTTTTGGGGTCTAGTGTTCTCAAATAACTTGATCTCAACGAGGTGGAAGTCATGTTAGTATTTTTCAGGTCTTTGGGACGGTGCTATTAGGGGAAAGCCCGCTGGAGGCTTTTTGACCAAATCTTAGCAAGCTTTAAAAGCATGCTATCTACCGGGGGAATATCAAAATGCATGCTGCTCTGGGTGGTTGTTAATCCAAGCCTTGTCCCTTCCTAGCTCTAGCCAAGCCAATTAAGGAGGAGCAGTGCTTGAAACGAGGACATATAGCAGCTGTTTTATGACAAGCTGCGTGAGCGTTTGTCAGAGAGTGAGTCCAAGAGGTGAGGTTCCTGTTAATCGAAATCAACTAGTGCTGCTGCTTTCATTCTATGTTTTGAAAGATAGCAAAGCTGACAGACAGGCAAGACATGAACTCAATAGGATACTGCCCTCAAACTGAATCAAAATGTTATATGCACTCAGGAGGCGTGCTTGGGAATTGCAAGCACCACCAAAGTTCAGCTTGAAGGAATTGCTGCAGTGCTTACCATTCAATATGCACGTGCAGATTGCAACAGGTCAATGTCTATGTTGGTGTTCCAATCCCTTGATTGTACTCGCTGTGTTATAATTCCAGCAAATTGTGTTTTCGTTTTCTGTAAGATTGACTGTTTTAACTGCTGCATATTGTTCTTGGGGTGGTTTGCAGGGTATCTGTGTGCACACTCAAAAATGCAGTTTCTGTGCTATTTTGTTGCCTGATTATCTGACAGCCTGTGGTTTCAGTCTTAGTGACTTGTTTTTTTCTTATGCGTGTGATACCAGGCCTTCGCAGCCTGGAGCTTGTTTACTATACAGCTATGACTCGTCTTGCTTTACCCAGTCCATCATTGAGATAGAAACGTCACTAACAACAAAAGCTTTACAGAGCAGAAGCTAGCCAGTAGAGAGCAGGCAGTTACAGAGGTACTTGCGGTTAGTCAAATTTATCAGCGCCATACTCGGAATCACCTGCACACAAAAGTGTCACAAATGTGCAGTATAAACCATGATGCATCTGTTAGCGCTTGTACTAATACAATTTTTAGAACTCTGTTTGACGCCTCACCTGTGTATTTTTCTTTCAAAGCAGGATCATGATCAAGCTGGTTCCCATAGCCTCCTTTCAAAGCGCCCATCTTGCCCCTGTTGAATATGACAACGAGTGAGAGGTTGACGGTGTTTACAACGCACAATGGCCGTGAATGGAACAAGAGGGCAAACTAAGCAAGCTTTGGCTCGGTAATAAGATGTAGCCTAGTCAAATAGCCAGACAATTACAATGACTAAAACGGCAGACCACTGGGGGCACAAACCATCCATGAACCTACATGTTGCTGTAAGCCTTCATCTTGCCCTCCTCAGTCTCTCCCTCCTTTTCCATGTCGGACCTACGCCTACCTCCTCCTGCAGGTGTGCATGTGCAACAGAGTCAGGGATTGAAGGCACGGTCTCTCTGTCACCATCATGGCACTGCCGATGAGTATTGCAAATGGAAATGCAAACTCGGCTCTGGAATTGAAGTTCAGATTTCCAGAGAGCTGAGCAGCTTGCTATCCCATAGTAGCTTTTAGTCTAAAAGGATTTGCGCTAAAGGGATTGCAACGAGGCCAATTCATTTTACATATGACACCAAGCGGTTCCTTTTCCATCAATGATGTGATATATGTCTGCAACGCCTAGTTTTGTCAGCTTCTTTCTTTTTACTAATGCAGCTTTTTAGCCTGCCGCGTGCAGCATGATCAGGTGAAGAGTGCAAGATTGTTCACCAAAGTGAGCCTTTTACAGCAGAAAGGCTTCAAATCAATTGTCTTGGAGCAAGCAGCTCGTATTTTACCTCGGGGTCCTCCAATGTGCCCACCTGTTGGGTGTAACATGTGCGCAAGTAGCTGTTTATGTGGCTGTGTGTGGCTGTGCTAAGTGCTGCCAGCACAGGTGTAGTCAGATGGTCTGTTCTGACAGGGTGAGATCTCACAAACTACCTCAGCCTTTTATGCCGGCTACCTTTTTCCATGTTGCCTTGAACCTACTCACCGACAGATTGTCGCTCTTGGGTATCACACTCTTCCCATGATTTGCCAAAATGCTCCCGTGCTACCTGCAACACAGCAAACATATTAGAGGAAAGAGTGGCAGGGGGATCCGATCAATTAACAGAGGACATCATAACAGCTTATCGTTCCTGTACGATTTTTCTCTTCAAGATATTTGGCCTGTTAGCAGCCTGTTTGCTCTACTCTTCCTCTCACACTGTTATTTCAGGCCACGCCCGCCCTCTCAAACCCTATATTGGCTTTAACTTTTTTGGTGGTGGAATGGTTTTTAACTTTCCCAACACAAGAAAGGCTCTAAATCCTTTTTTTTGTGTGGAAGAAGGGTCACTGCTGTGTAGATCTTTTCATTGTTCTGCTTCATACATTCAACAGACAAGCCAGGCAAATAAACGGAAAACAGAGAAGGAATCTCCTCAAAGGCAGCAGAAACAAAGCTTGAAAGGCTGGTGTACGAGTAGCATCTTTTAATAAAGCATGTGACCAGTTTAACATGGAGCCTCAAATCTCTCTAAAGAGGGAAGACTAGGGCATAAGCAGAAAATGCTTCTTTTTCTGCATATAAGGAGCAACCACTCATGTGCTACTTCATCAAATTACTTGCGTGCTACTTCATCAGATTACTCACATGCCACTCACAGAACTGCCTCAAAAGAGGTGTGGAATTGGCTATGAGACTCCCAAATCATCTGCTTAAGGTTCTACAGCAACTTTTCTGTGTTTTTCACTGATGGCTGATGGTCAGAGTTTTGCCTTGCTTCATTTGCAAAGCTGAACAATAATCAGTGAATCAACAATGCAAGATCCCATGTGTTTAATCATCACCTATAAAGTCAGTAAGAGCATACTTAGCACAACTTTCCCATCTCACTAAGCACTAATAAGTCTCTCATCTGCGTGCCCCCTCTTCTAAGACTCTGCTTCTTTGTACCTTTTCACGCAGCTGTTGCTTTGCAGGGTCGGGTGAGGGAATGCCACGCTCCATGTTTTTTGAAATGCCTGAATGGTGAAGCAATGAGGGTGCAGCGGGTTGACCTTCTGCAAAATGTGATGAGTAACAGGAAGGCAGGCTGCATCGTCCCCTCCTGCTTTGCTGACGAATCGAGTAATCGAATTCGAAGATTCTTGTCCCTCTCTATCATCTGGTTCTTGAACCGTTTGATCTAGTAATCACGATTTCCGGGGTCTTTCTTACCGTCTTGTAATTGAACGCGGGGGAATTTTAAAAGACAATAAAATTAATGACTCCTGCTAAGTTTTTGCAAGGCTTTTAAGCTTGCGGGTGCGAGAATGGAAACCGAAAAATAGAGGACCTTGTGCTCATAGCATTCGTGTCGGATCTGCCACGAAGGCGATGGTAACCGGAAAGATATGTAGCTACGATAACACGTTTGTGAAGGTGCGAACCGGAAGACAAGTTACATGACGCGCTACGCTAATACCTCGTCTATTGCACCCTCGAGGTCGCGTACCACCATGCACGCTGTAGTATGTGTATGTGTCTCAGCACCGAGGAGGCCACATGAAGCTGGTGAGGACATGACCTGCTTCCTACTGTGGAGCACGCAAGTCGAACTATGCTGTGAGGGGGTTGACTCCAAGCGGGCTCTTCTCCTATACGGTTACTGTAGGTGCGGCCATGCTGAGAACAGCACGTAGGAAATAATTTTGCCCTGCATGGGAGTTTACACTGGCCAATCATCATCTAACATAAAAAACTTCTTAAAATAACCCTGCCTAAAAACTCTGAGCAGAGCAAACGGTCTGCAAAACCGGTTGGCAGCTGGGCCGTTGGTAATACCTAAAACACCTGCCAATAAAGACAGCAAGGAGGCGTATTTCCCTCGCTCCTGCAAGATGAGATTCTAGCATCTGTCGTCAAGCCATCACAGCGCTGCGGAGATTACATCTTCAGTTTGACACTCACAACGCAAGCTATGACAAGAAAGTCCCAACTAACATTCGCTTGCACACACATACACTTTTTTTTCAATGACAATAGCATCCAAATCAACCCGGCAGGACCATGCAGCACACACACCGATGTTGTGATGAGTGCTGCAGAGACAGAGGTAGTTAGGTTTGCCCACCTCCCCCCCAAGATGCAACCAGGTACTATGCTGCTTCTTCCCAAAATACACATACACACACACCTGACATGCAGGCATGATGACTTGGTCATCCAAAGAACAAGCACGATATGTAGGTACAAGCCACAACGCTTGCTTCTACACGGTCACCAACCGCCCGTGGTACTTGCTTGTTGCGTGCAAGCCAATTGCCTAGGGAGACATCATCAAAGCACTTACTCAAGCATACTGCTTCATACATTTGGAGGCCTAATTTGTGTGCTGAGTGCTGAGACATATCTTGATACAAGTCTGTCTTTGTTACTTAGTACTAGGTATTTCTGTGCTGGCAGTTTGTGGCATATCAAGCAGCTAAGTGCCTCCAAGATGGTGCCGAATGGCTAATTTTCCTTACATATATGCAGATTTCATTGAATTTTAAGATCTCGAGTTATTGGTTGATTTGGAATGATTGCTCACACGCCACCAAGATAAGGCCGAATGGCTAATTTTCCCTACATATATGCAGATTTCGTTGAACATTAAGATCTCGAGTTATTGGTCGACTTGGAATGATTGCAAAGACGCTAGGGCTTTTTTTCATGTCTTGTAGTTGATCTGCACTTTGAATTAACCATGTGCTTGATTACAGCAGTAGATTTCTGCTTGAATCAACGGTCAACCTAAAATCAATCTTAGGTCAACCACTGCTGCTTCATTGCCGGTTGAATCAATAGTGTGGTTGAATCAAACAAACCAGCAGTTGATTTCTGCTTGAATCAATGATCAACCAGGAATCAATTAGGAATCAACCGTTTCTCATTGATTACTGCTTGAATATTTTTGGTGTTGCCTCTTTTGTAGCTTAGTGCCTAGCCCTGTTCCCTTGATTTTTCTAGCGTTTTTTTGGTTTGGTTACAGGCTTTTTTCCAAGCTTCCGCTCAGATGCCCACCAGAGGCATATATAGCGATGTAACCTTACCTTACCTTGCTGCTTGAAGCAACTGTCTAGTTGAATTAACCAGAACAGCAGTTGATTTCCGCTTGAATCAATGATCAACTAGAAATCAACGCTTTTGGTTGATTCAACCCCATTGAATCAACAGCCCTGACTTTTCCGACCTAGCACGTATCTGTCACGCTCTTTTTATTGTAAGGAATGACATATCATATCACTTCCCTGATTCAACGTATACCATATGATGATTTCCCTCTAATATGGCTGTTTAGTACGTAATGTCAAACACAAGCGGGTTGTATTTATCCACGAACTCACTGGCGAGCATCCCCACCTGAACGTGAACGGAGGAAAATAAAGTGAAGTTATGTGTTTATTCGGCATCAGGTCCTAAATCTGTATTAACTTTACTGAAATTTGGCGACTAATAAAAGCTAATCTTACCTGTGCTACAAGGCTCTCCATATCCCCAGCAATGCATAGGACACTTTGTGTCTAAGGATCCAACAAAATGCAAAAGAACTACGTATAAATTACGAGGTTTAGCAAGACAACGGATCAGTAAGTGCAAGTTCCTCACTTGGTTACTCCCACGTATGACCAGCCACCAGCAGAGCAATATTCCCTTAAGGTTGCGACAAACATCAACGCGACATCAATCTCATTGAGGGTAACATCTGTAAGGACACTGCTCAGACCAGCTGAACGCCGCGCAGGAACAGCATAAAGGTTTCTGCAACATTATTCAAGGAGCCTCCTTAATCTCCACACCATTCTCTTGTGTGTGTGGGTGGCTTTATAATACAAGATCAAAAATGAATTCGTCTGCGTAAATGCCAAAGGTTTTTCAAAAAGAAAATCAATTAAAAAGCCTCCAAGCTCCGTATGCACATATACAGTCAACTAGGCTGAGTTCTATCCACACCTGACAACAACTTTCAGTAAGAGTCGATTTCAGACCGAGCCTTACAGCCTTACAGCCTACTTGATCTCATTGATAATTCTTCTATTTTGTGGTGGAGTTTTGCGGTAATCCATCCCCGGGTGACTCCTACTCTTATTGTATTTAGGGAATATTCTCAACTGCCTGCGCAGCTGTTTCTCTTTCCTTTTCATCTAGGTACAAAGCACCCTGCACTAAAGTTATAAAGGGGTAGCCTGAACGCAATGGGCTATGCTAATTTTGATAAGCATGTTAGCCAAGGTGCATCACATTCCTTAGCTCACTCAAATGTGGCTTACATGATAATAGCAGGATCAAGATGCCAATGCCACAAATGCTCTTAAATGTCCTCCCAGCAGCAAAAGTACACCCTTACCTTTAAATCTGTCTCGCCTGCTCCCAGATAGAAAAAGTTTGGTTCCAGTTCCGCAATTTTATGGGACAGGATGATAGGTAATGACGAGGCCTTCATCCCCACCGGCGTAACTGCGCACGAAAAGGAGCAAAATGTATGCATAAAGTGTTTTCGATTATGCTTTGCGCTGTTTGGCGTGCAATGGTAGAGTAGACTAACCAGTGTTGTGCAACTACGCTGTATTTCGGCTTGTTTGACCGCCTAGGCGGTCCGTACCGTATTTGTACCATACAGGACGGTGCTAGTACGGTATGTTTGAAAAGTACGGTCCGAATCATACAAGGACGGTGCCACCGTACAGTACGATTTTGACCGTAAGGCCGTTTGGCTCCAATTTTGGCTCCAATTTTGGCTCGTAACATTTCTTTTCATTCTGCAACAATTGTTAATGAATGAAACAAAATTATTGGACAGGAATCAAGTACTGCGTCCGTCTCTGAGTTTCCATGCAAGCCACTACTGGGCCCTTCCCCCGAGCTGATGCAGCCTCAACCCAGCCTCAGGGTCGTTCATAGAAGCATTGTGTGGCGTCAGCACATGGGAGGAGCACACCGGGGAGCAAAAATGGGAGGTTTTGGGGCGGAGAGGCCATTCTGAGGCCATTTTTGCACTGGCAGTGCCAGCTTGGCACCGTACCGTACACCATACCTTAATTTACCGTTAGACGGTAAACTACGGTCACCAAAATACGCTAAGACGCCGTATTTTAAGAAAAGACGGTCCGTACCGTCCTATTTGTACTTGCACAACACTGAGACTAACAGGGCAGTCATTTGCCTCGACACAAAAGAAGCCAAATGCATCATAAAAAAGTAACGACTTCAGAGGCAGGCGCAAAAAAAAAACCTTGGCTGTTATTGTGGCACTGTACACGCTCACACACGTGAACATGCACAAACACGCAGACATTCACAAACACAGACACGCACGCACCCGCGTTGTGAGTGTAATCGCTCAGCGCATCGCTCACAGCCCCAGGAGCAAGCCGGAAGTTGAAGAACTGCTTACCCATTGTAGCACCTACATTTGGAAAGCAAGGGCTAGTAGAAGGGCAGCGTTGGACGGCAGACCCTGAGTGGCTCAAGTGTAGAACATGCCAAAGGTGGTGTCAGCATGAATACAAGTGTCTGGTCAAAGACTCACCGCTCATTTGATGCACGAGCTTCTTGAGCTTGTCAGCATTCAAGCGCGCGGCATACTGCACCAGGATGACATAGTACCTGGAAAAGGCACAAAAGGAGGCAAGAAAGAGCAGGCTTTGTGGTCGTCGCTGAAAGGATATGTGAAAAGCAGGCGCATACAAACCTATCTACATAAGGCAGCTGTCAAACGAGCAGGATTGTAACGCGTGACTTTTTCAAACCTTCATTTGTATGCATCCAACTAACGACACCAGACACCAGACGTGTCACAGGTGTTCAGGGAACATTGCTGAGTGCAGTGTGAAACACATACAAGAACTGGAGTTCATGAGCTCAGTGTGAAACACGTGAACTCTGGTTCTTGTAGTGCAGCAAAAGTGATATGCCTCTTACTTTTTATCTGTGCTTCTCCGTTGTTTCCCTACCTTTTATTCTCTTGGTCCTCACAGCTTGCTCTAATTTGGGTTTATTTTCTTTTAGTTTCTTTTACTACTCTTTTCTTGGTATAGTAATTTCCCATCTACCGTACTGCGCTTGGTTGTTTTGCGAATAAATAAGTAATTATTGACGCCCCTTGCTATGATTTAGGCCGAAAAAATAGTTTTTCAGGACCTCGCAATACTTTGACTTCCCAGCGGGACGATTCTGGGCTCCATAAAGGACCCCCGTCGTTTACAGGGGCAATCATCATCATTATGGCCGAGTTGCACCCTGAGAAGCGGCCTTGGGAGCTTCTGAAGATGACGTTGCCCTGAGCAAGCTTGCAAGCGCCTGCTGCTGACTAGCGATTATCTTTCCTGCCCCATTTGGACTTAGGGCAGTCTGCATGCACAGCCTTCTATGGGGATTCAAGCTTCCCCAGGAGAGAAGCATGAGGGCAGGGCTGCCTCAGGTGCAAGCTCCTGGAGCACGGAGTGCTTGCATGCAGCAGGCAGCCATCCTCCAGCAGCAGCACAAGCAGCAGAAGCAGAAGCTTCAAGAGACACCCATAAGAATGGAGGGAAGCCCAGGACACCCCAAAAGATTGCAAATTTCGCAAACTTTGAAGGACCTTGCAAAAGCTAAATGCTCGCAAACTAATTATTATATTAATTTCAGTGTTGTCGCGTACGCACGTACGGACTCACATCATACGTCGTACTATAGTACGGTACGGTACGGTACGACTGGTAAAAATTTGAAATAGACTTTTCGGGGGGAGGGGTCGTGCTTTTTGGAGTTTGCGAGGGCATTTCATTACCAATGATATCCTTCCTATATAATATAAATTTTGAGGAATTTTGGGCAAGAACGGACCAATTTGAACTGGCATGGTGTGCAAGGGGGGGCTGAAAAGGGCCTACAGTGAGGGACACACAACTCCTACTTTAAGGTTGTTTTGAGCTGCATTTTTGAAGGAGGCATGCATGAAAGGCTTGCTGAATGAATTCAAGAAGTTAAATTGGTACGATTTGCAGCTCTCGTACCGTACGTACCGTATGTACCGTATCGTACCGTACGCGACAACACTGAATTATTTGGGCACCTTGCAAAAAATAGGCCTCGCAATACTAAAGCGCAGTACGGTAGTGCATCTCACGATGCGAACAAATTTGAGCTACGAGACAGACAGAATATCGGGTTAATGGAATATCAATTTTATGGTATATGAGCAAAAGTCCAAAACAATTACTTTATTGCATTCAAGGGGCAAATCCTACTCACACGCTACTTCATAGAATCGGAGCCGATCTAGCTTCACTAAGCTGACAGATAAACTACCAGAGCATGCGCTCAGATACAGATCCAGTCTCCCCGCATACAGATTAAAGTATTAAACGCACAATAAGGTCACCTTTACCCTAGATGGGTGCTTTTCACGGGATCCAGCATGTTCATGTGCACATCTCATCAGCCACATGGTCGTTACACCGTTTTTTTGCAATGATGTTTAATTCATACTCTAATACACTAAGAAATTTTTGAGTTTAATGCAGTGGTCGATCTCTTATGAAGATTTGGCAGCAAACAGTAAGGTTTACGCCACGGCCAACTAGACACGCGCGCCGTGACTTGCTGATTTCAAGCTTTACTGGTAGGGAATCGGCATACAGGTCTGAGCTTACAAAGTGAGGGTCATCATGGCGCAAGAACATTGAAAAGCGAGCCCGTTTTGAACCTCAGACGATCCCCTCTGCACGAATATGCCGCGCACCCTTCATAATCCGTAATGAATAATACCTCACGCTAGCACGATGACCCGCACCTGCTATTCATTGGATTAGCCCAGTTTTCTGGTGCAACCGGATCCTCGGAAAGGATTGATGGATGAGCACGTGTGTTCTCCATGATGCTGCAGTCGTTTAAAGAGAGGAGAGAGAATAAAAGAAGTTGCGTGACAGCAAAAGCCATCCCCCACCTGATGGGAGCCTCTTGGGTAACGGTTTGTCAATGGAAGCTGGTCGGGCCTAATCTAACTGTAAATGCTAGGATAAGTATTGGCTGTGTTTAACCCCTCTCAACGGAACGCAAGGAGAGCAAATTGATTTTAGCCAAATCACGAGCTTTGTTGACCGCCAATGATTTCATTTCCTTCCTCATGGACCTCACTTGCCTAGTCCGCACAAGGAGCAAGGTCCACAGGGGTAACTTACATGCTCTTACAGAGATGGGCCGGAGACGCCGCCCCCAGCTGCGCCTGGAGGAAGGAAGGAAGGGCGCAGACACATTCACAAAAAGCACAGCACTGCCTCAGCGAGATTTTGCAACTGCATGCAGTCTAATGCAGTGACAAAGTCCCCCGTGCTTTATGTGTTTTCCTGCTGTTTTGATTGCGTGCACACCTACACACTCACACCTGGCGAAAGGAGAGGGGCTGGTCGTAGTAGTCAGGGGCGACGCGCACAAATTTAAAGGTTGAAAAGCCCTTCTGGCGCAGCTCGTGGTGCAGCCTTTTGTGTGTGGGGCTTGCATCGTTAGGTAATGGAGGCTGGCCTGAGGGAATATGGCTGCACGGTGCCTGAAGTGAGGGCTGCTGAACGCCGGTGCTTAAGTAGAGTGCAGGCACTGTCTGCGTGGTGTCAGTCGTCAGAGTGTGTGTGTGTGTGTGTATGTGTGTGTGTGGTGTGTGTGTGTGTGTGTGTGTGTGTGTGTGCGCTCTCGTGTTTTTGGTGTGCGCAAGCTTGAGTGGTGTGTGTGTGTGTGTGAAATCTGTGTGCATGGGATTTTGTGTGTGTTTGTGTGCGCGTGTGTGTGTGCGCATGTGTGTGTGCGCGTGTGTGTGCGCGTGTGTTTGTGTGCGTATGTGTTTGTTTGTGTGTGTTTGAGTGTGTGTGTGTGTGTATTTGCATGTGTGTATGTGTGTGTTTGTGTTGTGTATTTGCGTGTGTGTGTGTTAGTGTGTGTTTGTGTGTGTATGTGTGTATTTGTGTGTTTGTGTGTGTGTTTGTGTGTATGTGTGCGTGTGTGTGTTTGTGTTTGTGTGTGTGTATGTGTGTGCGTGTGTGTGTGTGTTTGTGTGTGTGTGTGTAAGTGTGTGTGTGAGTGTGTGTGTATGTGTGTGTGTAAGTGTGTGTGTAAGTGTGTGTGTGTGAGTGAGTGTGTGTGCGTGTGTGTATTGTGTTTGTGTGCATGTGTGGTGACCACCTTTTCAATGTTGCTCTGTTTCATCATGTATCCAAGCTTGGAATTCAAGGAAACTTGCTTGAGAGCAAGCATTTCTATGGGTGTGCTAGGGTGAAGCTCTTCAATTGCTTGCAATCTCTTCTCCAGGTCATTGAATTTAGCATTTAGCTGTCTTTGTCTTTCCTCCTTTACCATCCCTGTTCTTATATAGCAAATAAGATTTTTGTTGAAGTACGAGCCAATTCATACATGGGTTTAATAGTTGAGGATCGGTGACAGATGCCAGAAATTGGCACCAGCACAGCCGCACGTGCCACCGACACAGGAGATTATGAAGATGATCAAACCGCGCCTCCAGCTTCTCAAGAGGAAGGCCACCAGGTACAGGTTGAGGCGAATCAAATGCAACGCACACATGCTAACGCACATGCACAAATGCACACGTGCACAACCCTTCACGCTTACACTCTCTTAGAGACAAACGAATACACACACGCACTCACACACAGACTCACACACACACACACTCATACACACACACACTCTCATACACACACATACGCACATACGCTCTATCCCCACTCCCAATACCAACAGGGAACCTGCATTCTGGACTTGGAGCCTCTGCCAGAGCCAGAAGGACTGCTCCAGGAGCATCACCAACAGCATCAAAGGTTCCACCAATGACCCTTAAGGTTCAATGATCACCCCTATAGGTGACCTCGTGCTCACGTAGAACACCACTTTTCAACAGGCACATGGCGCATCAGAAACTTCTCACGCCCGACCTGGCCCTGCGTCTGGCCCAAAAAACAAATCCAAAGAGCAAATCTCCCCTAAACAGCAAGGATTTGAAGCAGCTTCTTACTCTACGAGCCAACGGGCTTGGTATCACAGGCGTGGAGGGCATGCTGGCACTGGCTAGACTGGAAACATTGTGAGTTCCCAGCGCACACTCGACCTGTGTGTATGTATGTGGCAATAAATTTGTGTGTGGTACGGCGGAGGACGTGTTTACAAGCTTACACGTATGCTAAAGAGTGTCTATACACAGTACATCTTGCCCTGTGTTCTTTCGTAAGGCCCTTTTCTTTACTTACCCTAAAACTTCCTGCAAATGCATAAGTATCTGCCTATCTTCTTCAGCAGACTTTTATGGTATGCCTGTGCAGGTACTTGTACGACAACTTGTTAGAGACCCCGAGGGGCGTGTCTGCGCTGCAGAATCTGACGCACCTGTACCTCAGCAACAACAGGATCAGCGACATGAGTGCACTGTCAGAGATGCCATGCCTTCAAAAGCTGTACTTGCAGGTGCGGGAAAGGGAATGGCTCAGCATTCTGTATGTAAAGGCACCCCCAAGTAGGAAAGGGGTACATTTGGAGGGCTTACATCTGTCTCATAGGGTCAAAGCCTCTCAAGTGTAAATCTCAGTGACGTACATTTTTTGGTCTCAATGACGTACATTTGGAGGGCTTACATCGGTGCCATAGGGTCAATTCCTCTCAAGTAAATCTCAGTGAAGCCTAGTATATTGAGGGGATTTTGGCAACCAGCTTGAGCTTTGACCCTGATGTTGTTGTTGGAGGACTTTTGGCAATCAGCCTCGGGTGGGGTGATGAGGGCTTACATCGTTGCAGACTAGTACAGACTGTTATCACAAAAGGGAGAAACGCGTACAGGGAGTGTGGCCGCACATTAAGATTTTTTGAGGCAGGGACACACTTGGTTTACCGGTGACGTAAAGCACTTTGTGTACCATAGGCTTAGCCAGGGTTAGCACCTTAGTACCTTACGTTACCGGTGCCGTAAAGCACCTCCCCCAAAGTGCGTGGTGTGCACAAAGTCCTCTCGGTTAGGGTTAGGGTTGGGGTCAGGGTTAAGCTTAGGGCGAACCCTAATCCAAAGATTAGGGCGTGGCATGGAGTCATACGCGTGCCCTGAATACCAAGGGAAGGAATGCAGCACAATGTTATAATACTGCTGTTGCTTTGGGCTTTTGACCAGCAATTGAATTCTAGGACACGATAAAGAAGATTTGGAAAATAATAAATACTGTGAACATAAACCTCATTACATGCACTCGCATGCAGGGGGTATGCAATGGTGTGTGTGTGTGTGTGTGTGTGTGTGTGTGTGTGTGTGTGTGTGTGTGTGTGTGTGTGTGTGTGTGTGTGTGGATTTGATATATTGGGGTGCAATATCGCTGCTTTATAAAGAATTTATATCACCTGAAACTGCACATACCGGCGCCATTTTCAGTTAAAAAATTTTCACCTAAAACTGCACGTATCTGCGCCAATGCAGCTTATTTTACACTTAAAAATGATGATGTATCAAAAATGTACACATAAGCATACTGCTCAAGCTTGTCAAGGTACGCGTACTTCGGCATTCTGGACTATAATTACAGTGCCGTACCATACTACGCTGTATATCGTATATTACGGTCCAACTACGGTGTGTGTGTATGTATGTGTGTGTGTGTGTGGTGAAAAAGATGGTGTCCAACCGTACAAGACAGTGCCACTGTAAAAAGTAAAAGTCTATGCTGAAAAACACCAGCGTGCATCAAGGAAAGGCTCTCAACCGATGCTTAGTGAGAGCACCACCAAAGATAAATTTTTGAAGAGAAACAACAGAGACCATTTCGGCGGGTTGTCAGCCATGCGATCCAGCCTGCGCCTCACTCTCTTGAAGCCACCCGCTCTACCAGCAATCCCCCCATCAGATCACGTTCAGGGCAAGCATTATGCCAGGCGTCAACACACACACACACACTAGCAGAATGCCAGGCGTCAACACACACACACACTAGCATTATGCCAGGCGTCAACACATGAGAGGAGCATTCCGGAGGGCAAAAGTGGGAGGTTTTGGGATGGATAGGATTCTCTAAAACATGTTTGCACTGGCAGCGCCAACTTGGCACCGTACCATATTATACTGCGACTACGGTATATTACGGTGTATTCAGTATGGTCATACGCTGAAATATTAACATGTACAGTCCGTACCGTACAGGTCATAATTGTACCACAGGTATATGGTACAACACATACATACCATTAGACAAGCCTGATATTGTTTCTGTTAGCTACACACACACACAAACACACACACTCACACACACACACTCACTCACACACACACACACAGGGGAACCACACAGCCCTTGTCACCGGGCTTAGAGGCATGATGTCACTTGAGGAGCTGCACATGAGTGACCAGAAGCTTTCGTCTGGGGAGTCACTGCATTTTGAACCCTCGACCGTGCACGGGCTTGCCCCCAGCTTACGTTATTTGGCTGCCCTGAACTGCAACATCAAGGTCAGCGCCTGAGGCATTGCATGTTGTTTTTTCGTGTGCACGTATGGAGAGCACGCTGTACAAAGGTTTAACTGGGTGGGAACGTCGATAGTTTGCAAGTGTTGTACGAGGCATTTTTAACAAACCTACTTGCCTGCCCTCTTTTGCGTAATATCACATGGATGCCCTCTTTTGCGTATGTTCACGTGGATGCCATTTGGCTCTTGATTTGCTTCTTGAGCTTTCTTTTTTGGATCGTCATTCAGGACTTTCGATACCAGCATCTGTTTTCTTTGCCTTTGAAGTGCGTATAGTTGGCTATTGCTTGCTGATGGTTCCTGATGGTTCCTTGTATGTGGCGGCATGTGCGCACAGCCATCTTCCCCCTTGGATAAATTGAATTTATTTCCTTCAATTTGTGCAAATATCTGCATTTGGAGCTTACTGTGCATGCAGGGATATTGTTGGTTTGGATCACACATGATTGTGTTGTGTGTTGTCTCGCCTGCAAGGCTTTACCATAGAGTCTACATTCCGTTATCATCCATAATCGTTAAATTGGTCCCGTTGGTCATGTGATCAAGATGGTTTGCTGCTTTGTGAACTTTTGCCCTCTCATCCTGTTCAACTTAGGATGAGGGTTTGAAGCCTTTGCAAGGGATGTGTGAGCTGCGTAACCTGGAGCTTGGAGGCAACCAGCTGACTTCGTTTGAGGCAGTAGAGGGTGCGTGTGTTGTTACATAGCATTCTATAAAAAGTCTGACAGTCACCTCTAAAAGGTACGATCAATTGGTTCCTGCGCAGTCACGGCACTCTTGATTAATCTAAGGATCTAAGCATACGCAGCCTAGCAGTCGCACGTTTTGACTGATGGCTTACTCTGTGAACTCTGCAATCTAAGGATTCTTGTGATAGGAGGGATGTGCTGATTAGTTACTTGAGCCTGCATGCAACCAGCTGACTTCATCTGAGGCCAATGTTTTGTGGTGCATTGCTGTGCGGCAATGAGAACGATGTAGCCCGGAAGCTGTTTCATGTAGAACGATGTAGCCCAGCAGCTGTAGAAAGATTCATGTAGAACGATGTAGCCCGGCAGCTGTTTCAGTCAAGCAATGAGAACGATGTAGCCCGGCAGCTGTTTCAGTCAAGCAATGAGAACGATGTAGCCCGGCAGCTGTTTCAGTCAAGCAATGAGAACGATGTAGCCTGGCAGCTGTGTCAGTCAAGCAATGAGAACGATGTAGCCCGGCAGCTGTGTCAGTCAAGTAGCACGGCAACTCCCGACAGAGCACAGGTTGAGATAAAATGTTTGAGGCGTGTCCGTGAGCGTCCTTGGCTACCCCTTTATCACGCCTTGCAGTGCTCCTCAATCAAACGCAGAGGCATGCACGTACAGACACACCACAAATCAATCGCAACTTTAAAAACAAGATCCCAAATTATTCACTACAGCTTGTAGAAAACAAGTAGCTTCTTCCTGGATCTCCAACTCCATGTTAAAGCTCACCCAGTACTACGTCGTGTGATCTTTCTCTTGCAGGTGTGGTGGAGGGTGCACCCTATCTGTTGCACATCGACCTTCAAAACAACCCACTTTGCAGAAAGTGAGTGCAGTCAATAGTATTGAGCAAGGCAGCCATAGTGCTTACGTTGCTCACAGCGCTGCACACACACATACATACATATACGACCACATATACATACTCACATATACACTCAACAACACGCATGCCTTCATCTAAGTACCGCACGGCTATTTGAAGCAAGAAGATTGTTACTTGGCTACCCTACACATTTGTTCAGAGAAGTTTGCTTTGATCGGCCATGACACACACACACACACACACACACACACACACACACACACAACACACATGCCGTGTTGTTTGTGCAGTCTGAAGTACCGGGAGCAGATGATTGTGATGATGTTGCTTTAATTCTACTGTGTTGTTTGTGCAGTCTGAAGTACCGGGAACAGATGATTGTGATGAGTGATAGCTTGCGCACAATAGATGGAAATCCTGTGCTGGAGAATCAAAGGCGGAGTCTGCTCAAGTTGCAGGTGGGATACCCTAGCTTATTTCTACTACTTTTGTCACTCTGCACACACCCTTTGTAAGCCAAGCATCTCTGAGTTCACCTTGATTGGTAAAGGGAGTAGTCACGGGCTTTTTCTATAATTTTTCTGTATGACCATGCCACGCCATTTGTCATATTGCTAATACGGTACCAAAAATGTGACTTTGAGCTCTAATCATAAACCATTTTTGCTGGGCAGAGGTTGACCTCCCGGCTGTTTCAGGACCAGTGCTTGCTTCTGTGTTGCCGATGGTAAGTAGGTAGCTGCGGTAGCATGCATCCATTCGTATTTTGCTGCGCACGCAACCATCTGCAGGTGAGGAAAATGAAGATGGAGCAGAAAGCTGAGGAGCGCAGTACCTCAGGGCAAGGCTCTGCATCTGCAGGGCCTCGGACCACTCTCAATGCACCAGGTGCGCGGTTGGGGGAAGTACGGGTATGGTTTGTTGGTGCTGATATGTTGCACATGTGTGCACATGTGTGTATATTGTACAGGGGGGTAGTTGGGAATTCTGACAGAGCGGACATGCGCACGTGCCTACCCTGCAGGCGTGAGTAAGCACTTACCTAAGACATTTTTTTGTGTATGCAGCGCACTATGCGTATAACAGGCTTAGTGTGGTTACAGTGCGTGAGTATGCACACAGCTGTTTACATTACAGAGTCATGACGCTCAGTTGGTTGTGTTTACCAGCAGGTTGGGCAATAGCCTTGCTTGTCGTTACGACCTACTCTCAAGTGCTCTCTCACCATTTTCTTGAACTATCCTTGCTTCATAACTGTGCTAAGTGTCCTTTATATGCTTCCTCTTTCCAGGTTCTTCTGTTATGCCAGGGCGGGCTACACCTGCAAAAATGCATGGTGGCATGGCAATGCGAGGTGCAACAGGTGTGTGTGTGTGTGTAGACAGCTTGTGTGTACTACCAAAGTACAACTGGAAGCTATAAAGAGCTGGTATTGCATCCCCTAAATAATTGCCCCTTGCAAGAAAGTGTATAGCTTCCTTCCTGGTCTCAAGCAGCTGTTCAATAAAAATAATCCACTACAAATCACAATGCGCAAGCTGATGGTTCTATGATGCAAGGCGTCCCTTATAGGTACAGGCTAGCAGTAACATTTTGAAATATACAAATCCCTTATAGGTAAAGGCTAGCAGCTAGCAGTAACATTTTGAAACACACAAACATTATGGAAATGCGCCATGCCAACATAGAGCATAGAGCGCTCAAACAGACAAGCTGATGAATAAGGTGTGGGCTTGCTATTTTTGGCACAATCTGTAATGGGTGCCACTTCCTGGGAGTTCGTTAACCGCCTATACAAGGAAATAGGCGTATTTGGATGCAGGCAGACTTGCGTGCAGTACAATCAGGTCTGTTGTTAGCTCATGTTTATCGCCTATTTTGGGCAAGATGGCCGTTGCTCTTAAAGCGTACATTCATACCATCATTCATTGAGGGCTCTAAGATGTACCTTCAAGCATTCGTGCCTTCACTCATACCTTAATTCATTGAGGGCTCTAAGTGCACCTTCAATCGTTTGTACCTCGATTCATTGGGGGCACTAAGTGTAACTTCAATCATTTATACCTTGATTCATTGAGGGCACTAAGTGTACCTTCAATCATTCATACCTTGATTCATTGAAAGCACTAAGTGTACCTTCAATCGTCCATACCTTGATTCATTGAGGGCTCTAAGTGTACCTTCAATCGTCCATACCTTGATTCATTGAGGACTCTAAGTGTACCTTCAATCGTCCATATCTTGATTCATTGAGGGCTCTAAGTGTACCTTCAATCATTCATACCTTGATTCATCAAGGGCTCAACGGTGTACCTTCAAGCATTCGTGCCTTAATTCAAATGTTATTCATTGAGGGCTCAAAGTGTACCTTCAATCATTCATACCTAAGGTGTAGCAGGTTTGCTTGGGACATAATTAATCAATCATTCATACAAAAGACTGATTCATACCTTCATTATTCATCAATTGAGGGCTCTAAGGTGTAGCAGGTTTGCTAGGGACATAATTGATCACTGATTACATGGTCAACCCTGTGGTGCTAATTGCAGCTAGTGGAAGGCATGATCTTAGTGGGAGCCCTGCCGGATTCGGCCAGCCACGGTATTTAGCCAAGCAGGTACGTGAAAATGAAAAAACAGCGGTGACAATTCCTGAAGGAGGACAAGTCTGTATACGTGTCAAGGAGGTGAGGTATGATTGTAGTGCACAGTTAATTTATAAAAAGTAGTTTTTTCATCAGGTTTAAAAGGTGCAGCCCACAACAAGGGGCTTGCCATTACACAGCTCCCCCTACCTCATAACAAAGGCAAGCAGGTGCGTGAAGATTAACCCACGTCTGAGCTTGGCCTTGCAAGTTGTGAGCAGGTAAGGTACGCTCTTCATTGGCTGAGGATAGTGCGGAGGGTGCTGTTTGGACTGATTGGCATGTTTGTGAGCGCGGGTACAAAAAGGGCATAGGAATGCAGCCTCACCAGGAGATACCTTGCAGTGTCTGCTCAAGCCCAAGTGGGTCGCTCAATGCTGCCAAGTGACTGGCTTGGTGTATGGTGTTGTTCTGCAAAATGAATGTATGTATGTATGTATGTATGTATGTATGTATGTAGGTAGGTAGGTAGGTAGGTAGGTAGGTAGGTAGGTAGGTAGGTAGGTAGGTAG
>Ga0307947_1001152_pt1 | contig 20431 bp, 28 predicted proteins | sample OrgLakmetagen232_FD_201840 | JGI IMG/M metagenome (GOLD analysis project Ga0307947, IMG submission 201840) | Saline water microbial communities from Organic Lake, Antarctica - #232 | ecosystem: Environmental > Aquatic > Non-marine Saline and Alkaline > Saline | place: Antarctica: Organic Lake...
GAATAGTGTGTTGTGTTTAATGGGTTTTGCTTGAGTCTTGAGTCTAGGTTGGCACGTGTCCTGCTTGATGCGCCCACGTGGAGGCATGCAACATCAGCTGTGACGACAGAATAATGTGTGCGTGTTTTTGCTTGTGATGGATTTCGAGCCTCTCTAAGTGTGTGGTCACCAGGCGCTTATCTTCTAGGCCGCCCACGTGGAGGCATGCAACGTCAGCTGTGATGACAGAATAGTGTGTTGTGTTTAATGGGTTTTGCTTGAGTCTTGAGTCTAGGTTGGCACGTGTCCTGCTTGATGCGCCCACGTGGAGGCATGCAACATCAGCTGTGACGACAGAATAATGTGTGCGTGTTTCAGCTTGTGTCTAGGTTGACATGTATTCCGCTTGACGCGGCCACGTTGAGGCGTGAAACACTTCTGTGATTAAGTTTGACACGTGCTGATCCAAGTTCTGACACCCTTGCCTGCAAGTCGCACATGTCTACCAATGAGCAGGCCTTCATTATAGGGCACACAAAAACACAGAGGTGTGGAATTTTTCGTTAGACAGCTGTCCATGCCAGCCTATAAGCAGATGGTCTGTCAGTAAGCAGGTATCCGTTACAGAGAACGCATAAACATAGAAGCACCAGCCTTAATATTTCGGTCGAACAGCCCCACCTGCAAACATGTCCATGTCTTCTATCAGTAGGTCTTCATTGTATCGCACAAACCCACGAGAGCCTTCACCAACAGTGCTCAGGGCAGTACTGCTGCCCCCCATAGCTGTGTTGCTTCTGCCGCTGCTAAGGCCATTTGAGCTGGCAACCTCCGCACCATTGTTGGCTACTTTTGCTTGCGTGCTACCGGTTGCCTGTGTTTGCGTGTTTGTGTGCGTGTGCGTGTGCGTGTGCATGTGCGTGTGCATGTGCGTGCGTGTGTGTGTGTGCATGTGCGTGCGTGTGTGTGTGTGTGTGTGTGTGCGTGTGCGTGTGCGTGTGTGTGTGTGTGCATTTGCCACTAGCCGCCTGTGTGTAAAATGTATGTATGTTTAAATTTGTGCACGTGCCCGCATTCCTGAGGCCCTCACGAGTGGCACCAGTGTTGTTAACTACAACGCTGCCAACTTGCTTTGCTACCAATTTGCCTCTACAATAATACGCTCAAGCGTATACAAGAGTGTACACAGAGTGGCCACGAGTCTTTGCCACAAACTTGCGTTGCCACCAATCTGCGTTGCCACCAACTTGCCTTGTTTGTGGTATATTCAGGTGGCCCAACAGTGTACTCTTGCAGCAGGCAGCTGTCAGGGGAGGAGAGTAGCACATGCTGCCACCTTGCCTTGCTACAAACTTGCCTCAAGAGTAATATGCACAAGGCACCCAACAGTGTACTGTGGCCACAATCTATACAACCAATCTGCGTTGCCACCAACTTGCCTTGTTTGTGGTATATTCAGGTGGCCCAACAGTGTTCGCTTGCAGCAGACAGCTGTCAGGAGAGGAGAGTAGCACTTGCTGCCACCTTGCCTTGCTACAAACTTGCTTCAATAGTAATGCAGGCACAAGGCGTCCAAGAGTGTACTGTTGGCCACAATCTTTACAACCAATCTGCGTTGCCACCAACTTGCCTCGTTCGTGGTATATTCAGGTGGCCCAACAGTGTACTCTTGCAGTAGACAGCTGTCAGGGGAGGAGAGTGGGTAGTGCAGCTGCAGCAAGCTTGCGAGCGGGGGCTTGGGTTGGAGGGTATCCCCTCTTCTATCGCCATCTTGATTTATTTTGCTGTCGCTGCCTGCACGTAGTTTGGATAGCACACAACGATTTACAATAACTGGCGTTAATTGGAGGCATACCCTCTGTTTTTTATCACATCTTGATTTATTTTGCTGTCGCTGCCTGCACGCAGTTTGGATAGCACACAACGATTTACAATAACTGGCGTGAATCGGAGGCATATCCTCTGTTTTTTAATCACATTGTGATTTATTTTGCTGTCGCTGCCTGCAAGCACGAAATTAAGCACGCAATACAGTGTACAGCAATGGCCGAGGTCGTGTGCAGCCCTTTCAAAATGCTGTCTTGATCGTGATCACTGAAGCTGTTGCTGTATGCATACAGGATCGAATGCCCAGCTGTTGATTGCTGCCACTCACTGTTACTGTCACTGCTGCTGCTGTCACTGTTACTGATGCACACGTATATAAAAGCAATAAGCCTGGACGGGAAGGAGCCTAGGTATACTGCAATTTGGCCGCCTGTTGATCTCTGTCACTGTTACCGTCGCTACACACTGCACACTGCACACGCACACTGCACACGCACACTGTAAACTGCACGCTGCACACGCAGGATCGAATGCACAACTATTACACAGGGATGGCTTGGGCTGAAATGTGTTCCTTTTAAATCGCCGCCTTGGTTCCTGCTGCTGTTGCTGCCAGCACGTGGACATAATATTACATAAAATCCACCAAGAAAGTGGGCAGGCTAGAAGTAAAGGCAGTGCAATGAAGCCATCAAAAGGCCGTCCTTCACCTTGAACATTTCCGCTAATTTTGAAATGCGTGTGCTCTGAGCCTTCACGCTCATTTTGTAACGCGTGTGCTGAGCCTTCACGCTAATTTTGTAACGCGTGTGCTCTGAGCCTTCACAGTAATTTTGCAATGCGTGTGCTCTGAGCCTTCACGCTAATCTCGTAACGCGTGTGCTCTGAGCCTTCACGCTAATGTTGCAACGCGTGTGCTCTGAGCCTTCACGCTAATTTTGTAACGCGTGTGCTGAGCCTTCACGCTAATTTTGTAACGCATGTGCTCTGAGCCTTCACGCTATTTTTGTAACGTGTGTGCTTTGAGCTTTTAAGCCGTTGCGTCTGTGACAACGTGATTGATCTGAGTTCACAAAGGGAACAAACTGCTAGGAAAGGGTATCCCGTAACTATGGTACAATTCACGATCCAAAATTGTCAGACCTTCAAGTGTATGTTGACAGACAGTGATTGAGGAAAGACACACACAGCTTAAAAAATATCTGTGGTCTGCCATTGATGAAGTATGTGTGTGCACACGCACATGCACACGCACACACACAAACACACAAATAACGCACGCACACACCTGCGCACACACACACCTTTTTAGTGTCCTATTTGGATCGGACGGCGTATTCATTTTGTTTCTGCTTCTAGCGGCGTTTCAGAGGTTGCCAATATCTGAAGCGATCAAAGCAGCCCAAAAGAAAACGACAAGTAAACCTCGTACAACGTCCACAAACCAACAAATACACAGTGACCACCCTACAGCGTGTGCTTAGAAGCCGGACTAGATATAGATCTGCCACATTAGTACTATGAACGGGAAGAAGCGGCAAAAACAATTTGTTTTAACGTACATGGTGTGTGTGTGAGTTGTTGGGCAGCTCCACACAAATTGTCAGCTGCATTTCACTACAGGCCGCAAACAACGAGGTAATGACGACAAGGAATTTGTGTGTGCGCAGGGACGAATGCACATTGCGTGATCAACACATGAAGTCAACACAAAACACGTTGGAGTTCATGACGTATTTTGACCAAGTCACAGGCATGTACATGACAAAACTAAATCCTAGCCTGCCAGCCTTACAAGCAAGAGCAGCATCTCCTTTGAATAGGTGTGACAACGTTTAAAAAGAAGCTCTGCGGCTTGCAGAGGCATGAACATCCTCGTTGGTACCTGGCTGTAAGGAAGAAAGGCTGGGGAGGAAGACCAGCAGCTTATCAAGAACCTTGTCACGGCCTCGTGTCGTGCTAATGGGGGAAGTGAATGGCAGGAAATCTCGAGTGCCTTGTGCCCATCTGCAGTGTGTGCGTGCGTGCATGCATGCATACGTGTGTGTGTGTGTGTGTGTGTGTGTGTGTGTGTGTGTGTGTGTGTGTGTGTGTGCGTGCGTGCGTGCGCGTGCGCGTGCGTGTGCGTGTGCGTGTGTGCGTGTGCGTGTGCGCGTGCGCGTGCGCGTGTGCGTGTGTGTGTGTGTGTATGTGTGTGTGTGTGTGTGTGTGTGTGTGTGTGTGCGCTTGTCCCACCCCTTCTAGTACAGTTACCTGTAAACGGCCGAAGTTGGTAGCCTTAAAGGAGCCATCTTCTGACAGACGCAGAAAAAGTTCAATGCAAGTGAATTCTGAATGTTTTATTCACATAAATTTTACAATTGTATTTTCTCACATATTAAAAAAATACCCAGTGCATGATCCCCCCCCTATAAGGCTTATAGCACACTGTACCATGTGTTGAAGTCTGTGTTCTGTCAATTGGTGTGGTCTGGTAGGTAAACAGCCAAGATGTCTACAGGCGTTGCATTTCTACAGACTGGGTACGACGAAGCACCCAAAAATGTGGGCACGTTCAAGCCCGGAAACACTGATGTCATTCGCCAGATGCTGCGTGAGCAACAGAAGGAGTGCCAGGTGTGCATGTTGTCTCTACACAGTTACCAGTTACACATACATGTCCGTCATGTGTTTTTAGCCAATCCCGCTGTTAAATTACGTGGTCACGTGTAACATGACATGCACTATCACAAACAGGCACTGCACGCGAACGACCTGTTCCGTGAGTTCCGAGGAGACAAGCAGAAACGCTTTAGGGGAGACAAGCCTCAGCAGGTTTGTGGTGATTTAAAAGCGTACGCTTTAAACCCTGCCATGTATTTGCAATGTATTGACACTGATATACTGACACACACATACATACATGCGCGCGCACATGAAATTTCACACATACATAGACACACACACGCACGCACACGCACACTTGCACATACAGACACACACGCACACACACACGTGCATACACACACACGCATGCACATACACACACGTATGCACATACACACACGCATGCACGCACACACACACACGCGCACACACACAGGAGCTGGGCAAAGGAGGACCCATAATAGACGACTTTCAAGCAGAGGGGCAAGCTCGAATGTTTGACCTCATTAAACGCACAGCCGTAAAAGAGGAAAAGCCTTTATCCGGGGTGTGGGCGTCTTTCGGCAAGCCGTACATCTGTTTAGGTAAGTACGCCCTGGTTTTGGCAGGGCTTGGGGTGCCAATGCAAAATGCAGAAGAGTGGTGCGACAGGTGCTGTAGGTTTTTTGTGGGGTGATTTGTGGGTGCGCTGAACTTAAAAAGAGGGCAATGAAACCAGAATGCGCTGTCCCACACACCATGATGCACTGTGTGTGCAAGGTCCTTTGATACCGAATGTAATGTTTTGGTGGCCTCACTTGAGGGCGCCACAGAGAGTACGTGAGTTTGCTGGCAAGGCACTAACAACACAGCTGCTCCAGAGGTCCTCAGCCTCAAACATTGGCGTGCTGATAATACAAAATGCACGATGCCCTTAATTTCCAGAAAGCCCAGAGCCTGGCAGCGTCAGTATTCACAAGCCAAGGATGAATAACCAACTCTGATTAATAACCAACTGCAACCCAAATGTTGCACTGTGCTGGCTTAACGTTGCAGTGGAATGTTTGCTCGTTAATGCAGCCAGACGTGCCAGCCAAACGCTGCACTCGTAGCTTGTTCGCAAACAAAGCTTGCCTTGTTTAGAGCTGTCGCTCTTGTGCCGTCTCCCCTTTTGCCTCCTCCTCCTAGCATTTCAAGTGTGCTGCCTGATTGTGTACTCATTCTCATTCTCACCTCCCTCTCACACCTATATCACACATCACATCATCTATATCACATTATCTATGTCATCTCTACATCACATCATATACTGTATCTTATCATCTATGTCATCTCTACATCACATCATATACGGTACCTTATCATCCATGTCATCTCCACATCACATGTTCTATATTCTGTATCACATTATGTCATCTCCCCTTTTTCACACCTTTATCCAGCCTGTGCCATTTGTGACCTTCCTCTCACACTGACTAAACCTGCACTTCGAGGCTGGTGCCTCTGGCCGTCAGTCTGTGACACTTTTACTCCTACCTGCTTCTTACTCTCTCACCTAGGGTTGGCCAGAACCGTATATGCACTCCGTATATGACCATATATTTGGTGATTTCACTGCTTAAAATACCGTGTATACACCGTGCATACGTATATATGTATGGTTCTGGCCAACCCTAATCTCACCCTATTACGTGTCCCTCCTAAATCTGCATCCAGCCTTTCAAACAGGGAACTGCTCGCAACTGACTTTATTGCCCCCACCTCCCCTCTTAAACACTTCATGAAATTATTGCCTCCTTGTCACTTTGCTTAACACCTCCCTCACGCAACTTTGCCCATCATCCTGTCACTGCTTCAGACTGCGTTGCTCACTCAAACCTCCCTGCTCAAAATTCTACAACTCAATACTTTACTCTCACAATGCTCATTGCCCATCACATCTTTCTTTGCCCACATCCTCTGTCACTGCCTTCGACTGTGCCACACACTCTCCCCTCCTAAACTCCCTCCACAGGAGACCCCATTGCTCCGGACAACAGGCTGCCTGTTCTTAACAGGGACGAGCTATCACGTGCTGAGGGTGCAAAAATGTGAGGAGTGGAATACGCGTAACGTGTGTACGTTGTATGTGTATGTGTGTATCCATTGCATGTGTGTGTACCCATTTGTAGAATGAAGAATGAACCATAACTACTTGACAGGAGCAGTGAGGGTGCAAAAATGTGAGGAGTGGAATACGCGTAATGTGTGTACGTTGTATGTGTATGTGTGTATCCATGTGTGGATTGAACCACATCTGCTTGACAGGAGCAGTGAGGGTGCCAAAGTGTGAGGAGTGGAATACGCGTAATGTGTGTACGTTGTATGTGTATGTGTGTGTATGCATTTGTGGAATGAATTAAAACTGCTTGACAGGAGCAGTGAGGGTGCAAACATGTGAGGAGTGGAATACGCGTAACGTGTGTACGTTGTATGTGTATGTGTGTGTATCCATTTGTGGATTGAACCACATCTGCTTGACAGGAGCAGTAAGGGTGCAAGCATGTGAGGAGTGGAGTACGCGTAATGTGTGTACGTTGTATGTGTATGTGTGTGTATCCATTTGTGGAATGAACCACAACTGCTTGACAGGAGCAGTTGTCACATGACGAGGGAGCAGAGAGTGTGGCGATGTGTGTGTGTCGTGTGTGTGTGTGCGTGTGTGTGTGTGCGCATGTGCATGTGTGTGTACGTGTGTGCGTCTGTGTGAGTGTGTGCGCCTGTGCATGTGTGTTTGTGTGCGTGTGTGTGTGCAGGGGGTGGGGTTGTGTGAGACAGTGAGGGTGATGGTTGGTTAACGGCAAGCTGTCATGCACCACAGGCAGGTTGGAAAACGTGGAAGATAATAGATGAGCTGGAAGGCAACAGATGAGCTGTAAAGGCCCCCTCCCCCACACACACATACACACACATGCACATGCACACACCCAAACACGCAAAGGGTGACTTTTTAAACGTAGCAAGGTGGAGGGGGTTATTAGTAGCCTTGGCCAGGCTTGCTTACTAGCAGCGACTGGGATTCTTTTGTTGCCTTCAACACGTCTTTTCCGACATCCTTAGTCGTCTTGCAAGCTGTTGCACGAGTTATAAATACTAAGCTTGCAGCAAACACATACTAGCACAAGCGTGCTCACACACACATACATACACACACTCTCTCTCTCCTACACACACACACACACACACACACACACACACACACCCACCCACCCACCCACCCACCCACACACACACACGCACACACACACACACACGTAAACACGCAGGGCCGCCAGAGGGACCAGACGCCGAACCAACTCACAACAGCAACATCAGCAGCAGCAGCAGCAACAACAACAACAACCACAGCAGCCCTATCAAGGCCCATCTGGATCTGGTGCTGCTATAGCTCAGAAACCCAAGGGGTATGTGCATGTGTGTAAATGTGTGGGCGTGTGCACTTGTGTGCATGTGTGCAATTTCTTGTAAGTAAGATTAGCTCCGCCCTGATCTTCTCATTGGCAGCAAGTAATACAGCACATTGTTGATGACTGTTTCTATGATGTGTGACCTTCTGTATGTGTACGACGTTTTTTCTCCTGCCTCAAGTGACCTGCATGTGCGACCTGACATGTGTGACCTGCCGAATGTGCGCATGTGACCTGCAATGTGTGACCTGACATGTGCGACCTGCCGTATGTGCGCATTAACCTACAATGTGTGACCTGACATGTGTGACCTGCCGTATGTGCGCATGTGACCTGCAATATGTGACTCGCAATGTGTGACCTGACATGTGCGACCTCCCGTATGTGCGCATGTGACCTGCAATGTGCGACCTAACATGTGTGACCTGCCGTATGTGCGCATGTGACCTGCAATATGTGACTCGCAATGTGTGACCTGACATGTGTGACCTGCCGTATGTGCGCATGTGACCTGCAATGTGTCACCTGACATGTGTGACCTGCCGTATGTGCGCATGTGACCTGCAATATGTCACTCGCAATGTGTGACCTGACATGTGCGACCTGCCGTATGTGCGCTTGTGACCTGCAATGTGTGACTCGCAATGTGTGACCTGACATGTGCGACCTGCCGTATGTGCATATGTGACCTGCTGCGTGACTTGAAATGTGTGACCTGTCTGTCACGTGTGACCTATGCGTGATCTGTCATGTGTGATCTGCAATGTGTGGCCAGTCACGTTTGCCTGCAATGTTTGACCTATCATGCGTAGGGTTGGCCAGAACCGTATACATACACCGTGTATGACCGTATACTTTGTGATTTCCCTGCCCAAAATACATATGTACACCGTATATACATATGGTCCTGGCCAACCCTAATCATGTGTGACCTGCCGCGTGTGCCCAACTTTGCGTGCTCTGCTTAGTGTTTGCGCGCATTAAGACAAGGGTGACCCCTGTCTAAAATCCAGCACAATCATGCGGTTGACACGCACGCAAGTTTCAAATTGACGCACACTTTTGCGCGTAGGAGTTTAGGCAGAGTTGGCCAGACCACACATATACGGTGTATATACGGTGTGTTTGGCAGGGAAATCACCAAAGATACGGTCATGTACGGTGCATGTATATGGTTCTGGCCAATCCCAAGTCTATGTGTACTTTCAGCATGACGTGCATGCTGGTTTCCCCTTCTTGGCTTGCGCTTACTTAGTTACTGGCTTTAGGACAAAAAGGTGCTTCATCACAGCATTGTCTCCTCCGAATTCCTGAAAATAATTCTCCTCCTGTCACGCGCAGCGATTGGGGGGGCCGACATGCTTCCTTTGACGAGCCTTCATCATTTAACCCTCCGAGACAAAAAGACAATGTCCTCTCCTAAACATGCACATGCTTTTCCAAGATGTGTCGTATGAAATGTGCATCCAACGTGCTGACCCCATTCCTTTGCCAAGATACTGCAACAGCAGGGGGGAGGAGGTACTGTCTGCATCTGAGGAGTTAAATCCTTGTCCCTAATTTAGCATGCTTGGTTTCTGCACATATGATGTGGTACAAGCCTGTGTGATTCAAACTTGTGCAAGCCTATGTGTTGCAAGTTTTTGAGTCGCAAATGTGTGTGGTGCAAGCTTGTGTGGTGCAAGCGTGTATGGTGCAAGCTTGTGTGTCGCAAATAGCGTGAGTGCAAGCTCGTGTGGCGCAATTAGTGTGTGGTGCAAGCTTGTGTGTCGCAAACGTGTGTGGTGCAAGCGCTCCCTTTCTTGCAGCAACCACATGCAATAATAACTCCTGGTTTTTTATGCACTGTATTGTACACCAAAACCCAACACCTCGCAGTCAAAGCAGCAGGGCAAGGAAGGTGCTCCTACTAGGAGCAGCAGCTATTGACTGTATGGTAACACGCACACGCATTGACAATATGTATGATGCGCTCACTCCCCACCACCTTGCAGTCGAAGTAGTACAGGGAGGGAGGTGATGTCCAGTGAAGAGCAGCGAATGTTGTCCCTGACTCGAAACAAGGACGCGATGGTCTTCGGCCACCACGATTTTCTAGAGGCCTCCTTTCCCACGGTGAGAGGGTCTACAAGGTGTTACAAGGTGTTAAAAGGTTTTACAAGGCGTTACAAGGTGTTACGAGGTGTTACAAGGCGTTACGAGGTGTTACGAGGTGTCACAAGGTGTTACAAGGTGTCACAAGGTGTTACAAGGTGTCACAAGGTGTTACAAGGCGCTACAAGGTGTTACAAGGTGTTACAAGGTGTTACAAGGTGTTACAAGGTGTTACAAGGTGTTACAAGGTGTTACGAGGTGTTACGAGATGTCACAAGGTGTTACAAGGTGTTACGAGGTTTCACAAGGTTTACAGGGTGTCACAAGGTGTTACAAGGCGTTACAAGGTGTTACAAGGTGTTACGAGGTGTTACGAGGTGTTACGAGGTGTTACAAGGTGTTACAAGGTGTTACAAGGTGTTACGAGGTGTTACAAGGTGTTACAAGGTGTTACAAGGCGTTACAAGATAGACCAAAAGGCAAAAAGTCCGGCTGCTAGGATGCTCATTGAAAACGCTGTAATCATGAAAAGAACTCTACGGTGAGAGGGCATACAGATATGCACGTTGCAGGAATAACTGGCACACACACACCCGTTCCGATCCGCCACATATTGATTGCATACCAACACGTAGACACACACTCACGCAAATGCACACACATACAATTAGGCTACATTGAGGTGCATATAAATCTCACTCTTTTGACGCCAATTTCACATTCGTACAGATTACGCACATACACAAGCACACACGCACACACACGCACACAGACAGACATATATACACATACACACACGCAAATGCACACACATACAAATAGGCTACATTGAGGTGCATATAGTTCTCACTCTTTTGACGCCGTCACATTCGTACAGATCACACGCATTCACACAGACAGACATATATGCACATGCACACACATACAATTAGCACATTGAGGTGCATATAGTTCTCACTCTTTTGACGCCGTCACATTCGCACAGATCACACGCATTCACACAGACAGACATATATACACATGCACACACATACAATTAGGCTACATTGAGGTGCATATAGTTCTCACTCTTTTGACGCCATCACATTCGTACAGATCACACGCATGCACAAGCACGCACACAGACAGACATGTATACACATACACACACATGCGCGTGCAGGGCCCTTTAAAACAAGCAGCACAGAGGCAAAAAAAATGCATGGCCCGTCCTGGAAATTTTGTCAATGAGCAAGAGGCTGAAGAAGAGGTACTGTTTCTACGCACTCACGTTAATTAACAAGAGGCCAAAGAAGGGGTGATTCATGATAGCAATGCATGTGCACGACACAAACACACACGCAAGCAAATGTAGTATGTACGAACATGCATGCACATACACGCAAGCAAATGTAGTATATGGTTGTACGCACGCACGCACACACCCACACCCACACACAAACACACACAGATGACTGACTCCTTCCTAGCCTACGATCAGCCTCCTGTTCCCTTTCAGAGGACACACACATGCACTCACACATTCAAACACACACATCACACACACACACAGATGACTGTCCCCTTCCTTGCCTACAATCAGCCTCCTGATTCCTTTCAAAGGACACACGCATGCACTCAAACATTCAGACACACACATGCAAACACACACAGATGGCTGACCCCTTTCTTGCCTACGGTCAGCCCCCTGTTCCCTTTCATAGGACACACACACAGTCAAACATTCACATTCACACATACAAACACAAACACATCACACATACACACACAGATGGCTGACCCCTCCCTTGCCTATGGTCAGCCTCCTGTTCCCTTTCATAGGAAACACACATACAGTCAAATCAAACACACACAAACACTTACACACTCACACACACAGATGGCTGACCCCTTCCTTGCCTACGGTCAGCCTCCTGTTCCCTTTCAAAGGACACACACATACAGTCAAACATCCAAACACTCACACACACACTCACACACTCACACACTCACACACAGATGGCTGACCCCTTCCTTGCCTACGGTCAGCCTCCTGTTCCCTTTCAAAGGACACACACATACATTCAAACATTCAAACACACACATGCAAACACACACAGATGGCTGACCCCTTTCTTGCCTACGGTCAGCCCCCTGTTCCCTTTCGTATGACACACACACATACAGTCAAACATTCACATTCACATTCACACACACAAACACATCACACATACACACACAGATGGCCGACCCCTTCCTTGCCTACGGTCAGCCTCCTGTTCCCTTTCATAGAAAACACACATACAGTCAAATCAAACACACACAAACACTCACACACTCACACACAAACACACAGATGGCTGACCCCTTCCTTGCCTACGGTCAGCCCCCTGTTCCCTTTCATAGGACACACACATACAGTCAAACATCCAAACACTCACACACACACAAACACTCACACACTCACACACTCACACACTCACACACTCACACACAGATGGCTGACCCCTTCCTTGCCTTCGGTCAGCCTCCTGTTCCCTTTCAAAGGACACACACATACAGTCAAACATCCAAACACACACATGCAAACACACACAGATGGCTGACCCCTTCCTTGCCTACGGTCAGCCTCCTGTTCCCTCCCAAAGGCTTAAGCCAAAGCAACCCAACCGCCCTGAAAATGGAACGCCGGAAGCCGTCCATCGCTCCACAGTTTTTGTGACGCAGGTGTGCTTGGGTGGTTGTGACGCAGCCATGCATGTTTGCTACTCAAACGAGTGTGCTGGCCTGCATGTCGGTCCTGTTTTTGTGAAGCAGGTGTGCTTAGGTGGTTGTGACGCAGCCATGCATGTTTGCTACTCAAACGAGTGTGCTGGCCTGCATGTCGGTCCTGTTTCTGTGAAGCAGGTGTGCTTAGGTGGTTGTGATGCAGCTGTGCATGTTTGCTACTCAAACGAGTGTGCTGGTTTGCATGTCGGTCCTGTTTCTGTGAAGCATGTGTGATTAGGTTGTCGTGATGCAGCCACGTTTGCTTTCAAACGAGTGTGCTGGCCTGCATGTGGGTCCACTCAGAGGCTTAGTATATCTCTGTGACGCAGGTATGTTTAGGGGTATGCAAGGCAGCCATGTTTGCTACTCAAACGATTGTGCTGGCCTGCATGTCGATCCACACAGAAACCAAGTGTCTCTGTGACTGAAGTTACATAAGTCAAACATAAAGGGACAAACACACGACAGTTCCCTCCAACGACCGACAAACACACTCACAGTGGAGTCATGCATCGTCATGCGGTCCACAGTCAGAATGGCACAACTTATTGCAATGACTCGATATGCTGGTCAATATGTCAATCCATGGTCAGCGTGGCTTAACATGTGTTTGTTCATAGATGGTCTTGCACTCCCATTGTTTTGCACTGCCATTATTTTGCAACTCAGATGGGCTGCTTGTCTTCAGGGAAAGCGTAGGAGAGACACACACAGGCACGCACACGGACACACACGGGCACAAGCATACACAAACTCACACACACTCACACACACATACACAAACACACGCAAACACACTATCACACAAAAACACACTCACACACACACGCACACACACACACGCGCACACACACACACACACACACACACACACAGGGCGGCGATGGGGGCACTGTGGAGGAGGATCCCCGGCAAAACCAGAACGCTTTCTCTGAGTTTGGCATGGCAAGGGGCGCCATGTCGGAAGCCTCTGAAGGGGCCAACAACGATGATGCCAGGAGCTGCGTCACCTCAGCATCTCAGGTGAGTTGTGTGGGAACATGAATCGACGTGTTTTGCGGCCTGTGCTGTCAGTTTGATGGGTCCAACAACAGGAGCTGTGTGACTCAGCATTTTGCATGGTTTGTGCGCGACAGTATTTATATTTAAACTAGTCAAGTGCCTCTCCTCTCCTTTCCTGGTCCTTATTGTTGCAACGAGAGTTGGGCAGAAACCTGCATATACACACATGACTAGGGTTGGCCAGAACCATACATTTATAGGTATATACGGTGTATATACGGTATTTTTGGCAGGCAATTCACCATACATACGGGCATATACGGTGCAGATGTACGGTTCTGGCCAACCCTACACATGACCGTATATTTGACAAAGTCCCTTTAAAAACACCGTATGTTCACCGTATATATATGATTCTGGCCAACCCTAATTATGACGCTATAAGAGCTGTGTTGCAGCATACACTTGAGCATGCTGAGCACATTAGCCTACCTGTACCGTACAAATATTGCAAGCTTGTTCTCGAGACGGTGTGTGAGCAAACATTATGTGTGTGGCCACTGCCCTGTGCGCTCTAGCGCCACTGTAGGATGGTGTTATAGGAGGATTCCACAGCAAACACTCTTTTGATAGCCGCACATTTGTGCGTGTACGTTTGTGTGTGTATGTGAGTTATCGTGCGTGCTTATCATTTGTAATTTGGATACTATCATCTTTGTGACTTTATTCACATTTTTGGATTTTGTGGCACAAGTTTCCTATGAATAATCTCCTCACAAAACCTTAAGAGTGCACATGTCTAGGGTTGGCCCAATTCGTACATGGTCTCATGTACTGTATCTACATAATGTATATACACCGTATGTGATTGTATATACGCCATATTTTTGTATGTACGGTTTGGGCCCCTACATGTGTCGCGTGTGATATGCACGTTTGAATCGCATGTAAAGTAAACGTGTGACGTGTGACGTGTGACGTGTTATAGAGCTTCACGCTTCAGAGCTTTGATGTGTGCCCTGGGCATGTATGCTGCTCTTGAATTGGAGGTCAACAACTGTTCGCGAACTGAAGTTTGAAAACTGCAAAGGGCTGCCTTTGTTTGTGCTGTACCCCTGTGTATGCTGGACTCTCACACACACCCGAGAGTGCGTGAGTGCACACCGGCAAAGAGCCAAGCAGAAAAGCTTACGCTTTCTAGCACACAGTTTCTCTACTCAGCAGCTCTCTACTCAGCAGCACACACAGTTTTTCTACTCAGCATCACACACACACACTGCTAGCACATGTTAGGTAATTTTCTTTTCATGTGCTCAGGTGGAAGCTGGCACGGCAGGGGGGACTTCAGGGGCTGCATTCATGCCCCTCACAAAACCAAGTATACCGGCTCATGGAGACGAGGACAACCCTGTGTACAGCTGGCACAATAACTTTATGCGGGTGCGCGTTCCACTTGCAAGTAGAATGGTTGGCCAGAATCGTATGTAGGTTTGCACCGTATATGACCGTACATTTGGTGATTTCCCTGCCAAAAACACCGTGTCTACACCGGTCATATATGGTTCTGGTCAAGCCTACAAGTATGAGTATTATGAACAGCTGGCACTATAACTTTATGCGGGTGCGCGTCTCACTTGCAAGTTTCAGCATTAATAAGCAGCTAGATTAATAACTTTTTGTGGGTGCGCGTCTCACTTGCATGTTTCAGCATTAATGAGCAGCGAGAACAATAACTTTTTGCGGGTGCACATTCCACTTGAAAGTATAAGTGGTATTAAACAGCTAGCACGACAACTTTATGTACTTTTTACAACTTTATGTACGTTTCACAACTTTATGAACGTTTTACAACTTTATATACGTTTTACTACGAGCACTCACTTGCAAGTGTTGTGAACAGCTGGCGTGACAATTTCTTGCGGGTGCAAGTTTCACAGCAGGCATGAACTTGCAGGTACTGAAGTTCTGAATCGGTGGACGTAGAATACATGTGATTGAGGCTGCCGTTGCAATGAAGTTGACTAGGAATGTGTAAATGATAAAAGACTGAGGATGCTGTGTATGTTGGCTAGGGTTTACAAGGGTCTATCGTCAGCCAGGTGTGCGTTGACTAGGGTTTACAAGGGTCTATCGTCAGCCATGTGTGCGTTGACTAGGGTTACAAGGGTCTATCGTCATCCATGTGTGCGTTGACTAGGTTTTACAAGGGTTTATCGTCAGCCATGTGTACGTTGACTAGGGTTTACAAGGGTCTATCGCCAGCCATGTGTGCGTTGACTAGGGTTTACAAGGGTCTATCGTCAGCCATGTGTGCGTTGACTAGGGTTTGCAAGGGTCTATCGTCAGCCATGTGTGCGTTGACTAGGGTTTACAAGGGTCTATCGTCAGCCATGTGTGCGTTGACTAGGGTTTACAAAGGTCTATCGTCAACCATGTGTGCGTTGACTAGGGTTTACAAAGGTCTATCGTCAGCCGTGTGTGCGTTGACTAGGGTTTACAATGGTCTATCGTCAGCCATGTGTGCGTTGACTAGGGTTTACAAGGGTCTACAAAGGGGCTCATCGACAGCCATTTATGTTGGGCTGATGGGATTTTTTGCCTGTCTCAGCCAGCAGCAAAGTAAACTCAAAATGTTGTGGGAAGTGGGAAAACAGGCGTTTTTGATGGTCTCAGCCAGTGCAAAGAAAGTTTTTTTGAACCTGATCTGCCTCAGCCAGCATTATTGTGCAGTATACCGAACTAACGCGTGACCAATGCGCACCCTGATTTTTCATGAATTGTTTGAGTGCATTGCGCGGGGTTTGCGCACCCCTTTCAGTGGGAAAAGTTTGCCATTGCGCACCCCCAATTGCGCAGCAATTGAGGTGCGCAGAGCTTTCTCAGGGGCATTGCGCAGACCCCATTGTGCAGACCCCCAGCAGCAAGCTTGCATGGCTTTGAATTACAGGTACCAGCATTGCGCGGGTACTTGAGCATTGCGCAACCCACAATGAGCTAGTACATTGTTACAGCCACTACTCATGTAAGGAAAGAACGCATGTTTGTTCTGTTGTTGTTCCTTCTCTGTCCTGGGGCTAATCCATTGAATCTGAGTGCTGAAACTAGATATTCTCCCATTCTACCCCATTCTCATCCACACACAGCCGCAACCCAGCACCCTGCTCATTGCCCTCCTCAACCCCTCCCATCTCTGGCCCTGCATCAATGCCTGCCGCAGCTGCGTGCTCCCACTTAGCAGCTGCCCTTCTCTGTGCTGCTGCCTCTGCTCCAGGTGCCACCCCATATCCATTGCCTACCCATAATTTATAACATTAATTAATTTTGCGATTGCGCACAATTGCGCACCGGCTCTCACCGGAATAATTTCCCGCTTGCGCACCCGATTGCGCACCCCGATTTCAAGTGTAGCAAAATATTCATTGCACGTCTCCATTGCTCCAAAAAAGATAATTAAAGCGCAATGGTCAAGCGTTGGTACGGTAATGACTCCATTCCTCAACAAGCACCAAGTAGTACGATCATCGGTGGGCGCTTGCTTGTGAGCGCGTGCCCTGTTGCAGTTTTCCCCTACAAACATAAGGTGAATCTATTTACTGGAACAGTGTAAGTGATTATGATTGAGGATTTTGTGCACGGCACCAATGATCAATGGTGGACACTGCTTGTGAGTGTGTGCCCTGATATGAATTTGCCTGCACCAGGGATGTTTCATACGGTCATTTGGGACGTCCAATACGGTGAAATACGCATTAAAAACGCAATACACATAATACTTTTAGTCAATTTTGGGAGTGCCGAATTTTGACCCGATTCGCCCCAAAATCACCCAAAACGTTTCTGATTTCCCCCCGATATTATCACAATATCATTATATATTATTATAGCATTGGAAGCTCGCTGGAAGGCCGTTTTTGGGGCAAACATTGCCTAAATTGACCATAAATCGGCAAAAATCGACAAATTGTGCGATCGTATAGTACAGCCCGATTTGTTACATACAGTAAAATACGGGTTAAATACAATGCGGCGTTTTGTACGAATACACCGTATGAACCATCCCTGGTCTGCACACGTCAAGCACACATATAGTGAGACAGCTGCATCATTTGGCTGAGCAAAAGTAACTTGATGCACAAAACATGACTAACAAGTTGTGTTACACAACACGTTGGTGACGCAAAGCGTGCTCTCTCGTTCGTCTGTGGTAAGGCAGCTAGGCAGGGCATTCCTACAAGCTGCGCCCTTGTTGTTGAGTACAGCACACGCTCAGCTTGCCATGCGTTTCTTCATGTCATGCAGGTTCGGCAACAAGGCAGGGCTTCCCTACAAGCTGCGCTGCACGAGCGGGCACTTGGAAGGTTTGTATTTGTACGGCCATGGCTTGATCGTCCGTGAAACACTGAAGCTGAGAGCAAGGAGCGTGAAATTGTGTCCATGACATGAGAAGAAACTGTGTCCATGACATGAGAAGAAACTGTGTCCATGACACGAGAAGAAACTGTGTCCATGACATGAGAAGAAACTGTGTCCATGACACGAGAAAAAAGAACTACGCAGGCAGTGAAGAACACTCCCCACTTTAAGTGAAACTGTGTCCATGACACGAGAAAAAAGAACTACGCAGGCAGTGAAGAACACTCCCCACTTTAATTGAGGAACAGGAGTTTCTTTGGTATCGGGCACCGTATCACCCCCCCTCACCATAGGAAAAAGAAAATATCAATGGGGAGTAACACCAGACTACTCTTGTCTGCTGTTCTTGTAATGACCTACGCTTGCTTGTGTATCAACCCCCCCACACCAAAGAAAGGAGGAAACGATAAATGAGGTTCAGGAGAATTGCAAGCTTGGCTCCTGACGAGATGAGTATCAGCAAATGAGTCATGCTTGTTAGGTGTAAACCTTTCTTAAACCAGAGATCTAAACCTGTAACCCTTTTATGTGGCTTTGAATACTAGTTTACTAGTGTATATGTGTATATCCAGGTTTGCCAGAACCGTGTTTAAACAATGCATACTCCTGCCTCTTTTCTTTTGTTTCCTGATCTGCACTGTGGCATTTGCAGCTGGCTCTGGCAATAGCAAGTACGCTTGCTGTGATTTTGCCCTGCTGCACGCTGCACACACACAAACACACACACACACACACAAACACACACACTGGCTCATTCCGTGCGCACAAGATCAGGCACCTTTCTGCGAACAAAGCCTTGCGAGCTGAGGTGTTAGCTGTCGATGTTTACCAATGACTAATGCATGGGTTCATAGTACAACTTGATTTTTATTCGTGACAAATGTGTGCTCATGTACATGTACGTGTAATAAGTAATAAGCCTAGCGTTTTGTGTGTGTTTGTGTGGGTGTTGGTGTGTAGGTGTGGGTGATCTGTGTGTGTATGTGTAAAGTACATGTCTCTGAAGCGAATCAATGTAGTCGTCCTCTGCAGGAACTTGAGGCTTGTTCTACTGTAATGCGCCATCTGGTTCTACCATCAGGTTCTACCATCTGGTTGTACCATCTAGTTTTGTACTGGAATACACCATGTGTAATTTGGTCAGGACTGTAGGTGGGATTTTCGTGTACGTATATATACGCCGTATAACTTGTATACATACGTATGTTCCGTAGAACCGTATTTAAATCGTGTATGGGGAATTTCGACCTTTTCGAAATTTACCTTAAAGGGGGGGTCATTTTGCAGCTCTTGAAGAGCTGTATTTGAATACCCCATTTATATTAACAAAAAAATGAAAGGGTGGAAAGTTATGCTTGTCCAAGAGGCCAAAACACACAGGCACACACAGTCACTGTCACAAGACCCCTCTTCTTCCCTCACCCCATTAAATTACCCAGTTTGTGTATACACGTGTGTTTGTGTTTGTGTATGTGTGTGTGTGTGTGCGAAAAAATGTACATGCATGCATGCGTGTAGTGTGTGCGTGTGTATTTGCACGCGTGTATGTATGCGTGTGCGTGCATGTGCGTATGCATTTGCGTGCGTGCTGAGGTTCGTACATGCATGCGTGTATGTGTGCGTGTGCATGCATGTACGTGTGTGTAAACATGTGCATGTACCTTAACGCATACACATGCGCATGTGTTTGCATGTGCATCTGTGCACACAGGTTTGCGTGCATGTATGTGCGTGCGTGCAGGGATGCGTGCATGCACATGCGCGCGCATGCAGGGGTGGGTGCATGCAAATATGCATGAAGAGTGTGCGTGTGTCGTTTCTATTCCTGCATCATCTCCGCCCTGGAAACCTTCAGTGGGGTTGGCTTGCATGCACTGCTCATACTCAAACTCTGGTGCTCCTGATGTTGCTGCTTCTGAAGCCTTTGCTGTCGAGCACTGGTTGCTGTTGAACCATGTGAGGGATTCCCTTCCACAAGGGACACAGCTGTTCAATAGCACAAAAATAATTTGTAAAAGTTGCCCGGATACAGGGGCTTTGGATTTTTGTGGTCTTGAAGGCCAGTGGAAGTTCGCTTTATATATATGCCGACTAAAATTCACAGACGGTCATACAAATACGGATACGGAGAAAATTTATGTATACATCCGTATATATGTACGGTACATGTATATACGGCGTATATATATACTTATACGGTTCTGGCCAACCCTAACCACGTGTACTACTGTAGTGTGCGCCATCTAGTCACTGATGTTGTGCGTATGTTTGATTTCACGTGTCGAGTGATTGGAAGC
>Ga0307947_1001161_pt1 | contig 20380 bp, 27 predicted proteins | sample OrgLakmetagen232_FD_201840 | JGI IMG/M metagenome (GOLD analysis project Ga0307947, IMG submission 201840) | Saline water microbial communities from Organic Lake, Antarctica - #232 | ecosystem: Environmental > Aquatic > Non-marine Saline and Alkaline > Saline | place: Antarctica: Organic Lake...
AGGGCATTTTGCCCCTGCGGATTGGTGCGGCAAGCACTAAATTATATATTGAGAGGGGTGCGGATTGGTGCGGACAGGGTAAAAATAACTCTTTTTTTGAGGGGTGCGGAACGAGTACATGTCCCTAGGTACACAACAAAATGTGACGACCTTGTTGTGATCAAGCGCTGTTGTTTGAAATGGGTAGCCACAAGGAAAATATTTGTGAGGCCTGCAAATAAGTATAAGTCACAATGGCAAAGTTGGCCCTGCTTTGCACCCAGTCAGCAACAAAAATCTGAGCAGCTTTTCAAGATTTTTAAGCGCACAATATTGAGAAAGTTGCTTGTACGAGCATGATTTCATTTTAAGGTTTTTGAGCGCACAATATTAAGATAATACAGTTGTTATTGTGATCAAGCGTGCTGATGTGCATGTTCTTTGGCAAGAGCACCACCTGGCACTTCTGAATCTCACTGGGCATATAATTTCTACACGAAGGGGATGCAAGTAGTAACGAAGAGCATGAGCGTCATTCCACCCGAACATGAAAGAGCGCAAGCCACCTGTGGACTTTAAAACTAGTTCAGAGCACAGGCAGGAAAATTTAAGCAGAGAGAAAATATGTTCACCACCAGCCTAGGAGTGGAAATCAGTCGTAATAAGTACACACATGGGAAGCTTGCTTCAACAGAATGAAGCCTGCAACACGCATCACCTGCATTGGGTGCAAAAACTAGGACGACATCCTTCCTAGGGGGCAAATGCTGTTGCTGGTGTGCTTGATGCCGCTGTGATTCCCTTGTTGAATGATCGGCGCTGTGATCCTGCTGATGCAAACACTGCTGCTGCTGTTCTTGATGCTGCTGCTGGTGTGCTTGATGCCGCTGTAATTTCCTTGTTGAATGACCGGCGCTGTGATCCTGCTGATGCAAACACTGCTGCTGCTGTTCTTGATGCTGCTGCTGGTGTGCTTGATGCCGCTGTAATTTCCTTGTTGAATGATCGGCGCTGTGATCCTGCTGATGCAAATACTGCTGCTGCTGTTCTTGATGCTGCTGCTGGTGTGCTTGATGCCGCTGTAATTTCCTTGTTGAATGATCGGCGCTGTGATCTTGCTGATGCAAACACTGCTGCTGCTGTTCTTGATGCTGCTGCAGCTCCCTTGTCAAATGACAGGTGCTACACAACTCATGCTGCCACTGGTGTTGTGCCTCTCCTGCTGGATAATTGGTTCTGTGCTGCTGCTGCTGCTGCTGCTGCTGCCGTGCTTGAGGCAGCTGTGTCTCTCTCGTTTTTGCTAAAACGGCAGCTTCCAGAGACGTCCGTGGATATTTGGAAAGACAGGAACCAGCAGGCTCAGGCGCCCTCAGACAAGTTGTGTGAGCATTGACTGTACCCTCGCAGACCCTGCTTGTTTGCTGGCTAGCGTGACAATGTTCCACACATGCCTCTCCTCCTTCCTGCCCCTCTCTTTCCCCCAACAGCTCGTGCAGGCATCCGTGCCAAAAGCTGCAGCTAAGGTGGGTGGGGGGTGTAGCAGCGCAACAAGCGCCTTTTGAACTATGCTTTATAGGGTGTTGTGATAACAGCTGGTTGTGGAGGCAGTGTTGCTGTTTCTGAAATTGTTGCTGCTGCTCATACTGCTGCTGATGAGGTTGCTGTTGCTCTGTATGGTGGTGGTGAGGCTGCTGCTCCGTATGGTGGTGGTGCTCGCAATGCTGCTGCTGACCATCGAAGGTCTGCTGCTGCTGTTGCTGCTGCTGGTGGTGGTGAGGTTGCTGTTGATCTGTATGGTGGTGGTGATCACAATGCTGCTGCTGACCATGGTAGGTCTGTTGTGGCTGCTGCTGCTGCTGCTGCTGCGGCGGCGGCGGCAACAATGGCTGTTCACGTGCGAGCACCTGACGGAACTTAGCAGTGTGCCCATGCCAATTTTGGGGCACTTGAGGGCCAATGAAGTGGATGTGCAGCGGGGATACTGAGGCTGTATTTGGAGGTGAGACTGCTTGAACAGAAGGAGGTGTGCGCTTGATGGCCGCACATGCAGGAGAAGGGTTCAAAGGGGTAGAGGAAGGCTGGTGAGGGGAAAGGAGGAGGTAGGGCAAAGTGGAGAAGGTGTCGAGCATTTCTAGCTCACATTGGGGACCAAGGTAGAGGATATGCTGCAGCTGTGCTTGTTGTTGCTGTTGCTGTCCCTGGTGTTGCCGCTGCTCTCTCTGCAGATGACGATTTTGCTGCATGTCGTCCTGCTGCTGCTGTTGTTGGTGTTGCTGTTCCTGTTCCTGCTGCGGGCACTGCAGCTCCTGCTGCAGCACAGTCTGCAGCTGAGAAGTGTCGCTGCTTAATGCCCTGTCCCCGCCCCTGCCACCCAACTCCCGCGCACCCCCTCCTTGCAAATGGAGTGAAGTTGGCGACGCTGGTGGTGTCAGTGGTGATGGTGGTGGCAGCAATGTCAGTGCTGAAGCGAGCGTGGCCACAAAGTGAAGCACCAACGCAGCTGCTGAGGAGTGCGGGCACAGGCTCAGGGCCTCGTAGCACGTACGCCAGCTCTGGTTGGCCGCCCAGTTGCCGAGGCAGCTGGGTTGCATGTGACTTGACGTCGTGGTAGCCAACCATGCGAAGGGCGCAGCCGTTTCTGTTGCTGCTGCACTTGCTGCTGCAGCTGCGTCTAGTGCAGGTGTCGTGGCAGCTGTCAGTGGCGGTGGTGTGGTATTCTTTGTTGCTGCGTTTGTTGCTGTTGGGACCTGCGGTAGTGGTGGTGGTTGTGGTGGTGCCAGTGCTGGCACTCGTGCTGGTGCGGGTGCTGCTGCTGCAGGTGCTGGTGGTGCTGGTTCTGGTGCTGGTGCTGATTCCATAGCTTGGATTTGTGATCTGAGAGGAGTGAGAGGAGGCAGCTGGGGCCACAACTGCTCCGACGTATTCAGAGCACCCCAAGGCAGCCCATGATTTGTGCGCAAGACTTCGCTAGGATCTTCTCCCCCACCACCCCCTGCATCGCCTGCAGGACCTTTGCTGCCACAGCTGTGGATACCTGATCCTCGTGGCCTCCTACAATCGTCATCAGCAGGAGCAGCATCTGCGTGTACGCGTATACGCATGTGAAAATGGGCGCGTGCGCTTTTCTTGGAACGTGGTTTGTACACACCAGGGAGCGAATCCTCTTGTGCAGAGAGCAGCCAGGTCAAAGGCAAGGTGTGAGATTGGGTAGACTGCAAGGGAAAAGATGCACTCAGGGTTTCTCGCCGACGTTGAGCAATGTAGGAAAATCAGCACCGATCTACCTGCAGCTTCATGTGAGGTGTCGTTGCTGCTCAATTTTGCCTCCTCCTCCTCCTCCTCCTCCTCCTTTTCTTTCTCCTTTCCTCTGAGCAAGAGCTGTGCACTGGATTGCATGGCCTTTGCTGTGCATGGGCACAGGGCGCGCCACACTCCTTGCATATGGCATCCAAACCTCTCCAACACCTCACACACGGGCATCTGCTGCTGCTGCTGCTGCTGCTGTGTTTGCTGCTGACAGCTTCCGGCCCCTGTGAAGAAGAACAGCAAGAAAGTATCTCTGCACACTTCTCACTTTGATCAGTAGCCTGAGACTGGCCTTTTCACTGCAACCGGAGCAACATTCAGAACGAGAGCTCACACGCTTTTCACAGATCATGCATCACATACTTGCATTGGATGTGGATGTGGGACTTGGGTGGAGGTCTTGCCACCAAGGGAAGAAGGAGGAAAGCTCAGTATCAAGCTCCTGTGTATTAACACAACAAAACAACATGCAGTTCAGAAAGGGTGTTGGTCACAGGCTCACAATTTCCACTGTATCACGCTTTAAGTTGGTCGCTTTCCTTATCTTGATCACTTAGTTGTCCGAGCAATCCATGCTGCTCATGTGCTTCTCCTTACAATGTGAGTACTACTACTATTGCCCCCCAAAACTTACATGAACGCATAAACACACCTTTGCGGCTTTCAGCTGCTCTGCCATGCGCCTGCATTCGTCCGCATCATGTCCCCCATGGCTTTGATGCAGTCGTCTGGGGTTGGTTAATGCAAGTGCGCTTGCGCGTGTGTGTGTGTGTGTGTGTGTGTGTGTGTGTGTATGTGCGTGTACGTGCATGTGTGTGTATGTAAACATGTGGGTACGTATGTTTGTTCAAATGCGCGTTTTACCTGTGTTTTGCACAACAGTATAGAAGGGCATGGCAATGCTCACAAGGGAGCTCTTCCCCACAAGGTTTCCCGCATGCCTGACAGGAAAACATTAACCTCAAACGGGAACAAACCTGAAAAGAAACCATTGCACATTAATGTGTGTAAGTGCATATTGTGTGTGTGAGTGTGTGTACGTGCGCGTGTGTGTGTGTTTGTGTGTGTGTGTGTGTGTGTGTGTGTGTGTGTGTGTGTGTGTGTGTGTGTGTGTGTCTGTGTGTATGTGAGTGCGTCTGTGTGTGTATGTGTGTGTGTGCCTGTGTGCATGTTGTGTTATCTGCGAAATGTCACCTAACAAGTTGAAGGCATTGCCGCAAGGGAAGTAGAACCTCGTAATAAGATTAAAAACTAGAATTGATAAATTGATAAAATCTAGTTTCTATCCTACAAAGCAAGTTTCTATCCTACAAAGCACCTGCTTGGTTAGCACACATGGGAGGACGCAGATTTACAGGGGGAGGGGTTGGATTTGGCTTTGGGGCTGGCTGTGGGTTCGGTGTGGGCTGGGGATTTGGAGGTGGGGGAGCTCACACGTGCAGGCGGCGTTCATGTGTCCTGCGACCTTCGCACCAAAAGGAAATGTGCAGATTTCACAAACTTATGTAATTGCATGACACACACACACACACTCTCACACAACACACACACACACACACACACACACACACACACACACACACACACACAAACACTCACACACACACACACACACACACACACACACACACACACGTACAGACACACACACACAACACACACGCACACACAACACACACACAAACACACACACACACACAAACACACACACACACACACACACACACACACACACACAACAAACACACACAAACACACATACAAACACACGCATACGCATTATGCACATCCACGTACTTACCATATGCAAGCATTGACGAAAACCTCCTATTTTTCGCTGATTTCCTAGTACGATTCAAGTAAAATGTAACACAGTTCCCAATGCTGAACATAGCACTGCACACTCGTATATACAAGCTTGCCTCCCCTTTTTCACACCCCTTTTACACTACAAAATCTTTCAACGTGCAGGAGCGCCCATAGGTTTCAGTGGATTGGGGGCAGGTGAGCGGGTGTATTTTTAGCTACAACATGTTCCACCTCCGCTAACCCTTGTCGAAAAGCTGGCTATCAGCTATCAGTTTCCAAGTCTGTGCTGAGAAACACGGACAGCAATCGGCTTGCGTACAAAAAGAGTTATGACCAGGATGCTAACACTAGCCTGTGCCCTGGCCACTGAACGCATTGCTTGCAGCATAACGGCTTTTTAGAACACATTTGGCATTGAATTAGACTGCGCGGCAGCCCTTTACAGCCCTCCCTGCCCCAGGCTGAAAAGGTATATATTTGTGAGCGCTATCTTTCTTTCAGGCGGCGGGTGTGGCGTGGGCCTTGGCTTGGGCATGGGCTACGGCGCGGCCTTCGGATCTAAGTACATCGTAGTCGACCCGGAGTTCAACAGCCTCGCTCAGCAGGACAAGCGACCCAATTGGTTACGGCAATTGCAGGTGAACAGGCTCAGTGATTGTATGCGACACAGTGCCATAGGTACGTCTATGCCAAAAGGAATAGGAATTGCCAGCTGGTGAGGGCAGTTCCAGGTGAACAGAATTTATGGGCTAAAGTGCCTATACAGGTTTTACACCTTAACCTTAGCCTTTTTACCTTTTTGTGGTAGCATTGTTTAACCGGTGGACAGGGCAGGCTGTGTTTGTGGAATTGTGTTGTCCCGAAGACACAGTATTGTGTTGTCCCAAAGACACAGTTTTGTGTTGTCCCGAAGACACAGTATTGTGTTGTCCTGAAGACAATATTGAATTGTCCCGAAGACACAGTATTGTGTTGTCCCGAAGACACAGTATTGAATTGTCCCGAAGACATATTATTGTGTTGTCCCGAAGACACAATATTGTGTTGTCCCAAAGACACAATATTGTGTTGTCCCGAAGACACAATATTGTGTGTCTGGTACTGTGTAGAGGAAATGGTTTAGTAAAAACAATCGAAGGAGGCGTGCTAAATTTTTTTGTATCAGCCCAGGAGGCGTTGAAATTTTGGAAGGCACGTATGCTTTTTGGGGTGGACACCACCCCACCCCAAACCCCCCTTCCAGAGCCTCCACCCAAATAAAAAGGGCACCTTCTGTTCCTTTTTGAATTCTGCATCCATCTGCATACTCATCAAGACCTGAAACTACAATGCCGCAGAGTTATGGGGCAAAAACTGAGATACGGACGCCCATGCCCACATGACTCACCAGGCACCCACAACTGGCTTGCACAACTCCACATTGCTTCCTTTTTATCAGAATTCCACTGACTATCTCATGCTGGCACAATCCTGGAAGTTTGTCAGAGGTGGTCGACGGAGCAAAAGTCCTGAAAATGTTCCTTTTTCGATGCAAATCAGTTTAAACATAACTAGATGTTTCAAGTCTGAGGCCAAATGGACTACCCCAGTGGTCTGGGCAGAAACCCATTTCAGAATTTGGCACTGAATGTTTACGTATTGAGCCACCACGCTCTACCCAGGGCCTCTTTTCACCTCAAAACACGACAGGAGTACTTCTTTTATGATACCAATCATCCTGAGTTTTGAAAAGTAGATATGGTGAAGTTTGGTTCCACACCTTTTTGGCACCCCTTTTGCTGGTTTGTTTCAAGGGAAATGGGCCAAAATGGGTACCTGGCCAACTACTGCTCTGTTTTGCCCCATTTTTATTGCAATGATATTCTTTATTAAAATGTAGACTATTTATATAAAAGTGTCACACATCATGTCAATTGGTGGTGAGATATGACAGATTGGTGGTGAAAAGTGGGGTTCACGCCGCGGGCAATCAGGCATGGGCCCCGCAACTTGCAAGATCCAAGCTCTAGTGTCTTGAGCAGCTCAGAGCATGGGCTACCATTGGGTGCTAAATTTTAAGCTTGCAAGCTACGGGGCCCATACCCTGGGAACATTTCAAAAGTACCCCTTTCTAAGGCCTCCGTCGACCACCTCTGGAAGTTTGGAGTGAATTGCGGCTCCATTGGCTTGATTCACCCCGCGGCCTGCACTGGAGCGCTTGTGCCTCTGACTTTTGGACATGTACAACAGACCCCCCTTTTACCCAATTTGCTTAAAAAGGGTGGCAATCGACTGAGCTTGAGCTGAGGATTCCGATGATATGTTTAGAATTCCGTGGGAGTGGCCCAGAAAGAAACTTCCAAAAAACTATAGCCTGCTATTAACTTTAAAATCCCCCCCTCTGAATTCCAATTTGAGCAAAAACCGATCGTGCAGACTAATTTTCTGCTGTGAGCCTAATAGCAGCTTATGTGGTATTGTAACATTGTCTAGCAGTACCATTCTGATGGCAATTTTCTGCGAACAAACAAGTGATGCAGACATGTAACTTCCAGTAATAACCAAGTTTCATCGGCATGAAACAGTCTCTGCAATTCAGGTGGTGCCTTCCTTGTATTGGCATCTCACAAAGAACAATGACCCCAATTCTAGTATTCATACATTCATACTCGTGATGACGCTCGCGCAGGATCAAGCTTCGATTCTAAGATTCGACAGAGATCTAGCAAACAGGAACAACCAGAGCAAAGGGCAGAAGTAGTAGTCAACCGTCGTCTGTGTACTATAATGAAAACTCCTATTAGTATTCGTTGAGGTTATTAGCATCCTATGCCTTTTTAACGGCTGAAGCTGGTATCTTTGTTCTCAAACTTTAGTTTATTTTTGTGGGCAACTATCTTTGTGTTATATTCAGGAAGTAGTGCGTTAATTTGTGCCCGTGTGTGTATGTGTGTGTATGTGTGTGCGTGTGTGTGTGTGTGTGCATGTACTACTAGCAAAGAGAGTAAGAGTGCTATAATGGTTGGAATGTCTCAAGGGTTACAAGAAAAGGCTTACTCTGTAAGCTCTTTTACAAGAAAGAGGCCTTCAGTCAAGAAGAAGTATGACTGCTCGCCTGTTCATGAAGTATAATGAGTTCATAGGGTTTTGTCTGTGAAAATAAGAACGCGTACTTCCTGCGGAGAGAAACCATCTGATGGTGCGTGCAGTGAAAAAATATTTTCATCCTGGACACCATCATCAGCCTCACACAAGTCGCAAGTAGGGGAAGAGGTGGAGTTCCAAGTTGCTGTTTCAAAGCGAAGGGTGTTGACACAATGTCTATAACGAGCCACACTGCGAATGACATCTCCAGGAAGGTCAACATGCAACTTAGAGGACTGCAAGGAGAATGGGTAAAGAGAGCTCTTCATGCAGGCAGTGCCCACCACTGGTGATAAGTAAGCTTTTTGCTGTTGCGCTTTCTAAGATAGCCATCAGAAAAAGGTGTCCAAAACTATAAATGTCTGTCCCTGAGGTCCACGACAAACCAACTAAGATCAAAAGGCTCACAATCACAGTTCAACAACTTTTATTTGAACATGTTGGAATGTTTCTGTAATTCCTTCAACGCTCTGCCTTACACGACTTTGGTCATAACGTGCACTTTCAGCCTCCAGCTCCAGACGGTAATGCATACGCACACCTCTACTGCCTTGCGGCTAAAGACACTAATGAGGAACACAGCGGAAGAAGAGGGGCAATTGCACCTAGGCTTCGTGCACTCTCTGATGTAAAGCACAAGCTGGAAACAAACAAACTGGGCAGTGCCAAATAAGACACAGGGTGCTATACCTACTAGGACCTCAGACCGCTGAAAAAAGAAAAAAGAAAAAACTACGCAGGCAGTGAAAGCCAATCCCCATATTAAATAAGGAAAAGGAGCCAGTTTGGAACCGAGTACCGTAAAGCTCCTTCACTGCGAATAGGATAGGAAAAATCAATGGGGATCAAGAGGGTTGCAGGCTTGGCCTGAAAGCGGCTCCTGATGAGAGTTGATAACAGTACTGGAAAGGGTCCGTCAAGTATGGACAAGTATAGCAGCAAATTTCACAGAGAGCACATGAGCTTGGAGGCAAGCTTCTAATAACACTTTGAAAATCAAGACCCAGTTCCTTGAAAGACTTCAGAGTGTGAGTGTTGTAGATGGTGCCACCCACACTTAAAAGGATGATGTGGAAGGGAAAGGAGGCTCCTTAGAGAATGTTGCGGGTGCTACTGAGGTGCTTTCAATTACCCTTGCTTAGTTGCCGCCCCCACCCCCCTGCCATTTTTGAACCCAGTAATCCCTAACAAAAAGAACGGAAAGCTACAGATTATTTTGCAGCCTGCTGCAGAAGTACTCACGTTCTTGAAGGCGAGTGCAACCAAATGTCAGTTGCAACTGTCTTGCCACAGCTTGCGCTACCATCCTTTTTACGCCTGGCCTTTAGTCAGCATTTCGGTTAAGTATTCCCTTCTTTCTCTCGACTTTGCTTCTTGCTGTCTTAGTTGGCAGGTATGGATGTCAACGGTCCAGCTGCTAATTCCTTGTCCTCTTCTAGAAGAGGTTTCAGTTCTTTAGCCAGTTCAGTGTTCAATTCGTTGTAGGCAGCTCTCTCTTCAGTGTTTTCTGCTGGATGGTTGGCCATGTGTAACTTCCCCTCCAACATTCTGGAGTCGAGCCGGAATAGAACTGCGATGGTAGTTATAATACAGCCAGACAAATGAATAAGGGATGGGGTCATGTGAGCCCTGCACCAGGCTGTCCCCTGTCATAGTTTGTTGCGTTCGTGCGTTGGATTGGATTAGGAGCAAACAGCGCAGCATTTGAACATGATCATGCAAGCCAAATACAGAAGAAAGCAAGAGCAAACAAAACGAGAAAAGGCAATTATGAATTGCATTACAAATCCAAAATTGCTGCGCACACTGGCCTTGCAACACAGGGGCGTAAAAAATCACAGCAGCGTTTGTTTGGCACCATGCTGCACGTTGCGGAGCTATCAATTTGTCGGTAGGAAACGGAGAAAGCATTACTGTTCAAAGGAGGAGCACTTCTGCTTCTATTAGTAAAGGGCCTGAGCTGGTGCTGCTGGGTTATGGAAAGCTCCCTCGTCATTATAACAGGCAGAAATGGCTGGAAACGCAGAATCCGTGACGGGCAATGTTTGTCCCGCTTATTGACATTTAACGGTTTACTTACAAGCAGTAAGCACTGCCTAATGGCAGCACAGGTCTCACACAGCAGTGACCGCCCTCTCACTGATTTATTTTCAAACATATGATGATGTCGCCGTCCCCCTCTAGTACTCAAGCAATACCCACACTGACTTCTCTGCCTTGTCAGCCTACCCACATCGTTCAAGGATGCACCATTATGTACGAACTATTAGTGCATTTTTCTCACCATCAGACGTCCAAACAAACAAGCCGAGATCAGGCGGGTAGTTTCCTGCGGATCAGCCCTGCCATCATGTCTAGGCTGTTCCCATCAGGCGTGAGCTCATACAAGCGACCACTGCCTTCCTCCACCGCTAGCAAGAACCCAGAGGAAGACAGGCCTTTAATAGTTAGGGCAACCAAGGGGGTCCCATTGACATGGCCTTCAGGCACGCCCCCGTCGCTTGTTTCATTCCCTTCTGCATATATAATTGTGTGTGTGCGTGTGCGTGTGTGTGTACGTGCATAAGAGTGTGCTTAAAGGCAACTCTGTGCTCATCACTCATCACGCTGCAAACGACTAAACATATAATACAGCACCCGTCTTTGATTTCAAGTTGCACCAGCCCGCCTGGCCACCCGCTGGGTTTGCACTTGTACCGCTGCCTGTGTACGTGTGCAACCGCGCTGCTGGATTTGCACGTGTACCTGCCTGTGTGCGTTTGCACTTATCCCTGCCTGTGTGGGTTTGCACTTGTATTTGCCCATCTGCTGGATTTGCACTTGTACCTTTGCCTGTGTGCGTTTGCACTTGTACCTTTGCCTGTGTGCGTTTGCACGTGTACATTTGCCTGTGTGGAATTGCAATTGTACCTTTGCCTGTGTGCGTTTGCATTTGTACATTTGTCCATGTGGAATTGCAATGCACCATGCCTGTGTGCATGTACACGACCGCTAACTCAGCACGTGTGTGTGAGTGTGTGTGTGTGTATGTGTGTGCAGGTACGTGTGCCTGCACTAGACCTGTTCCACTTTGCCTGGATCTGAAACACTGTGCCCCCCTCGATTAATGAGCTGCATTTCACAGGTGACAGGGATGAATGGAAAATTGCCGTGCCACCTGCTGTGATCGCCACGCTGCCCTCCTCCTGACCTCGCATCTGCTGTGTGCTTGTTTATAATTTATAATAGATGATACCAACAGGAATGGCACATGTTCCTGCTCTTGTGAATTTGCGCGCCACTAGCTACATTTGCAATGCGGTGTGTGTGATCCTGCTGCTTGTGGATTGTGCCTTACGCACTGCACCCCCCATGGAATGCACCCGCTGTGTAGCATCACTGGCAAGAAGTACACACACACACATCCCCTGCGCTCGTTTGACATGTTACCCGCTGTCTTTTTAATGAGGAGCTTTTTAGGTGCAGGCACTTAAGTGCTCCCGAGTCAGAAGACAGATCAGAACCCCCCACAGTTAAACGCGCTTCCCCAACTAGCACAGTGCGTGCTCCCTCACAAAGTCATGCTGGAGGTAGACTGACTCTACCATTCCTTTTATTTCTTTTTGTCACCTTCAGTATTGTGGGCAACGCTGCGCTCCCCCTGCTCCTGGAACTGCACTTGCTGCCCGCTGTGCATCCAAGACCCTAGGTAGTCGGCCATCAAGGGAGAAAAGCCGTGCTCCTCAAACACCTGCGGCAGGTGTATGCAATTTATGTGATTGCTTTCGTCCCATGTTGTGTGTGGTACCAGAGTGGTCCCTATTGTTATTTAAGTTAATAAGTAATAAGGTAGGCAAAGAACAGACACATTGCCTCAAATGAATCAATGGTACACCCACTCCGTTCTTGAAGAAAAGCAACAAATGTTAGGCTCGTTAATGTAAACTTTGCATGTTATTGTAAACTTTGCATCCAAGTAATGCGTAGCTCATAATGTTTCATTTAAGTTTTGCCTGCATGACAGCAACTCCGAATCAAGAACACAGACACAAGTGTGTGCAACAAAAGATCTTTTTCCATCAGCACTCCATCCATTACCACCTTCAATTCACATCAAAGCTCTTATGGAATCGTTTGCCTTCCTACATTCTTCACCCCTTCCTCACAACTAACCGTAAAGCACTCGTCCAAACGATTCATCACGTGCGCAAGGACAATCTCTCGCGAAACTGACGGTTGACACAGATTCTGCTGCTGCTGTTGGTGGTGTTGCTGTTGCCCTTGCTGGTGCTGGTGCTGGTGCTGGTGCTGGTCCTGCTGCTGCTGCTGCTGCTGCAGCCCTTCTACCTCCGCCTGCTGGTGCTGTTGCCTCTGCTGTTGCCTCTGCTGTTGCTGCTGCTCCTGCTGCTGCTGCTGTTGCCTCTGCTGTTGCTGCTGCGACTGTTGATCTATAATAGAGTTAATGCAGGTCGTTGGATGGCTGTTTGACACATTTAGACCGATGCCCGTGACCACGTTAAAGCGATCCCGTGACCAGGTGGTGTGGATGAGGGCCCCTGCAACCTTTTGTGGGACGGACTGAGCCTCACTGCCGGGACGTGAGGGGGGGAGGTAGTACACGTCGTTGGGCCATTTGATGGCGATGGGCAGGCGTGCGTGAGCACCCTGTGTGAAATGCGTGATTGAAATGCTGTGCATCAAGGTGTGTCTTCTGTGCCTGTGTGTGTGTGTGTGTGTGTGTGTGTGTGTGTGTGTTTGGGCCAAGTAGGTGCGAAGGGCTGAAGCGTTTCAGCTGCTCAATCATGCTAAGAATGCTTTTAAACAGAGAAGTGCACTGAAAGATCACACATCGTTGGGCCACTTGCTGCGCATGAATGCATCCAGGATTACGCGTACGGAATTTACCGTGTAGGTATGAGCAGTGCATGGAAGGTGTATAGAACATAAGGTGTTTCTGTGGCGGCGGGCAGGTGTGTGTGTGTGTGTGTGTGTGTGTGTGTGTGTGTGTCGGCAACTTCTTGATAGCAGCGAGCCAACAAACATTAGTGCTGTGCGACCCTCACAATTTCAAGCGCACTACAACTAACAATTATACGGCCGCATCTTCTGCTAATAATAGGTATCAATGCAGCAGTGTGCAGCAACTCACGTCTGTAAGCGCTCTGACCTGCGCGCACCCCTCATGTTATGAGCAGCTCTAGCATCCTCTGCTAATAACAGGTGTCAATGCAGCAGTGTGCAGCAACTCACGTATGCTCTGTGCCACTAGTAGCTGTCAGATCAGATCACCGTCACTGCAAAGTATAAGACTCAGCACAACAACAAAAGCTCCCGCTCCCCCCTCACAACAAAAGGCACATCATCATGCCTCTATACCCCAACACGCTTGTGCTTCTTGCTCGTGTTTCCACATCTGCCGACAGAAAAAAAACCAACTTTGAATGATTGTCAGCTACCGCGTCCCACAATATCAAGACACGCCCATTACATTATTACAATACCCAGGCACACCACGTAGTTGATGAAGGGGCCCTGGTTGGGGGGTAGTTCAAGCTCGCCTTCCCACAAACTTCAGCCACCACGTTCCGCATGCCTCTTACAATGCCCAGGCACACCACGTAGTTGATGAAAGGGGCCTGGTTGGGGGGTATTTCAAGCTCGCCTTCCCACAAACTTCAGCCACCGCGTTCCGCATGCCTCTTACAATGCCCAGGCACAATACGTAGTTGATGAAAGGGGCCTGGTTGGGGGGCAATCCAAACTCACCTTCCCATAAACTTCAGCCACCGCGTCCCGCACGCCTCTTACAATGCCCAGGCACACTACGTAGTTGATGAAAGGGGCCTGGTTGGGGGGCACTCGAAGCAAGCGGCTGCAGCTAAACATGAGGCAGCCATCAGGAGAGGTCCACGAGTTGCCTCCACGGCCTGCACGGAAGATGCAAGCATTACGATCTGGATTTGAGCATGCTCACGCTTGGGACACAAGCACATACACACACATACACATACACACACATACACATACACACACAACACAAACAAACACAAACACACTCCTCACGACAGGCATCAGGAGGGGTCCATGTGTTGCTTCCAAAGCCTGCATGGGGAGGTTGTACAGTTGCACAGACGTGTTATTAAACATGTTTGTGTTTCAAAGTTTCGGGCAGAGAAAGCGCAAAGTTTGTGTTTCAAAGTGCTTTAAGGTCGTACACACTCTCCTCTCTCCAGACGACAGCCATCAGGGCAGCCAAGACCTGCACAACAACTCGTGCGACAAGTGTGTATCTGCACCAAATTGTGTGTCCAGGATAAATAGCTCTTCTGTGTGTGTAGTTACCAGGTGACACACATACACACTTGTGCACTCTCCTCCACACACACACACACACACACACACACACACACACACACACACACACTCTTCTCCACTTTTCTCCACACACACTCTTCTCCACTCTTCTCCACACACTCTTCTCACACTTACACACTCTTCTCTTGGTAACCATGAGCCCCAAACCACCCTTTGCCTCCACAAGGTACAAGGATAAAAGGCAAGGATCAAGCCATCTTTCCAGCTGTCTGCCAGTCAGCCACGATCACCCAATTGCTGGCCAACACCACCACACACAGGATGGTGTGTATCATTGCCCCTTATTGCAACCAGAAAGAAAAAAAGCAGGAGCAGCGTTGCAGAAATAATGTGTTGATTTTACCTTTACCAGCGGTCTGTCGGTCAGCCACAAGGACAACTCCATCTCCCAGAGCAGTGAGATGGGCCCGCATGAACTCCTGGGTGCACGTGTGCACGCGTGTACGTGTGATGGAGTGACGTGAGTAGTGTTTGTTAGGCCATATTTCAAAGTTAGGTGCGTGAAGGTGGGTGCAATGTAATTTGTGAGGCTGGGGAAGGGACAGAGGAGGGTCCGCCACACACGCAACCCAACTCAGACCTGAGAGCTGCAAGGTGGGTGTGCATTGATTTCTGTGCGCACGAGTAAAAAAAAGTTAGCAAACATGCTTCCTGTTTCAGATCAGCATGTCTGGGTGCCCTCTGATTAGAGAGATTGAGTGTCCTTTGCCACCATGCTTGAGTATGTGTGCGCATTTGTCTATCTTGCTTACATCCTAGCTTTAATTAGTAGTATTTCATTTCAGAGGCGTTTTGTCATTGCAGGCTACAAGGTACATAAGCACATGCAGGTATGTTCAAGCTTTCTGAATGGGGAGTGGGATGTGCACTTAATTAGAGTCAGAGCTGGTAAAGCCCAGTGGCGACCTTTTGGCCACTTAAACTCAAACATGACAGCTGTGTCTGAGCCCTTTTTTAGCTTAGATTTTCGACACACAAAGACTGTCTTTAGAGCACAACAACACGCTCTCTTCCTCTCTTCCCTTTGCAGGGCTGCAACTAAGCTGCTCCTTACTTTCTGAAAAGGGTGTGGAGTTTGCCGTCGCATACCCTTCGCGTTTGACTACCCTCACCCGCGTTTTGTGAAAAGGGTGTGGAGTCTGCCGTCACATGCCCTTAGCGTTTGACCACGCTCACCTGTGTTGACCGCATCTCCTGAACAGCCAGCAGCGTTTGACCCATCCGGCCCTGCTTGTTCAGAGAAGCCATGTAACGCTGACCAACAAAGGAGGAGGAGGCTTGCTCACTAGTCAAGTCAGGTGGCTGGTCCGGAGGATCCTGCTGGTCGTGGGGAAGCAGCGTATCACCATTGCGTGCGCCATTTTCGGTGGCTGAGAGCGACACTCGGTGCTCTAGCTCTGCTGGCACCGGGTTCCATTGCAGGTGCACGCCCTCAAGCGGCGCAGCCTGTGTGTGTGTGTGTGTGTGTGTGCGTGTGTGTGGGTGTGAGTATAGGTGCGACGAAGTTGTATGCCCTCAAGAGGCAAAGCCTGTGTACGTGCGTGTGTTTGTATGTTTGTTAGAATGTGTGTGTATGTTGGTGTGTGTGTATGTTTGTGTGTGTGTGAGTGTGTTTGTTGATGTGTGTGTGACTGTGTGTGAGTTGCGTGAAAGAGTGTGAGGGTGAGTATGTTTGTGTGTTTGTTAATGTGTGTGTGTGTGTTTGTGTGTGAGTTGCGTGGAAATGTGTGAGGGTGAGTATGTGTGCGTGCATATTTTATGTGTATGTATATGTATACGTACGTGTGTGTGTGCGTGTGTATGTGTGTGCGTGTGGGTGTGCGTGTGTACTTATGTGCATCAGCGCATGCATGCGTGCGTGTGTGTGTGTGTGCATGTGCGTGTGCGTGTGCGTGTGTGTGTGTGTGTGTGTGTGTGTGTGTGTTTGTGTGTGTGTTTGTGTGTGAGAAGTGTGCAGTAATATACTTGTTGAAGCTGCTGGAGCAGTCCCTCCTTGACCTGGTGGCTGCTGCAAAACACGTCTACTAAACTGCTGGAACAGAGCGGTGCCATGGTTGCCGAGGCAGCGCGTCTGATCTTAGCGTGCGTGCTGAACGGTTGTCTTAGCTTGCAGGCACTGCAACTGGGTATGACAGGAATCAGGGATGCCATGCAGTCAAGTTTCTTGAAGCTGCAGATGGCAAGCACATGTAAATAAAATTGAATTATATATACTTATTGTCAATTGGTAGAATAATATTTATTCTTCAAGTATGGCTTTAAGAGCGTCAGCGCAAGGGACCACCACAAGACTAGTGAGTGCACATCCTGAGCTTTTTTATCTGCAATTCCCTGCTGCACTCACAATACTCCTGTATTTTCAGGCTGCTGCACAAAGGAGTGGACTATGGCTGTGTGCAAGCACCTCAAAACACAACCCCAAATTACAGCATCGCCTCACGCCGCAAAACCTGAGTGAGGCAACCAGCAGCAACCAGCTGCAGCCAGCAGGCCCTAGCATTAACACAAGGAGGTGGGTGGGGCCTTATCAGTTGATTCTTTTTCTGCTGTGCAAGCAGACCTGGACGGAGAGAAAGAAACCATTTTGTAACAAAATCCGCAGGTGGCGCAGCTCACAGGCCTGCTGCAGCACTTCTAAGCCATCAGACGGGGAGAGTGAGGAGAAAGAGGATAAAAACAGCAAGTACTACACGCTGGGCATGGCAGCACTCTGGATCGGCCTGTCAGGTAAAAGTTACATGGCCATGGCTGTTTCACTTGGCGAACTGCTGCTTTTGCTGGCAGCCGTTGCTGCTTCAGGCTAGACTTGAACAACGTGGCACTTGCGTTCTGCAACAGACTGGCTTATTTTTGTTTCATTACGCGTCTGTGGCGTATATGGCCTCGTAAAATTTAAGCCAGCAATCTAAACAAACTTCCCTTTGTATTTACAGTGTACGGGTTCCTGCTGTCCCCCAACCAGACCCCAACTCGAGACATGATCTTCTTAAAGCTGCTCGTGGGTATCAGAGAGCCAGGGGAGGACTTTGTAGTGAACCAAGTAAGGAATGCGTCTCTCTGATCTGCAAGGTAGCTTAGCATGCACATTGGATGACAAAAACGTCTGTACCTACAACATCACCGCTGTTTTACTCTCAAAGCTAACTCCTTCCTGATTTGCTCCTTTATGATATAATAAAACCTGCAGATGCTTAGAAAGTACCTTTAAAAAAAAGGTACGAGTATTAATTGCACCTAGCCACCAGAAACTACCTGCTGGCTTCAGGTGTACACAGCGCTGTTCAACATCATGGGCATCTGGCCTGCCGTTTATGCCAGCCTGCTCATCCCCGCAGGGCGCAGTGAAAATAAGGTGTGTGTGTTTGTTTGTGTGTGTGTGTGCGCGTGATATGTGCCAGTTGTTGATGTTTTCTGTATGGTCTGCAGTGGGGGAAGTGTGAGTAGAAGAGTGAGCCAAAACCATAAGTATAGGATGGAACAAAATATCTACATTGGTTTAAGGTCTACAAATGTACGTGCATGAATATGGTTTTGGCCAACCTGTAAATTTTATAAACAGACCAGCTCGAGAAAAACTTCACTAAGATTACCTTTACTTACCCTAAAACTTCACCTGCAAAGACATCTCAGTATAAAACCCTATCAACTACACTCGCTAAGACCAGAGTGTGCCCACACAAATACAGACCCACTCAATGGCGCATGCACCCACACCCACATAAACACACTCAAACACGCACCAAACATATATACACACATCCTCTGCTTTTAGCGCAGCTGTCCGCCAAAGAATTTCTCACTCCTTGTTGTCTCACACAAAGCACACAAGCACATACGAATGCATGCGGGCTCATACACACACACCATTCATTATTAAACGTGTGCTTGCTTTGTTTGCACTGGCCCACTAAGAAGACAAAAGTGCACACACACATACATAGACACACTGCAAGTCTAGATTCAGCTGCCTGCCTGTCAAAAGTCATTGCTTACTGCTTTGCCCTTTTTGTGCTGATGCACACATTGATGTCCACGAAAACACCTCATGTTTGGACACAGCTTCCCGCCTGGCCGTTCATTGCTGGCTCCTTTGGCTTTGGCGTGTTTGCGCTGCTGCCGTACTTCACCTTCTGGCGGCCCATCAAGAACCAGCAGCTTCCCCCTCCAAAGGTGAGTGTGGATCTGTATTGTTACGCATGCCTTTTCCTTTCATATGCCAGCATGCCCGCTTGTCCTTTACTGTCACGTGCCCTTTCTTGCGCCCATTGCCCTTTCCTTTGATTTGTGCTCTCTACTACTTTGGTACGCTTCCATTAGGAGGGTTGTTTGGTCATGAGTGTAAACCGCTATACGAATGTCTCGTACTAAAGGTTGACAAGCGTGCGTGTGATCAATAAATGTGCCGGACCTTTATGAGTACTCGTTCACTAAGGCCGTGACTTTACTTTTACTTTTATTTCAAGCTTTTAGAATCAGCATGTATGATCACAAGACTCCAATCTGCGTGTCCACACTTTAGATAGTAAGGAGAAAAGCACCACCCAGGCAGTGAAAAACACTCCCCACATTAATTGAGGAAAAGGAGCCACTTTGGTACTGGGCACCGTAAAACTAACTCCTCCACCAAATGAGTGAAGCAGTAATTGAGTTGGCCCAGACCGTATATCATACCCGTATGGATCCACCGTGTATGGCCGTACTATTGAAGATGCTGGATTGGATCGGATCGGATCGGATTGGATTGGATTGGATTGGATTGGATTGGATTGGATCCCTGCTGCAACACTGTGCAGTACATGTGTGGCTCTGGCCAACCCTACACACTACACACCCATAAGAGCTCAACCACCCACAGGCCTGCTCTGAAGTGCTGGATCAAGCAGTTCATGAAACTGCTGAAACGCACGGGAGTGCTCAATGTCTAGAGTTGGCCAGAACGGTTCATGACTAGGGTCGGCCAGAAGTGTTGCTAGACGGTGTTTGCAGATTTAATGGCTGGTACATCTTCAGAAATACGTGTCAGAAGTATCAGGAAAACGATGACTACTTGAGTTAGTCGTACACGACGCCTACATAAGACAGTCGTATATGTATACAGGAGTCAGTCGTATATGTATACAGGAGTCAGTCGTATATGTATACATGCGTCAGTCGTATATGTATACAGGAGTCAGTCGTACACGACGCCTGCATGAGTCAGTCGTATATGTATACATGAGCCAGTCGTATATGTATACAGGAGTCAGTCGTATATGTATACAGGAATCAGTCGTATATGTGTACAGGAGTCACTCGTATATGTATACAGGAGTCAGTCGTATATGTATACATGCGTCAGTCGTATATGTATACAGGAGTCAGTCGTATATGTATACAGGAATCAGTCGTATATGTATACATGCGTCAGTCGTATATGTATACAGGAGTCAGTCGTACACGACGCCTGCATGAGTCAGTCGTATATGTATACATGAGCCAGTCGTACGCCTACATGAGTCAGTTGTTCTCGGTCATATTATCGCATACATAGACGGCTCTGGCTATCCCCTTTCAACGACATGTAAATGCCCACAGGAGGAGCTAGAGGGCTGGAACAAGCTGTTCATGAAAGGCGCAGAGACAACCATCTTGCCAGCTCTCCTTATCGCAGGAGCATCCTCTATGCTGTACCTAGCAGCAACAGCAGGTTTGTGTTTTTGTGTGCATGTGTGTGTGCATGTGTGTGTGTGTGTGTGTGTGTGTGTGTGTGTGTGTGTGTGTGTGTGTGTGTGTGTGGTTGTGTGTGTGGGTGTGTGTGTGTGAGGAGAAG
>Ga0307947_1001162_pt1:5000-20368 | contig 20368 bp, 20 predicted proteins | sample OrgLakmetagen232_FD_201840 | JGI IMG/M metagenome (GOLD analysis project Ga0307947, IMG submission 201840) | Saline water microbial communities from Organic Lake, Antarctica - #232 | ecosystem: Environmental > Aquatic > Non-marine Saline and Alkaline > Saline | place: Antarctica...
GCAACGTTGGCAACAGTACGTCTTGTAACTTTTGTTTTTGTTCCATCGTGGTTGAGGGCAACTGCGTAATTTGTACGTATCTGCGTGCAGCTGTTCTGGTGTTTGCCCTTTTGGCACATTAAGTCTAAACTGCGCTAATATAAAAGGCATTCAAGGTATTTTCATTGCAACTTATGTAATATAGGCCCCTGTAAGGAGTGCAAGGGGCACAAGATCAGTTGTTTTGGGCTTTAATGGTCCCCCTGCACACTTCAGGCATGGAGGAGGAGTCCATCTTGGCAGGCCTCATGTCTGCCCCTGATGACTACGACTCCGGTGACGAGGAGTGCGCGTCAGACTTGCTCCCCTCCTCCTCTGCAAAGCAACACCGCATGAGGGCACGCGGCATCCCCCATGTGTCCTCTTCCTCAGCCCTGGATACCTCAACAGCTGTTGCCACTGATGCAGCAGAGCTCAGCACTTTGAGTTTGCCGATGCTTGGACCCCAGTCCATCTCACCAGCGGCACAGATGAGCTCCAGTAGTGGTAGCTGTGATGCACGGGAGGGGGAGGTGCTGAGTGGGCAGAGCTCTCCTGGGCGGTTGGAGGCCCCTTCTCCACCTATTCAAGCCAGCTGGGTAGCTCCGCATCGCCTAGGCAGTATGCTGGACTTGGAGCTGTCTGACGTATGTGACTTTGATGATCTTGAACAGCAGCAGCAGCAGCAGCAGCAGCAGCGACAAGAGGCCCAGCCGACACAACACTCTCCTCAGACCTTGCATCTGCAGCAGAAGCAGCACCGGCCTGTGTTTGGCTTTCCTGAAAATCTGGGCCTCCCAGCAGCAGAAGGCGGTGGTGAAGAAGATAAGCAGCAGCCCTGCAGCCCACACCCCTGCCACAGCATAAGCAGTAGCAGCAGCAAGTCGCACCTGCAACCCAATGGCCACTCCCTGAGCAGCTCCCCAGGCACCAGCTTGCTCTCTTCCTCCCTGCAGCGGCGGCTTGTGGATCGTCATCAGGGCCCCATACACAGTACAGCACATAACCTTGCCCCTCACAGACAGCTCAACCCCATTCCTGACCCCATCGCCATTGCAGCCGCGCAGCAACCTACCCTGTCTTCCCCATACCCTGCCATGCGCCACCAGACGTACCACGTAACTCAAAAAGATACTGGCTTGCGTCAGCAGCAGCAGCAGCAGCAGCAGCAGCGGCTGTCAATAGAGCAGCTGAGCGCCTTTGAGGACGAGCTCCAGGGGGATGGTCTCATGCAGAGTGCTTCTAGTCTGAGTGCAGCTGGCTTGCGTGTCAGCTTGGAGCATGTCTTGCAGCAAGATGACGCTGCTGCTGCATCCGGCAGAAATGGTCGGGGGGAGCACCAGCAGGGATTTCAAGACTGCACACAGCTTTCCTCTGCTTCTCCCTACCAAAGCCCTGTCAACATGCTGCATGCCACTGATGCAGATGGTCTGCTTGACCCCTCCTCCCCTTCCCCTGAGCTGCAGCAGCTTCCGGCAAGCCCACAACTCCAAGCCCGCACTCAGTGTCGCAAACAATCGTGCACGTTACAAGAGGAGGTGATGCAGGATGTTGCTAGGCTTAACAACTGTAGCAGTGCTGGTGATGAGGTTGACCGAGACATGCTGAACAGCTGCAGCGCTCAACACGCCTCCCCTACGAGCACGCACCTGCTTGCGCCTCATGCCCCCATCCCCATCGTGCCTTCTCCTCCTCCCGTCTCCCCCTTTGCCCCTGCTGCTATCACGACAGATATGGCGGAGCTAGGCAGACAAGATGAAGAGGACCCTCTTGCCAGGTAGGCACGCCTTCGGCTCAAAGCACAGTGATAGTGGTTGGTTAGGGAAGAGCTCGTATACTTGGGTGACCTCTCCCGAGTTTGGACGCTTTTTAGTAAGGGGTGTGTGCCACGTGTTATGTGTAGGGTTGGTCAGAATCGCATCAGGGATTTCTGTAAATGTACATACACGCCGTATAAATCGTACATAAGCCGTAAACTGTATGTCCGTGGATCCACCACCCCCTGGAAAAAAAATTGTATGGTCAAAATGTGCATCCCCCTCCCTAAAACTAAATATTTTACAGTTCGTACTAGTGCAGTGAAATTTTAACTTTGTTAGATTCAATTATTAGGGGGATTGGTTTGTAGATCTTGAAGAGCTCTGATCAATTTTACCAAAATTTTAAAGGTCAGGGAGCTATGCTTGCCCAAAGAGGCCAAAACCCATGCAAGCACGCAGGCACACACTGCCACTGTCACTAAATCATAAGCACGAGACCCCTCTTCTTCCCCCACCCCATCAAATTACCATATTTGTGTATGCACGTGTGTGTGTGTGCAAAAAACAAACTTGCGTGCATGCGTGCAGTGCGTGTGTGTGCATTTGCATACATGCTGGGGTTCCTGCATGCACACGTGTACGTGTGCGTGAGCGTGCATGTACCTTTGTGTGTTTGCGTGAAGGAGAAATCTGTGCACACAGGTTTGCGTGCACTTATGTGTGCGTATGTGCGCGCGCGTGGGGGTGTGTGCATGCACATGTACGTAGGAGTGTGCGTGTGTCGTTTCTGCTCCTGCATCATCTCTGCCCTGGAGACCTTCAGTGGGGCTGGCTTGCATGCCCTTGGGGCAATCCTGCTCATACTCAAAATCTGGTGCTTTTGTATCTGCTGCTGAACCCTTGCTGTTGAACCACTGGCTGCTGTTGAACATGTGAGGGACTCCCTTCCATGAGGGACACGGCTTTATTTAAAACATTGTTAGAATAGCCCGAAAATAGGGGCCTTGGAATTCTGTGGTCTCAAAGGCCAGTGGAAGGTTGCTTTTGACCACTCATTCAGACCGTATATATACGCCCGGAAACTCATAAACTGTCATACAGATACGGATACGGCAAGAAAAGTTACTTGTACGGCTGTATAAATACGTACCGTATATCGTACATATACTTACCGTACCTCACCGATATCATCCCGGGTAAATAACGTTTTATGCCCTCCGGGATGGTTCCGGTATCATTTAATATATATTTATTTTAAGGCTCCGGGGTTGCCCGGGATTGGCAAAAATTAAGGTTTTGTGGGTGGGTGAACAGTGATGAGCGTAGAAGGCCGAAGGCAGCTCAGCAGTTGACAGTTGCGCAGGTGGGGCAGCTCATGCAGACTCGGTCACGCACCAAGGCCCACACCCAAGCTGCACCATCAGGCACAAGCAAATAAGCACACAGCGGCAGCAGTAGCAGCAGCAGTAGCAGTAGCAGCAGCAGCAGCAGCAGCAGCAGTGAGGAGAGCAAAGACAGCACGAGTTATAGTGACTAGAGGAGGGAGCAGAAGGGGGGGCAAACTTAGGGGAATGTGATTGGGGACTAAATAGAGCAGTATAAGTGAAGAGACAGAGGCAATATTACGTCTCCCAAACGTCGTTTTGGATCAAGTTTTAACCCTTTGTTGCCTTTCATCATTTAACATTTGAATGTTTGTCGGAAGCTGAATTTCCCCTCACTGACGCACACAGACATGCGCAGGCACAAGCCCAACGACACATGCGCACGCACACACGCGCATGTAGTGCACGCATATTCACACACGCACACGCGCTGTCTGGGGTAAATGCCCACCAAGATTCGTGCGGGAATGGTTAAAATGTTTATTTTGAGGCTCCGGGGTTACCCAGGGTTACGTTCAATATTTATGAAATTTGGGCACCGGGATGGATTCAGTAAGGTACGTACGGTATACGGTTCTGGCCAACCCTAGGTATGTGTATGTCTTTTTGTTATTGCAAGCAAGCACATCACATTAGGTAGGCAATCTAGGTCCTTGAAAACTGGTCCTTAAAGTTGAATGAGGGGTGCACAATGATTAACACACACAACTTCATGATACCTCTAACAGTTAGGCCGGCCATCCTGTGAGAGTTTTTGCCCCAAGCAGAAGAGAACATTTAAGTATGTAGGAACCTAAATTAGATGTATCCAAGCACCCCTGCACACTCAGTTTGTGGCGGGAGGTGCCCTAGTGGGCAGGGTGGAAATCCCTGCCAGAAAATGGATTTCCAAAAGCTCCTCCCTGGCAACTTACCAGGGGCGTTCACAATAATGTTGGGGACATTTTGGTGAAGGTCTGGGGGTCTGGGGTGAAGGTCCAATTTGGGACTCCCTTTTGGCAGGGAAAAGTGCAATTTACCATCAGGCAACAACTGATAAATGGGGTCGCGTTTGTTTTGCTGAACTCAATATATTTATATATAATAATGTCCGGCCATTAAAGTATAAGTCTGCCCCCCTTGTTTGAAAGAGGCGGCCTTCCCGCGTATGTCGGAGTGGCTCAGTATTGTTGAATTATTCATCTAGCATTGTTCGTCAAATCAGTCTGCTCGGAGAGGCTGATCAGAGCCTGATATCTTTTTGAAAATCTCAGCGAGGTTGCCCACCACGGTTCGACCCCAGCATTCCAGACCATAATACTTGACAGGGCATGCCTTGGGAGCATACTGAAGGGCTCCCGACACTCAAGTGTTAGCCAAAAAGTGTGTTTCCAGGGTTTCCAGAAATGCACCCTTTTTGCCCAGGAAACAGGCCCACACGCTGAGTCTTTAGGGGCAAATTTTCAGTCACCCTTTTTTTTACTTTGATGGGTATGGTTTGACCCTTTACTTATCGAGGAACAAAAGAATTGGTGAAATTCGGACAAAATCCTGCATTTCTATACCCATACCACCTTTCTGGCAGGGAAATGGCACAAATCCAGCCCCCCACTCACACCCTTGACCCCAAACTCATTAATTTTTATGCAGAAAAGTTACATTTATGCAGGGTTGTTCAGTTCGGGGTTCAGTCAAAAGTTTGGGTTTGCAAACTTTCACGCATTTTAACGAACCCTAAAAATGCCGTTTGCGAGCTATTAAAAGTTCGTCGAATATAATTCCCCTTTTTCAAAAATTTGGGTATAAATTTGCAGCCCAAATTGCAGGAAAGAGCCTTAGGTGGCCGTCAAACGTTCTGATTTTGTGTATACTGATTAAATTGTTATATATATATATATTTAGGACAAGTCAAGTATGTTTTGGGCGAGTAAGACCACAGAAACCAGCAAAACCTCCATTCTCAAAATTGCACATCTAACTGCTCAAACAGTTCAAGGGTTCTAGAACTTTTACGAACTTTATCGAACCCTTGCTCCCAAAAAATCGAACTGAACGTCTATTATATTTATGTATAGAAATCATTGTGTGACCTTAAATGTGTATTTCAGGAAAAGGGCAATGACCTTAAATGTGTATTTCAGGAAAAGGGCAATGATTCCCTCTTTTTGGGTAGGGCTTGGGTGGGCTGACTAACAGCATAGTCTTTACAAGCAAATGCATGTCCATAACAGTACATCATGACATGATGTCGCCAAAGGCAGGCTGTGGCTAGCACTCTGGTGTTGACGCCAGCACCTGAAGTTGTATATATTCACAGCTGTGTCTCTTCACTCATGTATCCACATAATCTCTCTGCCACAAACTCATGCCCCATCACGCACGCTTTTCTGCACGTGCAGATCCGCACCCACGCTCCCCCTGCTGGAGCCCATGACTCCCTCTAGGCTCAGTCCAGCCCAGCAAGGCCTTGCCCCAGCTGTGTCCTCTTCTGTGCCTGAGGCCTGCCACCTGGTAAGGGGAGTGCAGCAGCAGCAGCGGGAGGAGCAAACGCCAGAAGGTGAGGCCTAATTGGGCTTATGTTGCATGAGCTTTTCTTCTGTGCTGTCGCTGCCTATGGTCCAGGAAAAGGAGCAGCAGGAGTTGCCAAAAGATCTGATATGATTAGACGGGTTTTGCGTGTGCTTTCCCTTGTCTTTGTGCTGCCTGTTGACGCCTGCTAATTTTAAGAGGAGCAGCAGTGGGCGCCAGAAGGTGCTGCACGTGCCATTGCTCTTTGTGCTCCCCACGCAGCTTGCATGCTGCAGTTATGAAGGAGAAAATGAATACTTATCATGATTAGAAGCATGGCATCTGGCTGTCCCCATGAACGGCCCACCCCTTTGCAAGCCAAACAGTCCCAATAAGCCAATTTGGGCTCTATCTCCCTTTTCCCTTGACCATTTTGGGACCTGGAAGTTGCGTTGGATAGGTATTCTTTACACGTCTACAAAAAAAACAGGCAAAAGACTCAGTGGGTGGCTCGCAATTATGGAAGGTTCAACATTATTGATGATTTGGTCCACAACTCTGGTGAGAGCAAAAACCAGGCTGGAACTCAAAGCGGGTTTGGAGCTACAGGTTTATTGTCTTTCTTCCCTGTTTCCCTTGTGTGAGTGCCTCCCACTCGCCGGCATTCCCAGTACCTCTGCCACAAATTCGACGTTGCAGCATTATTTTATGTCATCTATATTGCTTATGTCCTGGAGCAGAGGTCGATGGGGGCAACTTCATAAATGCACCTTTTCCCTGCCAAAGTAGGTGCAAAATACGCACCGGGCCCCACAGAATCCCCCAGAATGCCAAATTTCCTGCAAATGTCAACGCTTTAGATATAACATCAAGTATCTTGCATTCAGATGAGGTATAGGGGGCTTTAAATTGGGTGGAGAGCTAAGTGAGACTGGTTGGGGAGGGTTGTTCATGGGGCCAGTCATCTACGTGATCATTTGGTGCCCAAATGAAATAATTTTAAGAAACCTTGAGCAGTCTTGGTTCCCTTCAAGCAATATCAAAGCCGTTTCGGCACCATTCCCGGTGGGAAATTTAGACCAGCGCTTGCACGTGTGTATTGTTATGTGTGCTAGTATGCACGTAAGCGCGTATGCACATGTCCTTGTGTGCGTTTCATTTATTGTGTGTGAATGTGTGTGTATATGTGTGTGCATTTGTGTGCGTGTGCACATGCGCTTTTGTGTAGACATGCGCTTGCGTTTGTGCATTTGCATGTTCAAGTAAATATGTTAGCTTGTGCATGTATGCGTGCACGTGTATGTGCCTGCATATAGCTGCGTGTGCATGTGTTTGCCTGTATTGCTTATGTGTGCTTGTGTGTCCTGTGTGTGCACAAGCCATATTGGCAGGGGCAGCTGGAGCTCTGACGGGGTGGGGGTCAGGAGGGGGGCAGGGACGGCAAGGGTAGGCGAGAGAGCTGTCTCTCTCTGTCTGGCCACCTGCAAAACTTTGTTTGGGACACTCCCGAGGAACCCTGGAACTAAACAAAGCAAATACATATTTAACCAGGGTTGTTCAGTTTGTTTTTTGGGAGCAAGGGTTTGATAAAGTTTGTGAAGTTCTAGAACCATGTAGATTTCAATGCAGCTGAGCTTGAAACCTGCCAGTTACGGCCACCTGCCTCAGCAACCGCTGCGTGTCTCCTACTTTTTTTGAGCAGCAATATGCTGTATTTGACCAGCCAGCGCACCAAACCCGGTGGTGTTTCGTGTTTTGAAGTCCTTATAATAAATAAAGATTGCTGCAAAAACAACGGAGCAAACAGAGCAAGTGGTTGGCAAGATATGCAAATTATGGTGCCATTCCCCCTGGAAAGCACCCATCCAGGGTACAGGTGCACGACGTGTGCTTTTAGTCCTGTCATTCTGTACGCAGGGCGACTTGACTAAATCTGAGCACATGCTCGAGTAGCTTATAAAGTCGGCATCAGTTTGAAGCTAGGTTGGGTCCAATTTGATGAAGTGACGTGTGAGCAGTTGCACCTTTCATGCAAAAAAGAGTATGTCTGGGCTTTTGCCTAGTGTCCCCCTTCTGGTATTTTAATACGAGAATACGGTATGTATAAACGAAATACGGCGTATATACGGTGTATTTACGCCGTATACTACCTATCCATTTTTGATACGGAAAATACGGTATGAGATACCCCCCCTCCTGTATTGTACGGCGTATATACTGTATAATACCGTATAGTACCTATAATTTACCTTATACGGATCTAGCCCACCCTAAATTTAATCAAACCCAAATTTCTACAGAAATTTGTGCCAGGGGGGGGGGGGGGTCAAACGAATCTGTCGGGTGACTTTGGGCCTGAATAGCTCCGCGGCCAGGCGTCTTTTTCACGTAAGATTCTATAGACAATTAAACTGGCCTCACCTTAGTCTGTGTGCGCAACTCTGGTAACATAAACCGGGCTAAAACTTGCAGCAGATATGGAGGAACAGATTGATTTGTCTTTTCCCCCTGTGCCCCTTGTGAGTGCCTCCCACTCGCCGACATTCCCAGTACCCCTGCCCCAAATTTGCGACGAGCGTTCCAGTTCCGTGGCGAGCTGTGATGGTCAAAATTCTGACAACGATAAGGGCTGGAAAGAGACACGTTGTGACGGCGTCAAAATGTAGAAATGACTGTCAGATGTTCTTACTTAATTCCGTTCAGAAATTGTGCAGTTATCATGCGCCATCATTTTCTGTGGCTGCATGGAGACCAACGAGGAGGAATTTTTGGCCGGCCACTTTTTGATGCAGTTTAATGCCGCTGCTATGAATTTTTTTTAAGCGCTTGAATGGATTTTGGGAAACTCTGGCAGTGACAAAGGCATTAGCGCCCCATGCAGAATTCGGCCTGCAGGACTGAAGCGTCTTTGCGTCTTTTGATATAAATGCCTGGACTGTTTTGCAAAATCCGGCAAGGTCAAAGGATATATTTGATAGGTTATGATATCGATTGAAGGCAGTGGAGCTCTGTGCAGAAGGGGTTGGACACATGGACAAAGGTCTTCAGCAGGGTTGCACAGACAGGCAATGAAGGCAAGTAAAAAAGGAAAGCACAAAAAAGCGTGAGTACGAGTCAGAATTTGGGCGGGCACAGGCGGGCAGCACAAAATCTTGGATCCAAATATTCGAAAGTAAGGCTTGAAGTTCGACTTTTAGCTCACAAACATTTCTAAAATGCGTGAAAATTTGCGAATCCAAACTTTTGACCAAACCTCGAACTGAACAGCCCTATATTAAACATTACCGGTATCACCCCGCAGAGCAAAAAACATTGTTTGATTTGGGGGGAAGTAAAGTTGGTAAGGTATGACAACAACACCATGGGACCTGCATGTCAGCGTGCCTTCTTGGCAATTGCATTGGCAACCTGAGCCTCAATGGTGCCTCACCACCTACGCACACATTAATGAAAAGGTAAACCTGCGATTTAATGCGCCACAGGGAGGGCCTGGCGACGACGGAAGCACGGAAGCCCCCGTCCACAGCAGAGCCCACTGTCGCCCTTGGCAGCTGACGTGCAGCAGGGCCCAACAGAGCAGGTGTGCTGCTGCTTCTTGGTCGCACCTTGCGGTCTATGTGCGGCCTTGCTACTGATCTTACCGATGAGGGAGCTCGAAGTAGGGAAGGAAGCTATGTTCAAAAGTCACTCCTCCAGTACAAAGTAATTTTGTCAAAGAGCGGTTGCAAGACCCTTGCAATGGTGAACTTTTCTGAGGCCTTTGGGCAGAAACATCATCCATGCTACGTTTCCTCGAAAGCAGCCAAGACATGTGGTCCTCAGGTCCTCAATAATCTCAGTTCCTCCTGCGTGCTTGCTTGAACAGCAGGTTGTTGAGTTGTCGGCATGTGGGGAGCTATTGCAACCAGGCATGAGTTACCCCATGGTGCGGCAGCTGTTTGAAGCCCACCTACTTTTGCCAGAGGTTTGGAAGGAGAAGGTATGTGGGCTCGGAAGGCAGCGAATGAGTTAAGGAAATGGGCATACATCATCATCTTCATCGTCAACTGCTCCCGTCATAGATGATGGGAAGCATCCTGCCAATCAGTCCATTTACCCATCAGCCCTGCACTCAATTTTCTTTTAGTGCCCTTGGCGAAAACAGCAACACCAAGCTGGCCATGCAAGGTTTGCGAACCTATGCATATGCATATTAGTACAATGCACGCGTTCACACACGCAAGCACAAACACGCTCAAACAAACACACATACACTCCAGCACATGCACGCACACACATGTACACACGTGCACACACTCGCAGGGTGCCCAGCTCATGGTATCTCCCCTCCTGGCGGTGCGTGTGGGGGAGGTGGTCTACCCATGGTCCACAGCAGCCCCCTTGGCCATGGGTTTGCTGCTGTATGGCACGTACTGGCCTCATCTTGTTCCTGCAGGAACCCCCAGCTGGGCTCCCCCCGAGTTCCCTTCTTTTCATCAGGTGGGATGGGGCTCGTTGAAGCTGTCGTGCTTCTCCTCTCTGAAGGCGATCCAGATGCACGGATGTGTCACGCGTGCATGTGATCTGAATGAAGCAAGGGTTCCCTCCTCTCTCGTTTGCACCCAAGTTGCTTCAGATGGTTGCCTTCCTGTTTGCTTAAGAGCTCATTGCAGTGAGGTGAGGGGGCTTTCAATGCCTTAGATGTTGGTTGCCTTACTGTTTACCCTTCTGTTTGCTCAAGAGCTCATTGCGGTGAGGGGAGGGGGCCTTAGGTTTTAGGCAAACAACTGGGTTGATCAACTTATAGCCAGGAAACTGTTACCACACAGGCCAAATTCCATGCATTATGCATTTTAGACAACTCTGGCTTCCTCCTTAAGCAACCTGGTAAATTTGTGGAGGAAACACGTGTTGGCAATTCTTGGTGCTTTGAAACATGCTCCTCTCCTGCATCAGATGTGAGCAAGCACATTATATTCAGCATGTTGAGGAATGTAAAACACATCTGGAGGCATGATGACAGTTCCCGTTATGGCACGCAGCTGCCGCGTTGCTGAACGCGCATCAGCAGATTTATATTTTGGTTTGCCTTTCTTATGTTAGCTCCTCTTAGGTACACATAAAAAAATTGTACAAGCCATATGCACTCACACAAACACAAACACACACGCACACAAACACAAACACGCTTGTCCTTTTTCTGTCCCATAGGTCAGCAGCCGGCAACAGAGCCTGTGCGGGAGAGCAGCTTCAGGGCTTACAGAGGCACGTGGTACTGACCGAGATGGTCCCGCACTGGACAAGAAGGTAAGTGGGGAGGGCACGTTCTGACGTGCGTGCAAAAATGTTTTCGACCATGGGTAGACAAACATGGTTTGCTTTGGCATCACTCTTATGGATGGGTGTGGCATGCTTGTTTATCTTTGTTTTCTAATCAATTAAAGTGCCACTCCCACATCTACTGAGCAGATGTGGGGGGACGGCAAAGGAGGCTGCTCTAAACATTTTCATAGTCTATGCCATTTGTCAGACCTTTGTCATTGCCATAAGGCAATGGACATGAACGGGGTCAGGTTGTTCCTTTACAAAGTGACTTAAAAAGGTGGTGGGTATAGCATCCGTTCTATTCCGGCTCGTATCCACCAAACTGCTGGAGGGGGATTTTGCACTTGTGCCGACACCAAGAGAGACACTGAACTGGCTAAAAGAGCCCTCCTAGAAGAGAAACAAGAAAGTAAGCATCTGGGCCGTTGACACCCATACCTGCCAAACAAGATGGTTAGCATCTGGGCCGTTGACACCCATACCTGCAACCAAAAACAGCAAGAGCAGGGGCTTAAAACTAAGCTACAAACTATCTAAGGCACAAGCATAAAAAGGATGGTTTGCACAGCGCAAGCTGTGCCAAGAGGGTACCAACTCACGTTCGGTTGCACTCGCCTCCAAGAACTAGTGTACTTCTGCATGCTGCAGAGTACTCAGCAGTAGTCTGTAGCGCTCACACAGGGCACAAGCTTGCAACAGAACAGAGTTGTCATGATGTCACAATGCTTCCCACCCCGCACACAGGCAGCAGCTGCTGTGCTCAGTTCCTGGCGCATCTGGCCCTTTGGTAGCTGGCGTACAGACCGCACCAGCCCAGCAGCAAGCAAGCCAGCAGCCAGCACGCAGCCTGGCCATTATGCAGGTAGCCCTCTAAATCTGCTGTGCGTGCAAGCTATGCCTATGAAATGGGTGATCCTATGCTTATGAAACAGACCTAGATAGAGTTACGAGACATCTAAGCCTGCAAGGGCGCGGGGATATCGTTCCTTACAAATCTCCTGTCCATGCTGGTCGCCTGCAGGGGGGGCAACAGGAGACACGCTGCCATCACCCAGCAAACAGGACTTGGCGCCGAGCGGCCCAGACCATGCCTCTCCAATAGCTGGGACAGGGTCAAGACGGGCATCAAGCACCCCACAACAGCAGCAGCAGCAGCAGGGTGGTGGTGGGCCCAAGGCCGGCCAGCCCAGCCCTGCAGCCTCCACTGGCCTGCATGTTCGGAAGTCGCTGCTGCCCACCAACGAGCAGCTGGCCACGCTGAAGCTGAGGGAGGGGCAGAACACCATCAGGTGTGTATGTGTGTGTTCTTATAAATGTCTGTGTTTGCTGACTTGGCTGTTCTTATAATGATCGTGTCAAGCTTAAGATTCTATCCATCATCTTCAGGATTCGCTGCAAATACGAGCGCACGCAATATCTAGCACAGGCAATTGCTGCATGTCCGTTTGTTTGCCATGTTTTTCTTTCCCACGTACCACCCCGCAGGTTCAAAGTCGGGACATCTGAGCTTGTAGCTTACATCTACTTCTACCGCTGGTGCACCAAGCTGGTGATCAGCGACGTGGACGGCACCATCACCCGCAGTGACGTGCTGGGCCACCTGCTGCCTGCCATGGGCTGGGATTGGAGCCATCCCGGCATCACTCGTCTGTTCACTGATATTGCAGGCAACAACTACCAGGTGAGGCTAGATCTTTTTCTGGTGATAAGAGGATAGGAAGGGGGGGCCGCTCTGTGAGAGGGCAAGGGTGTATGGTGTTGGAGTTGTAGGCTGCTTTCTGGTTCATGCAATTGGTGGTGGTGGTCAAACCGGCTGTCAGGGTCTTCTTTGGTGGTCCTTGCGCTGCTGAATGTGTTTTTTTTCCTTAGCATATTAGAAGCTGGTAAATCTCCTCCAAGTAAGTCACAAGCTAATTCCATATGCCAAGGAATTGGCCACTAAAATTGCAGGAATTTGAGTTCAGGCTAAAGGGAAGCGTTTTGGAAATTCGTTTGTGAAGAATTGTCAACTCCCTCATTTTGCTTGGATGAGACTGAGGGTTGTACCCTGCATACAAGGCTGCACCTCAATTCGAAAGGCAGAGATTTGAGGCTACCTTGTAAGCACGTGCGTGCCTGTTCCTCTGAAGTGCTGTACCTAATTTTGCAAATCCCTCTGCCAGGACGAGATGCCTTCCCTCTGCAAGCTGACATATGCCCCAGCTGTGTGTGCAACACCATGTTGAAGTGCTCATCATCTTGTAGCACATGCGAAATTGCACTGCAGATGATGTACCTGAGCAGCCGGTCGGTAGGCCAGGCCAACATTACCCGCGACTACATCAACACGCTTGTCCAAGGGAGGCACCGAATGCCAGTGGGCCCAGTCATTATCTCCCCCCATGGCCTGCTTCCTTCTCTGTACAGGTGGGCATTGGAGGTAGAGCAATAAGAGGGTAGCAGTGCAGGAAAGGCAGGCAGGGGTCACATGGCATTCTTGTCATACAGGGCAAGTGAGGCCAACAATGGGCATGTTGGAAGATGCTTTTTAGCTCATGTGCCCCCAATTTGGCAAGCCCTGAATTTTACATATTATGAATCCTTGTCTGTGGGTGTGAAAATTCGGAGCTTGCCAACTTAAGGGCACATGCTTAGCTTGCTGTGGCACGAATCCCGCTAACTTGCTGCCAAATCTTCGTAACAGCTCATCTGCACCAAATCCAATGACAATTGGTGTTTTAGTCTTTGCAATACCGTCAGGCCTGTGCACTGTACGGTGTACAGTGCGGTACGCTTTTTACTGTACGTACCGTAATTTTGTAAATTACGGCGTAATACGATTTGAGAGGACCGTAATTTACCGTAATTACGGTAATGTACTGTACGGTGTACGGTACGGTGCCAAGCTGGCACTGCCAGTGCAAAAATGGCCTCAGAAAGGCCTCTCCACCCCAACACCTCCCATTTCCACCTCGAGCATGCTCCTCTTACGTGCTGACGCCACACAATGATTCCCTGAACGACCCTGAGGCTGGATTGGGGCTGCATCACCTCGGGGGAGGGGCCCAGCAGTGGCTTGCATGGAAACTCAAAGTCGGACGCAGTACTTGATTCCTGGTTGATCATTTGTGTTTTATTCATAAACAATTGTTGAAAGAAGATGTTTTGGACTGAAATTGGAGCCAAACGACCAAATTACGGTCAAAATTGTACTGTACGGTGGCACCGTCTTGTACGGTCTGCCACCGTAACTTTGGCCGACCGTAATTTGGACGGGGTAATTACGGTCGGTACCGTAATTACGGTCAAAAATCCAACATTACGGCGTAAGTGCACAGGCCTGATTACCGTACATAAAGTAAATCGCCGCCCCTAATTGTTGTTTTTTGGAAAGGGCGATGACATATAACTGGTGGAACGGTGGTAAAATATATATTTATTTCTAGGGGGAGCGGTTCAGGTGTTTGGGGGGCGGTAGCAAAAAATATTTTGTTTGAAGTGACGAGCGGAGAGGATGCTCCCCCCCGCTCCGCCTGCACCTTCACCCCTCTCCCGCATGCAGCAGGCAAGGCGGACCGGGCTGAGCAAGAAGCAAAGGAGCGCAAGAACAAGAGGCAGCCATGCAGAACTTGCAAACCTTGGTTTGCCCTCACAGGATTGTACAGTTGGCACTGCATTGGCATTACGTGGTTATGCAACTAATGAAGTTGACAGGGATGCAAGCATGCTGCAGGCGCACAACGTGCACACACATGCGCACACACATACACACACACGCGCACACACACATGCACAGGTGCACATACACACACAGGCGCACACACGCACACACACAACCTCTCTCTAGCACCCTTGCACACACACGCACGCACACACACACACACACACACACACACACACATGCACACACTCTAGCTATAGCACCCAAGCGGCACGCAAATATAGCACACGCATGCAGCAGCAGTAGCAGCAGTGACAGCAATAACAGGAAGAGTGGCTTCCTCCTTTGAGAGGGGGTGGTTGCTGAATATTTGAATATTATTGTAAAAAAAATAATAAAGGGGGGTGGTTGCTGTTATTTTCCGTAAAATAAGTTTTGTCCTGTCAGAATAAACACAGATTGACTCACCTAGATGTTGCTCTGGTAGCGCTTAAAGCTAGATATAGTTTTAAGTTGATGGAGTGGTGTGTGAGAAGTTGCTCCTTGAATGCTAAAAAGATGCATGTTTTGGCACTTGCGTGGTTGCCGCCCTCTGGAAATCTCTCTCTCTCTCTCTCTCTCTCTCACTCTCGCACTCTCTCGCTCTCTCGCTCTCTCTCGCTCTCTCGCTCTCTCGCTCTCTCGCGCTCTCGCTCTCTCGCTCTCTCGCTCTCTCGCTCTCTCGCTCTCTCGCTCTCTCTCTCTCTCTCTCTCTCTCTCTCTCTCTCACTCTCT
>Ga0307947_1001163_pt1 | contig 20356 bp, 22 predicted proteins | sample OrgLakmetagen232_FD_201840 | JGI IMG/M metagenome (GOLD analysis project Ga0307947, IMG submission 201840) | Saline water microbial communities from Organic Lake, Antarctica - #232 | ecosystem: Environmental > Aquatic > Non-marine Saline and Alkaline > Saline | place: Antarctica: Organic Lake...
ACCAGGGTCATTAGTAGTTAATCCAAGGTCATCAGCATACAGCATGTGGGACACACAATTCACTCGATCACCAGTCACGGCACCCTCAATGCCCTCACTGATCCCTCTGCCCATGTCATTGATGTACCAAGAAAAAAGGAGGGGGGACAGAGGGCACCCCTGTTTGACACCATTCGTGGGATGCACTCGAGCCCTCTTCTCACCATCCATCAAAATGTACTCATCATTCTCATACATATGCTTGATCACACTGAGCAAAGTAGATGGCATAGCACTACGACGCAGATGTGACCAGAGTTGTTGCCTAGGGACAATGTCATACGCTTGCAAAAAATCAATGAAGGCAACATGCAATTTAGGACTGTTTCTGGGCTTCAGCTTTTTAGCAGCAGGCCTAAGATGCCTCAGAATAAACAGAGGGTGCAGAGTGCTTCTACCCGGAAAGAAGCCAAACTGCGTGTCTGGAATCTTACCCTTTTTCACACACCAATCAGTCACCAAATCTCTCAGCACGTTAGCAAAAATACAATACATCACCCCACTAACAGCAATCATCCTATGTGGACAAGTTTAGCAGCGAAGTTTACAGAGTGCACATGGAGCTTAGAGGCAAGCTTCTTAACTCTTTGATAATCGAGACCCAGATCCTTGAAAGGCTTTAGAGTGTGAGTGTTGTAGATGGTGCGGCCCACACCCAAAAGGATGATGTGGAGAATAAAGGAGGCTCCTTGGAGAATGTTGCAGAGATTTTTGAGCTGTTCCTTTGCGGAATTCAGCTGGTTCTGAGGTCTGGCGTCCTCACAGTACTTGATCTCGACAAGGTGGATGTCACGCCGAGGTTTGCTGAGGTCTTTAGCTCGGTGCTGTCTGGGGTTGGTGGCTCTACTGGTGGTTGGCGGTGCTGCTGAGGTGCTCCCAGTCTCCCTCAATTGCCCCCTGCCACTTTGAAGAAACCACCCCCCTACATTAGTTTGTTGTTTTTTTGATTTTGCAGCGATGGGAGTAACCAGCACAAAATCTGGGCGGCTGGAGGTAAATCTGTCTTTATCTGGGAAGCGGGGTGGGAAGATCCATTTGGGAGCAATTCTACTTTCAGCTGTTTCAGGAATTTGGAGGTTTTGCATGGTCATCTGTTCGTTGCTGCCTATATAATCTTTGGAGACAATGCATGATCCTAAGGAGCCTGTTTTTCTGATAGCCTTAAAGATCATCCGGCATGCTATGTTGTGTCTTTCGGTGATCATGTTCCTTATTTGCGTGTGTTGGCACCCAGAAAGGTTGTGCAGGGCACTGTCTACTTGTGGGCAGAGGGGGCAAGTTTGACTTGATGAGAGTTTAAACAATACCGCATGCATGTTTTTGATTATATAAAGGGTGCCTGTTCTGTATTTCAGAATGATGCAGTTGGTCTTAAAGGGGACATAGGATGATGTTAGGTAAGCATTGCCAGTGGCTGCCTCCATTGGCAGTGCCGTCTTTTATGAGGGTCTGGTAGTACGCATGGTAGTTCGCTTCAGTTTTGGCATTTCCCAGTTTATGGAGAAAATGCATATGTGCTTGAAGGGCGTCGCGGTGGTTTGGTAGGTACCAAAGCTTTGGGGGAGGAGAATGGGCCATGTTTGTTGTATGGGTATAATCATGGGTTTGTGTTTGGTTTTCTATGTCTTCTTTTGCAAGCCAGTGGATGTTGTAGAAGGAATTTCCCTCAGGGCCTGCTGTTCTGATGGAGGTGTCTGCAATGTCGGAGTAGGTGGTGGCTGACTTTTTAGCAAGGACGTCGGCATGTTCATTACCAATAATACCGGCATGAGACCTTACTTTGAAGAAGTAGATGGGCGATGGTGCGTGATTGGCGGATTGCTTTAGCAATGGATTGACGGACATCTTTTTTGATGTGGTGGCGATGGAGAATCGGGAGTTAGCATTAATCTGTGCTGAAAGAGTGTTGTAAAGCTTTTGCAAGCAAGCACATGTCAAATTCTAGATTACAGCTTATAATATAATCCTACAGAGTTTACAGAGTCTACAGATAAAGCCATCAGTCAAAACGTGTGACTGCAAAGCTGCACATGTAAAACATGTGTAAATTGTGAAAATTGTTGTCGGAACACCAGACTTGTAGCACCTCCAAAAAACCCTTGAATAGGGAAATAGGGCACAACATTGTTTGTAACTTTGCAGCAATGAATATAGTAATCAGTAAAAACAATAAGGCATCTGCCAGGATCAACCGATTGCATTAAATCAAAGAGGAGTGTATGTTTTGGGCCCATGAAAACATCTGTCACACCGAGGACACCAAGAATGAGAGGCAAATAGGTTTTATCAAACATATAATTCATGTGTGAGGAGCAGCACATGTACAATGAGAGGGTTTGGAATATCAAACATGGTCTGGTTCAATATATGCCTTCAAATCCCCTCATGATATCCCCCAAACCCTTTTTGTTAACTACCTTTTTCCTACTACTACTATCCTTAAAAGGAGAATGAAAAAACGACGCAGGCAGTGGAAATCGATGCAGACAGTGAAAATCACTCCCCACATTATTTAAGGAAAAGGAGCCACTTTGGTAACGGGTACCATAAAACCCCTTCACCAGAGGAAAAAGGAAAATATTATGGGGATCAGGAAGGTTGCAGGCTTGACCTGAAACCGTCTCCTGATCAAAGCTGATATTAGTGCTGGAAAGAGCACGTCTGGTATGGACAAGCTTGGCAGCATAATTCACAGAATGAACACGATGCTTGGAAGCAAGTTTCTTAACTTTTTAAGAATCAAGACTCAGCACCTTAAAAGGCTCCAGCATGTGATTGTTGTAGATAGTAGTGCCACCCACTCCCAAAAAAATGGTGTGGAGGGTAACGGAGGCTCTTTGAAGTGTGGAGCAGAGGCCTTTATGCTGTTCCTGCGCGGTGCTCAGCTAGTTCTGCAGTCTAATGTCCTCACAGTACTCGATGAGGTGAATGTCACGTTGGAGAATGCTAAGACCTTTGGGTCGGTGCTGTCTGGGGAAGGTGGATCTGCTAGTGGCTGGCGGTGCTGCTGATGTGCTCCCACTCCCCCTCGATTACCCCCTGCCATTTCTTAGAATCCACCCTCCTTCATTGCTAGTCTGTTGCTTTTTAGTTTTCACGGGGATGGGAGCAACCAATACAGCATTCAGACAGCTGGAGGTAAACCTATTTTTGTCTGGAAAGCGGGGTGGAAAGAGCCATTTTGGTGTAATTTAATTTCAGCTGTATCGGGAATCTGAAGATTTTGCATAGCCAGCCTTTTGCTGCTACTTATATCCATGAAGACAAAGCAGGATCCTAGGGAGCCTGTCTTGCTGATGGCTTTAAAGATCATACCGCATGCTAAGTTGTATATCTCAGCGATCATATCTCTTATTTGCGTGTGTTGGCATCTAAAAAGGAAATGCAGGGTACTGTCTAGATTAGGGCAGAGGGGGCAAGGAAGGCTCATTGAGTGTTTAAACCATACCGCATGCTTTTGGTTGTACAGGGTTCCTGTTCTGTACTTCATAACGATACACTTGGTTTTAACAGGGACATAGAACGCTGATAGGTAAGCGTCTATTGCTAGCGTCTACGTTGGCAGTGTGAAGTTTGATAAGGGTCCGGTAGTATTCATGGTAGTCTGCTACGGTATTGGCACTCCTAGTTTGTGGAGGGGGTGCATGCATGCTTGTAAAGAGTCATGGTAATTGGATAGGTACCAAAGCCTTGAGGTAGATGACTGGGCTGAGTTTGGCTGAATTTATATGATTTGGTGTTCTTCATATTCTTTTGCAAGCCAGTAGAACTGTAGAAGGGATTTCCCTCAAGGCCAGCTATTTTGATGGAGGTATCCACAACGAGTAGGTTGTGATTGATTTCCTAGCAAGAGCGTCAGCATATTCATTGCCTATAATATCTGCGTGGGATTTAATTTTGTGGAAATAAATGGGTGATGGTGACAATGGAGTTTTTTTTTACAATGGATTGGAGGACACCTCCCTGGATGTGGCAGCGGTGGAGGTTTGGGTGTGAGAGCTGTTTTTTAGTTTGGTGCATTGAGGAGGTCAGGCTATCCGTGGCTATATGGGAATAGCTGTAAATGATTACAGCTGCTATAGCTACTAGCTCTGCATGGATTCTTTTCCCTAGATTGATGTGGAGAGTGTTTGCCACTACCTAAATAGCTTTTCTTCCCCTTTCCCCTACGCCCCCCCGTCTTCTCTTTGGAACAGGTAAAACAAATCCTGATAATGGGCTCATTCCCTTTACTTTCAATGATCTGTTCATGCCTCAGTCCAGTTAAGAAGCTGTGTGGCGCCGCCAATAAAAAATTTCTTGTCCTCAACTGCAGCAGTCCAGCGGTAGTCCTGTTTGTCCGTTATGAAAGCTTTTTTAAATCACTTACACAAAAAGCTTGCATCATAATCATGGAGCTAGTTAAAAATTCTGATCCCTATAAGTACTAAACTCGTATACGACGTGCTTCACATGACATGGAGTGCAACTGTTTACGAGCAACCATCTTCCTATCGCACAGGTGCATAAGCTGAGATGGGCATGTACAATAAAGCTAAAGGAGAACCGTATCCAAATGTCGGATTACGACACAGGATTGTCAGGCCCCAAAATGGTTAAACTTAGCTTTATCTCCATGTGGTGGTGTAGTTCCTGAAATAAAGTGAATTAGGTGCAGGTTAAAGATGATTGAAGGATGGCGTCCTGTCAACATTGGCATGTTGCTCACAGTGAAGAAGCGCAGTAGGGACAGAGCAACATGCATTTGCTTGGGTGTGTTTGCGATTGCCGCAATAGTTAAAAGAGTGGCCCGTCATGTACTCCATCCATGTTGCTACTTTTTTCCCGGGCAAACAAACATTCCCCAAACTGATCTACAGAAAAACGGCTATTAAGTGCGTACCTTTATCGTCTTCAGGGAGCTTTGCCGTCTGCATCCTTTGCGAGATACCCTTGTCAGCCCACGTGGTGTCAACTCCAGCCTGCAAGAGTAGCACATACAGACGCCTGACTTAATAATTTACCCAAATTTGATATCACAACACGCATTTGAAAGGCACGCGCTACGCTGGCAACAGTTAAAAGAACGTAGGCAATCAAATGAGGTTCCATACCTCCATAGGATGAACGTATGCCTGTGTTGAGCATGTTTCACGACGAAAGGAAGTGTGTAATTGAGTATGTTTGTGAATCGGCACTAGAAGGTGCTATTTAAAAGGCTCATGGGCTGCCGCCAAACTGTGCTATTATACCTTAGTGGGTATTTTTGACTCATGTCCTTCCACTGGTACAGGAGATGACGGGTGCTTCAGTGCCTCTCCGGTTGATGGTGTGTGCTTGTGGGAGTCTTCCACAAGAGGAGTGCTGTCTACGGCCTGCAATAGATAGGAATGTTTTTGGGAGTCATTGCTTGTGATCTGCGTGGCATGATGCCTTTCCTCAAAAACCGTAAATAAGCTGTCTGCGAGTTCTTTGTCATCCGGACCACGACTGTATACGTGTTCGTATGTCTCACGAACGTTCTGTAACACGATAAAAAGGCATCTAGCAAACCTGTACCTGCTGCAAAGATTCCGCGGCAATATCTTTTGAGTCTGCCATATTAACTGATGAGTCTAAACTTTCGATTACTTACTCATTTATTAAATTACCTAATTCTTGCGGGGATCGTTGCCCAAATATTGAAAAAAAACGTTTTTACTCGAAATAATTATTGGATCTAAATGATTGTATCTAAAATTTAGTACGTTTTGGAACGTCGTCTAGACGAGCCACAATCGGCTGAGTGCTAACAAACTAACTGCAAAGGTTTTGCTTTTATGCTTTTGGAGAAGCCCAATGTGCCCGTTGCAAGCAGGAAGAGAAGGGGGACTTTTTGTCATCTCCTGATCATGCCAGTGTGGTATGCAGCTACATATCAAGCTTGCACTCTCCACATGTAGTCAACGTAGCCAGCTTGTTACAGTAAACTTGCCACGAGCACCGACACGCATGTATGATGATGGCAAATACTTTTTGTGACAAAGTGTATGCCATCTCATTCACGCCACGCTTCTCAATCTACTACATAATAATAGCCATTCATGGCACCTGCAAAGAAGAAAATTTGCATAAGTCACGAAATTCAGTCATAACGCACAACACGTTATGTGCACGCATGCACAACATGTATACAGGTACCTCAGGAAATTTATTAAAGAGGGGGGCATCAAATTGCAATTAGCGTAGCATCAAACTAAAGCCGACATTAGAAGCAATGGTGAGCTCGTGTTGCAGTATGGTCTTGCTTGGTCATAATGTGTGCGCGCACTGGGCGGTTTTAAGCGGAGGCATGAATCTGTCACCATTCTTGAGCTTTATTTTCTGTGCGTAAATATTGTCACAGGAAGGCAACTAAGTCAAACATGCTTTTTTTTAACAATTAAGGCTGCTCACACATCATCCACTTAAAAAAACGGCCAACGTGGCAACGTAGCAACAAGACATTGAAACCCTACAGGTAGATATGCTAATGGCTTTTAATTAGCACATCTTGCCAGCGATAAAAGTTATTAATTACCCCCCCCCCCCCAAACATTCCCGACTTAAGTTGTCATGCCCAATCAGTGGCAGCGACGAATCGTGTGACAAAGCAGTTAGTTGGTTGACAGTTAAGAGTTTCTGTACGTCTTGTTCAATGAGCTGGATGTGCCAGTCTACTAGTAGATGTGCTGAGTCTTATACTCTGCAGTGACTGTAAATTTGATCTGACAAAGTAGAAATATGCATATCTCGCCAACCACTCAGTCTTTTTGCCCCAATTCTCTTGCAATGGTCTTTACTTATAATTAGAATTCCATAACACCAAAAATCGCCCAGTTAGGTGCGCTGGCTGGTCAGATACAGCATGTGGCTGCTCAAAAGGTAAGGTTCACGCCGCGGCCGATTAGGTATGGGCCCCCCTAACTTGCACGTTTTAAGCTCAGCTGCATTGGAATCTACATAGCAGAGGAAAAACAACTCTGTAGAAGAAGTCGTATTCATATCCATGTAGCCTCTTCTTCCCCCTCCACTCTAAGCAGGTCAGGTTGCACGCACCAAAACTTTGGCTTACGACCATCGTTCATATTTGAATGTGCGTCGAAAATACAAAATTAAGCTCAGCTCTATTAGGCTAGACTCCAAAACCACCTGATATACCTAGGCTTGGCCTCCTTCTTTTGCAAGCTACAAGCCCTCCATCAAGTAAATAACTCTAGCAAGATCTAGCTTCATTAATCGACTGATATGATTGGTGGCAGTAAGATGGAGTCCAGACATATGATATAGTTCCAACAAGCGGATGTGTCCACAGCTTGATCAATCGTCCAGGAGGTCAATTACTTCTGTAGTTTCCACCGCCACCCGCCTCATGCCCGCCTTGCCATCACTTTGACGTCTGCTCCCTGGAGATTAAAATAACAAAACTAAATATTAGCATCTGAGTTTGTCTTGCCTTTCTATTTTGGGGACAGTAGCTGTCATGGTTTTGGTTAAAGAGCGCTTAGTAAAGTGCTTTTATTCCGTTGTTACCTTGGCTGGCAAGTTATGTGCGCAGGGCAATGTACACTTGCAGGCGCAAGCTAATTGGAAAAAACAGGCGGGATTCCAATGTGCAGACAAACCATTCTGCCATCCATTTGGCATTTCCGATGTTGTACAAAATGGACTACAGTAAAGAGGCAGAGGGTGGTGGAAGAGCGCCTGTGAAGTTGGCCATGAGAGCAAGTTTTGTAGACGATATGTGATGTGTGTGTACCTGCTCCCTGTCCACCGTTGCCCTCCTGCTCTTGCATCCGTGCAAAGAAGGCAGCCTCCTCCTCATCGTCCTCAAGATCACTCGAGTTCTGTTCGTCATCATCTGTGCAAGGACATGTTGGATTCTTTTATGTAAGCGCCTCATCCATGCTGGGGGTGGAGCTCAGTCATTTTGGTACTCTGCAAGGTGGTGCTCAGTCATTTTGACCTAAGCAAAGCATCATCTGCAGTGGAAGATGTGTGAGCCGCGTTTTCACGTTTGGTACATGAGTGCATCCACACGAGTAAGGTCGGTACACAAATGTCTATGTAATGTCCAAGTACATGCTATTGCGTGCACTTGCAGGCACGCGCGTGCAAGGAACCCTGACTCTAAACTGTATAGAGCTCTCAAGTTTGTAGCAAAAGACCATCATAGAGCAAACTGCCCCAGCAGATGATCACAAATGCATCAAGATGCAGGCTGTTAGGATCCGTGCTTTAGTAAGGACATTGGACCAGCCAGAGCAGATCGTCATCCCTAGTATTGCCGGGCCAGCTTCACACTCGTCTCTTATTTGTGTAAATTCAGGTATTGCAAGTACGCACCTTCCGCCCTGTGCCCTTCCTCCATGACCTGTTAATGCATAAGAAAGGAGCAAGAAGGTGAGGGGGCACGGATATAAACACACACAACGATGCAGCTCTTTGAGCACCGAGGTGTATTTGACACGAATGCAACATCTAGTAAACGGCTCTGAACGTTACCAAAGTGGCTCCTTTTCCTTAATTTATGTGGGGAGTGATTCTACACTGCCTGCGTATTTTCCTCTTCTTCTAGTAAACGGCTCTGACGTAATGCCACAAGGTCTAAATGTGAAAAGGCAAATGGGCCACCACATGGAACATGCCAAAGGTGCTAAACTTTTACATCAGAGACTCAGTGCCTAAAGGGTCATCATAATGCGGAGGATGGTGTTATCTTGTACGTGCATGCTCGTGCATGTGTGTATACGTGTAATATGCGTACATGTGTGTATACGCGTGATATGCGTGCATGTGTGTATACGTGTGATATGCGTGCATGTATGTATACGCGTGATATGCGTGCATGTGTTCATACACCTCATCATCTATTGTACCTCAATGTCTTTGTCACCAGTCGCACGGAACTCCTCAGGCAACTCAATTCCCTACGAACATGACGCAACAGCATTGAGCAGGAGGGGATAGGATGGCAAAACACAAGCACAGACAAAGAAAAGCTGCTCAAGAGACAAGCAGTGGGTGGTAACCATGAAAATGAGATGTTGTAGTAAGCGTACAAACTGTAAAATGCATTGCTCCCTTATCTCCGTACTTTTTACCTGCGCTTGCAGAAGCTCCAGCAGTGCACGTCGTGCTTCCTGTGTGTGTATGATGTGTGTATGTACGTGTGCGCATGTGTGTGTGTGTGTGTGTGTGTGTGTGTGTGTGTGCACGTGAGAGCCTATATGCATTCACAACGCCTGGAAAAATGCTCGCTTTTTCTACTTTATTAGATAGACTTTAAGCAAGTATCAGCAATGCTTGCCATGTGAGCACGCAATCGTGTTCCATGTGCTGCATTTGAGTCTATTTTGTTTTTACTGAGCGCAGCCATCATAACTGCATCAAACGTTAATCTTGTACATACACAGATCCCTAACCCCATATTTGTGACTTGTGTGCAAATGTGTGTGTGTGTGTGTACACAGCCCCTACCTGCCGCACTACATTCACGCCTGGCAGCAGAGCGGCACACCTCACGCGCTCATCCCCTCCTGTGTCTCCCCACACGGCAGCGTAAGACAGCTGCACCTGTGTGGTGCAGGAAGGAGCAAACACAGAGCAGCAGCGTAAGACGGTTGCGCTTGTGTGGTGCAGGGCGATAAGCAAAGGTACAGCAGCAGAGAAAGACAGCTGCACCTGTGTGATGCAGGAAACAAGCCTGAGAGCCAAAGCAAAGGCTACACACAGCGGCCAACCATGATGATGAAACGAGCTGCTGCAGCTGTTAACGTTTTACTGAGGTCTACCACTTCCAGCTGACAATGTGTGTTATGCAATGTGAGCTACTACCTTAACATGCTGCAGGTAATTGGTGCCACTGCTTTGGCTACTACACTGTTGCAGCAGACTCAGTGGTTTGCACGACAAGGCTAGAACAAAGGATGGAAGCACCACTGCTTGGTAAGTCAATCCGCATTAGGTGACATTGTGGAGTTACTCTGGCAGGTCGTCCAAACCCCACGTGCCTTTGGTACCCTTCAACCAGTTGAAGAGGAGCGTACTCGCGCAAGTATGACTGCCAACCTGATGCCAGGCTAGCGTGCGTCCAAAACCATTAAAAACGCACGCTGATTCAGGTAACTCGAGACTTTTATTTGTTTGTAACACCATTAAATTACACCGTCACACATCGACACAGGCTCAGCAGACCTTTTGTAGCACAGCCTTCACACCGAGGGCCCATACTTTCAGCTTTGACTGCACTCCTTTGTCCATCCATACTTCCAGCATCGATTGTACCCCTGCTTCTCATACACCAGCAAAAGCACAACGCACCTCCTCTGCTTCTCTTACACCAGCAAAAGCACAACGCACCTCCTCTGCTTCTCATACACCAGCAAAAGCACAACGCACCTCCTCTGCTTCTCATACACCAGCAAAAGCACAACGCACCTCCTCTGCTTCTCATACACCAGCAAAAGCACAACGCACCTCCTCTGCTTCTCATACACCAGCAAAAGCACAACGCACCTCTCGAAGCACGGCCTTCACACCGCTGGTCAGCTTGTCTCGCAGCTTATCCAGCAGCTTCTGCAAACCCTGCGTGAACCAAGCGTGGACAATACCGCATGACCGCATGAGCCCTAGGCCATTGCATGTATATAGCGACCCACGCAACGTAAATGCAGGGTTCAATCACCGTGCGGTTATAAGCTTTTGAACAGACGCTTTGAACAGACCCAAAATTCCAACCGCACTTCAACCGCACTTAATTTCAACCGTTTCAACCGAGGTCTGCAACGTCTGACGCAACTCTGTGCCTATCAGAGTGGCACACAGCGGACTTAGTTGCTGCTGCAGAGCTTACGCCGATTTTGCGGGCTTGACAGCCTCCTTAGACCAGTCAAACAATGACCGTGCACATGGTGGACGTGCCCTAAACAAACAATACCCCTCACAAACCGACTCCTTCTACCTGTCACACCAGCGGCATGCAGCCTACCCTTTTGCGCACCTGGGAGATGGGCTTGATGGCCTCCTTGAACATATTCACCCTATGTGTGTGAACGTGCCCTTCCATGAGGGCCTTCCGGCGGGCATGACTGCCAATGCCACACTCGGCATAACCGCCCTGGTAGGCTGGCAGCTGTGCGTGCACAATACATGGGGGATACGTGTCAAACTCACGCGTCCAACAAACCGACATGAAACACACGCTCGCGTGTGCACAAGACTTTGAAACTTGGACATGTCAAGTTAAATAAGTTGAAATGGCTTTGCTAGGCTAGGAAACCACAGACTGATGAGACCACGCAAGCAAGCGTATTTCAGTCAGCCTGTCAGTGTTGCTGCTCAAAATACTCAAAAGAGAGTGTTTGATATGTGATTGCACGAAACGCGCAAGCATAGGTATGCAGATGCGCTGGGTAGCTAAGGCACACTCTCCTTTTGCAGAAAATGTTTTTGCATATACAAGCACCACATGATAACGGTAAGTATATATACCAGCTCTGCATGCGTGAAAATTTTTTCATTCTTCAGCACTGCTTCAGTTGTGAGGTGCTCGCGTAAGTACTCAAGCAACCATGAACACACCATCTGTTTTTTCACTTCAGGCGTGATGAGGCGATTTATCTCTCGCTGCTGCTTCTGAGCATACTCAGCGCAGGCATCCACAGAGTTTGCCAGGGTGGCAAGGCTGCTTCGCTGCAGTGTGTGTGTGTGTGTAAGTTTTAATCTGTGGTGCAGGGTTTTATGTCGTTAAAGGACAGATATGCAAAGGGATGAATACGCACAGCAATGAACACAAACTCAGGCACGATGGCACTGCATGTTTCAGGGATCAGGTCCTATTTTCAGGACCAGTCTTATGATTTATAACACAAGGACAATGTGCGCAGCAGGGATTGATAGGGATTGATAGGGATTGATAGGGATTGATAGGGCAGTGATTAGCGTGAATGTGTTCATCCCTAATGAATTCAAACCTTCTTATGCAATCATTGATGATGACGGGTCACACATCACTCACTTATGCTTGGTCAGCGTCGATATACAAGTGCGGATATTCAAGCATCATGAGTGCGGCATCACTCTAACCTCACTCATGCTTGGCCAGCATTGGTACACTAGTATATCATTCAAGCATCATGAGTACGGCATCACCCTTCACTCGACTGTGCTTGGTCAGGATGGGAATAACAGCACGAAAATCCAAGTGTCATAACACAATCCTCACTCTTCACCTGCGCTTGGTCAGCGAGGGTCAAGACTTGCTGCTGCAGCACTGCCAAAGCTGCCCCTGCAAGCATGGTTCACCAGAATTGCACTTTATTTTGGTCACAACACGTCCTTGATCAGTGAGGGTGAAGGGTTCCTTGTGCTGCTGCGCTGCTGAAGCCTAAATACAAATACCACGCATCAGGGTTACTTCAAAAAAAAGGATCAGGTGTGTTACAAAAAAAAGCATCAGGTATACTCCAAAAAAAAGCATCAGGGTTACTACGAAAAAAAGCATCAGGTATACTACAGAGTTGTCGTGTAATGTTGTTACAGTCCCACAAGGGTCGCACCAGTATGCACATCTGTACATCACCCATGCATGTTTTTGAATTGACTGACGAGACAAGCTCAAGTGCTGCACCCAACAAAGCTTGTGAACAGGAAGCGTGTCAGCATTTGTTTCTTGTACCAAACAGTAACTCCATCTTTCACCTCATCATTCTCACCCCACTTTCAAGTCAGACCACTAAACTTGTGCTGACCCCTCCCTTCCCTCCCCTCTCTCACACCCCACTCCTGCACGTGCTCCTGCACCCCCACCAGCACCTGCTTCCTTTGGAACCCCTTTTCACCTACACCAGCACGCATCTGCACCTGCATCAACACACCCACCTGCACCTCCACTTGTACCGCTCCATCCACAATTGCCACTTATAAACTAATAAACCACCGACACACCAACAACCCCATAACACCCACCCACCCACCCACACCTGTGCATCCATGTGTACTGACTCCATCATGCAAGTCCACCACCTTACTGAACCAACAACACATCAGTTTCACCACTAAACCCACATACGCACATACATCCCCACCAGCACCTGCATCTCCACTTGGGCCGGCACCATCACCTGCCCCTTCAGATCCTGGTGTCGGCTGCTGTTGCTGCTCTTGCTGCTCTTGCTGCTGCTGCCCTTGCTGCTGCTCTTGCTGCTGCTCTTGCTGCTGCTGCTGCTGCCCTTCCATGTGAGCGACCTGCTGCTTGAACTGCTGCAGGGAATCGTTGCTGGCACGTTTGACGCCATCAAGCTGCTGGCGCATTACACCCACAAACGCACGCTCCCTGGGTGTATGTGTACGTGTGTGCGTGTTCATGCGCGTGCGTGTGACTGTGTTTGAGCGTGTGCGTGTGTGTGAATGTGTTTGAGCGTGTGTGCGTGTGGATGTGTTTGAGCGTGTGTGCGTGTGAATGTGTTTTGAGCGTGTACGAGTGTAAATGTGCATGTGTACTAAATAAGGAGCTCTCTGCACTAGTGGAAGGAGTTGTAAGGGTCGAAATGAATCATGGCATTATTGGAAGACAAACTGCCTTTGCATTAAGTGGCAGCAACCTCCCAACTTACTGAGCAGCCGTACCTGGTCAACATTTCATCTGAACGACACCTCAATCATCATCTTATGCTGTACTCATGCCACTCACCAGTACGTGCTGACAGCTCGGTAGACGGGCTCCGCCATTTCTTCATTCATGTTTCTGTATGAGCATGGAAATGAGACCAGGTAATATCAAAGCCTGTTGTGCACAACATTGCTTGAAAATGTACTTGTACCGTTTTTGCGCATGATTGGCAGCCGTCTCAACACAGGGTGCTTTGGAAATTGCAGAGGATGTCAACTTGCGCTTCAATAAGCAAAAGAAGAAAGGTAAATACGGTGAACTGTGCCATTAAAGATAACCTTTTAAAAAGGAAAAAAGCTAGCTAGGAGAATTTATGAGAGCCTGCAACAATTCGAATGCTGAACGTGTGCACAAATGGCTGCATATCTAATTTTGCAGTGCTTTCCAAAATTGCGCACATACCTGCTGAACTCTCCTTCCCTTCGGCAGTGAGCTGCGGGCACCATTGAAATAATGACATGTGAATGAGAGGCACCATTGAATAAGAGGCACCATTATTTGAGAGGCACCATTAAGATGAGGACCTGTGAATGAGAGGAGCCACCAAACAATAACCGCAAACCCATCACATTGCAGGCACAGGCTCAACCTATAAATATATTGCATGAATATATTGTATCCTCGGCAAAACAAATAAAGCCGCATCTATCTCTGTGCTCCTCCAAGTACTCCTACCTTTATATGTGGCCCAGCGCATATTGCTGTGGATGCCCCAGCCACGCACTATACTCTCCACCTGCACAGGCACCAAATGACAGTGAGATGTTTCACGGCCATATCATTGGTTACAAAGACGGACAAAGAAGCCAAGCGCCAGATGAGTAGGGGGTTTGAACATCATTGGTGAGAGAGCAATATTAGATGTGTTGTGCAATCGTTTGGTAAGGGGAGCAGAAGTTTGCTCAAGGGGAATTCCAAAGGAGTGAAAAGGATAAGGAAAAAGAAGTACGCAGGCTGTGAATGCCCACTCCATTGTAAGGAACGTGACCTTTCAAAGTTGTTGGAAAAGGTGCGTTTGACAGTAGGAGGGGCAAACACAATATTTGTGAACTAAATTATGACACCAAAGATTCTCAAAGACGACGCAATCGCACACTAATAGAAACAAAGTACACACACTAACACACACACACACAAGCACGTGCACACGCACGCGCACACGCACACCCACACCCACTCATGCATATACACGTATCAAGCATACACACGCAATCACACTCACAAGCTCACACACAATGTCCGACCCACCTCTCCTGTCGCTGTCTTGGCACCCTCTTCCAGCTGAGGGCCCACTGCCCCTGCAAAGGTCGCGCCCACTGTCCCAATGAAGTCCTCCACGTGCTGCACGTGACAAGCAAGAGCCGTGCAGGAGCTGAGTTAAAGGGAGTGAGGAAGGTAGAAATACAGACAAAAAATTGTGTGCTAGTGAAATCCTTTGTGTGCTGCACGTGCAAAAAGGGCAATAACTTAAAAGGGCATTAATTTATAGGGCATTTATTTAAAGGGCATAAATTAAAAGGGCATTAATTTAAAGAAGGTTGGAGCACAGACAAGGCAAGGCCCATTGTTTTAGAAGTCTTTGCTGTCCAATGCTCTCATGCTTTCATACGCGTCCACCATCATTCCACCTGTCGACTCTGTTCCCTCCACCTCCCAACATTGCCTATTGCACGTATTTCACACATCTCTCCTCCCCTTCGCACAAAGGCGCACACACACGCACACTCACACACATACAAACACACACACGCACACACGCACGCACGCACGCAAACACCTTGTGCATGGACTTCTGCAGAACACCCAGGGCCTGGTCAAAGGCACGGCGCATGTCCTTGCGCACTTCAGCCCCTGTCCCTTGCTCCTTGTCCTGCAGCCCAAGCTCTAGTGCAGCCTTAATGCCTGTCACAAAGTGGATCAGGCCCTCCACCTGTGCAGAGAGAGTGTGTGTAAGTGCATGTTTGTGTATTGAGTGCTGAGTGTGCGTGTGCATTTGAGTGTGTGTGTGTGTGTATTTGTGTGTGAGTGAGCCATGTATGTCAACATTCACATTTCACACTTCACAACAGCAGCTGACACAGAATAACCAGGTAACCTGTACACTGTCAGTCTTGTTAGCTGCTTGGTCTATTTTGATGGCTGCTTTAGGGCTTTGTCTTGTGACTTCCTTTCTATGTTCCCCTTCTTTTGCCCCATTCATCTCAAATGCTGTGCAAAGTAAAAGGAAAGGACACTGGTCAGAAGCAAGGGATCCTCTGCTTCTCTCTCTCTCTTTCTCTCTCTCTCTCTCTCTCTCTCTCTCTCTTTCTCTCTCTCTCTCTCTCTCTCTCTCTCTCTCTCTCTCTCTCTCTCTCTCTCTCTCTCCTCAAGCTCACACGCAGGGGAGCAGCACCTCGCTCCCACCTGCTTCCTTATGTTTGCACGCCTGCGCTCCAGGGTTTGACTGTGCACCATTTGACGCAACGCTGGAATTTCCGTGCCATTGATGTCATCCCACACCTACAGGTCACCAGAGGGCATGACACGCGTCAGAGCTGCACTTACACCAGAAGAATGTATAGCATCCTTGGATATGGCATTTTAGCGCAGAGCTGCGCACTCTCTGTGCCTGTGATGTCATTCCACACACCTGCAGCTTGCAGAAAACGATACAGGTGTCAAAGCTACAATACACACAGGAAAATGTTTCACATCATGGGTCATACCACTTACACTGATTTGGAAAGAGGGTGCGGGTCGCAATAAAATTTCCAGGCCAGTACCTTACCGGTTCAAACAGTTTACACTTCCTAGCAGCGCAGTCTTAATTTAATGCGTACAGAGCAATCTGCATGCAAATTCATGTCAAGCAACCTTAATGCACGTGTGAAGTAATTGTCACTGCATGTACTATTCAAGGTCAATTTGGTGATTATGGGGTTCAGTCACGTTTGCACATATACATCCTATTCCACAGATGGGATGTTTTGTAGATACCTGCATCCATTAAGCGATGCAGACCCCAGACATTCTTTTTAATACACGTGCCAGACAATTCTCATCGTTTCTTTTTCTTTTTGCCACGTTACCACACAGTAAGGGGCAGCCCGTTGTTTTTTGCTCAAAGGGCTGCATTCCCTCGACGATTGACAAAGCAGGTATGATGAAATATAGTAGCACAGCCTGAGGAAAAGTGGCAAAGGCCGTGATAAAAATAATGCGAAAGGCATAACACTTCCATGTAGACATGTATGTACGTTCGTGTGTTGTAAGAAATTATAGAAATACCGACCTGAGCAGGCCCGTCCTGGGTTCGGATGCCTGCCAGCTTTTGGAAATCGCAGGCTGAGATGGTGTAGACAGGCAGCTGGAAGCGATTTTCCAGCTCAGTCCTGCTGTTTGCGTGGTGCTCCCCGCTCATTATGAGCATCTCTTCAAGCCTGTGTGTGTGTGTGTGTGTGTGTGTGTGTGTGTGTGTCAAGCATGTCATTGGAGTCTCACGAGTGGCATGTATTCAAACTATGCAAGTATCTTACAAGTTGTAAATCTGTCTTTGCTTTGTACCTGGCAGTTGCTCTTATGATTGTACGTGCAAAGCTGGCCAGTTTGCCTTAGCGCAATGACATTGATGACGGGCAAAACACTGGTTCTCACACCCACCCTACCGCGCATCTCCATAAAGGTCCGCTATTAAGCCGCATTTGAGCCTGTTAATTCAAGCCCATACCCACACCCACTCATTGCACCTGTATGTCTGGTTTTCCACCATCTCCTCATCCGATCTCTAAACCCTTCAGTACACACACACACACACACAGACACACGCACACGCACACGCACACACACGCACGTACATCCACACACAACCCACGCACACGCAGACACACGCAATCACACACAAGCACGCACGCTCGCACGCACCCGTCCAGGAAGTCCTGTTGCAGGCGAGCCTTGATGAAGGCGTTCCGTGCAGCAGCCACCTCCTGAGCACCCGCCTCTGTTCCCAGCCTCAAGTTACGTGAGATCTCTGTCTTGACCAAGGAGTCACTCTGTGCGTGGCAAGTGCAAGGGGCTCTTGCTTGGTCAGCGTTTTGCCAAGCCAAGTGTGGTTTGAATGAAGGCGAATTCAAGTCTTCCAGAGAGGCAATGCTGCCTAGGGGATTGCGTGAGAGCAAACAGGTCGTCATAGCACAGTACCCGCTGATATACAGACGCACAAATGCACAAAAACGCACACACCAAGCTGTTGTAATGAGCATCCTTGGCCATCCACGCAATGCGCTGTGTTGTATCTCACACACACATACACACGCAATCACACAGCCAGCGCCCTGCAATCCTTCACCTGAGTGGCGATAAACACCAGGGAGTCCATTTGGCCATCCATGAGGAGCTGGCGTCTGAAGGATTCGCCCATGAGGTCCTGCAAGAACACACACATACATACACATGGGAAGTATTAATGTTTAATGCACACCTATGTAAAGCTAGCTCGTAGTACAAAGAAATTCATTCCAAGCATTTGTTTGCATGACAAAGCAGCCAATGTGAGTAGCATGAACGAAGCAACGCCCAGAATGTACGACCTTTAGTGCGCATATTGAGCTGCGTGTGTGTTTTGTAAAACGAGCGCCTTCCGGTGCTCTTAGGCAGCCAGGCCAGCCATCAACTTCAGCAGCTATCCATCTCCGCAACCTACCTTGGCAGTTTTGTCGTTCGCAGCACGGTTGATGTGGGACACGATCCAAATGGCATCAGCCTCCTTGAGGTACGTTTTTACGACACCATCTCGTGCACGGTTGTCATCACGCACGCCTGAGTGTAAGCAGCATTGCGTTATCATCTTTGAATGAATGAATGGCATCAGCAGTACGCTATGAGGACACCATCCCGTGTATGGTTGTCGTTGGGCACACCTGAGTGCAAACACACAAGGTTCATAAATGAAATACTACAATATGGCATATGCAGCAGGGGCTGCCATCATTTGCAATCTGTTTATACGGATTACATCTCTATGAAAAACGGCATCATTATGTGGATCAGGCAGCAAGCAAAAACACGTCCACACACATCCTGGACACTGAAGTATGAGCGCTTTCATACTAATAAGAAAGTATGCTTCCGTTCCTCATATTCATGTCTGACACAGCACCTCTTTAAAGCGCGAGTTTCAACGTCAGCAAATACAAAAAAGGTCAACACGATGCCCTCCCACGAGGGCTGGAAAGCTCTGCACGTTAAACACACACACATACACACGCACACACACGAAAACACACACACACATACACACGCACACACACATGAACACACACACATACGCACACATACACACGCACACACACACGAACACACACACACATACACATATACACACACACCTGGGGCATCAACGATCTTAGCGCCGGTGCGCAGGGCTGTCCACTTGTTGCTCCTCATACGCACCATGCGCACCAGAGGCCACAGCTGACCTGCACCAGGTTTTGGATGAAATGATGAAACTCACACGGAGGCAAGTGTCACAGTCACGCTGCAATTTCATGGTGTGTTGGAGGCACCGTGTGTGATCTAGTCATCGTATCATACGTCATCGTACCAAGTCGTCGTAATAAGTCATCCTATCAAGTCATCGTATCATACGTGACTCCTACTACAGGAGCCATGTTTATAATACGTGATACAAATGATGCCTGCCTGACAGCAAAGAACACAAGATGGTGTTTGTTAGGGGGGGACACTGTTCTTCCTTTGAGCTGAGCATCAACTAAAATATATGAAATATGTTTTTCCCCATGAAACACACACATGCACACATACACACAATTTACAATTATAGTGAGTTTGCGTAGGCTTCTTACGATGCCTCTGCCGGCTTTGTTCCTGTTTGAATGTGCTCGCACGCGCTCACAGCTCCTTTTCAGCTCACCTGGGGCATCAGAGTTCCTTGAGTCCACAAACTGCTCCATTGCCCTCCGGAACAAATTGACGTCTGGGTTGCGTATGATCTGTGTTATAGAAGGGGAAATGTGTAAAGTCTGGATTGCGTATGACCTGTCATTAAAGGGAAAATTTTTGGCGTCAGGGGTGCGTATGATCTGTGTTATAGAGGAGGAGGAGAGGAAGTGGTAGTAAGGAGCAATCATATTCGATGCACTTTTGTTCCACCACTTTTTGAAGCAGGCCAAGCTACAGCTTCAAGTGATTTGGAAAAGATAAGCAGTGGAGGAGGGTGCACACTAATGCTGCTTCCCAACAATTTCCATCTGCAAAACTACAATCCATGCCAGACCTGAGTGGTGCCCAAATATTTCCGCGCCGTTCCAGAGCCTAGGAGCTTGCGGCGCAAGTCTGGTACCATCATGTTCCTGCATGTAGTTTAAACATTTGAAGTGTGTTTATGCCTGTGCATATGCATGTGGGTGTGTGTGTGCATGTGAGCGTGCTCCCTTTTTGTATGTGGGTTTGTATGTACGTGTGCACAGCAACAACTGTAGGAAAAGCAAGCTTGAATGGCACTTCTAGTTTGATGAGATCCACGTTGCTTTCCTGGTTCAAATAAACTGGCTATAGTATATAACAAGATCATAATGGTTGACCAGCCTATATGATCTGCATTCACTTGTAAATCGAAAGATAGCAAGTTTAGTTTGGATTACAAAGGCCTAC
>Ga0307947_1001165_pt1 | contig 20351 bp, 17 predicted proteins | sample OrgLakmetagen232_FD_201840 | JGI IMG/M metagenome (GOLD analysis project Ga0307947, IMG submission 201840) | Saline water microbial communities from Organic Lake, Antarctica - #232 | ecosystem: Environmental > Aquatic > Non-marine Saline and Alkaline > Saline | place: Antarctica: Organic Lake...
GTGCCTAACTCGCCAGGAGCAGGTCGCAAGCTACAGCCGGGCCCTGGTTGTGGCTGCCACGGCTACACGGCTACCACGCTGAGGGCTGCCGTGTTGCTCCGCCGTATGAGTCTTAGCCGCTCCCGACGGTAGTCAAGGTCTTCTCAGCTTGTATTCATCAAACTAGGTGGATTTTCACGCTGATGTAAGCTTGACGCATAGGTATCAAAAATCTCCAGGGAGGTGCCAGCAAGAAGCTGAAGTATTTTAGGTGCACGCCTCCTTCAGTGCTAGCCTAGTGATACTACCTACTAGTACACTGCCTAATAGTGAGCGAGGCTGATAAATCGACAAATTTTGAAAAGCTGGCAATTTGTGGGTCAGATTAACCTTGGTGCCTTTTCCCTGTCTGCTTTCTTTGAGAGCTTCGTAAGTCAGTATCTCCATATATCACCAGTCCCTCTTTATTACTTCGTTTGCACACAAAATTCAGAGGTGATGTGAACTCCTACTCTGAAAACCTGCCCTCTCTGAATTTTGACGGTGCACTGCTCCCCTACACAGACTCATTCAAATAATTGGGCATGGTGTGCGACACGCTGATCAACCTAAATACCGTGGCTGATGCAGCACTTCGCCCATTCACGGCAGGCACTATCAGAATTTGTGTAACCACATAAATGTCCGCTTACTAACCTCGGTTACCAAGGCTTCTACTGGTAACCACCGCATTCCACCGCTTACTAAACGGAGGTTACCAGTAAGCCAGGAATTGGTTACCGAGTAGTAAGCCTGGTAAGCCAGGCTGGTAACGGTCTCCTACATTCCGACGGTGTGGATTAAAACCCCTACAGTTAGATTGGCTTCGCGCGGCAATGCGGCTGCACAATTCTTTGACTAAATCCAACAGCAATCCAAAGAAAATATCTTTGTCATGCTAAATCAGTGGCATGGACGAGTTGTGTGATTTCCCCTGGGATTTATAATGTGAGCAACGGTATTATGGTTATTTGGTAGTTTAGCCAGTTTAGATGGTCCTCATGTAACAAACTCGCTCTTTTCTCAGACTTGTCTGAGTACCATCTCCTCGGTGCGTTGCTTGAGCCGTCGCTTCCTTCTCGCATGGAGAGGGGGACGACGTTAAACACACCTTTATGGGGGGGCTTGGCAGATATGATTTGTCGTGACATCTTACATGCTGTCGTGCAGCTGAGCTCACGTTCTTTTGATTGCTGGTCAGCCCATATCCTTTCTGCCATGCCATTGATGGTCTGACACAATCGTGTATCTTAAACAGAAGCTGCAACACTGTGAGCCCATTGATCTCAGCCGTTTGTCGTAGACCTCAGGGAGAGACACTTGATATACTAGACATTTATTCTGACACGCATTTAAGAGAACATAATAGCAAACGCTCTACTTATCACCAATGGTGTAACGATACACTATACTCTCCAAATGTCCAGACCAGTGTCTCAGACAAAAACGTCTAATTTTTACAAATGGTGTGCTGTAGGGTTATGATATTACAGCAGATATATTTATACAGTCGAAGAACCAAGGAGAAGTTGCATGAAAAGTTCTCACAGATAAGTTCCTACATAAAGGTTGCAGTCCTGCTGCCTATTTATTACATAAGTAAATATGAACATCTCTGAAGAACTGTTCACTGTTTCATAGCATGTACTCAGTCTGCTCCTTGGCCTTGCATGCGTCCTCAACACTTATCAGTTCCTACAAAAAGGGCTCTGGTCACTCATTCGCCATACATCCTTCCAAATACATGTTTCTCAACCTGACTCATGATGTCATTCGCAGTATAGCTCGTTTTAGACCTCGTGTTCACACCCTACATTTGAGACAGCGACATAGAATCAAAGGAAGAACTTCCCCACCTGTGACCTGTATGATACTGATGATATTTAAGATGAGCAGCATGTCCTTTTCCACTGCTTCAATCCCCACGTGGTTTCTCTCCGCAGGAAATACACATCGCTGTTTCCCCCAACAGGCGCCCACGAGGTGTCTACTTTCTTAATGCAGAACAATAACAAGCTTTGTTATTTCTTCCAAATAGCTTTTTATGAGTAAGCTAGCAGTCGCTTATTGACTGAAGGCCTTTGTTTGTAAAACCCTGTAAAACCTTGTAAAAAGGCAAAATTCCCTATTCAAACGTCCATGTTTGGACTCGGCATTCTGGTGCAGGTACAGATCCAGTGCTTTCTGGGTAGAAAATAAGGGGGAACATGTTACTAGAAGCTGGCACTATCATATTTGTGAAAGGATCTCCTGTTTCTTACATGATGTATGGTGCGGTTCTTCTTTTTTGTGCATTAATAAAGGTCAATTATAATAAACAAAGGTCTGAAGGTAGTGAAAAAGGCCCAGTCACTGCAGGTCCAGTCACCAACGGAGTGCTGATGGCCAAAGATGAAGGTAAAAGAAAACAACATTGGACCAACCATATTGCAGATAGAAGACAGCTCATATCCAAATAAAATGCGTTTGTCCGGGTGTGACAAAAAGTAAAGCGCCGTGATATCAACATTTTAGTGCTTATGACAAACTTAGATGGTGTTGCTGGCAATGCCGAGTGTGCATTCCACACACACCGCCCGCGCCCCTCGGTAATAAAAACACGCATACCACTACCTATTATAACCTTATTCCATTACTTGCTTTTGGCTACAGCAGCTTCAAGCGAGCCTGCCCCCAACTAAGCACCCACCCTCTTTTCCCATTTCCCCTGTCGCCCTGGTCCGAAGGCAAGCTCAGTTCCCTAAAAGGACCGCGCTTGAGCAGGTACGCAGCCAAGATGGTCACCGCACGCACTGACATAAGCAGCCCCAAACCCAGCCAGACATACACCAAAGCTGCATGGTTTACCTGCAATGTATACACGTGCTTTATGTGATGCGTGTTGCATGTTTGTGCCTGTGTTGCTCACATTGTCAGCCACATATGCGACGAGGATATTCTGAACTTGCCGGGCTTGAAGCAACAAAAGTGGTTGTAAGCGGAACATGTGAGGCTGGTTAGCAGGATGTGGGGATTCACTGCTAAGTAGCGTGAAATTCAAAAAAGAATCTGTAATTGAAGCTCACAACAAGGAGCCTGGCTTGACCAAGGGCCAGTAGGCTTGAAACCTTTGAAGCTTTATGATCAGAGTACAGAGACAGGTACACATTCTTGCAGTTCCATTTACCCTTCTGTCTCCCATCATTTACGATTTGCTTTACTTCTGAAAGCTCTTACTGGTAAGAGCTCAGCAGACTACTAGGCACACCAAAAGGGTCTAATTTCAAGTGGGTCTAGGTTTTCTGTCTGTGCTCTTCCTTTCAAGTTCTCACCTGTGATGAACCATACGCTATGAGCGCGAGGGAGGGAAGGGCTGCCAGGGCCATGCTAGCTGAAGCAAACTGCAAAGACACGTCAGGATGATACAAGGCTGAATATAGTCAAGACGAGTTGGCACACAAACTGAGCAAGAGAATAAACAGGATGGCCAATTTTTGTGCACAATGCAGCAAGTGCAACTTAAAAAAAGAGGGTGACATGCTGAGCAAAGAGCAGGGACATGAAGGTCTTGTGTCTGGAGGATGAAGAGAACACGTCACTTAGGATAGGATAAAGAGGACAAGGATAGGATAAAGAGAACACGTCACTGTGACTGGAGGATTGAGAGAACACGTCACACTTTATACGTGGCTGGTAAGGCACATAATTTGCACTACAACATTCAATTCAGGCTCAGTCAGAGTCACACACACACATATACACACACACCTTGAATCCACCGACGCCTGCAAACACAAAGAAAAGAGGCTGATGTGAGATATCAGCAAGTGTGTGTGTGCTTTTGCGATGTTTGCTATAAGTGCAAACATTTAAAAAATGAACAGAATGCCATCACAGGTGGCTGCCCTTGATGGGAGGATGTGCCAAACGAGTTGAGAAGGGGCTGACTCCCAGACCACTATGCCGCCTTCATGAGCACTGCAAGCAGGCTCAACTGAAAAGTAACCTACCGAAAAGAGCCCCATCAGCCACGAAAGCTAGGGCGTTGATGGGCTGAGTGACCACCAGCACGGGCATGATACCTGAACGTGATGGACAGAGATTGCTATATGGAACAGATGCGCAACTGCAGGCAGTGCTCTGGTCATCAAGGAGACAGTGAGAAATAAATCAGCAGTGCAGAATGATACCTGAAATTGATGGACAGTGATTGCTATATGGAACAGATGCGCAACTGCAGGCAGTGCTCTGGTCATCAAGGAGATAGTGAGAAATCAATCAGCAGTGCAAAATGCCTCCTTTCTGCTCCATGCAGGTTCTCTGAGAAACATCTTTGTTGCATTTCAACCAAAAACAGTCATTGCAAGAACAGCCTCATCTCCAAGGCTAATTGAATTAAACTGCAAGGGACGGTCCCTTTTAACTACAAGGCCAAATTACACATACAACTTACTTGTGATGAGGGACAGAACAAACGGGTCTGTCGTGAAGACTTTTGCGAGGGCATGCCTGCACAGGAAATGTTGAAAAGGAGTATTGCTGAACCGTCCCACAGTAGCTGTAGAGCTGACGGCAATAACGACCTGGTGGTTGGGCCTTAGTGGTGATGTGGCAGCCTCTGGGATCTCAGAACAACGTAATTATAATGAGTAGGGATCACACCGGATCTGATGAAAGTTACAAGAACGCGAGCATCGGCTAGATACCGCTTCGAGCTCAAAGATACGTGATGTAATTGCAGGACTTCCTGCATCTCTAAAACAGACAAGCAGTACTTCCACCTGATCTGGCCAAGCCTATGACCACCACTTCTGTTTGTCCTGCTCACCTGAATGTGCCTACGCCAATGGCCATGACTCCTCCCATAGCTACCCCTAACAATATGCATCGCTCAACAAGGCGACGGCTTGCGGGCACGTCCCCTGCACAGCATATGGTTATGTATGGGACATGAGCGCATGTATGGGACATGGATGGGCGCATGCACAGCATATGGTTATGTATGGGACATGAGCGCATGTATGGGACATGAGCGCATGCACAGCATATGGTTATGTATGGGACATGAGCGCATGCACATTCCATTCTGCACCATTCTGCATATTACAACAAGACAATGTAAGTCAAGAGGTGTACATGTGTGTATGCCATGGCATTCATTGTACTTGGTACAAACAGTGTGATAGTGTGATGCTTGCAAAACAGGGTATCATCTCCTGTAGGTGGTACAAACAGTGTGATGCATGCAAGACAGGGTATCATCTCCTGTAAGTGGTACAAACAGTGTGATGCATGCAAGGCAGGGTATCATCTCCTGTAAGTGGTACAAATAGTGTTGCATGCAAAACGGGGTATCATCTCCTGTAGGTGGTACAAACAGTGTGATGCATGCAAGACAGGGTATCATCTCCTGTAAGTGGTACAAACAGTGTGATGCATGCAAAACAGGGTATCATCTCCTGTAAGTGCTCAAATTTGCAGCGTGCTCAAACACTAAAGAATGTTTTAATACAGCAGACAAAGTCGTTACAGGGATCGTGCGCAGAGGCTCGAGGGGTAGTGTAACAGACCTCTCTCCATTATGTATAGCAGGAGGACAGCTTTTGTCAACTCTCCTATTAACGATCAAACTTGAAGTCTCATTTAAAGGCACACACCGCACACCTTGTGCCATGGTCTTTGCCAGCAGGCTCTGCACAGCCACGGCCACAGCATCAGATGTCAGGGTGGTCGCCATCCATAGTTGGAAGCAAACCTGAAAGCAATGGAGAAATGTGCATGGTGAAGAAAGACCAGGGAAATACTGATGGCTGATGCAAATGAAATCGGAGGGTCAGAGGCACTGACAGCAGCACATGCTGTTTTCCATCTGCCCTGCACATTGTAATAAGTCAGCATTGTTTGCCTGTAATGCAAATCCACAAAAATGAGTCAGCCAATCCTTGCCTGTATTGCAAATCCACAAAATGAGTCAGCCAATCCTTGCCTGTATTGCAAATCCACAAAAATGAGAACATACATCACCGCCCACCAGGCAATGTCAGCATTGTTTGCCTTCTATTTGTTCTAGCAGGGTACTTGCAGCGCGTGGCCTGTCGGGTTGGCAGACGTTCTTCTGTGGGTGCCATCTCCTCAAACAGTGCAAAAAGAAAAGGTGTTTTTCTCAGAAACAACCCTATAAGAGTGGCACATTTGCACAGCAACTGCCCTGCTCAGGTCAAAAGGCGTACCATCTGCAAATGAACGGCCAGCTGGATGCTCATTGCAGTCCCTGGGATTGATCCAATTAAGCCCACGCACGCATAGCTCCTCACTTCCGTTTACCTGGTGAGCAGCAGCATGTGTTGCCCCTGCACGCGCGACTGTGGCCGTGGCGAATGCATACGTCCAAGTGCTGCCAATGCTCCGTACCATGAGCCAAGTAGAGGGCCCTGCAAACAACAGAGGCAAGAGCAGCTGCTGCTGATGGTTGTAGGCTTTCAACGGACGCACGCACACGAACACACATACACACAACCACACACAACACACAACACACATACTTGACAAAAGCTCACACCTGCAAGCGTGGTGAGCTGCACCAAGGTTTCGCGGCTGAACAGCTGGAGGGGCACCTTTTTGCTCAAGATGTACAAGAGGTAAAATGTAGGTACAGCCTGCGGGTTTTGGCGGCGGAGTTTGCTTGGTAAGATAAAAATGCAAAACTGCGCAGGTCGCCCAAGCATATCAATTTATAAGTGGGAAGACGCATGACGACAAGGTTTTTTCCAAGTCATGATACCATATTAATTAAATGGAGTTTTCATCTTGTCATGCTGTCAAGGTAAATGATGAACCAGTGTGTATAATGGTCGACTTATCATACTGTTAAGGTAAATGATGAGGTGACAACTTATCATACCGTCAAGGTAAATGATGAACCAGTGTGTATAATGGTCATGAGGCACCCATTTTGCAAGACCTCCCTGGCAATTTCCCTACGTGACATTTTCGGCATTCTTGTGGTGTCAGAAAAGGAAAAAGAATAAACTATGCAGGCAGTGAATACAACCCCCTTATTAAGGAAAAGGTGCCACTTTGGTACCGGGCACCATAAAACTCCTCCACCACAAGAAAAGAAAGAGATCAACGGGGATCGGGAGGGTTGCAGGCTGAATCTAAAACCGGCTCCTGATGAGAGTTGATAATAGTTAATCTTTTCTTGCGAGCCACTTATGTGGGTCCTTTTGCCTGCTATTTGTAAACCTGTAAAGGAAAATTAGCAATCAAACGCAACTTTCAGGCCCAAAAATGTGAAGGGGAAGGGGAGATATAGCCAAACTGGCTTATTGGACTATTTGGCTTGCAAAGGGGTGGGTTGTTCACGGGGACAACCAAGCCCTCTCCCTACTTAAAGGTTTTAGAAAGAAGCTACAAACCTATGGGTACGGGACGGGAGGGGGTCGGGGAGCGAGTTCCGGTAGCAGAGTTGGTGGTGGTGATGATGCCGGGATCAGTGGAGGATAAAAGTATGTTCAGCAAACTCACGTACATCTGTAACCCCCAGCGCAGCTGACACGCGCAGCATTTGGCGTGCTGTACTTTGGGATTTGAAAGCGTTAAGCACAGGGAAATACAGTGATATTATTAGGGTTGGCCAGAAACGTATATATACACCGTATATGACCGTATATTTTGTGATTTCCTGCCAAGAATGCCGTATATACACCGTATATATATAGGGTTCTGGCCAACCCTAGATGTTTAATTTCTCAAATTGCCAGATGGGGGTGGTACGGAATCGAGCTTTTTCAAATCTAGCAACGCCAAAAGCAGCACTCCATGCCAACACCTGCTTCTGCATCTTGCATCCTCACTCCACTTAAAAACAATGGACACGCATGCGCTTTAGTTGCGATGGTTTTTTGGTGAAATCTTGTCCGCAGAACCTGGTGGTATGGCACCCTTGAGCTGTAGCCGGCATCTTTCTCTTCCATGCAGGTTTACCTTTGTTCTTTGCTCGTTGCTGCTTTTGGTCCCTCAGGCCTACTATTGTTTGCGCACCTACACCCTTCACTCTCTTTTGAACGCAGATGGATATGCCTGGATTACACCTGCCTTCAAATGACCCACTCACCTGTGCGATGACAATGGCTGCTGCTGCTCCCTTCACGCCCCACCCTGCCCAGAAAATGAGCACTGGAGCCAGCAGGATGTTGAGGAAGTTGCTGGCCAAGGAGCACGCCGTCGGGGTTCTTACATCTTGCAGGCCGCGAAACACACCCTGCGGATGTGTGCATGCGTGAGTGTGTGCATTTGTGCGTGCGTGCGTGAGGGGGAAAAAAGGACAGGGGGCGGAAATGATTGGGGGGGGCTGGAGGGGAGGGTTGCAGATACAAACCCTGGAAGGAGAGGGATGGTCAGGTTGGGATCGGATGAGGTGCAAGCATTAAGTGAGTAAGTGAGTGGGTGAGTGAGTGGGTGAGCCAGTGAGTAAGCTGGGGGGAGGGAATGTGGTTTCAGTCAGTCAGAACTGTGGTTATTGCCTGGCAAAGCACGTGTGTGCATGTGTGACAGGTTTTGGCCGGACACGTGCAAATACCGCGTGAATCACCACTCACTACAGATGGCGAGCTGCTATTGACAACGTTGTATGGTATCGTGTGCATGCGTATGCATATGGTTGTGGCCAGCCTTCACGCACGACGTGTGATGCACTGACAGAATTGATCCAGCATGCACACACCAGTGCGTGACTCACTTGGTGGGTGAGATAGTATCAGTGGCAGAGTATGTGCGTGTGCTTGATGCGCTGTAACTCATCCAGCACGCACACACTGGTAACTATTCCCTTGGTGGATAAGATGATAGTATCAGACCATGTGCATGTGAGTGATGCACTGTAACTCATCTAGCACACCGTGCGTAATATAAGTATATCATGGATCAGATACCAATGGAGTTTTCAGGTTAGGTTGGGCACACGTAAAGGCAACGAGCAAGCAAGAAAGGGTAGCAAAAGGAGAGCAAGCACAAGATCCACAATATGCATGCTACCTACATACCTGGAGCGTGAGCATCAGTACTTGCACAGGCGCGCCCAATGCCCGGATTTGTAAGAAGTCTAAAGCAGGTTGATACATCAACCCACTGCCAGAGGTCACACCCCACAGTCTCAGAGCAGAGCTCGCTCCCACGCACACGAACAGGACCTGCAGTCAGATGTGTCGAGGAAAATATTAGTTCGCCGTCCCACACACCACCTACTGGGTTCATGTGATCTAGGATGGGATTGCAGGAGGTCCCAACATGTCTGGCACCAAGTTAACTGGCCCGCCAGCAACTCCGTAAAACGCTCGGCGACACTGCAAGCCTCTTCAGCACAAAGGTCACGCTGAGCAGTTTGAAGCAGCAGCAGCAGCAGCAGCAGCATGGATCAGGGAGGGTTATAGGATACAGCATTGACACAGCCAAGCCTGCGCCTCCTGTGACAGACGGATTCAATTGTGGCAAGGCTACAAACCCCTCACCTCTAACGTTCCAATGATAGCTCCAAGCAATATGGCCGAGGATGCTGCAACCGAAACAGGGCTTTGATTGCTGCTTCCTGAGCATGTCCATGCGTGAGTGTTGGCGAATGTGTTTATGTATGTGTGCGCGACTGTGCGTGTGTGTGTGCGTGTGCATGTGTGTGTATGTGTGTGTGTGTGTGTGTGCGAGTGCATGCTTAGTGGGCGTGCACGTACGTGGCCATGTCTCTGCTTCTGGACACGTGTTTGCATAGCGTATGTGGTATACGTGTGTGTGTGTGAGCGACTGACCTGCCTCTCCTCCTTGGCTACTAGGAGGGGCAGCCCCTTCGGCCCTGTCCCTCCTATCCTGTTCCTGACTAATGTCCAAGCTGCTGCGGCTACTGTGCCTGCCTGGGGGTGGTTGAGGGTAGAGCCAGGTTCAGGGTTGGAAGTTTTCTTTAAAACCAGCCTTAATTTAATTCAGGGGACAGTCAGGTTGGGTAGTCTGTATAAGAGAGGGGAACAGTTGGAGAAGGGGCAAGGCTTTGATTGGTGTTAAGGGTAGATGCAGGGGGAATGATCCTCACAGGTAGGGCACCAGACATACAGCGAGAGCATTGATGCAGGGCACCAAGTACCTGGAGGCAGTGCCACCGTGTTGTCCAAAACAAAGCCATTGTTGGGGTCAGAGGCCCCGCTCGCGCTGGATGAAGCATCCTTCATGTTGCCACCAGCAGCAGCCTCTCTGCTACTGCTAGACGGGCTGTACGTCGTGCTGGTACTGCTCTTCCCCTCCCCCCCCTCAACACTGCTTGCGAGTGTGCTATCAAGGGTGGTGATGGTGGTGGTGGAAGAGGAGGGATCAGGGTTGGCTGCTGCCTGCTGCCCCCCTCCTTCCCGTGCAGTGGAGCGTTGAGAGGAGCTTGGTTGCTCCCCAGCACTCTTCATTTCCTCCCTCTGCTCCTCACTCGTCTCCTCTGACGGTGACTGAGCAGGGGTGTCAGGTTTCTTGACACCCGTGGCTCGAGCCACGGCTGTTGTTGTGCTGCAAGTGTGTGTGTGTGTGCGGGGGGGGGGGCAGCGAGTAGAGGTGAGCAGGGTGAAGCACAGGAAGCTTGGACACACAAGGTTGGCAGTTGGCAGGTGTAGATAAAATGAAAGGCAGCGTTGAAGCCCCATCAATGCATCAGTAACACGTGATAGGCTGAGACAAGGGAGGAGGAGCAAGGTAGAGGTAGGAGAGACCCACCTGCTAATGAGAGGGATGTTTAGAAACTTTGTGATGGTGGAGAAGATAGAAAGCCCCACTGCCATGCCCGCTAGTTCCACCGCGCCCAACCTCCCGATGAAGGCAGTCTCTACAAGGCCAGCCAGGGGGTCGGCCGCCAAGGTGATAAGCATCTGCGTGTGTTGTGTAATGAGTGTGCAGATCCCTTGATTGTGCGTGCGTACGTACATTTTTGTGTACGTGTGTGCGTGTGTATGTGCGTGTTTATGTATGTGCTGTATGTGTGCCTGATGAGGGTGCTCATATCCTTTATTTTTGTGTGCCTGTGTACATGTGCTTGTGAGTGTGCGTTTTTGTGCGCATGAATGTGTGCGCACTTGTATGTGCATGTGTGTCTGTGTGCTGTGTGATGAATGCGCTTGGCTTCTCTCACGTGCATGTATGTACACACCTATATGGTTTACAAGCCTATACATTTGTGTGTTACTCTGCGTATGTGTTTGCACGTGAGTTTGCGTTTGTGGTCCACTGTTTACTGTTAGCTGCCGAGTTTTGTGAGTGCACGAGACCAATTCGGCACCAACCTAGCTTGGGAGGACTATACTCACAGGTAGAGCAATAGAAGCAATCTCTGCATCCATCTCAGCCTCCTTGTGCCGCTCCGGGGTGCTCCCACTTGGTGATGGAGGGGTACTGGAGGCATGGGCAATGATGTTTGGCCTGCAGTGTGCCAGTTAGCCAACCACTAGTGGAAAGGAAGTGTGATACCTGCATGTACTACTACTCATACACAGAGCACAGAGCACAGAGCACAGAGCACATGCATCAAGTAAATGAGCGTGCACATCTCTCACAATTTATGCAGCCCTCCATTGTGTGTACTTCCTACACTCCTATGTCTCAGCCACCGCCAATGATGACTAATACTGCTGAGGGGAGCAGCCTTCTTTCGAGCATCGATGTACTTTTGACTGTGCAAGTTTTGTAAATGCATGAAGTATTACTTATTTATGTTAATTGATATACTAGAATAGCATGTCATTCAGCTACTGCCCTCCATCCCAAAAAGCTCAGGGACTTCTCAAAGAACTGGGGGCCTATGGCCCGGCCAGCACCATTCTCGGCAAAACACAGAGCCATATTTTTTACCACACTGGCAAGGTACAAGAACAAGTGTTCACGGTGCAACCTCAGTAAAAGAAGTTTGACCGCTTGAGAGAGAGAGAGACCCCCCTCTCCAGCATCTTCATTCCCCTCTCACCTAACAAACAACTTTTAAATGCAACTTGCAGCACGCCCCTTCCACATTACGACAAGAGGGACAGAGCATCGCGCTGAGTGAGCCGGCTGCAAGCACATGCCCGGCACAGAACATCTTCCACGTGTCGGGCTCCTCCTGCAGCCTGCAACCTGACGAGAGGGCGTGCCAGGATGTGGGTCAGGTAAAATCACAGTCAAGTCCCAGTATTGTGTTGCGTTGCTGGGCATTGACCAAGGTAGACCATTTTTGGGGGTGCGTCTAGATCCCTCTCAATACAGGTTAACAGACATAAATCTCTACCAGCCTCAGCGTCTTCAACAAACAGCATAAGCAGTGCACAGGGACCTCTCAAACTCAAAAATAAATCCGACATGCTGCTTCAATGAAACACAGGTGCCTCTGGACCTCTGGATGAAAGGCTTCAATTCCAGTATTGTTTCCTTGGGCCAAACGTCCACAGGCAAAACCAGGCTACTGTTCGGCCACACCAGCACACAAACAGGAGCAGGAATAAGTGTTCTTGACTGGATCCTTCACCAGGCCTGTGACTTCCTGGATCATCAAGCAGCAGCAGGCGGTGTGTCAAGCTTGGCTATCTCTTTTTGGTCCAACAAGCCTGTCCCGCTCATGTGTGCTCAAGTTTGTGCTCGTGTGTGTGTGTGTGTATGTGTGTGTGTGTGTGTGTGCGTGTATGTGTGTGTGTGTGTGTGCGTGTATGTGTGTGCGTGTGTGTGTGTTTGTTTCTGCGTGTGTGCGTGCGTTTATTATTTGTGCCTGTGTTTATGTGCCTGTGTGTGTTAGTGTGTGTGTGCGCGTGCGTGTGTGCGTGCGTGCGTGTGTGTTTGAAAACGTTCCATCGTCGCGTTTGCATGCAATTGCAAGGCCCCTGAGTTGTCCACTCCGGCACCTCCCACTCGCCCTAGGCCACGTTTTTGACGACCAGGAACACACACACAGCGTCGGTTTTGCGCCATTTTGTCTGTGTATATCGACGACCTGTTACATTTACAGCACGCACAGCACGGGGATTGTGGTCTGTACAGCCACAATGGACTTGTAGCATGCATGTTATCCCATGCTCTTGGCCCTCAGGAATGTGTGTGTATGGTCCGTTTTGGCTGGTTTTGTCATCATTATGCAAGTTCTGCACACAGCTTGCATTTCAGGAGATCAAACCACCACTGCCTGAATCGGCACAAATTCAGGTCTCAGACTGTGCCATTTGTTTAGGTTTTAAAGCCCTGTAAAGGCTGTACTGTAAAACAGAGAGTGAGCACACCTATGTTGCCACACCTCCAACGCAGAACCGTACTTCCACTGCAGGCACAGGGCGCTTGGCTATCTCTTGCGCAGATCTCCACGGCAACACCCTGCAAGACTTGCTGCAGGCAGAAAAGGCCCAAAGCTCTTCTGCCTCACTACAGCCCACCAGCAGCAGCAGCGACAGCACAGTAGCATTCGTAGAAGTAGGCAGTTATCAGGAGGCACGTCGCGTGCTGCATGCTTCCCACACGTGCAGCATCAACTGGCGTCCTTGGAAGGAGGGCTGCAGCGATGGTTTGCCGGAGGTGTTGATACAAGAGGGTGGTGGCACTCAAGAGGCTTGCACCCAGCTGGCACTTGTGCCCAGGAATGGAAGGGCACACACGCTTGTGCGGCTGCTCTTGCGCCGCCAGGAAAGAAGGGAGGGAGGGTCTAGCACATACACAGAGAGCTGCCTGAGCATCCTGGATATGGTATGTCAGGGCTGATGAGTATGGTCGCTCAGCACGATACAGGTCGCAAGCACCTGTGTGTGGAGGGGGGCTTCTGCTGCGCTCACTGCTTTCAATAATAGGACCTGTCCTAGCGCAGCTGGTTGTTGAGTCAATCTTATGAGGTATTTAATTGATAGGCAAGAGGTTAGTGATGGAAACTGTGTTTAGTTTGCAGAATGAGCGATTGATGCTGCCCTGCCCACCCCTATAATACCCACCTTTCCTCAGTCACAAGCTTTTTGCATTTGCTCACTTCCAGCTCAGCCCTGTCTTGCACCCAGCTGAGTCCCTGCGTCACACACACACATACACACAAACAGGTTGGTGCACGGCCGCTTGCCTTGCAAGGATCGGCAGGAGCAGCAGGGGGCACGCCACAAAGTCAAAAAGGTACCCCAGGCTTTGGAGCGTCGTCCACCAGCAGGAGCAAGAGTGCTGGTCAAAAGGTAACCGCCCTCAGATCGATTGATCACCACCAACGACCTTCCCTTCCTGGTGCTTTTTATTTCTCTACTAGCATTGTGCGGCACCAGACTGTTTCAGGCCCACACGCAAACTCCATCGACCTGTCCCTGTGCATCTCCCACAGACCCCAGATAAGCTCGCACCCAGGTCCTGTCTAAATCAGTAGCAACAGCCCCTTCTCACATCTACCAGGCAGCTGCGAGCTTAAAAATTACATTCTGGATTTGCCAGGATACACCGTCATACAGGGGTTTGCTTTGAAAACGCTTCATGTTTCTCTTGTTCTCCCCCTTCACACGCAAGCACGCCATATTTTGCTTTACAGGGTGATGGGGAAGGTCTATGTGAGCGTGAGCGACGTGTGTTGAGCCAGCACCAAGCAGCTGTAGTGAAGCTGATCGGGGACTTGGCAGCTAGGCAAGAAGATTCGTCAGGTGCGTGCGTGTTTGTGTGCTTGCAAATTATGAGTGGCCTACAGGGTCCTTCTTGCGCCCCAATACATGCAGGAGATGTCTGCTCTGCAACACATCAGGATTTCTGACCAAGAATTCATAGCCCCCCAGACGTCCTTGGTGTGAGGAGTTTGTTTGAGATCCTCTTGCCTAGGAAAATCCTGAGGCAATCACAAAATACCTTCTCCTCACCAGTGTTTTTTTTAAGGATTTGGGAAAACCTTGGTTTCACCAAATCCTCCCAATCCTCCTCCAAATCTGGCAATTTGAAAAATTGGGTTCTCATGTCGATATTATTTTGCTGCCCCAGCCCGCCGGGTGGCCTTTGGCCTCCCGGCAAATGGTGTATGCAATTAGTGTGTAGGTGATCTGGGAGCAATTGCTTTAAAACAGATGTTTGTCTGATTTTGCAAGGTAGGGCCTGAAAACCCCCTTCATTCTAACTGTGTGAGCTTGTATACTTGATACCACAGCGCTTCTTAGCCTGAGCCAGCCTCTGGATGAGGGAAGGACACCACGCCGAATGCTGAGCTCTTAAACCCCTGTGTGCAACACGTCAGGTGCTGCGCATTTAGCCTATTGCGCTGGGGGTCACAGATGTACTCAAGCATGCTGACATAGAAATGAAGGGGGGTTATGCTGCAGTGATTTCAGGAAACCAATTCTTTAAAACCGATTATTTTCGTCCCCCCCCCTTACTCAGCCAGTCCTTGCGCTGGGGCTGTCCCTCAGAGGCTGGATGCTCAAACCACTGAACTTGTTTGTGGGCCAACAAGCCTTTAAGTACTTCCCATCACTTTTCCCATGGCAACTTTGGGCTTTTATGATGAGGTTTGTCGTTTATTTTAACATGATAGTTTAATGTTTGGAAATTGTTTGGAATTTGGTGCGTGAGGGCTTTCGAAGGCCCTCCATTTAGCACATCCGTCGTTTTACACAGGGGCTCGTTGGCACCCCCAGAATCTTGGTTTCATGTCGATTTCAACAGTCGGAAATCCATGTTTTCATGTCGATCGACATGGTATGTCGCCTTAAAAAAACACTGCTCCTCACCTGGGTATACGATTGTCCCCAATTCTACACCCAGTAGGGCGCCTGTACTTGCTGTGCTGTTTTTAAGATGCTCACATAACACCACTGATCTGCAGGCGTGCCCAAACCGATGCATGTGCGAGACTGCAAGCTCACCCAACTCCTCGCACCAATCCTGGCAGGGAACACACAGGTGAGTTTTAGATGAAGAAAAAACACAGAAGTTGTGGGGGAGGGAGACACTTTGCCGCGTCAGCTGATAGCAAGCGACTTTTTCGAAATCATACGGTAGATTCAGTTACGTAGCTCACAATCTAGCAAGGTACTGTTTGCATAATCTAATTTGAAACACAACCAGGATGTGAGCTTTGATTCGTATCCAAAGCATAGCAAAAAGGATGACATTGCAGCTGCTGAGCTCTTGGCAAAAACCCATGCAGGCGTTCCTTTTGGCGGGGGTGTCTTGTGCACCAGATGACTACCAAGATACTCTGAATACGTTGCGCGTTGCAGCACGAGCGGCCACGATCAAGGTACAGTTTCCTTTTCGGTGGTGTGCTGATAAACAGTGAGTTCATGGTGCAATAATGTTTATAACGCAATCTGTTGAAGTGTGATCAGCCAGTACAGTCTCACATCTGAATTACGACCGATCATCTCCCTCCTCGCATACAACATGCACAGTATCAAGCCTGATTGCAAGAACCAGGAAGTGTGTTGTATACTTGCAGGTATAATAAAGAACGCTGCTACTATGCATCTAAGTTACGCTGATGTCAGTGCCACTCTATATCAAATTTCAATTTTCACCCTTGCTTGTGTGCCATGCCACTCTCGTCTATTTACATGGCTAAGGAACCTGAACTTGTAGCAAAAGCAGGATACTCCTCCTCTTCCCCTGCAGACATGCCTGGTCAAAGCATACCGCAGCAGCAACAGCAGCAGCAGGAGCCCAGAAGAAGCAAAAGACGACCAAGGCGACGAAGAGGAGGAACTCCCCACCGCACACCCCCAAGCCCTCCAAGAGCAACCGTGGCTGCCCTTTGCCGATTTCGAATCCAACCTACAGCTAGCCACACCCACTGCCCTTAAACTACAGCACACATCGACGCATAGCCGTGCCAGCACACCTACTCGCCCGCGATCAGCACGTGTGCTGGCCCTTAGAGCACAGCACACCCCCTCACCCAGCAGCACAGGTGCTGTTCCCTTGGCGGCACGCAATCCTGCAACTAGCAGACCAGCTGATGATGCAGACTTTGTTGGAAGCTGCAACAAGAATAGTCAGCTCCCCTCCTCAACGGTGTGTGTATGTTTGTGTTTGTGCCGAGGGCATGTGCATGTGCAGTACAGTAAGCGCACAAAAAAGCCTGCAACACCTTGCCATGCTTGATTGTGTAACAGACACGCACGAGTGTAACAAAAGAATCCCAGCAATTTCAGCAGCATAAATAATCTGCAAACCCTACATTCATACTCAAATCATACAGGTGGTCAATGCCAAGGCGTCTGAGCTCAGATCTGCTGCATATCAGTGCATGAACGCGCAGCTTCCTCCGTTACTTGATAGGCAGCATCGGCAAGAGCAAGGCAGGGCCTCAGGAGTAGACCAGCCTCAGACTGCAGCGCGAGACCTGGGTCAGGCAGCTGAGCAGCTGACACGACCTCCGCTCACTCAGCAGCAGCAGCAGCAACAAATGCGTGAAGGCGGCTCTGTATCTGAGGACGACGGAGAGTTCTCTGATGTCTCTGATGACTCCTCTGAAAACAGCAGCAGCAGCAGCAGCAGCAGCAGCAGCAGCAGCAGTGATGATACAAGCAGCAGAGAAGCTGGGAGTGCACGCTACAACCCGCGTGATGCCGTCCATGTCCCCACCCACACCACAGCAGGGAAGGCAGAGAGCACAAAGGGGGTGGGCTTGGCTGACCTCACTGCTCCTCCTGCTGATAGCTCTGATGATACAGCCTCTGCGCCCCCACCTCATCCCCTGCCGAGCCTTGATGCTTACGGTCGCTCTTCCTCCGATGGTCTCTTATGTTCTGCAGCTGCAAGCCGTGAAGTAGGGTCTAACGGCTGTGCCAGTGAAGACCAGGTGGTTGCTGCAGGCCAAGCCAGCAGCACCACACAGGCAGCATCAGCAGCATCAGCAGCATTAGCAACAGCTGAAGAAGCCAGAAAAGCTGATGCAGCTCCAGTCTTTGCAAGAAACTGCACAACAGCCACAGGGTCAGCGGCAGGTCCTAATGTGGCTTGCAGTGTGAGAGGCCTGGCCTCTGTGCGTGCACGTCACGCGCTCCTTCAGGCAGACAAGGGCGGCGCGTCAGATGCTGCTGCTGCTGCTGCTGCTGCTGAAGAAACAGGCCAAAAACAGTCCCCCCTGCAGACTGCCTGTCTTGGTGCGTGTCGTCCAACAACTCCAGACAGAGCACGCAGCAGGCCCGCGGCAGGTCCATCCAGTCGACCAGGTACACCCAGTCGGGCAGCGGGACCTCGGCTCTCGTACGCACAGCTCCATGCTCAGCAAAGTGGGGGCAAGGTAGGGGGTGGGGTGTATGGCAACAGCAGTAGCGGCACAGGTGGAAGCGGCAGCCACCTTCCAACCGGGCTGCCCTCCTGCTTGGATGCAGTTCTCGCAGCTGGTGAGGGTACGAGCAAGGAGCGTGCACGTGCGAGCAACCACAGGGAAGCTGTGTCAGGTGCGTTTGTCGCAGGCGTGTGTGTGTGCACGTGTATGTGTGTGTGCACGTGTGTGCACGTGTGTGCACGTGTGTACATGTGGGTGTTTATGTGTGTGTGTGCGTGAGCGTGTGGGTGTATGTGTGTGTGCTGTGTGTGTTTGTGTGCTGTGTGTGCCGTGTGTGCATGTGTGTGTGCGCGCGTGTGCGTGTGGGTGTAGGTGTGTGTGCGTGAGCGTGTGGGTGTGTGTTTGTGTGCTGTGTGTATGTGTATGTGTGTATGTGTGTGTGCCGTGTGTGCATGTGCGTGCGTGTGCGTGTGTATGTGTGTGTGTCTGCTGTGTGTGTAAATGTGCGTATGCATGTGTGTGTGCGCGTGTACGTGTGTGTGCTGTGTATTTGTGTGTGTGTGTGTGTGTGTTCTGCGTGTGTGTATGTGTGTGTACGTGTGCTGCTTGTGCGTGTGGCGTCGGTTGTGCCTGGTTCCGTCAGCGCGCGCTTCCCATTGTACGCTTGCATGCATGGAAAGTACCCCTAAACTGTCCACTCTCGCACCTCCCACTCGCCCTAGGTTATTATTTCGGTCACCAAGAACACACACAGATCATCAATTTTGCACCGTTTGCCCTATGTGTGTCGACGATTTGGCTGATTTGCAGCACACACAGCATGGTCCCTGGACTGGCCTGCACAGCCACGATGGACGCGTAGCACGCACTTTACCCCATGTTTTTGACCCTCAGGAGTGCGCTAGTGGTGTTTGTTTTGGCTGGTTTCACTCTTGGAACGCCATTCTTACACCCAGCTTGCACCCCAGCGGATTAAACCACCATCACCTGAATCAGCACACACTAAAGAGCAGCAGGGTGTTCTTTGTTAAGGTTAAAAAGCCCTGAACAGTGTGCATTCTAAAGCCAGGGATGGGCGCAGGCATTTGTCGCATTTGTGTGCTCGCGCTCACGTAGAACACCACTTTTTCAACAGGCACATGGCGGGAAGCTGTGGGATGCGTGGGTGTGTGTAGCAGCCTGGTGCAAGGCAGAGGCAAAGGGGAAGAGGCTTGTGATCTGAGGGGAAAGAGATGCAGTAGCAGGCCTTGTTCAGCACCCCCTGCTCGTCCAGCCGTGCTCAATCCTCTTAGCGTGTCGTCCCCCCCATACCCATCTTCATACATGGGGGGCGCTGGAGCAACCAGCTGCGGACAGAGGGGAAATGCAGGGGCTGCAGCTGTGGGCAGCGGCCGCGATCCAGCAGCACGGTGCGTGACCAATGAAAGAGGAGATTGAGCCCAAGAAGTTACTTCTCTTGATGACGCCACCTGCCCATGTATTGCTAGTGTCTACCAAATGCTAGAGATTGTTGCAAATGGCTAGTGCCGCAATCATCGATGACTCCTGAATTCGAAAAGGAGGGAAAAGCCAGTTAGTTTACCTAGACAAACGGAACCTTTCCTGATTATTGATCCGAGCATTGCGTATTGACTATTCACTACAACTTTACTCTGACTTCGCCACTTGACTTGGTGCTGAGGCCTCACTCGTCCAGAAGCGCCATCACACACACCCCACTTGTGCACGCAGAGGCTCACCTCATCATGCGGCCACCACTTACGCGCACCAGCTCGCCGCAGCAGGTACGGTTGATCATTTCTTTCTGGTGAGCATACAGGCTCTGCTTCAAGGTTCCGGCACGTGCCTGTTGTGAAAGTACGGCTCTACGTGGCTGAGACTTTTGTTCCCAGTTTTTCATTGCCTCTAGCCCTTGAGGTTCCTTGCACAATACCTTCCAACCCTGCTGTAAACCCTCCTGCTGTAAACCCTCCTGTAAACCTTTGCACAATACCTTCCAACCCTGCTGTAAACCCTCCTGCTGTAAACCCTCCTGTAAACCTTTGCACAATACCTTCCAACCCTGCTGTAAACCCTCCTGCTGTAAACCCTCCTGTAAACCCTTGCACAACACCTTCCAACCCTGCTGTAAACCCTCCTGCTG
>Ga0307947_1001166_pt1 | contig 20342 bp, 20 predicted proteins | sample OrgLakmetagen232_FD_201840 | JGI IMG/M metagenome (GOLD analysis project Ga0307947, IMG submission 201840) | Saline water microbial communities from Organic Lake, Antarctica - #232 | ecosystem: Environmental > Aquatic > Non-marine Saline and Alkaline > Saline | place: Antarctica: Organic Lake...
GGGACACGTGAAGAGGAGACGGCGAGGCTGGTCTCCTGATAACCATGCATAACCAACACAGGTCGCCAGACCCGACAAAAATTGAGAGAGCCACTGCAACGAGTACAGTGCCTCTAATTTTTTTTTCTTGGTTGTCATCCCGTTTTGAATGCTTTTCACCTCTTTGAAGGAATGTTTAAGACTCTGCGTGTGATTGCTCCTTTGAGCTCTGATGAATTTATCCTTTCTTAACTTGTCATCACAGTATCACTGATTTTGAGATCAATGCATTCCGGAATCAAGACTCATACAGACTTCTCAAGTTTGTGTCAGATTAAGTTTCAATTTTCGACACTGGTTGTTTTTGTTTCACCAGCCAATTGCCATCAGCCAGAGACTCGGGCTGTAGGCCATCCTTGTAACCCTTGTAACCCCTTGAATGCTTTTCTTCTCACGAAACATAACATCTCTACTTATGAATCCTTCACTCACATCACAGTTTTTTTACACGTTTTATTTGCGCAGCCTAGCAGTCGCACATTTCGACTGATGGCTTCATCTGTGAATCCTGAATCGCTCCTTCACTCAGAGGTGCTGAAGATGTTAACGCGCCATTTTACATTTGCCAAAGAGATTCATAATCACACAATGATCGCTATACAGTGTACGCAGTTTAGGAAAGTAAAAATGCTCCACCAAAGTTTTAGTTAATCACGTGTCAGTTACTTGCCCAAAATTAATTAAACAACAACGGCAACCAAAGGGGAAAAAAGTAGCTAGTCAGCAGGCATCCTGAGCTCTGCTCGTAACATCATCTTTGTCAAGCACATCATTGCCATCAGTCATTTTGCACAAGCAGCCCACACTCAAGACGTGCACAACAGCAGCCTTGCGTCTTGCTTCACATTGTTTGCGTTCTATGTGTCCTTGCTTGCATACGTCATCTGCCTTGGCAGCATGATGTTATAATCTGTCTAATTTACATGTCCTCCCTGGATCTTGCGGTTCCTCTGCAAGACCTGCAGCACACAGCAAACAAGGGAAGGAGCACAGGCGTTAGAGAGAAGGAGAGGGAAAGAGCAGAGCAAAAACCCACCAAACATAGTAAGCTAAGTAGAGAAGACAGGATAACTGTGAAGGCAAGGTGCTTTATGGCCTCCAAACTGCAGTTGACCTTGTGGCGGACAAAAACACATGGGTAAATGCGGACACAAACCACTGGAGAAGATAAGAAAACGATTCCGTTAGTAGCAAAGACATTGCCAGCATGACCAAGGAGAAGGCTTGCCACCAATTGGTATGACCAAGGATAAGGCGTGCCGCCAATTGGTATGACCAAGGAGAAGGCATGCCACCAATTGGTACCCACTGCGGATTAGGGTTAGGCAGGCAGCACCCCCCCCCCCCCCCACACACACATGCTCACACCCACGCACCTCGGCAAAGCTAGTGATGAAGGAGCCTCCGCTGCCCTTCTTGCCGGGCCCACCCACTCGGCGTTGCAGCAGGAAGTAGGGGATGGCCAACACAATGGTGAGGCCGATCACCACGATCAGCACCACAAAGGTGAAGTTGACCTCGGGGCTGGGCTCTGTGCGCTTCATGCTGTGTGGTGAATGAACAGGTGACGTACGTCAGTTTCGTGTCACACACGCACATAAGCAATTCCACACACGTTTGAGGCCAGGCTCCGTGTGTTACATGCAGTTTGGCGAATGAACGGTTGGCGTACTTCAGCAAAAGCTTGACATCATACACGCACACAAGCAATTCCACACACGTTTGAGGCAGGGCTCTCAGTGCCTTAAAATCTGCTTGGAGGATAACAAAGGAACATGCGTGGGCCTGTTGGCCTTGCGTCACTGCCCATTCTACTAACCACAACCATGCCAACTCACTTGCTGTAGATCTGCATGTACTTGGCCTCCATCTCATCAGGCGACAAGCCTGTGACCTTGGACTCCAGGGGGTTGGGGTCAGCCTTGGGGGTCTTGCCGTCTGCGCATGTCACGTCAGCATTGCTGGCCATGAACGCATCCATGTCAGCCTCATTGGACAGATCCTGGACGTGCCTGTGACAGTGGAGACAGAGGCAGCAGCGTCAGCAATTGCACTTCCTTTGGTGTGTGTGTGTGTGTGTGTGTGTGTGTGTGTGTGTGTGTGTGTGTGTGTGTGTGTGTGTGTGTGTGTGTGTGAGAGAGAGAGAGAGAGAGAGTGTGTGTGTGTGTGTGTGTGTGTGTGTGTGTGTGTGTGTGTGTGTGTGTGTGTGTGTGTGTGTGTGTGTGTGTGTGTGTGTGTGCGTGCGCGTGTGCGTGTGCGTGTGTGTGTGTGTGCGTGTGTGTGTGTATGTATGTGTGTGTGTATGTATGTGTGTGCACGTTATGTTGGGCAGGTCCTGGACGTGCAGTGACAAAGGGAATTTTGTAAATAGGAAGTGACTTCAAATTCATGGAATCAAGCAACCAACAAGGTCTGTTGGTGTGTGACACGAACTGTCGGCAACTCTCACTTGGTGAACGCCTGCACGTGCAAGCGCACCCACACCAACATACGCAGGCAACGAGATGGACGCAGCAAGGAGTTGGTGACTAACACATGGGTGGACTCATGCTCCATCTTGCCACCACATGTATCAAAGTAACAGACACACACATGCAGCTGGGCACACATGACACGGACGCACCAGTTGGTGACAAACACAGGGGCGGACACGTGCTCCATCTCGCCACCGTACATCAGCACGTCAGCCTCGTTAGGCTCTGAGCCCTGCGTGTGCAAAACGACCAAAGAACTGCTGCTGGCCAGAAGCAACGACTATGTCAATATCGTGGCGCAGGTCAGACAGTACTAATCGGACCTACTTAGCTCTGTGTGCAGCCATGGCGATCAAAACAGGAAAGTATGTATAAAAGCACTTGCTTGGCTTTGGCCCTGCTTGTATGGATTGCAAGACCAAAATGAGGTGGTTTGACGGGGCACATGAGTGGAAAAAATGTAGGTAGGAACGTAGGGCACATGAGTAGACGGAATGAGGGCAAATGTAGGTGACACAAGCGTGCTGAGCAACAACATACCGCTCCAAACGCACATGCCTGGTTACAATGCAGCCTCTTGCACAACGCATGCAACTCTTAGGCTAGCGACATCGCAAGGACAAGTGTTTTTGCTCCTTGTTGAGTATTTGAGCGCCCCCTTCCCCCCTCCAGGCACAAATCCCCACCCCAATCCCAATCCCAATCCCAATCCCAATCCCAATTATATAGACATGCGTACCTTGCTCAAGTCCCAGTCGCCGAAGGTGGAAGAGTACCACAGGGCGCGCTCTTGGCCAGCGGGACTGTTCTTTCGCCTATGATCATTTTGGGCAGCAGCAGACAGAGGCAATCGACAGCATGTCCCTGACACTCATTGACTTGAGTGCCCTTGTGGTGCAAGCTTGAGTGCGTGATGCGAGTAGTCAATATACAATGTACATGATGAATTGTCAGTATACATGGTTGCAAGCATCAGCAGATGCTTTTGTTATGGAACGACAGCAGTCTCTCTGCTGCAAGGAGTCACGCACAAACTTAGCTTTGAGACTGTGCGTACCTGTACAGAGGCTTGTTGTTGTAGCAGGACTCCAGCTTGTAGATGCCATCAATGTCCTTGGCAATGGCTCCTGCCTGCGTTTAAATGTGTGTGCATGTGTGTAAGTGTGTGTGCGCACGTGTGTATGTATGTGAACGAGGGAACAAGTCCCCTTGTCACTTCCCCTGAGGTGTGTCAGCATGATGCTTGTGAAGGGCTTAAGCACATGCTGTGCCTGTGCACAGGCTTCCTCGCTCAAAGCTGCTTGCATAGGCTGTGAACATTGGGTCTTTGCATAGGCTGTGAACAATGGGTCTTGGCATAGGCTGTGAACAAAATGGGTCTTTGCATAGGCTGCGAACAATGGTCTTTGCATAGGCCGTGAACAATGGGTCTTGCTTTAGACACATGACTGCTGGCAGCCCTGCAAGCCGTAGGGACCTGTCGTCAAGCCAGGCTCATCGGAGCCGAGAGGTTGAATGAACCTGCCAGATCACGTAATAAATTAGCTGCCTGGCAACAAGAGCTCTGTCTCCTCCCTCAATGCCCAAGGTGTCGTCACCGCTTGCGTAAGAATTGTTACGGACGAGTAGCGAGTGGCAGGACGCTCTTGACAGGGTCAGGCTCACCTGCTTGACCTTGACCTTGATGTCACAAGGCACAGAGTTCTCTGGCAGCACTGGCTTGTTTGTCACAGGGTCGATGGAGCAGTCATCAGACTGGGCATCCTGTTGCGTGCATGTGTGAGAGAGTGTGTGTGTGTATGTGTGTGTGCATTTGTGTGTATGTTTGTGTGACCTGTTGCTGGCCAAAGATGTACCCATGCTGCATCTTTACGTCACAAATACTGGTGGGTCCATGACATCCAGTGTACGTAGAGACCCTCGGATCTTTCCAATCTATGGGCATATACTTGTAGGCGCAGACGCGACCCGGATGCAAGCGACAAGTAAACTCTGACGATGTTACTTTGAGAAATGTACTTGAAAAGTTTGGTATGAGCACGCGCCATTACCATTTGCGACGTATTGTGCCAATATTACTTTATACTGCCCATAAATAAATTACTTTGGTATGAGTGAAGCAGGATGTGTTTCATTCTTGTGGGTACCATCAGCCAATCTTGGCAAAGATACGTCTCACCAGGTAATGGCCATACGTTGCCAGTGTAAATGATGCATGAAATAACGGAGTAAAGTTGTGCAGAGCACGAGTGAAAAGTCTTACCTCGTAGTAGTAGTCATCTCCATAGCCGGCATCATCATCAGCGTAGTAGCCGTAGTACTCGTAGTACTCTTTGTCAGCATCTTGGTAGTACCTGCATGGTATGTGTGTGTGTGTGTGTGTGAGTGAGTGTGTGTGTAAGTGTGTGTTAGAGTGTAAGTGTGTGTATGTGCTGTGCGTGTGTAAGCCAGCCGGTGTAAAGCACAAACGAGCAAAAGCGATCATTTGGCAGTGCTACTTTGCAAGCAGTGTCAATGTGGACGTGTGCACCCCCTCAGTCAAGCCCAATGCTAGCTAGCTCATACATACCCGTAGTCGTCATTGTACAGGTCATCATAGCCCATCGCGCCACCTTCACCATCTCCGCCTGCGTCCCCTCCTGTGTAGCCTGTACGGGTGCGTTGAGAAAAATGTCAGAACTCTAGTCCTGGCTGAGACCTGCACTTCCCACTCTTAGTGTCTACAGAGAGTTCTCTCTATGTTACAAGACAGAGCCTTCCCATAGGCTTCCCTTGCTGAAACCCTTTTTCAAAGTGGGGCTGACCCCACCCTTATTGCTTCTCACCCCGTGCTCATTGCACCACGCAACACGTTACGAGAAGGCAAGATGAAGCCCGCTCGTTCCCGTGAGAGTGTGTGGGGAGACCCATAACAAACATGGACGCACCTCCGTACCCGTCGTCACCGTCGTAGCCCCCTCCGTAGTCGTCGTAGACACCCCCTCCGTAAGCGTCTTCGTAGTTGTAGCTGCGGGTGTGTGGCGGTGGGGAAAGGGGTTGGAAAGAGGGGGGTGCGTGCACACTCTGGGCAGGAGCAGGGGCAGCAGGAGCAGAGGCAGCAGTTGCTGTGAGCCTTGCTTTGCTTATTAGGGGAAGGAGTTGGTGCAATGAAATCAGCCCAGCTTGCAGGTTAGCCACGCAAAAAAACAGCCTTGACACAAGCGACACCGGTGTCCACCCCAATGTCCTGTGCAGGTTCCTTGCCCACTGTTCTGTACTTATTTGTGTCACAGATGGACTGACACACACAGTCACACACACAACACGCAAAACAGGGGCACACGCTGTACGCAAGCACACGTTCAAAGGGGTTTAGGCTAAGAATTGGGCAATGCATCAATCAAACACTGAACATGAGCCACAAGAGGCACTGGAATAGAGGGGGAGGTGGTGATGGAAGGTGCGTGTTGGAATGGGCTGCCCCTGGGTCAGAGGGGGCACCTTCTTGAAGGCTTGCACCAACTGACGGTACACCACTCACCACCAGCAGCATCAGCCGTGTAACTAAAGAAAGACTCACCCGTCGTACGCGTCCTCGTACTGTGCAAACCCAAGGGCTAACAGAGCGAACAGCGCCAGCACTGCAGTAGAGCTACGCATGTCTGGCCAGAGTCAAGACAATATCTAATATATTATTATTCAACTTTGGTACGGAGAAACTTCAGGCAAATTATCCGAAACCAAAGCGATAGTGCCCGCGCGAAAGTAAATTAGAGCAAATTTTTTGGAGTGGAGCAGAGCGGATGTTTCCGGAGTGGAGATAAAGGCAACTCAATTCCAACGTACAGAATCACGAAGCCCGACCGCGGAGCTATTCAGGCCCAAAGTGCGTCCAACCGAATCGTAAAAACCCAGACTTCACAAATTTCTGAGGAAATGTGGGTATGCGGACAAATTCGGAGAATTTTCGGAGCGGTTGGAATCGCATTCTATCATTTCGGAGAGTTTTAATTGAGTAAATGAGTAAAGTCGCGTAGTTAGGATTGCGGGCAATGTATTGCTTCAGTCGGACGCTCCTCTCCTCACATGTTAATGTTAATATATTTGATAAATTAATAAAGATGCAGCAACTCCCCATCATCCCTGCGCCCCAGCACTGTTCCTTTGTGTCCCAGCAATGCTTCGAGCTGAAAAGCCCCGTCGAAATCTGCGTGGTGTCTAAGGAGAGTCGAGCGCACGAAATATGTGACTACATCGCTGGGCAATTAAGGGAGCACACCGACTTGGTGGTGAAAGAGGAGATCTGGGCAGCTGCGCTTCCCGAGTTGCAGGACAGGAAAAATGGCGAGGTCGGGTCGACCATCGTGCTGCAGGTCCTCGATGCACCCACCCAGGGAACCCTCCCCTTTCCACCCCCCCACCCAGCGGAGCACGTAGCACACGAGGCCTACAGCCTGAGCATTGGGCCTGAAGGTGCTGGTGCAGAGGGTTTACAACAGATGGAGCACCAGGGCCAGGGCCCCCTGCCCCCTGCAAGATGCCAAGTTACCGCGTCCACAGCGCACGGCCTCTTCAATGGGTGCCAAAGCCTGCTCCAGGTGTGCCCAGACAGGTCACACATGCACACACGTTTACAAGGATTACATCGAGAGCTGTTGAAAGCTGCGAGTGGCGTGCAAGAAGAGCTTCATGCAGTTCAGCATGCAGTTCAGTCTCAACTTCACACCCCCCCACGTATTTTGGGCAATGACTGGTTGATTAAAGCAATTGCTATGTGCAATGAGCATGCACCAGATGAAGAAATTTCTGCATTCAAATAAGTGTGCCTCGCTTCTGACTACGTCAGCCCACGCTTCACCGCCTCTTACAGCCACGTTCACTGGCACATGTCGCAATGCTTTCTCTATATCAGAGGGACTAAACTTTTTGCTGCTTTTCCCCCTGAAATTCATTGCGTTTTGTGTCTCACACACACACACACACACACACACACACACACACACACACACACACACACACACACATACACACATACACACACACAGATACACACAAACACGCACACACACACTTGCGTACATGTATGCACACATACTCACGCGCGCGGACACACATGAGTGCACACACTAACGCATGCAGCACGTACACACGCACGCACACATGCACTCAGAAACACACACACACACATACAGACACACATACACTCACACCCAAACACACACACACACACACCCAAACACACCCAAACACACACACGTACACTTACCCAACCACATACTCAATCACACTTACCAGGTCCTCCTCATGCCCTGCTTGCCCCTTCAACCTACCCAACAATACCCACCGCAATCCCCAGCCCCTCCACCTCAAGGAGAAGGGGGCAATGATGGACATCCCTGGCAAAAGCTACAAGTGCCTCATTGCACGGTGAGAAGGGGAAGGGGGGGAGAGGAGGGACACAGGAATAAACGACACGTGTGTGTGTGTGTGTGTGTGTGTGTGCGTGTGTGTGTGTGTGTGTGTGTGTGTGTGTGTGCGTGTGTGTGTGCGTGTGTGTGTAAGTTTGTGTGTGTGTGCGTATGTTTGTTTGAATGTATGTGTGTGTGTGTGTGTTTGTTGTTTGATAAATGGGTGGAGTCGATATATGGTGTGTGTGACGCAGGGTGTACTGCACATGCATGTGGGCGAGTGTTATTTTCCTTGGGTGCTGTTTGTTAAGGCTTCTGTGGACACTCTTTGGCTACCTGCCAGCATACTGTATTGACTGCCAAGTGTTACTGTAAAGTCACGTTTGCTTCTTCTACCATTAAATAGCCCGCCACATTAATTGCTTATTTGCTATACACCCATGAATAGGTGCACCCGCTACACAGGGCGAAAAACTGGAATGAAGTGTTCAGTCATCATACGATTAGCAGGTCAAGAGGAACTGCTTAGTGCCAGCACTTTATAGCCCATAACCGCAAATGATACCAGGCTCAATGCTCAAATCTGTATTGCTTTAGCCTGACTGGATTGGGAGCGCAGTACGCCCACAAGATGATTTGCAAGTATCCTCTATGCGCAAAGCTATGCTCGTAAACAGAACGTTTGTACTCATGCCTTTTCCGTAGGTGCATGACGCCCCTCGGTTTCCTTGGAGAGGTTTCCTCATAGACTGTGGGCGCCACTACTTCTCCGTGGCCTTCTTGAAGCAGGTGTGGTAAAGGCCTGACATAAACATGGTTGTTCTATCCCAAGGGTACGGTCGCCATCTTCTCTGTTTGGCCTTTGCGACGCAAGTACGGCAAAATGTCTGAGAATTGAACATAACAAGCGTGAGGAGCGACCAGTGAAGGCGCTGGGAGGTGCCTTACCTTGAGCTTGTAGGCTTGTGAGTGTGTATGTGTGTGCGTGTGTATGTGTGTGTGCGTGTGTGTGTATGGGTGTGTGTGCGTGTGTGCGTGTGCGTGTGTGTGTTTGTGTGTCCGTGTGTGTGTGTGCACGTGTGCGTTTGTGTGTATGTGTGTGTGAGAGTGGACGTGCATGTATAATGAATACGTGTGTTTTGCTTGCATGCACACATGCCTGCGTGCTTTAGTGTGTGCATACATGTGTGCAAGTGTGTGCGTACATGTGTGTGTATGTGTGTGTGTGTGCGTATTTGTGTTTGTTTATGTGCCATGTGTGTATATGTGTGTGTATGTGTGTGTAAACAGCTTTAGATGTGGTCTTCAGAGGCTGTCTACACACACACACACATACACACACACACGCACACACGCACACCCACCCACACCTGCAAGCTTAAAGTAAGGCACCTCCTGGTGCCTTCACTGGTTGTTCCTCACGCTTGTTAAATTGGTAGAAAAGTCTGTGGACGGTGGGCGTCACTACTTCTCTGTGACCCTCCTCAAGCAGGTGCAGGAAAGAACTCTGTGGGGACGCACCTGTCTGTCTATTAAGCAATCCCCAACAACGGTGGGAGATCAAACGTAAAGGTAGTACTTCTGTAACAGAATTCACGTCAGACTATTAGATCTTGTTGGGTGTCTTTTTGCAGGCGTGTGCCCGTCCTGTCTTACTAGGGCTGGCCAGAACCGTAGTCACACACCATATATGACGTAATGGTTCTTCTGCTACAAATTCTTCATATATGCGTATCTACCATACGTAAAGAATATCACCGCCCCTGATCAACGTTGTTTGGGGGAGGCGGTCATCCAACTTTGTTACGTATCCTTCCAGATCTTGCAGGGACTTAACAAGATTTTGGAAGTGATCAAATCACTTTCGTGAAAAACTTATTTTGGGGGGTGTTGATGGTGAGTACATGTGTACGGTACGTATGGTTATGGCCAAACTCTGGTCTCACTAAAACCTGTCCGTCACCTTGGTCATGCTTTTTTGTGTTTTTAACGCCGAGACTGAGACAGTGCAAACGAAAATATGAACAGGAATAAGTTACTGGACCACTTTCACAACATGCATCGCTTCCAAGCACACTTCATACAAATGATTGATGCGTAAGTTCAAAGGTGCGTGCTTCCATGCGTCCAAACGCATCCTGATCCAGTGAAACTTAAGACTACTCAGGTTACCTACAGAGGCTTCTGCTCCGTCAATGAAAACTTGCAGGTGCTGGAGTGACGGCACTGTACCCAGCTTCAGAGCAGCAATACCCAACACACACATAGCAATCCTAACGCAGAGTGCACTGACACCTTGGTGGCACGCACCCACCCACCCACACACACATACACATACACATACACACACGCGCACCACGCACACAAAACACGCACACACAAAAAAAAACACACACACACTTACACACACTTACACACACACAATCTAACACACACGCACACACATGCACACGCACACAGGTGTTAAATCTGATGGCACGCTACCGGCTCAACCGATTACATTGGCACCTAGTAGAAGACCAGGTGAGCAGTTTGGCTGCCTGCAAGGCTCGTCCATTCCAGCAGCAACCCTGCCTCCTTGTGCGAGTGTCCCGCCTCCCTTGTGTAGTGTCCAAGCGAAGTGTCCACGCAGTGTTCAGTGCTGCACTGTAGATGAATGCCTCCCTTGTGAAGTGTCCATGCCGAGTGTCCATCAGTGTACAGTGTTTTACTGCGGATGGGTGCCTCCTCTAAAATGGTTAGGGGGTATTCAAGCACTAAAGGGTGCTCCTCCTCGGATCTGTGCCGGGTCCTCTAGAGCGTGCTGCTGCCAGAGGGTACGTTTAAGGGTTGGCCGCAACCCTTAAAAAACACCGTACGTGCTCGTATGTATGGTGACTCTCTTATTAGAAACACCGTACATACGCTGTGTATAAACGGATTGATGTATGGTTTTGGCCAACCCTGTATGTATACCATGCTCCATGTACTGGTTGCTACCTCTGAAGGGGTCCCCATCTGTGATGCCTCTCCCAACAGGTTATAGAACCAGCTTTGACTTGCGGGTTGCATGGGGTGAAAGGAAATTATTAATTACTGACTAATAACAAGCGGTGACTGTTTCTAGCTGGATACTTGACTGGTTGTATGGGGTGGATGGATTTAGCTGGATACTGACTGGTTGCGTGGGGTGACTGAATTCAGCCGGTGCTGGCGAATAGCATGAAGTGAATGGTCTAGCTGGATACTGACTGGTTGTATGGGGTGGATGGATCTAGTTGAATACTGACTGGTTGCATGGGGTGACTGAATCCAGCTGGTACTGGCTAAAAAAAGGGGGTGGGTGGATTTAGCTGGAGACTGACTGGTTGAGTAGGATGAATGAATCCAGCCGGTGCTGGCAAATAGCACGAAGTGAATGGTCTAGCTGGATATTGTCTGGTTGCATGGGGTGCTTGGATCTAGTTGGATACTGACTGGTTGCATGGGGTGACTGAATCCAGCTGGTACTGGCAAATAGCATAGGGTGGCTGAACCTTGCTGGATACTGAATGGTGTAATAGAATGAATAAAACCAGCTGGTATTAGCCAACTGCAGCTAGGTCAAGTCCTTGCCCCTCCTTTCGCCTGTGTCAAGGCCGGCAATGGAACAAGCAAAAGAAGGACCTCAATGTGAGCCATAAATTCACTCGTGCTCACACTGTCCTTCTTGCTCACCAGGCATGGTCACTCAGGCATCGTCAATTGGGCACGCTCACTCGTGCAAATACAGGGATGGCAGCAGTTCAGTCACTGCCTGGCCTTACTCCGTTATGCTCATGATATACATCGCATCCCTCTAGATTCCACGTTGCACAACCCAACCCAACGCAAAAGCTGCGACGGCTGTAGTCTTAAGTCCCTGCCTTTAACCCTTGGGGCCTAGTAGCAAGCCACACCTCTGTCACCTGCACTACACACACGGCACCTAAGTGGCTCCCTCACCTTATTTTGTGAGGGGTGCGTTTTCACTGCCTGCGTAATGCTTCCGTTCTTCTCGCACCCCACTGCACAATCAATGCGTAATGCAAATGTAGGGGTGGCGGCTAGAGATCAAGTCCCTGCCTCGCCTCACATCTGTGGGGGCCTGGCGAAAACCCATTGGCCCCAGTGACGATGAGAGTGAGGGTGATGGTGGGGGGGGAGATTACGAGACCAACGACAGCGTGCCCAGCAAGAAGCAGGGGGGGCGACGCATGGAGGGCGGCTTTTACTCACAGGAAGAGGTGTGTGTGTGTGTGTGTGTGTGTGTGTTTGTGTGTGTGTGTGTGTGTTGGTGTGTGTGTGTGTTTGTGTGTGTGTGTGTGTGTGCGCGTGCGTGTTTATATGCGCTACTATCTGAGCCAACGTGGCAGGACGGGCGCAAAAATTATGGTGGGAAAGATGGGTTTCTATGCCGCAAATGTTTTCTGCTCCAAAAATCCGTCCCTTGCACCTTTCTATTTATGTCGTTTACACGTACGTGCTGACAGTCAAGAGGTACGCATGCAGACACTTGAATCCACTTATGCACCAGTAATCATATACATCGTCCTCACTGCTCATGGAGATTGTGCAGCCTTCACAACACACACACACGTAGTAAGGCATGCGCACACGCAGTAACACGTACACAGACGTAGTAACACATGCGCACACGTAGTAACGCATGCGCACATGTAGAAACACGTACACAGATGTAACACACACACACACACGTAGTAACACATGCGCACACGTAGGAACTCATACACACACGTAGGAACACATACACACGCGCAGTAACACAAGCGCACACGTGCACCACGCTTCCAGGTCGGGGACATAGTGTGCCATGTTTGTTCTCACCGTTCAGTAAGATTGCGCCGCATTTTCACACAAAACACACACAACACACACACAAAACGCACACACGCAAAACACACACACACAAAACGCACACACGCAAAACACACACAAAACGCACACACACAAAACCCACACACAAAACACGCATACACAAACACACACACACACGTGCACACGTGCACCGCGCTTGCAGGTCAGGGATATAGTGCGCCATGCGTCCTCACTGTTCATTGAAATTGTGCCAGAGATTGAGCTGCCTGGACACTGCGTGGCTGCCTTGGCTGCCTACCCTCAAGTGTCATGTGCGTGCTGCTGCTTTACTCTTTGCTGCCAACAGTTTTAAAATAAGCTGAAGCCTTCATTTCACGATGTACCAGGGTAAGGCTTGAACTGATCAAGACGTGGCTGCCTGGCTGCCTGCACTCAAGACTCGAGCATGCTGCATCACATTTATTAGCATAATTGATTGGCTTTTGATGCCATGCTACGCCAGAAGAAGGTCCGCTGTGCAGCTGCCTTAGCTGCCTTTCTCAAAATATTGGGGCGTTTGTACGAGCGTGAGCTGTCGTCAGTAAAACACCTGGAGTCATTTTTATGCCAAGTGCCTGGAACTAATTTGTGCTCATGCCAAGTGCCTGGAATAATTTTGTGCTCAAGTGTCAGAGGAGAGGCTACCCCACACTACCCAGGGGCTTGTAGGTGTTCAGATTTCACAGGCATGTGGGTGAGGGGCTTGTAGGCCATACGATCCTAATGTGTGGCCCATTACACCTCATATTAACTCATGTAACCTCACACAGCCTCATATAACCTCACATGATATGTAGCCTGCTTAACCTTGGCTGCATGCCGCCGACGATGTCTGGCCTGCATCCGCTCGTTTTTGTGCTTGCTGAAATAGAAAGATGACCTCTGGTGGTAGCAAGGACAGAGGACAGAGGACCTGCTGCACGCACTGGCTGTGCACAAAGTACACAAACTTTTCCCTGATGTTCTGTTTAGCACGCAATTGGCTGCGCTAGTACTGGAAACTCCTGTATGTCTGTTTAACTGCTGCGTCGTTTTTTTGCGTAGGCACTGGAGAAGTGCGGCAGGTCTCACACCAGTGGGGTGTCCATGAAGACGTGTACTGTGCGGTACGTGTGTGCGCTATTTTTTGTTTTTGTGTGTCTTCGTACGTGTGTGTGTGGGGGGGGGGAGTCCTGTGCAATGTTCTAACTACGAAAGAAGGATATCAACTTTGAAAAGGAAACTTTTGCTTGCATCTAACAACGCCAGGATTGAAAGGAGGCATTTATTTCAAAAAGAAAAGAGGAAAAAGGGCCACGCAGGCAGTGAAAGCCACTCCCCACCTTACTCAAGGAAAAGGAGTCACTTTGGTACTGGGTACAGTAAAACTGCTCCAACAAGAGTAGAGCACAAAACATCACCAAGGATCAAGAGCGTTAAGTTATGGGCGCAGCAAACAAGCAACTCACTCAAATGTTTTCCCAGGGTCGAGAAGAGACGTTTGAGTTCTTGGGCACCGTGCTGAATGAAGTGGTGGACCTGTTCCCCTTCAAGTGAGTGATCCAGTCACTTGGTTTTGTTCAGTCATTCTGTTAACCCATCTCCTTTGCGATGAGTCCCAGCTGATACATGAACAATACAGGGTTGTTCAGTCTGTTTTTTGGGAGCAAGGGTTCGATGAAGTTCGTGAAAGTTCTAGAATCCTCAAACTGTTCAAAGTGCAATTTTAGATAAAGGACCCTTGAGCTCCTCCCCCCACCTTCAAATCTTCCCAATTAGTTGTGAATATTTATAAATAACTATAGAAAAAAGGGGCCGGAAGGGGACCATGTCATCATCATAGAGCAGAAAAAAGAGAACCTTCAGGTGCAGTGCAAGTACCGCGTTGTACAAATCCTTAGCAGTTCAGAAATGTGTGACAAGTTTGGCCTTAAGACCAAGGAAGCTTCCTGGTCTGATACAGATTATCATTATCATAAATAGTAAATTTTCGTTGACATGTTAATTTTCTGTACTGCAAGGAAAGAGTGGGACTGAACTGGGGGGTGCTGCTGCCCCTTGCAGCTTTGACAGACGCATGCTGTCAAGCTCGACAAACTCTTAAAAGTTTGTCAAACTTTGACCAAACTCCAAACGGCACTTTTCAAATTCGTTGAAATGCGTGAAAGTTTGCGAACCCAGACTTTTGGCCGAACCTCGAACTGAACAACCCTGGAACAATTTTACGGTTTTGCATTTCTTGGGAGGGAGTTTGCGTTTTGACCCTGTTTAAATCTGCTTGCATACTTTAAATAAAACCACTCAAGTTTGCCCGTGCATGGTGCGCATATCCATGCGTGCATGCTTGTATTTTGTATTCCGGTGCATTTTTTGGCGAGTACATCTCCACTCATGAATGCCAAAAAGATGTACAATTTCCTGCGCTAAACTATTGCATGCAAGTTTAATTTACAAATTTTCTGTATAATTCAATGCCTATTCGCTCACGTACATCCACGTGGGTGCTGAAAAGGTGCCCTACTTCCTGTGCTTGGATCTCAGCAACACACACACACACAATTCACATGCTAACCCATTATTTCATTTACAAAGGTACATCCACGTGGGTGCTGACGAGGTGCCCAAGTCCCGGTGGGCGCGCTGCAACGCGTGCCAAGCTCGCATGCGACAGGTATAGGGTATAAAAAAAAAAAAGGGCTGGTAAGCCTGCATGCGTTGAAGGATGGACGCTGCTAAGTTATAATGTGTCAGGTTTGGAGGCTGTTAGATACACACACATGAAAGTAAGGCTGTGTTTCTATGCCTGGAGGCTGTAAGTTATGCATGCTTTAAAGGATTTCTCGTATGTATTAGCGTATTCTGGCTATAACAATTGAGGACCATCTGCACGAGACTTGGTTTTTGTTATGCAATGTGTGGGGTACAGCACGTGCCCTATGGTATGTGGTGAAGTGATCGTAATGCACATCTGGTCCACAGGCAGAGAGCTCAGTTAACAAGAGCCAATTGCAGACGTGGTTCGTTTCACGCATTGTATGTGCGCCATGCAATGTGCATGACGAAATGATTATACTCTGCGTCTGATGTTGTGCAGAATGGCCTGGCCAGCAAAACACAGTTGCATTTGTGGCTTGTGTCCTGCATTGCACGCCTGCCATGCAACGTGACAAATAGCTGGCGATTTGCATCTTCTGTCGTGCATGAGGGCCTCTTGCTAACTGCAACGATAGCCAACTGCAGACGTTATCTGTGCCGTGCAACATGTGTGGCAATGAACGCTTACTTGGGTCATATGCTGCGCAGGAGTTGCATCTTCTGTTGTGCATGAGGGCCTCTTGCTAACTGCAACGAAAGCCAACTGCAGACGTTATCTGTGCCGTGCAACATGTGTGGCAATGAACGCTTACTTGGGTCATATGCTGCGCAGGAGGGCCTGGCCAACGAGAGCCAACTGCAAACGTGGTTTGTGTCTCGCATTGCGCGCTGGCTGGCCCTTGTTCACAACCGCACCGCCATGGCGTGGGACGAGGTGCGTGCGCGCGTTCGTGCTTATGAATGTACATGTTTATTTGCCCATGGCTGTTTGCATGTGCACATGTCTGTTTGTGGTGGGTGCAGGTGCAGGTACATGTGTGTGTGTGTGTGTGTGTGTGTGGATTTACGTGTGATACAGTTCTACCTTGGTGACCGCTGCAGCAGTTTCGAACTTCATGCTTCTCTTCCTCACTTTGAGACTTGCATCTGCAAAAGCTTTCTTCCCTCCCTCCTGCTTAGCTGAAGGGTTGGATGCATTTTCAAACAAACACAGTTGTTGACAACGAATATGGATGAATTGAAAGGATGGAAGCTCCATAAAATACGTTAAAATAGGGGCGAAAGGGTGGGGAACCTAAGGAACTGTAAGAACAAGACGTGGGAGTTCAATATCAAATAACAATGAGGCTGTGCTGTCCTCCTCTCTTCTCTCTTTTGCCTAATTTGGCCCAACGTGCAACAAAGGTTTGGTGTAATAAAAGGGATGGTGAAATAAAACGTTTGGTGAAATAAATAGGGATGGTGAAATAAAAGGTATGGCCACCTTTTCACCAAAGGCTTCGCTTTTCAGAGTTCCCTTATCGTCCCAGTGTTTGGATGTACACATACACACACACCCTGGGCGCCCAAACAGTGTCGCACATTCTTTCTGCCTGGTGGAAAGCCTTGCAGTATGACTTAATATTTGGTGTGTGTATGTGTATGTGTGTGCGCAGGTGCTGGAAACAGGAGGGTCTCCACACGTGGACGAGGTGGCTGTGATGTCATGGTAAGTGTGGGGTGTGCGTGCTAACTTCATCTGGTTCTCGCATAAGAAAGAGAAGGCGGCAACATCGACAGGCACTAGCCATGGATTGAAATGATGCAGGAGACGTGCGCTGTCACACACACGCACACACACACACACACACACACACACACACACACACACACACACACACACACGTGAATGAGCGGCAGGATTGTCGCAACGCTTGTGTGGGATGGGCAGCATTTTGCACACCCTGTTTGTCAATGTGGATATATGATAAATGGGACACAGATTCATCAGAGTTCAGTTCCTTGCATTCGGCCCGCACGTACAGTGGCACTGGGTTTTGTGCGTATATTTTTGCCTCGGGACACACATGCATAGGGTTGGCCAAGATCATACATGTATTCACATGAACGTACATCGTGTGTACGGTGTAAATGTACGTACATGTGTATACAGAGTAGGTTCAGCAATTTCGGCCGGAAACTTGCTTTGCGTATGGACATACACGGTGCATACGTACGGTTCCGGCAGGCTCTATACACATGCATGTGCAGCATGCATAGAACACACGTGCTCACACCCAAGCCCACGATTTGACCGTACTTCAGCAAACAATTTGCTCGTACGCATGCATACCATGCACTTACACAATTGAAGCGCACAGTCATACTGCATGCTGATACTCCTACAAGGCTGTGCAAGGTTTTTACACATAAAGGAGCAGCGCACAGTCATACTGCATGCTGATACTCCTACAAGGCTGTGCAAGGCTTTTACACATAAAGGATTGCCCTGTGATATGATGGTAACAGCCGCACGTAGAGCATGCTAGTCTCAGGCATTTTGTGAGCCTATTTTTCACACTCGTATATGCCCAGCATTCAGGCGTGGCACATTTGGTGGTATCCGAGCCACATATTTGTGTGAGCCCATTTTTCAAACTTTTATGTGCCCAGCATTCAGGTGTGGCACACTTGGTGTCAGGCATTTTGTGAGGTCTATTTTTTTACACGGATTGTGTGCCCAGCATTCAGGTGTGGCACACTTGGTGTCAGGCATTTTGTGAGATCTACTTTTCACACGTATCGTTTGCCCAAAATTCAGGCGTGGCACGCTCGGTGGTATCCTGGCCACGCTGTGTGGCAAGCCGGTGGTCATGACACCCAACACACACTGCTACCTGGACTACCGACAGCTCCAGAGGTGTGTGTGTGCGTGTGAGTTTGTGTGTGTGCGTGTGCGTGTGCGTGTGTGTGTGCGTGTGCGTGTGCGTGTGTGTGTGTGTGCGCGTGTGAGTTTGTGTGTGTGTGTGTGCGTGTGCGTGTGTGTGTGTGAGTTTGCATGTGCGTACAAGAAGAGTGTACGAAAAGTGCCTCCCATATGAGTCATTTATGTGTGTGTGTGTGCGTGTGTGCGCGTGCGTGTGTGTATGTGTGTGTGCTCCTAGCCCCTTCAGGTTGCAAGCATGTCCGAACAAGGCACAGTTCTGGAGATGTCACACATACATTACTATGAAGGAGTGACTGTATGGTGTGGTGTGGTACACACACAAGCAGAGCGTAAGGTTGCATACTGGACCTCTAAAGTGCGCACCACAAGCCAACTTCATTTGTATGTACTGCTCTGTAATAGTTGCGCACACACTTGTGCAGACGCATCTACACACACGCGCACGCGCACACGCACACACACATGCGCGCACACACACACACACGCGCACACACACACAGCACACGCACACACACGCACACACACAGCACACACAAGCACGTATGCACACACAGGCCCGGAGAGCCCGGTGCATGGTATGCCACGCTGCCCCTGCATACGGTGTTCGACTTTGACCCTGTGCCAAGCAACGAGGAGGCAGACAGGGCGATAGAGAGGTGAGGATGCGAGTGCAGGAATAGGAGAGGAAAAGCAGACATGCTGGTATGGTGTAACGTCGGCCGCTGCATGAGGGTAACCCAGCCAGTGTGAGGAGGTAGCACTGGCATAACAATGAAGGTGACAGCCAGTAAAACCAAGGTATCAACACGGCCAGTATGCGTGTCCGTGTGCATGTGTGTGTGCGCGCTTGTGTGTGTGTTTGTGTGTGTGTGTGTGTGTGTGCGCGCGTGTGTGTGTGTGTGCGTGTGTGTGTGTGTGTGTGTGCGCGCGCGCTTGTGTGTGTGTGCGTGTGTGTGTGTAAGTGTGTGTGTGTGAATTAGTGTATGCGTGTTGGTGTGTGCACTTACGTGCCTGTATGTGTGTGTATAATTTGTTTTATTTTGACCTTTATAGATGCTCATGCTCATATCTGTGTGTGTTCGTGCATATGTGCGTGCAGGCTAGGAGGCCGACGCCCCCAGCCCGCCCCCCAGCCGGCGCATGCCAACTTTGTCCAGCCACAGGTGTGTGGTCAGGCTGTGAATCATGTAAGGGCATTGTGTTGTCTAGTGTGCTTGAATAAACTGCGGTGCAATTTGGCTGTGAATCACGTAAGGTCATTGTCTAGTGTGATTGTTTGAACTGCAGTGCAATTTGGCTGTGAATCACGTAAGGTCATTGTCTAGTGTGTTTGTTTAAAACTGCAGTTATTGAATAAACTGCAGTGCAGTCAGGCTGTGAATCACGTATGGGGGGTACTGCAGCAAAATGCAGCAGAAAGCAATGTGTGATGCACCTGCTTTGTTGCGCATATCAATGTGTAACCTGACTGCACACACAAACATGCTAACACACACACTCACACACACACACACACACACCACACAGGCCACTGCAGCAGACGCGGCGGCCATTGCGGCAAGTGTGCTGGCCACCGAGGAGGCCGCTGCCTCTGTGGGTGAGGGAGGAGGGCCCATGGACTCCAGCCAAGGAGCTGACGCTGCTTCAGGCATCATGCGGGAGCCCTCAGGTGAGGATTAATGGAAAACTGTACGCACGTCATAACTTTAGGTTAAGGGTAATGGGGGGGGCCTATGGACTCCAGCCAGGGTGCCGATGTACCCAAGGCAGCATGCGGGAGCCCTTCTGTACTAATGAAGAAGAGAGGAATGAAGAAAAACCCTCGCCGAAAGTCAGGCCAGCCATCCCTGTGAGAGTTCTTGCCCCAAAGCTCCCACCCACTTTTGAGTATGCAGGACCTCAAGCTGGACCTAACTGAGCAACTCTGCACACTCAGTTTGTGCCGGGGGGCGCCCAGGGTGCGGGGCCAGGATTCCCCTGCCAAAATGGGGTCCTCAGAAAGTGGCCCCGCGGCTTGCCTCACCCACAACGATGGTTGGACATAATATTTGGAGCATTATGAGGGGG
>Ga0307947_1001169_pt1 | contig 20338 bp, 24 predicted proteins | sample OrgLakmetagen232_FD_201840 | JGI IMG/M metagenome (GOLD analysis project Ga0307947, IMG submission 201840) | Saline water microbial communities from Organic Lake, Antarctica - #232 | ecosystem: Environmental > Aquatic > Non-marine Saline and Alkaline > Saline | place: Antarctica: Organic Lake...
TTACTCAACCATCTGGCTGAGCATTGTGTAGTTTACTGAGCTAATTGAATACCGCAATATCAAAACCAGAAAATGCTATCTTCAATAAACTGGCTTCCGCCAGCTTATTGCACGAGACAAGGCAAAACAACCTCAACTGAAAAACCAACTGACCAAATCACACGAATCGTCACTGCCAACAATTGGGCGTGACATCTCTGTCTCTTTTCTTGGGGGTGAAGAACCTCCAATTATCTATGAGCAGGATGTCATCATAGTAGCTAGAGTGTGTTGATGGCCTCTGTGGGTGTCATTGAAAAAGCCTTATCCTTCTTGTAAGTCCAGAGTTCTTGTTGAATAGGCGTGGTGCGCAAGGGGGTCAGGTTTAGGCTAGGAAGGTTATGGGGTATATCGAGGACATCACATCTTCTTTTCCTTTGGGATCTGCGCTGTGATGATGCTGGGTGGTCTGAAATCTCAAAGGTTGGGTTGTTGTGTATCGGTAAGTTACCAGGTTGATGCATATGATATTGATATGCTGGGTGGGAGGAGTGATTATTTGTGTGAACGCTTGTGTTGCATGGTGGTTGTGGCTAGTGATTTGTGAGCGTGTGGTGCGTTTGTTTGGCTGACTGCTTGTAGGTTGTTTAGTAGGCTGAATTGCTTTTTGTGAGCTCAATGCAACAGTGTCTATGATTTGAGTCAGGGGGGTATGCTGACTTTCTGTTTGGCTGCGTGTTCTCTTTCTGGTACTGGGGAGGGTATCTTGTGTATGCTGTACACGCTTTGCTTGTTGGTCTTGGGAGAGAGTGGCCAGTTGGTTAGTGGGTGCAGGGTCAGAGAGGCAAGTAATAATAGCTGTAGTTTGTGGCAGTGGTATTGGCGATGCGCTTATGGAGTTGTGGTTCCTTTTTGTTTGGATACCCTTTGTGAGTAGCGTTGTGAGCGCGGGGTTTCCGTTCGTGGTGAAGGTGGAGGCCCTTCCACCGTTGTGGCGAGAAAGTGTTGTGTTTGGTGAAGCTCAGTGCGAAATATGTTGCCATGTGCTGTGCGTTTCTTGGGTCGAGCATTGGAATTTGTACATTGGGGGGTTACCTCTTTTAAAAATGAAGAAGTCTCTAGCCCCTTTTCCTTATTTATTGCAGGTAATGGCTTTTAACCGCCTGCATAATTTCTCTTTGTCTCTTTACAGCTTGTGAAAGATTTCCACAATAATCACGCACCATGGGTAGTACAGAGCTCGTGAAGTACAGTGGCCATAAATTAAGACAGGTATCAGGTAGCTAGAAAACTCTCTAATGAGGAAAAAGATCTGCCATGATGTAGATCTATGGAAAGAAACCAAGAATGTCCGAAACAAAATTGCTTGAACACACCGACCAGTATGTGTGCACAGCAATCCTTGGTATAATTACTCAACTAGGCACCTGCACTTGCGGCACACAGGCACAAACTCAGACAAACACGTACACAGTGTCATGGATGGAGGTGATGATTTGGAACTCAGTCAGGGAAAGGAATACTGCAGTGCAAGAAGCCGACTCCGCAGAAACATCTATAGCATTATGTATGCAGGGGAGCTTAGATATTCCTGGCAAAAAAATGCCAGTCAGTGCAACCTATAATCAGCTGCACTCCCCGTTGGCAGTCTATGAGGAGGGGGAGGGCGTGCCTGCAAACATTTGGCTGATGGTATCCGCGTTAAAAAGCTTGCCCAACTGCTCCTGGGCGGTGCCGTTGCCCATGACCTCTTCAGAGGGGAACATGGTGATGCCCTCGGTCTTGGTCCATGCCTTGGGGTTGGATTTATCCTGTGTGTACAGGGTGTTTTCGTTTGTACTTATGCGCGTGAGCGTGCGCGTGCGCGTGTGCGTGTGTAATTGTGCAACGCCGAGCCTTCAGCCCTTTGCACGCATGCCACCGTACCTGAACACCCTGTACAGTACATTACCTGAACACCCTGTACAGTGCATTCCACCGTGCCTGAACACCCTGGACAGTGCATTGCAACTTTTATGTGTATTTCGTGCATTGCAACTTTATGTGTATCTCGTGCATCGCAACTTTATGTGTATCTCGTGCATTGCAACTTTATGTATATCTTGCATTGCAACTTTATGTGCATCTCGTGCATTGCAACTTTATGTGTATCTCGTGCATTGCAACTTTATGTGTATCTCGTGCATTGCAACTTTATGTGTATCTCGTGCATTGCAACTTTATGTGTATCTCGTGCATTGCAACTTTATGTATATCTTGCACTGCAACTTTATGTGCATCTCATGCATTGCAACTTTTATGTGTATCTCGTGCATTGCAATTTTTTATGTGTATCTCGTGCATTGCAACTTTTATGTGCATCGTGCATTGCAACTTTATGTATATCGTGCATGATCCAGTTATCCAGTTATCCAGTGATCCATCTCATCGCACATCTCTGAGCAAACTCCTTTTGGCCATCCATAACAGCACCTTCCATCACAGCACTTTGAGGTGACCAGTGCCTATAAAAGGTTGGCAAGCCAACAGCTGTGACGTAATTGATGTACACAGAGGGAGAGCATTCCCAAGCAGGGTAGCTGGTCCCCCTACTTTATACTCACATTTACGACAATGAATGCTCTGTTTATACTAATATTGATGACAAGAGTTGCTGAAGGGAGAGCGATCCCAAGCAGGGTAGCTGGTCCCCCTACTTTATACTCACATTTACGACAATGAATACTTATATTAATGACAAAAGTTGCTGACAGCACATGCCTCACCCTGATCTTGAATGCATACTGGAAGTTCTTGGACTTGAGCTTGGCAAAGGGAGGGTAGCCTTCCCTCACATTTTGCTCAATCTTCTGGCGGTCCTGTGGATGTATGTTTTGAGTTACATTGTGTGTGGCATTGTGTGTGGCATTGTGTGTGGCAGTGTGTGTGGCAGTGTGTGTGTGTGCGCGTGCCTGTGCGCGTGTAATTGTGTGCACGTGCACGCATGAGCGCACCCCCCTCCCCAATACACATGCATGCACCATGCATGCACACACAAATACACACTCACGCACGCACACATACACCCACACACCTAAACACACAAGCACACACACACACACACTCACGCATGCACGCATACGTACACGTACCCTGTAGATAGCAAGCCCGATTTGGCGCAGCAGAGTCTTGCTGAACAGCTTCCTCCCCCATTCGCTCTCCATTGATTTGAGCAGGTAGTTGGCTGCAGGGCCACCCTTCACGATACTTAAAGGTAGCCATTTGCCCTCCTTGACCTCCAGTCTGCCCTCCATGTACTGGTGTGTGTGTATGTATGTGTGTATGTTTGGTATGTGTGTGTATGTGTGTGTGAATGTGTGTGTGCGTGTGTGTGTGTGTACATGTGTGCGTCTCTTAGTCAAGGCATTCTGCATCAGATTTTATGAATCTGACAGTTAGCATGCATCTGTAAAAGATGCAACAGCCTGAGCTGCCCCGACAAGTATTCTTTTGCATGCATACACATTCATGACTGACTACCAACATAAGTGACCCCGAAACGAGGGAGCAGGATCAAGTTTGCCATGCAATATGTACATGCGTACGGGATGCTGACAATCGATGCAGGCAGCAGTTGAGGTGGCAGCTGTATATGCAGGCCCACGAGTACACACACACACACACACACATGCCCAACAGCACGTGACAAATGTTTAATGCTGTGCAACGCTTGTGATAACGTGACAATGGGGATGAGCACGTTGGTTGGATTGGGTGGTTGCTCAGCATGTATGCCTTAAGCTTTTTGAACTCACGTTACGGCCACGAATGAAAATGACGAACTCAGCGTTTTCTGGGTCCACCTCGGGCGTGGCGGGCTGGGCCTGTGCCGCGCGCGCGTGTGTGTGTGTGTGTGTGTGTGTGTGTGTGTGTGTGTGTGTGTGTGTGTGTGTGTGTCAGAGTATGTTTGTGTATGTTGTATATGTGTGTGAGCGTGCGTGTGTGCGCGTGCGTGTGCGTGTGTGTGTATGTTTGCATGTATGTTTGTGAGTGTTTGTGTCTGTACATGTGTATGTGTGCATGTTCGCTATGTGTTTGTCTGTGAGTGTGAGCGTGTGTGTAATTGTCAGGGAGCTGTGTGTGTCTACCTTTGCGTGTATGTGTGTGTGTGCGTGTCTGTGCGCGCGTGCGAGTGCATGTATGTGTGTCTGTGCTGTGTATTTGTGTGTGTGTCACTGTGTGTGCGCGTGTTGTGTGTGTATGTGTATGTGTGTATGTGTGTGTGTGTTCAATGTGTGTGTGCGTTTGAGTGTGTGTCTGTGTGCGTCTGTGTATGTGTGAGGGTGCTTGTGTGTGTCTGTGTGAGTGTCTGTGTGTATATATGTGTGTGTATGTGTGTGCGCGTGTGTTGCGTGTGTGTTCTATGTGTGTGTGTGTGTGTGTGTGTGTGTGTGTTCATGAGGGAGTTTGTGTGTGTATGTGTGTATGTTTTTGTGTGTCTGTGTGTGTGTGTCTGTGTGTGTGTCTGTGTGTGTGTGTTTGTGTCTGTGTGTGTGTGTGTGTGTGTGTGTGTGTGTGTGTGTGTGTGTGTGTGTGTGTGTGAATGCTGATGGAGCAGGCCCCTCACCATCTGCATCTGCTGCCCGGGCCCTGAGGGCCTAGATCCCCCACCCCCTCCTCTCTTTGCGGAAACCTGTGTGTGCAAGTGTGACAGTACGGGTGAACACTTCGCTTGCACACTTACTTGCGCACACCACCTCATCAACAGGAGACAACTAAAGGCCAGATTTTTTACCTATGAAGTAGACTACAACTGGCAGGTGTTCAGGGGGGATGCTGCACGAGGGCCACAGAAATGGCCGACTATCCTGACTTTGAGGTTGTCACGCAGTTGCCTGCATACCGATGCCGATCGGGATGCTCCCCACTCACCTGTACATCGTGCTTTCGGTGGGTGCTGCTGCTACTCGGCCTACAGGGAGTGGCTGCCAGAGGAGAGGGAGCCACAGCGGGGGTTTGTGTTCGCCTGCGCGAGTGAGAGTGAAACGTGTATATTTCGCGTAAACCTGGCTTGCTGGAGAATGGGACAAAGGCGAAACCTAATCCGTTGTCCAACCTGGAGCATGAAGCCAAGCCTCGCTGCTGCAACACGCTGCTTATCTGCATACTGTGTAAGATATAAAATTATTCAACTTCCAGAGTTGTTTTGCCTCTCTGGTTTCTGCCTTATTTTGCCTTAAATATTTTTACCACGAAATTGAATGAGGGACACTCTTGACCAACGAGGCCTGCCGTGACGTTTTCCAGGTGTGGCCGGGGAAGTCAGCCCATAATTCGTGACCAGCATCATAGCATCGCAAAGAATTTGGATCTATGTGATGAGAGAATCGCAGATGGTGGAAATCAAGAAAAGGAAGTGTGCAAGCCTCTTTCAAGCGCTTCTTTCTGCAAAACCAAGGACTCCTGCCTACCTTCAAATATATTAATTCCCGTCTCTGTTTTAGAATAGAATTCCCCTTTTAACAGGTTGTACCCGCTCTTATTTCCACAGGCAGGATCTTCCTTCATAAGCTTATTGTACTTTATGTACAAGCAAGTATTCGTACTTCTTGCTGAAGGCTTTTCCTTGCGAACCTTGTAAATCTTATGGATTTATTTGCTTAGAGATCAGCTGGCTTCAGATTCGCTGGGCTCGACCTGGCTGGCGCACCCCCGATTAAACCATTGCACCTGTCACGTTTGCAACAGTTGCAAACACGATCCAATACAAATCTCGGCACCCAAACCTTCACCACGATGTAGATCCGACTCAGCACCTTGACACTTTCAATATACAATTCATAGCAGGGCAAAAAAAAGTCCAAACAGTAGGTTCTTTCAAAATATAAAGTCACTGTGCAGAGCTATGAATGACCAGAGGCTGCAAAAGTGTTCATTTATCAATTCATCAGCCATAGTTTCATTCATATTCAACATTATTGAAATCAAATGGTCTTGGTGGCTAGGTCACGACCATGATGCTGTCACGGATATTTATCCCAGGCAGTTAATATATTACTGGAAACGACAGGAACCTACAAGTACAAAGGTGCATGCTTAAGCTAGCTTAATCGAGAACATATCAGATCAAAAGAGCATGACGCTGTGACAAACAACCCTCAAAGACCACGTGCATGCTCTGCTACACCGATGCACACATCAGTTTGACACACACTTAATATGCGCTCTACAGGAGATGCAGTAGAGGCACACTCTAAACTCAAGTACAAAATGCTATTTGCTCAAAGGCAAGCATCCGGTACTCAAGGCAAGCATCCAGTACTCAAGGCAAGAATCCAGTACTCAAGGCAAGCATCCTCGTTCTACCAAGGAATGGGAAGCGCTACCTCATACATATGTTAAAACGCTCCCCACACAAGCGCATCTCAGACAAGCTCGACCTACAGGTCTGCTCAGGCAGACTGAAGGTAGATGTTGGCTGGGTCTATACTATGAGGACGGAAGGTGGGTAATTCTCATTTAGGACTGCAAATTAGACGTGCCGTTCTTACGCTAATGCTGTGCGTTTCTGTGTCAAGGCTGTGATCTTGTTGCCCAAGGAGCCAAACAGGAGGGCATAGGGGAGGGCCATACACAGCATACCCGCAACTGTGTTGCCCAGGGTAACTGGTATCAAGTTGCTTGTCCACATTTGAGCCCACGTGACCTGTTGAAGCAACAAGAGTGGGAAAACCTTGTTGTTAACTCTAGTTACTACCCAGCTGATCATGAGAAGTAACTCATAACTAACCAGGTGATTCTTTAGCGATGATTTAACGAGCTACTGATTGATTCACCCAATCAGGTTCTGCATGCTTCCAATCACCCAAAAGCAGCACAGAAGCTGTAACAAGCTGCTGTTTCTCTTCCTAGGACAATGTATTGGAGTTGCAAGAGAGCAAGTCTGTAGGGTTGGCCAGAACCGTATATATACACCGTATCTTTGGTGATTCCCATGCCAAAAATACCAGAGGGGGTTATCTGGGCAAAAGCCAAAACAACATTTTTCTTGAATGAAAAGTGCAGCTACTCACACGTCACTTCATCAAAATGGATCCAACCCAGCTTCAAACTGATGCTGACTTTATAAGCTACCCGAGCATGTGCTCAGATTTAGACAAGTCCCCCGCGTACAGAATGAAAGGACTAAAAGCACACGTCGTGCACCTGTACCCTAGATGGGTGTCTTCCAGGGAAATGGCACATTAATTTGCATATCTCGCCAACCACTTAGTCCTTTTGCCCCATTCCTTTTGCAATGATCTTAATTCATTATAAAAATTTCAAATCACTAAAAATCATTGGGTTTGGTGAGCTGGCTGGTCAGATACAGCATATGGCTGCTCAAAAAGTAGGGTTCATGCCGCAGCCGATTAGGTATGGCTCCCCTAATTGGCAGGTTTCAAGCTCAGCTGCATTGGAATCTGCATATCAAAGTTGAGCTTGTACCTGCCAATTAAGGGAGCCATACCCTAGGAGCATGCAAAAACCGTACCATTTTTGGCCTCAGATAACCCCCTCTGTAAATATACCGTATAATCACCGTATGTATATGGTTATGGCCAACCCTATAAGTCTGTTATGATCAGGATTCATAGAGTGGCGCTCATGAGGGTGGGTGGCGCTATGATCGTCATGGCAGCGAGGACTTAGGTCTAAACATGGGTATGCCTGATGCATGATACTCACGTTGGCGCCCATATTGATCCCCAGGGAGATTAAGAACATGTTGGCTATGGAGTGTTCCTGCAGGCACACAAAGGCGACCGTTCAGACCTCAGGAAGTGAATACGAGTGAATTATGGAGCAGCCCCTCCATCACAAGGTTCCTTGGCCGCCCTTTATATTACACCTTTTACTGAGCCTACCAAGCAGACTGGAGCAGGGCATCAATACAGCAGCTGCTTTCGTACTTACAGCCTTTATTCATAAAAAAAGGTTTAGATCCACTTAATATTCTTAGCAATTTGGCCAAGGTTTTGAGATTTGAGAACACTTATGGCTTTATTTTAGCCCTTGGCCTTCTTTAACCAGCCAGACGTGCTGATTGAAAGGGGTTTGTGTAGGAAGCCGAAATTTCTGATTTCTGACGGTACTTCAAACATTATATGCTGCTTTGTATTGGCAAGTACACACTCTTATACACACACTCACACACACAACACACACGACACACACACGCGCGAGGTGTGATTCAAATAATCCGAAGTAATGTGACCTTGCAATCTTACCAGGCCAATGGCGATAAAAGCTGTGAGGGGGGGCCAGCATGCCACGGCCTTTCCAGGTAATGAGGTAGCCGAAGCAGCCATCCAGACGGCACAGCACACGAGCCCTGAAAAGAATTGAAGAAAAAAGAAGCCCTGAGGAAACAAAAAGGGGTAGGGTTGGCCAGAACCATGCACACGTTTCTATTTACGGTGTATATATGGTATGATAATCAGGGAATGCAGTCCTATACATATGTGTACGGTGTGTGCATACGAGTATGGAATGAGTTTGGCCATTACAAAATTGGGCTGTACGCATACTAGCTGTGTTACCACTACCAGCGAAATAATTTCGCCTTTTTAATTGTGTCGTCATGCTACATTGAGTGTGTGTGTGTGTGTGTGTTCAACATGAGCTCCATAGGGCTTGCCATAAAACTGAAATGGATAAAGTGCCCCTTACTTTTAGGATAGAGCAGCCACACTCCATTGCGCATCCATCCCTTTTGATACAGACAAATATAGTGTAACTTCTATCAGAAGGAATGGATGCCATTCGTCCCAGAGGCAAACATACATCCTTTATGTCCTTTAAATGTTACCCCCTGCGCATAATTATGTCAGCAGCAAAGTACTCACAGTTGCAGAGAACGGCACGGATGAAAGCGATTTGCCAATCCAACGACGTTTTTGCAACGGTCATGGCTAAGGGGAGAGAGTTGGTGGCCAGCACACCAGAGGCTGCCACTGCTCCTGCCATCAGAAATGAGCCGATATAATTGCCTGCGTATGTAGGAAAAGAGGGAGAGAGGGGTACAATTGAGAGGCTTGAAGAGGCAGCATGACCAAAAGCTGCAAGAAAAGTCGTTGAAATCCAGCACACGCTGATTAATTTTCAGCTTATTGAGGTGGGAAAAGAAAGCAGCAAAGCCCCCCCCCCCTTCAAGCATCGGCTGGCCAAGCAACAAGATGGATGTCTTTTGTAGGTTCAGACACAGGCGTGAAACGGATCAAATACGACGATGATCACCGCACTGATCCTTACATTTGCAAGTCTTGTATTTTGCGAGGTGCCAAAACAATTACAATAATTAATTGCGAGCATTCAGCTTTGCAAGGCCCTCATGCGACTTAGACGTGAGTGTGTGTATGTACGTGTGCACGTGTGTGTATGTGTGTGTATGTGTGTGTATGTGTATGTGTGTGTGTGTGTGTGTGTGTGCTTCTCCGAGGCAGTGAGACTGAGTGCCATAAGGAGCTCCATTTTTTGTGGCCTCATAACCTTTTGCGTAAAAAACACTCTTGTATCGCCTAGCAGCACTCCCGCTGCACTCTGCTACGCTTTGTGCCATCTACAATACTATATGAAGGGTTGGCCAAACCATGAATTTACGGTATATAGCAGCAAATTTAATTGATAGCCTAGTCATATCAGATAGAATGGTTTGGATCAAGAGAAGGAACGTTCCGGGACTTTTGCTCAGATACCCCTCTCTGCTAGCTTGGCTCCGGCTAAACCTTTCATTTTATACCTCAAGTATATAGTATATGGCGCAGGTATAAATGGGTGACCACTATGGCACAGGCCTGATTCCTCTTGATTGCTCATTGTGAGGATTAGTTACGATACTGGGTATGCAAGTGGCACCTTTTTTGTTGTAAACACACACACTTACACACAGGCACACACTCATACATAGGCACACATACAAACACACACACACACACACACACACACACGCACACGCACACGCACACGCACACGCACACGCACACGCACACACACACGCACACAATGTTGAGAGTGGCTTTCACCTCATGCATAGCGTGTTCTTTCCTACTCAAGGACACACAAGCACTGGATATTCGGTGGCATTGTTCATGGTCCATGAATCATGGACGATGTGCAACTTTACAACTTACAACAAATATGAGGCTGCATAGAATGATGGGCCAACCCTGACCAGCAAACCATGTAACAACAAATGGACCAAACCTAGCTGCATAGAATGAACCAATCCTGACCTGGGCAATTCATACAAAGTATAACTCTTCTTAACCTTAGTTCAATTCTCTCTCACAGGTCGAGCAGCCATCCAAGGCTGAATGCTCCTGAATTCCCACTCCTTGCTTCCCACGTTAGTGAACACACCTGCATAGCTAACATGCTTGCATAGCTGAACACACCTGCATAGCTGAACATACTTGCATAGCTGAACATACTTGCATAGCTGAACATACTTGCATAGCTAAACATACTTGCATAGCTGAACACGCCTGCATAGCTGAACATACTTGCATAGCTAAACACACCTGCATAGCTGAACACACCTGCATAGCTGAACATACCTGCTTAGCTGAACACACCTGCATAGCTGAACATACTTGCATAGCTAAACACACCTGCATAGCTGAACACACCTGCATAGCTGAACATACCTGCATAGCTGAACAAGAAGTGCTTCATGGCCTGTTTGACGGTAGCTTTGCCCTCCAATACGGCAACTGAGACCTGCAGCAAGGGACAATTCCAGGTGAGGATGTCAATGAAACACACAACCTTTATTGAAACATGTGATGAGCTGTTTCCGTTGACGTCATCCATGCAACTTTCATTGACACACATGACGAGCTGTTGGTGTGAGTTGCAAGAGACTTGTTTGATTTCCATACAAACTGTACCTACAACAACCCACGCCCAGAACAGCTTTTATTTTACGCCTTTGGCTCGCACAATGGTGTATTTCTACAAAAACACAGGTAATCTAGTGTCAGGGCTGGCCAAAACCATGCATACATCCGTATTTAAGGTGTATATACGTATATACGGTTTTCTTAGCCCAAACCATACATACATATGTATAGGGTATTTTTAGCATATACGGTGTGTATACAGTATTTTTGGCAGGAAATTAACCATACATTTGGTCGTGTACGGTGTACAATTACGGTTCTGGCCAACTATATATTTTGTGATTTCCCGGTTGTTACATTCAAAAGAGGGATCAGACGTTGAAAACAGGGACCAGCCTATGCACCAAGGGAAAATACGCACTCATTGAATGGCTGTGTTGCCGATGCACTCTTCAAAGCACACGCGTACCCTTTAACCATGGTTGGAATGATGATTGCGGTACGGTAAGATGGCAATACGTAAAAGGGTTGCACTTGTGAAGGCAGTGCTGTCGCTGTCGGTGTCAACTTAGCTTCACAGCTGCCAGTTTATGAAAAAATCACGGAATTATCAGAGTAGAGATAATAGCACTCACAAAGGCCGTGTTGCCGGTGTACAGATCTGCTCCACACAGCTGCACAAGGAGGAGGCATACCGGGAAGACCAGCCCCATGATGAGCTTTTGAAGGCCCGGGTTGGCTGCAGCAATGCCTGAGTGAATTTTGTAAACCTTGTAGGCTTTGTAAGGGTTGCAGGCTGATTGCAGTACCGGTAGGTACTTAACATTTGGTGGAAGCAATATGCGAAGCTCAAAATTGTCTTTGACGTCAATCTTTTCCTCAAAAAGATCTAAGATCAAAAACTTTCCTATCTTGCTCACCAGGTAGATCCCTAACCACAGAGGACAGTCAAAACGACTCGATACAATGCGGTAGTGCCGTGCAAGACAAGATGTGCAATGATCTAGATCAAGGTGTGTTAAGTATTTAAAACCATGAAGTACATTAAACCATCCATATGTTGGGCAAAATCATGTTAAGGACAGCAAAGTCATCTTTCAGTTGTTTTGTCTTTGTCAATTAATCAAATCGCACCTGGGATACTGCCTCCCACACTCAGAATTAAGAAGCCGCCGTATGCTATGAACACGCCAGCAAGGGTGCCAGACAACTGCGTGTGAGAGCAAGCAAGTGCAGGCTGGCTCTTGTACAGTTTGCTATTGCTTACCTGAAAACAAAAGGGCACACGCGAGTAGAACCAAATATTTTAAATCACAACTCACGAGTGTCTTCCACGCAGGCATTGCAGCTTTAGCAGCTCCCAGGTTGGCAATGTTGTTGTAGTTTGGGCCTGTGCAAAGACGTCCTGGGTTAGCGGTCGACAACTCAAACTCAAGGGGTCAAAGGCATGCGTCCATCGGACACCGAGGCATGCCAGATTTGCATCAAATACGCTCTTAAGAGAGTTTTAATGTGTACCTGGAGCTTGGACGCTGACGCTCAGTGGAGCAGGGGCTGGAGCTGGAACGGGAGGGGGAGGGGCAGGCGCAGGGAGAGGCAAGTCTGCCAGTGCTTTTGTAACTGTAGTTCCTCCTCTGTGCGGGGATGCTGCCCCCCACTTCCTTATTAGATGCTGGTGATGCTCTGCCCGTGTAGAGTGTAGAGCCCCGACCAGGCGCTGGCAGGTGCTGGGTGCTGGGTGCACTTGTGTGAGCCTTTGCTGAGAAGCTGGCAAGGCCCCCCCCGCATCAAGCATCGGATGGCCGCGCAGCAGCATGGATGCCTCTATTGAACGATTTGCACACAAGTTAAAACGGATTAAAGGCAACTTGAGCCAACGAGAGAGAAGTCCAAAGGGGACCACATTCGGGGGTCCCTTGGAGTGCCCCTTCGAACTGGGACAGTGTCTCTCTTTTTGCGCTCTTTTACTCGCATTCAAAGCGTAAAACAAACATGCTTAAGCAAGCCACGACTATGAAGCAGCAGACAGCAGGTGTCGCCGGTACCGTCCAACAGGGCGGTGTGCTGTACCCGGCGCGCGTCAAAACCCCTTTGTTGTCTGCGCGGGCCCTTCTCACGTACGTGAACCCCGCGCGAGACGTGTTAGCACGCATCGCTGCCCCAGAGAAGCCAGACATCGACTTAAACGTGAGTGTGATTGTCTCTGCTCTTGCTTCGTGTGTGAGTGTGTGTGCTCCTCAAAACGTGAGTGCATCATGTGTCTCTGCTCTTGCTTCTGCAACGATGTTTTAAGGCCCTATGCCATGCTACATGCATACAGGCATACAGGATGTGTGCTCTGTGCGTTTGAACAAGGCCTTGCTCCCAGGTCTTGCGAGCACTGTGTTGGGACACCGCCAGAAACACCCACAGACAACGCCGTGTCCAAATGCACAATTGCAGAGAAGTGGGCTGAAGCACTTGACTACAGAGGCCAGAGAGCGCTCCCTGAAATCAAAGGTACGGATGGGCCTCTGAGGGAGAGCTTCCTGTGCATTTAAATACCTTTGAAGCTAGGGCTACTTCTCTGAAATGCTACAGAGTTTAAAAGGATTGCGGTGAGAGCAAATATTCAGTTCTTATTTCTGCCACGCGTCCGTGCGCACGCACACACGCACACACGCACATACACACACACACACACACAAGCACGCACGCACACACACACACTCACACACACACACACAAGCACGCACACACACGCACACACACACACACACACACAAGCACAAGCACGCACACACACACACACACACACACACACACGTACACGTACACATGCACACACACGTACACATGCACACACACGCACACAACACACACAAGCACAAGCACGCACACAAGCACGCACGCACACACACGCACATACACATGCACGCACGCACGTACACATGCACACACACGCACACAACATACACACGCAAATACACGCAAACAAACACACACACATCAACACACAGACTAAGCAAGAGAAGGTCAAGGTGGAGAAGTGTGGGTCCAAGATGTGGACAGAAGTGCACGAACTGGCATCCCTCATCCGCGAGGGCAAAACAAGGTGGGCTTCAAGGTGTAGGAGCCTATAGGAGTAATCCATTGTGTAGGTGTAGATCTAATTTTTATTTTTGTTGGCAAGGTACGCCATCATTCCCTGAGCTGTAATATTAAGTCTGTTGCCCTTTTGCCGAGTGAAATTTCAGATTTAGAACTTTTGCATCAGTTGCACTCACATCAGAGCATCTCTCTACAAACTGTTTCACAATTTTTGCATGTTGTGCAACCTGATCTGCCCAGATCTCAGAACACGCTCGCAAGGAGATGCCTGCCCCTTCCTCCAACATGATTGTTTCTCTGGAATTCCAGATCATTGAGTGTGTATGTGTGGGTGTCAAAGTGGGTGGGTGTTCTGCTGCAAGGGGAGATTCTGGACTTGCTTATCCTTTTCCTTGGTAATTGTAAAATGTAAATTGTGTAGGCGGTTAGGGGCTTTCAGGCGCTGGCAGTGCTCCTTCCCTTAATCATGCTGCGTGTATCAGCACTACCTCAGCGAAGCCTGTTCTGTTGCTTACATCCTTTAAACGTGCCAATTGCCGTCCTGCTGCGCAGCTGGGAGGATCTGAACCTGGATGACGTCGACATCCGTATGAAGTGGGCGGGCCTGTTCCACAGGGCAAAGCGCACACCCAAGAAGTTCATGATGCGCATCAAGGTGTGTGTGTGCGTGCGTTTGTGTGTGTGTTTGTGTCCTGCACACCCAGAAATTCCGTATTGGACTGGTCTCGGCTGTAAAGACTATGTTGTGGTGCCTTTGGGTGTGTAGCTATGCACATGGTGAGGATGAGCAAAGTATATGTGAAGTTGAAGGTTTTAAGTACAGACGAGCGAAAAGGGTGCTTGACAGGGCCCCTCAGATCCTAGTTCTGTAAGTTTGCCTACCCTTTCTGCGTGCATGTGTCTGCACGCAAGCACACACGCACACGCACACACACGCACACACACACTCACGCACACAAACACACACAAGCAGGTTCCCAGCGGTGAGTTGAACGCTGACCAGCTTCGTTTCATGGGCAGCTGCATAAAGAAGTACGGAGACCAAGGCTGTGCAGACATCACTACACGAGCTGCCATCCAGCTGCGAGGACTGACCTTGGAGGTGTGTGTGACTTTAGATGAGTGTGTGTAACTTTTGGAGGTGTGTGTAACTTTTGATATGTGTGTGTGACGTTGGAGGTGTGTGTGACTTTAGATGTGTGTGTGTGTGTGTGGTGTAACTTTTGGAGGTGTGTGTAACTTTGGATATGTGTGTGTAACTTTTGGAGGTGTGTGTAACGTTGGAGGTGTATGTAACGTTGGAGGTGTGTGTAACGTTGGAGGTGTGTGTAACTTTGGATATGTGTGTGTAACGTTGGAGGTGTGGTGCTTTGCCCACCTGGCTTCTATACTGGATCAGGCGTGTGCGCGCGCACACACACACACACACACTCACACACACACACATACACTCTCACACACACAATCTCACACACACACACAAACTCACACTCACTACACACACACGCACACGCACACACGCATGTGCTGACCTTAGCTCATTAACTCAATTTGGGGCACCCTATGTGGGGCACATCTACCTTTATTTCTACACACAGTCCCACATACACACACATACTCACACACGCATGCAGGATGCTGACCTTGTGCAAGAGGGCCTCATGCAGCGCGGCCTGACAGCCTTCCAGACGGGCATGGACAACGTGCGCAACCTGACAGGCAGCCCCATTGCCGGCCTGGACCCTCATGAGCTCATTGATGTGCGGCCATTGCTGCAGGTGCGTGTGTGTGCGTGTGTGTGAGTGTGTGCGTGTGTGTGTGTGTATGTGTGTGGCTCTAGCAAGGATGAATTCATTGTAGGTTACTGGTTTCCAATGTTGTTTGGCCTGGCTTTTGGATGCAAAAGCTACTTACCGGGTGAGTACTATATCCCCACATTAGTTCTAAGATGTGCAGTGCTTCCTCAAAAGAATATTTCTTGTAGCGTCAAACACACTTGAACATAGGATCTGAGGTCTGCACCGCCTTAATAAACTGATCTGAGATCTGCAACGCCTCTAAAAAATGATCTGGAAGTTTTGCTCATTCTGTTCGCATGTTCTGTCTTTCCATGATGATCAGTTCAAGACAAGCAAGTGATCAGTTCGAAACAAGCGAGTGATCAGTTCGAGACAAGCAAGTGATCAGTTCGAGACAAGCAAGTGATCAGTTCAAGAGAAGCAAGTGATCAGTTCGAGACAAGCAAGTTACACAAGAATGTCCTGGAATGTCGAACCTCTCCTGGTCTGCTCCTGTGCCATGTGACGTGCATATCTATGCTGGTGCCCTTTGTCCCTCTGTCAATCCCTAAATCTTGCAAGCAGGACATCCGAGACGCAAGCCCTGACCACAACAATGACGACATTGTTCTTCGTTGCCATTCATTCACATGCGAACCAAATTCCACCTTTGAGCCTTGCTTGTGTTCATGCAGGACATCCAAGACATGATCACTAACCACGGCAAGGGCAACGCCGAGCTCACCAACCTACCCCGAAAGATCAACATCTGCATCTCACCCTCCCGTGATGATTTCCCTCACACCCAAATCAATGACGTGGGCTTTGAGGCGGTGCACGACCCTGAGCTGAACCAGGTGCACTTCTGTGGAAGTGTGTAGTTGGGAGGGGATGAGACGGTGCACGCCCCTGAGCTGAACCAGGTGCATTTCTGTGGATGTGTGTAGTTGGGGGGGATGAGGCGGTGCACGCCCCTGAGCTGAACCAGGTGCACTTCTGTGGATGTGTGTAGTTGGGGGGGATGAGACGGTGCACGACCCTGAGCTGAACAAGGTGTGCTTCTGTGGATGTGTGTAGTTGGGGGGGATGAGACGGTGCACGCCCCTGAGCTCAACCAGGTGTGCTTCTGTGGATGTGTGGGTGTGGGTTCTAATTTTATCACCACGATGGTGAGAGGTGCCCTGCGGTGTGTGTGTGTGTGTGTGTGTGTGTGAGGAGCCGATCGCCAGATGTCAGTGGGTGCGTGTGTCAATTGTCAGTGGGTGCCCTGGTGGGTGTGAGGGGCCGATTGTCGCACACACACACACACACACACACGCACGCACGCGCGCACGCACACACACACACACACATGGTGAGGCTGCTTCTGTTAAAGTTTTTGGTGCAATAGATCAAACACCTCCACGCCTGATACTAACTGCACAGGTTTGTACAACAGTCAACAACAGTCAACAACAGTCATGGGAGGCTACGTTTCTGTCAAGCGCAACTCCATATCAACACACACACACACATGCAAAACACACATAATCGTACACCAAATGCACAAGCATATGACATATACGCTGTCAAAGCACAGGTTGTGTACGACCTAGTAATGGGAGGTTCCTTTTCTGTCAATGCAACATCATGTCAGCGTGTGCACACATACAAACCACAAAAGCAACTGCAGACATACGGCCAGCACAGGTGGTGTACAACCTGGTAGTGGAAGGCTTCTTTTCCATCAAGTGCAACACATACACACATACCAACATACAAAACACGCACACGTGGTCCAAATGCACATTCGACACAGGTGGTGTACAACCTGGTTGTGGAAGGCTACTTCTCCATCAAGCGCAACATCATACCAACACACACACATGCAAAACACGTGGTCCAAATGCACATTCGACACAGGTGGTGTACAACCTGGTTGTGGAAGGCTACTTCTCCATCAAGCGCAACATCATACCAACGCATGCACACATACAAAACACGCACGCGTAGTCCAAATGCACGTTCGACACAGGTGGTGTACAACCTGGTTGTGGGAGGCTACTTCTCCATCAAGCGCAACATCATACCAACACATACACACATACACAACACGCACACGTAGTCCAATTGCACATTCGACACAGGTGGTGTACAACCTGGTTGTGGAAGGCTACTTCTCCATCAAGCGCAACATCATACCAACACATACACACATACAAAACACGCACACGTAATCCAATTGCACATTCGACACAGGTGGTGTACAACCTGGTTGTGGGAGGCTACTTCTCCATCAAGCGCAACATCATGTCAGTGCCCACCAATATCAGTGTGACTCATGACCAGATGGTGGCTTTCAACAAGGCCCTATTGGAGGTGTTCAGGTGGGTGCTGGTGTGTGTGTGTGTGTGTGTGTGCTATATATGTGTATGTTTACGTGTAATATGTGTGCAAGTGTGTGTGAGCGTGTGTGTGCGTGTACTATGTATGTGTATGTTTACGTGTAACGTGTGTGCAAGTGTTGTGTGTGAGCGTGTGTGTGCGTGTGCTATGTATGTGTATGTTTACGTGTAATGTGTGTGCAAGTGTGTGTGTGTGTATGTTCTAGGTCCACATGAAGAGCGCAGAATGAGTCAATCGGCACTTTCATTTTCAGAAGCCTCGGCCCCATTTGGCTTGCAGCATTTTGAGTACCATGATGTGCAGCACACAAACGGTCAACCTTTGTAAAACTGCTTGCAGGAACCATGGCCCCCGTGACGACCGTCAAAAGGCTCGCATGATTTGGATGGTGGAGGCTCTGGGCGAGGAGAAGTGGAAGGAGCTGATCGAGCAGTACATGGGGGGCGTGAAGTTGCGCCCTGCTGTGAAGGTGAGGCGTAGGGGTATGAAGCTGCGCCCTGCTGTTAAGGTCAAGTGTGAGGGTGTGAAGCTGTGCCCTGCTGTGAAGGTGATGTGTGCGTGTGAAGCTGTGCCCTGCTATTAAGGTCAAGTGTGAGGGTGTGAAGCTGTGCCCTGCTGTGAAGGTCAAGTGTGAGGGTGTGAAGCAGCGCCCTGCTATTAGGGTCAAGTGTGAGGGTGTGAAGCTGTGAAGCTGTGCCCTGCTTCTAGGGTCAAGTGTGAGGGTGTGAAGCTGCGCCCTGCTATAAAGTTGAAGTGTGGGCGTGTGAAGCTGCGCCCTGCTGTGAAGAATTATTTTGCGTTGAGCCTTACGAGGTGTTGGTGACGAAAGGGGTTGGCCATGACCATATACTTACACTCTGACGTATATTTGGATATTTCCCTGCTAAAAATACTGTATATCCACCATATGCGCATATATATGATTCTGGCCATCCCTATGCTTAGGGCATAGTAATGGGGAGAACTTGTTTACACCGATCTAGCACAAGTTCTGCTGATGCGAATGTGTGCATTGAGAATAGCTGTTGCGCAGGCTGCTTCAATGTGCAACAGATGATATAAGGAAAAGCAGAGGGAGCTGATGGATAAGCTGATACGTGGGGACAAAGCTGCTGCCAAGCACTTTAGTCAGAGTTGCGATTTGATCTGCTGGCACATACACACATACACACACATACACACACATGCTTGCAGGCCCACCACGAAGGCCACTGGGAGCGCAGGGACATCCTAGGGGTGCATGAGCAGAAGCAGCCAGGCCTGTGCTGGGTGGGAGCATGTGTGCCGTCTGGCCGTCTCCTGTCCCAGGACTTTGACGAGTTTGCACGCATTGCAGAGGTGAGCTGTACAGCTGCGTGTGTGTGTGTCTGTCTGTGTGTGTGTGTGTGTGTGTGTGTGTGTGTGTGTGTGTGAGTGCGCGTATGCAATAATGCACGCCCTCTGGATGCCTCTCCTCCCGTGTGGCAGGTCTAGGACGCAATACTGAATTGAGCGATGAGCGATGAGTGTGCCTCTGCGAGTGCCAATGAGCACATCCTGCCACTTCACGCTCACATGCTGCACGGTGTCACAGGCATCACCCGTCAGACCTCACCGCTCATTGAACCACAACTGCGATGGCACTGATACAGAACTAGCAGTCTTTTTCAACGTTCTTGTACAGGGGCCAGAGCACCTAATAGTCAATGTCAATGCATTGGGGCAGTCATGCACCTAGTCAATATCTCATGCATGTTTTCACCGCTCGATTGTATAGATGCTGCACACCAGTGTGTGTGTGCGTGTGTATCTGCACGTGTGCTTGTGGGCATTTACAAAAACAGGCCGCAGCAGCATGTACGTGTGGGGAGTGTTTCTCACTGCGTATTAATTTCTCATTCAAATTTTTCTTCCTATCGTGCGTGGGAAACGTGCACACCCACTTGTGTCGCTGTGCCCCATTGTTTTCTTACTCCAGACGGACCTGTGGCGATAAAACGTTGCAACTGCCTCTTTCAACCAGGGCTCAAGGCAGTTTGTTTTGTGTCCTGCGTGTCTTGTCTTGTGCTGCAGACAGCAGCGGCATTGTGCTTCCAACTACTCGATTCAACACAACGGCACCGTGCTTCCAACTACTTAATTCAACACAACGGCACCGTGCTTCCGACTACTCAATTCAACACAACGGCACCGTGCTTCCAACTACTCAATTCAACACAACGGCACCGTGCTTCCAACTACTCAATTCAACACAACGGCACCGTG
>Ga0307947_1001172_pt1 | contig 20311 bp, 21 predicted proteins | sample OrgLakmetagen232_FD_201840 | JGI IMG/M metagenome (GOLD analysis project Ga0307947, IMG submission 201840) | Saline water microbial communities from Organic Lake, Antarctica - #232 | ecosystem: Environmental > Aquatic > Non-marine Saline and Alkaline > Saline | place: Antarctica: Organic Lake...
TCTTTTTCTGGTGTCTTGTTCAGTCTGGCCTCCTTCTCTTCTTGAAGCTGCCTTTTTTTTTTTGCTATAGCTCAACTGCCCTCGCTGGCGGATATAGCTGTGTAACCCTTACCCTTACCCTTACCCTTTCCACCAATCCTGTTACCTACACTAAAAAAAGGCGACACTCACAGAGCTGGTCAAGAGCTTAAGAGTTTCAAATTGGAATGCTCAGACTCCGCTTGGCAGCCGGCTGCGCGTAATTACGGCAATCATCCTGTTTCATCCCTTGTGGTGGTCATGATGAGTGGATTGCTGTTTATATAAATAATAATATTTTACGAGCAAACTCCTTTTCTATTATGCAACCTTACCTTACCTTACCTTTTCCTACAAAACAATGCAAAAGAATTTGTGCTAGGCTAGCCTTGCACACATGGCTTGCTATCACTAGCTACACCCTCTTTTGCAGAGACGTGCAAGTTGAAGTCAAGTGACTCGCTCCTGGTGTTTATGTCCTCCAGCGCTTGACATGCAGGTTCTAACACAAACCTACCTGTTTTGTCTAAATGACTGGCAGCTATGAAGGATTGTGTTCACCATGCTCTTCGCTGGCATTTTGGTTTGGACTCTGTCTGTGTGTTTCTTCTCTCCTGCCTTTTGTTTTTATGTGCCCAACGCCGCTGTCTTGACAGATGAGTACACACTGCTGGATGAGGGGCTGACAGATGCCTCACCATCTACTCTCCATCCTCCAAGACTTGTATTACACAGATGATGAGTATACACTGCTGGATGGGGACAAGCAAGCAAGTGTGCAGCCAGAGTTTGGTGTGAAGCAAGGCTGTCCCCTCTCCCCCCCTGCTTTTTTCCATCTACTTGAACGATGATGATGAACCTCTCTCTGCTGTCCAATGTCCATGACAAGCTGCAGACCATGCTCAACAGGCTCAGAGACTATGCTCACAGGAAATCTTTATTTGACGGTGAACACACAAAAATCTGAGGTGATGTGCTTCAACTCCAGGTCTGACAACCGCTTGCCTCCTCTCTATTATGACGGCACGCAACAAATAAATAATCCTACACCAACACATTCAAATACCTGGGCATGGTGTGTGACAAAAATATCAATCTGACCACTGCGGCTGATGCAGCGCTGAGACCCTTAAACTTCACGGCTGGCACTATCAGAGTTAATAAGTTTGTAGTTTGTAGTACAAGAGAATCCTTACCAATAGGCTGCATGCTCACATCTGGCTCCTCAAAACCTATGCAATTCCTGCTAGCATGTACGCGAGCCAGATCTGGTCAACTCCTTTCTTACAACAGGGCAAGGAGATGGACACCAGTTCAGAAGTGGCTGCTGACAGTTGTAAAAAGAATCCTTGGGGTCAGGGATACTACTCCTTCTTGGTGCGTTATGCGAGAATGTGGCCTTGAGCCCCTACAGTTCAACTGGTTTTGTGCCACAATGCGTCTTAACAATTTTCTGACCCAATGCAACAGCATTACTGCCAAGTTGTACATGCTGACATGCGACTGAGCTCCAGGTCTGATCACTGTTGGTCTTCCCATATTCTTTCAGCCATGACTGGTCTGGTACAAGAGTACATGTTCAAAGAAAATCTGCGGAACTGTGAACCCATTGATCTCAGCAGTCGTTTGTTTTGGACCTCAGAGAGAGACACTTGGAGTTTTGGACACCCATTCTGATGGCTGCCCACGACAGCACAACAGCAAAATTCTCACCTATAACAAATGGTGTGCACTGCCCCCCAAAAAGGCTCTGGCTACTCGTTCTCCCTACAGCCTTCCCAAGTACAAGTTCCTAGACCTCCCACGAGACGTTATTCGCAGTGTTGCCTGTTTCAGACTGTGTGTCCACACCCTTCGCTGTGAGACCACAACATGGAACCCCAGGTCCTCCCCTGCCTGTGATTTGTGTGAGGCTGATGATGATGTCCAGGATGACCAGCATGCTATTGTTCACTGCACACACCCGCATACAGTGTCTCTTAGCGTAGCAGGAGATATGAGTCCTTATTCTCAGCAGCAAGAGCACTGGATGATCATGGTGTTTCTACATTTTTGCACCAGAACAACAACAAACTATTCTTTCTACATGAACTGTGTTTTTTATGAGCAGGCTAGCAGTTGCACGCTTTGACTGAAGGCCTTTCCTTGTAAAACTTGTACACCTTAAGTGCCCGAAACACACAGATGATGATTCCCCCCCTTTGATTTATTGCGGTTGGCTGGTGCGTCCTGGCAGAGGCTTGATCGATTTTACTGGTTTTATTCTGTGCTGCAATGTCGTGAACAACGTTGTGCCTTTTTCCCCTTTTAAAGGTTTTTTTTGCAGGTGCTACAAGTCTGTGGTGAGACAACAAACACTCCTCACATTTCAACATACGCAGCCTAGCAGTCACACATTTTGACTGATGGTTTAATCTGTCACAGTGTAACATCTCAGATCTCTTCTCTCCTGCCTTTCAAGGGAGCGACAAATTGTTTGACTCGTGGAAATTTGTATGGCTAAACCCGTACCAGCTTTCATTCCTGATCCATGCCGGAAGAAGGGCCACATTAATGTTACTTTGCTTCAATGTGTGTGCAGGACGTATGTTTCTGAAATGCTGCAATTGAGGACCAAGGAGGAGGAGACAGGTTTAGTTTGTGACGATTAGGAAAAGGCTTATTTTGACCAAAACCAACCTTGCCTTCACTAAATTCAAGAGAGGTACCAGAGCTTTAAATTTGATGTTGATGTGTGCATGCAAAAAAAAGATAGGCAAGGGTCTGCCAGCTCCCAAATCTAAGTCATTTCTCAGAAAGGCTGTCTCAAAGCGCCTAGCGACACAAGAGTATTGACTGCCGCTATTGATCACGCGCTGTGACCTCCTTTGACACTCTACTCATAGTTAGCTGCCCCGCTAATATGGCTGCACACGCCTTTGCTGCAGGACGTGGCGCGCGTAAAAAAACAGGAACGGCAGGCATTTGCCATGTCGCTACCACTGCAGAACGCGCCTTGGACATGTGCTCCCTGGCAGTCGGACCGGGCTGCTGGCGACTGGCACTGATGAATGCATCAGGGAAATAATTTGGCTGACTAATCATGGATTTGTTCTCTAGATCTGCGTCTTGGCCACTTGACTCAAATAGGGAGTAAAGCGCGCTCAAGCGGGCGCTGGGGTTTGCCCTCCTTTTGTCAGCCTCTGCAGCCATCCGAGCAGCTTCCAAAGCCGCCTGGAAATAGGCAGATGCCAGGAATGATGCCCTGATGCTTGTGGTATATAACATAATTCTGCAAATCAAACTTTGCATAATCATCAGTAATAAATTCTCCTGTGCTTCCGTGATAGACACAGTCAGATTCATTTCAGCATTTAATCCTAGTCAAGTTCTGTATAAATAGATTGAGGATGCCTCGAAATTCCTTTATGGTTTTTTTATTCATCTCAGACAACTCATACCTCATACCAGTAGTACCAGTAGTTGTTTTGTTTACCGCACTGATACTGGCCGTACTGATACTGACTGACTGTACTGATACTGATACTGATGCTAGATGCTTTGCGAGCAATTAAATGATCGAAATCAATTACGGAAAAAAAAATTCCAGACCCCACAATCTTTTCCTTTCTAATACGGTAAGCTTTACTATTTACTGATTATTGCAGTAATTTTTGGGTCATTGTGTTGAGCCCTGTCGTTTTAAAGGGTGAGGCGAGCTGACACCACACAGCTGCCCGGGCCATAGCTGGTCAACCAGGGGCTGAGCAATGGAGTTGCTTGCAAGCAGAATCCCTGTTAGAGGACACACAGTGGGTAGACCCAAGCACTCCAGCTTTGCAGCAGGCCGCCATTTTGAATTCAGCTATAGCAGCAGCTGGAGCATAGCACACAGTCCCCCAAAAAACTGCAAGTTTACATAATTGTTGAGGAACCTAGCAAAATTGTAATGCTCGAAAATAAATAAATTTATTTGATTACTTTGGCACCTCGCAAAATATAGGACTCGCAAAATATGAGGAGCAGTACGGTATTGCTTTCCTGCGCATCTGCAATTTATACATGTGTTCAAAGGCCAAAGCTTGCTCCGACTGTGCTTGCATCAAAATAGACTCACTTTTAAAACAATCCTTGCCTCTTTTTTTACACAGTAGCTTTTTACACAGTGTTTGCAGATGGTTTGACGAAACTGAGCTCTGTCTCCTTTCCAAGTGCATGCTGAAAATGGCTAAGCTACCAATGCCTCTTTTTCCCCTTGGAAACTGTACTGGAGGTCCGGCCCTGGTAGGGACCCTGCCTTTCATGTTCTCCGGGACAGGGATTTGAGGTAAACCTCATTAGAAATAAAAATTTGTACTTAATTCTTTTTTTTTCCTGGTATTTAAGTGGCTCCTTTCCCTTTATTTGTCACTGCCTGCACAGGTATTTCTTGTTTCTTCCAATCTGTTGCAAATGAAGGTAATTTTCTGAACATACTGCTGCGGCTCAAAAGCTGTAAGCTGCATTTGTAAGCATAGCTCCCTCCCCAGTGCTACATAGCAAGTTCCATTGGCTGTGCACGCAAGTAGAAAGGAACGGCCCCCCACGGTAAACTAACCCCACCACACCACATTCAAAACACACACCTTGAGATGTAGAAGACGTTGTACACTCTCTTTCACGCCTGCATCCTGATTATCAAGCCCCTGGCGCTCTTTTAGATCACGTGTTTCAGTGGCTGCTGCTTCAACCTGTCAAAGAGTATGGAAACAATGACAAGATAGCTTCAGACTTGCGATGATGAGAGCTGCTTGACAACATGTGGCTGCGTTTGTATGTTCCTTACAACACTCGAGGAGTAACGCCTCCTGATTGCCCCCATGCGTGGTTGCACAGGCCTGCTAGAATGCATGAACAAAAGCTCTCACACTTGAGGCAAAAGTAGCAAGCACCACGGTTGCAAGCCGATACGGCATGCGGACTACATTGCACCTGCTCTTGCAGTGCCTCCACTGAAGAGGCTCTGAGCTGGCTGACATGATCACCAGCACCGCTTCTGCAGCCCTCAGCCTCAGCCGAGGGCCCATGGACAACACCCTCACCCTCACCCATGCCTTCATCACTCACCGCTCCATCTCCCTCCCCCTCCTCTCCTAAGTCCTCTCCCTCCTCTTCCCCTTCTTCCCTTTCGCAGTTGTCACTCTCCCCTTGCACATCCCCCGCAACCCCATCTTGATCTTCACCCTCGGCGCTTAGCTTGTTGCCCCTCTCAGTGTATTCCTTCTTGCTAGATTTCCTACCAGTGCCCAATGGCAATACACTGAAAGGCACATCCAGGGCATGCCTATCAGACGCGAGCGTGACACCCTCAATACCCATACACAGTTCAATCGCCATGGACTTTGCAACCTCAAGCTCCTGCAAGCACAGGTGGAACTCCAAGTTTTCCCCAGCTTTAAACATGAGAGGCAGCGCTACTTTCTGTGTTGAATGCTGTTGCTGCCTAGATTCCAGACAGGGAGTTTATGAGGGTTGATGTGACATGCAATGTGTAGGAGAAGGCATCCAAACTAACATGGAGAGCTGCAAGTTACATACAAGCATGCACCCTCGCTCGGAGAGCATGATATTAAAAGCATACAGGCCAGCAAGCAGCAATTACGTAGAAACAAATGAGAAGGTACCTCTTGAGGCAGGCGAAACGTGGCTAAATCAAGTACAACTGTGTCCAGATCATTGCCCTGGATGTCTTGCTCGACGACGATGGTTGGCGAGGCATGTGAATCACACCATTGACGATAAACTGTACAAGGGCATAGGGCAAGCTGTTGATGTCTACATACACAATGATCTCAGCATAAACTCTGATTGTGTGACAGGAACAATGCCCAGCTAGCACTCAAACAAGCAAACATTTGATTCCGTAGAAGGAGTGGTCATTGGCCTCTTCAGTCGAAGACAAAGATAACTTGTTTGCTACCTTTTCCCCTACAGCACGTAACTTAGCGAACAAGTTACACTGCCCCCCCAACTACGTAAGTCCCATGCACGGAAAGCTTACTGTTGCAAAGAGGGGCACCCTTTCGCTCCTTCCTATAAGCTGTGCCCTTGACAGCAAGAAACCCCTGCAGCAAAGGGTTTTATTTATACTAAGTGAATATGCACAGCAAAGAAGCCAGGTATTCAGAAACTCATCAACACTGGCAGACTTGCAAATCACCTTCTTCTTTGCCCCTTCATACAGGGGTCTCTCTGCGGCATTGAGACGATGCGGGATGTCCCTTGAACCTGTGCCTCTCACCCTGGCAAACCCACCTCTAGAAATCCTGTGTGTGTATGTGTGTGTGTGTGTGTGTGTGTGTGTGTGTGTGTGTGTGTGTGTGTGTGTGTGTGTGTATGTGTGTGTGTGTGTGTGTGCATAACTGTGTGTGTATGACTGAGTGTGTTTGCGTGTGTGTGTTTGAGCATGGTGTGTGTGTGTTTATGTGTGTGTGTGTGTGTGTAATGTGTATGCGTGCAATGTGTATGTGTGTGTGTGTGTGTGCGCGTGTGCGTGCGTGCGTGCGTGCGTGCGTAAAATTGGCACCTGTCCACGTCGTCCTTGCTTGGACGCCATTGCTTACGCTCTGAAATGGGTTGGGTTGTGTCTGAGCTAGCTGAGCTGGTTGTGTTCCCCCTGAACCGAGGTGGTTTACACTTTAACCTCACGTTAGTGGGGAGGCCTGCAAGCGGAAGATTGGCTTTCGACCCTTGCATTTTTTGGCCGAACGCTAAATGATTTGGTGCTTTGTTTTTGTTGTGTAGATTGTTAAATTGAGTTCCGAATTGGCAGTTTGGTTAGGCCCCATTTTTTGTTACCAAGTCAAAATTTTAAGAAACGACATGATTTTTGTCGCGGCTGCACATCGTTCTATAAGGATCGGGCACAAATTGGCGAAGTGAAAAAGTTAACCAAATTTGTGAACGGGACCCCCTAATTAGGATTTTGGTCCGGCATAACTTTTCAAGTGTCAGAAGGGGGGTGTAAGGAGATTCTAAAAACGAATAAATAGCCGTGACCAAGGACTTAAACCAAACCATCGTGTGACCGGGGCCTTATCGCGTTGTGTGAGTCGGATTCAGTTTGAGTTTGAGTTTCTGACGGATATTAAATTCCTTTGTGGTTTTCAATACCTACCGGGGAAGGTTTGCCTGATATATAGGTGGAAGCAATGTTTGTTTATAATAAGTCATCCCCGTGTTTAAAGATGAAGAAAATGCATTACATCAAGTATCGGTGTTCTGTCACTGGTGTCTTTATTAGTGCTGATGTCACTTTCTTGTGATATATTTTGGCATAACTGGCACACAACCTGCATGGATGCCTGATCCCGCCCCTTCCCCGTCATTTTGCGTGCAAAATTGGAAGAGTTTTGAAGTGGGCTGTAATTAATTGAATTCATTTGGTGATGCACGCTGAAGAGAAGGTACGCTTCATGTATTGTTCGTTTGCTTTGTGGGATGTGGGACACGCTGAGCCTGTCGAAGCAAGGCTCAGGCAGGTGGACAACTTTTGAGGCAATAGAGATCACTGGAGAAGCATCGCATTTGAGTAACTTTGGAGGAATTAGAGCAGATCCGGATTGGAGCGGCTGGATTGCACCATGAGTAGTATCATGAAGTAAGATTTGCTTACCTTCTACTTTTTATTTTCCCTATACCTTCTTTGTTGGTGATTGCTTCTCGAAGGTGGAGGTGGATAAAGAGATGAGATCTGAGCAAGGTAGAAAATGTGAGCCGTGCGAGTGGGGCTTATTTATTTACACCATTTCCCATTTCCCAAGGACTCCCAAGGACTCTCCAGTGACACAAACCTTCTTCAGTCAGTGATCAAAATAGCTTTTTTTTGGCTGAACACTAAACAGGGGTAAGAGATCTTACATGTTGTTGCTATTTTGTAATTCAAGGGGTAATCACTCAATATCATCTACTTGACACCCAATTAGCTTCAAAAGAAGATCACAATGTAAGCAGTACCTACCAGCAGAGCACGTTTTGAGGCCAGAATGATTTCCCCTGCTTACAGACTGGCAAGAGCAATAAAACACACACATCAGGCACATTCCTCTATTATGACGCTTTTCATGAAATAATGGCTCGTGAATTTGAAGGCCTCACCAAATACATGGTCATTTCACCCCATTTAAGTTTCTGCTTTGTTGCTGCAGTAAAAACCATAGTACCAAAAATAGCTCAAGTCCGACTTAAATTCCAAGAGACAAGTAAGTCAGGTCCTGCCAGTCCTTACCCTTTGGCTATGAAACCAAGACACAACCAAATAGTAATGCAATTCTGACCAATAATAAGTACTGCAGACACTTCTCCTATCCAGCTGTCAGATAACATCACCGTCACTGCAAGAATAAGACTCGGAACATCAGCTAATAGCTGGATGTGCCAGTTTTATTGAACAAGATAAACAGAAGCTCTCATCTTTCAACCAACATACTGATTGTCGATTTGTTGCTGCCATTGGCTGATTGGGCGTGACACAGCAAGCAGAAAATTGGGCGTGACACAGCAAGCATAAATGTGTGTGTGTTTATGTGTGTGTGTGTTTAGCAGTTTAGCACAAGAAAAATATGCTGCCATTAAGCTGCCATATGCTGCCATTGCGTCGCTCTCACTCAGACGCCGCAAAACCCTCCACACTATTCTGCTAGGAGCAACAGGCACCATCTAAAGCAGCCACGCAAGGAACCCACTCCACAGCCTCGAATTAACTGGTCTACATGCCAAAGCACTCATGACAAAAGTAAGTTTACATACAATCAGATCCGCAACCAAAACCATACAGATGAGACGAGACATTAAACACAACCCCCACAGAAATCTGAGCCATACTCCTGGTGGTGTGCAGGCTTCTGCCTCCCAACCACCTGATCACAATTGAAAAGCCCTCCCTCTGTTTATTCTGTAGGTGAAATGTTGTGTGTCTCTGCATCCATTGGGTGGTGCAAAACACATAGCAACGTCCTTTCCTAGTCCATGCCGATAGCGTTTACGCTCTATTTATTATCATTTATTATTCAGGTGAAGCCATAATGTAAAGTGTAAATATCAATGAATTATAAAAGAACATTATAAATGGGACGTTGCAAGTTGGACAAAATAAGAAGCAGCAAAAAGCGTCTCAGCAAAAAGCAAAAACTTTGGAAGACTGCTACCCAGATTTGCCGAATTTCAGCGTGGATTCCTTCTTTATCTCTCCTCCCGTCTTTGTCTTACTCGGTGGAATGTTGCATGGTTCATCCCATAACAGTGTTCTATCCCAATTCATGCCGCAAGTGTTTACAAAATGACGTTACTTGTCATTATTTACCTTCCTTTTTAAGGCCTTCGGCCTGGGATCGCTGCTCAGCCGGTACAATCGGGGTAGAAACCTCAAATGTTGATGCGGTTCAGGCTACTCAAGAGGTATGAGGCTGAAAGACAGGTAGAGTCAGCAAAAATTTACACAGTTATGTAGAAAGAAGCTGTTTGCTTCCATCCCTGCAAAAAAGATAATACTACAGGTTAGTAATTGAGGAGGGAGGTTCTTCAGAGTGGCAAGGTAAAACATCCCAAGATTATAACAAGTACCCTGAACCAACCTCAAAGCTTTGAAAAGGCGACCCAACACAGATCCATTCTAAAGTGATCTATAAAGCACAATATCCTACATACAAAAAATCCAAAAAAAGGGCAAGACACCGGATCAGGTATGTGGTATGTACCACCTTCACCTTAACGTATCCCACTACGTGAACCCAAGAGGCATGGGTATAACCATCTCACTTGAGGAGCTAGTAGCTATAGCAGCCGTGATCACTCATGGCTACTCCCATATAGCCACAGACAGCCTAACCTCAATGCACAAATTATAAAGCAGCTCTCACACCCAAACCTCCACCGCCATCACATCCAAGGAGATGACCTCCAATCCATTGCCAAAGCAATCCACCAGTCACCATCGCCCATTCATTTCCAAAAGTCAAATCCCACGCAGGTATTATAGGCAATGAACATGCTGATGCTCTTGCTAGAAAGTCAATCACAACCTACTCTGACGTTGCTGGTACCTCCATCAAAACAGCTGGCCCTGAGGAAAATCCCTTCTGCAGCATTTACTGGCTTGCAAAAAAATATGAAGAACAAATTTTGTAAAATCAAATAAACACAGCCCAGTCATCTACCTTAATGCTTTGGTACCTATCCAAATACCATGACGTCTTGCAAGCTCACACGGCCCCCCCACCCCCTCCACAAACTAGGAAATGCCAATACCATAGCAAACTACCATGAATACTATCAGACCCGTATCAAGAATGGCACTGCCAATGGAGCCACTAGAAACGCTTACCTAACAGCATTTTATGTCCCTGTTAAGCCAAGTGCATCATTCTGAAGCACAGAACCCTGTACCACCAAAAGCATGCGGTACGGTCAAGCACTCAATAAGCCTAACTTGCCCCCTCTGCCCTTAACTAGACAGTGCCCTGCATATCCTTTCTGGATGCCAACACACGCAAATAAAAAATATGATCACTAAGAGAAACAACTTAGCATGCGGGATCACACACACACAACACACACACACACGCGCGCGCACGCGCAATTACAGAAGCACACACGCAGGCACACACACACATTCACACACACTTACACACATACACAAACGGACTCACACACACGCACACACACGCACACACACATACACACACTAATACAATGACAATGGCATCCAAATCAACCCGGCAGGACCATGCAGCTCACACACCGATGTTGTGATAAGTGCTGCAGAGACAGAGGTAGTTAGGTATGCCAACCTCCCAAGATGCAACCAGGTATGCTGCTTGTTCCCAAAGTACACACACACACACCACCTGACATGCAGGCATGATGACTTGGTCATCCAAAGAACGAGCATGATATGTAGATGCAAGCCACAACGCTTGCTTCTACACGGTCACCAACTGCCCGTGGTACTTGCTTGTTGCGTGCAAGCCAAGGGAGACATTATCAAAGCGTACTTTGGGCCTTACTCAGACATACTGCTTCATACATTTGGAGGCCAATTTTGTGTGCTGAGTGCTGAGACGCATCTTGATACAAGTCTGTCTTTGTTACTTAGTACTAGGTATTTCTGTGCTGGCAGTTTGTGGCACATCAAGCAGCTAAGTGCACATCAAGCAGCTTAGTGCCTCCAAGATGGTGCCGAATGGCTAATTTTCCCTACATATACGCAGATTCCAATGAACATTAAGATCTCGAGAATCGGTTGATTTGGAATGATTGCAAAGACGCTATGGCTTTTTTCATGTTTTGCAGTTGATCTGTGTGAATCAACCATGTGCTTGAATACAGCAGTTGAATTCTGCTTGAATCAACGGTCAACCTAAAATCAATCTCAGAACAACCACTCCTGCTTGGTTGCTGGTTGAATCAACAGTGTGGTTGAATCAAACAAACCAGCAGCTGATTTCTGCTTAAATCAACTACCAACCAGGAATCAATTAGAAATCAACCGTTTCTCATTGATTACTGTTTGAATTAACTGTGTGGTTAAATCAAAGAAACAAGCAGTTGATTTCTGCTTGAATCAATGATCAACCAGGAATTAATTAGAAATCGAACGTTTCTCATTGATTACTGCTTGAATCAACTGTCTAGTTGAATTAACCAGAACAGCAGTTGATTCCCGCTTGAATCAATGATCAACTCGAAATCAACGCTATTGGTTGATTCCTGACCCCATTGAATCAACAGCCCTGACTTTTCCGACGTAGGTTGGTGTCAACAGGCGAGTGGTGGGGCAGTGGGGATAGGTTGTGGTCCTTAATGAAGTCTTGGTACATTTTGTCTGCAATACATTTGTCTGTACTTGTTCGGTCGTTTGCAGGGTGACTTATCTATATCTCAGCTCATGGTGCTCTGGTAGCTTTTTTATTCAACATCAGTTCGAAGCTATATTGGATCCAATTTGATGAAGTGACGTGTGACTAGTTGCCCCTAAAAGCAAACAAGCGCATGATTGGACTTTCATTCAATGCTCCTCCTTTCACGTAATAAAACCTCTTAAGGACTTGGATCTTGATTGTCAAACAGTTAAAAGCTTGCTTTCAAGCTCTAAATGCATCCAGTTAATTATGCTGCTTAACTTGTCCATACCAAGCGCGTGCTTTTCAGTTCTGTTATCAACTCTCATCAGGAGCCAGTTTCAGGTCAAGCCTGCAACCCTCCTGACCCCCATGGTATTGACCTCTTTCTTTTCCTTTGCGGTGGTGGAGGAACCCTTTCTTTGATGAATGTAGGGAGTGTTGTTTACTGCCCGCATCATGATAGCCTTTCTTAATATTCAAAACTATTGAAGAAGTTCCTGTCTCCTGGCTGGTATTCAGACTCTCTTCCTGACCATGTAGTACGTTGCTTCTTTAACTTAAAAAGTGAGAGATTTGAGGTGAATATTGATTACGCGTACAAGCACCTGCTTTGTACAATTTTTACCAAAGTGGTAAACCTACTACACCACTGGTGGCACTAGCGGCCTCTTACAACTTAAATTATGTTGCGTAAATGATAAAAGTTTGCGTTTAAAGGGAGAAGTGTAGTAAGGGTAACTCCTCTACTAAACCTGGGCAACCCTTTACATAGGTATGATTTCCTTTCTCAGCAGAACAATAGACTTTTTCTTTTTCTTTCTGAGCTTATGGATTTATTTGTGGCTGGCCGAGACCAGTCAGCAGCCGATCAGCCAAACAACCTGGCTGAAGGTCACCCCCCATTGTAACCATTTACACAAGTACACCAACTAGCCACTGCAACACTTCCCGCTTAAACAAGATCACATAAACAAGACACAATTCAACAACGACAACAGTGATAGTAGGGGATCTGATGGTGGATTACTGGTAGAGCAGTTGGTTTCAGCAGGGCTAGGCGCAGGCCGGATCGCATGGCTGACAATCCGCCACTGGCAGATCCTCATTAGTCTCTGTTTTCTCTTTTTTCCGTTTGTCAGTGGGGCTCTGGCTAGTGTGAGCACTAGTTTAGAACCTTTCCTTAATGCACGCTGGTGTTTTCCGGCGTAGACTTTTTTGTAAGGAAAACGAAAAATAAAAAGTAAAGAAGTGATGCCATGGTGTAAACACTTCCGGCACAAAATAGGAAAGAACATTTAATGAATTGAACCATACAACATTCCATGAAGTCAGACAAAGAAGATATCAACATAAGTGAACATGATCATAAGTGCTGATAAGGACACATTTACATCCCCATAAGTCATGCTAATTATTTTGACATAATCAAATCACCCTGCTTGGTATCATACATCATTTCAATGATAATGGCAAGAATTGAAACGGAAATACACATAAAAAGACCATCAAAATAGACACAGTGGGTGTATGGCTGTTCATTTCGGGCACTCTTTTAGTATGGTAGGCCAGGTAAACAGCTTGCGGGAAAATTCAAAACAAGACGGTGTGCCTTCCCCCAGTCACTGGCTGAACCGAAAACTTTCCTCTAAAGCGAGGACTAATCCATCAAAAGTCTTGAAATTCTGGCTGATGCAACGGACTGGCAATCCGCCCAAGACCTGGGAAGGTGAGGTGCTATTAATTGAGGTCGGCAGGTTTAGAACTGGATCAATTATAATGAAAGAGGGAATAAGGTGGAAGAGGAACGGGACCTTGAAACAAAGAAGGACAAATGAGGGAGCGACGCTGAAAAATTGGTTAAGCCGATCACACGCTGTCTGTGCAACGCGTGCATGCATGAGCAGGGGGAGGGGGCCGGGTGTGTGTCTGTTTGTGTGTGTGTATGTGCACGTTTGCGTGTGTGTATGTGTGTGTGTGTGTGCGTGTGCGTGTATATGTGTGCACATATGCCTTGCTGCCCCATGAGCACACACACAGTGTCCTATTCGCAAGCGCTTGCTGTTCACACGTACCAAAACAACACGATCAGCATCCCTCAACGGTCCATCCAAGCAAACTTCTGTGTGGCGTCACATCCAATTCCAAACTAAACATTTAAACTAAACATCCAAACATCCAAACTAGGTATGATTAAAAAGCCCACCAACGTTAGCAAAAATTGAATCTGGGCTCAGGAACTCGCGTGCACTTTGCAGCCGGAATTCAACCAAGGATTCCTGACACAGCAAACGCAACCAAGGAAGTATGTTGATGGATACTGCACCAGCAGGAAGTGGTCTGGGGGCCTGGCTGAGGATCCTGGGCAGCATCCTGCAGCGGCCATACATAAGACTTACCTCTAAAACTTTGTACACTGCACCCCAGGTCCAGTCCCAAACTTTTCTGCACCTGTACGAGTCATTGCTAGGAGCTTATGTCGAGTTGCAGCCTGGGAGGAACCCTGGATGGGCCTGGGGAGGCTTAGATAGCTGCCAAACATAAAGCTTACCTCTAAAACTTACACATGGCACCCCAGGGCCCCAAACTTTTCTGCACCGGTAAAGGTTTTCGTTATAAGCCTACGTCAAGTTTCGGCTTGTGAGGTGCCCTGGGTGGGCCTGGGGAGGCTTGTGTGAAGTTTGGTGAAATTTAACAACGCTAGGGGCTGACGCTCCCACGAGGGGGGCTTCGCCAAAAACAAACTACGCAGACAGTGATAGACCAATCCCCACATTAACTAGGAAAAGGAGCCACTTTGGTACCGGGCACCGTAAAACTCCCTCACCAGTGGGAAGAGGAACGCACCCTAAAACGCCCTGAATTTGAACCATTGCAGCATTTCACACAAACCCTACCTGTCCGTCCCCCTTTTTCAGGCTGTGTGGCAGTTGAACAAGGTGAAAAGGGCAGTTTTGGGCTGAAAACAAACGAAAGCCCCTGAAGTAAATTGGGAAGCTCCCCCCAGATGTCCAACCTAACTTTTCCAGCAGCGTGTTGTTACCTCAGTGACACCTTCTGCTGTGTAAGGGCCATGGGCAGCAAGGAGCACATTGTGCTGGAGCAGGGCCTCTTTTACCTCTTCTCCAAAAATACCAAGCAAGCCTTGAGCCTGCATGTGCACAACAAGTGCGGACACTCACTCTCTGTTTCACTGCTTGTGATTGATCTGACGATATCATGTCGCTCACTTCTTTTCTCCAGCCTTGTCCTCCTTTTGAAATGGGGCTCAATACTTTTAGCGCTGCATTGAATCGCTGATGTAACGGAAACACAATGAGCAATTGCGTCCTAAAACATATCTGACACACACATGCACAAAAAATTGTATACACAAACCTCAGCAGTTGAGGAGAAAGCGATTGCGTCAATGTGGCCATCCCAAAGCGCAGCTCTGTATGTGATATTGTATTCGAAAGGTAAAAGGCATTGTGAAGTCAGCAGACGGAGCTGCAGCAGCAGCTGCACAACCTTATGTGCTAAAAACAGCATAGTTCTGCAGTAGCACCAACAAACATCTCATGCATGTAGTACCTCTCAAGAAGACATTGACTTGGCTCACAGCCGATTGATGTCTCGTAGGCCTCCACCCTCACAGTCTCAGCACCTGCGCTATTAAGCATCGCTAGGAAACGGGGCACGACTTTTGGCTCGACCAGAGGACCTGGAGGAACGAATGCGGATTTGCAGGGGTTTAAGATCGACTCTACAAAGGTGTCAAGCAAATGTGGAAAACACACCTTGGTGTGAAAGATAACGCACTTTAACGACAGGTAAAAACAATCATCAGCGGCTGGTCAGACTCTCAGACAGTTCTCAGACGAGTGGGTCGTGGCAAATGCATCTAATTGTAATGAAAGGACCATGTGCTGCAAACTTACTCGTAACTAAAGGGACTGGACAAAGGATTTTAGCTCCTTGGGCTGCGCCTGAGGCCTCGAGCTCTTTTACTAGGCCCTGTGTGGAAGCCTGTGCACGACAAGCATGAACAAGAAGGGGTATGATTCCCTAAACAACCAAAAAATTGCCAGGGGAAAGTAACATTGCAGCCCCCACGACTTAGCATCTATGCCGTAGCAGGGCTCGTCTGAACACACGCTGCACACCCACAAAGCACACACTTCGGCCCTCAAAACAAGCTGCGGTCTACAGCGTGCTCACCTCAGGAGGACTAACGTGAACAGGCAAGCCAGCCTTCAGGAGCACATCTCCATCTGCACCCCTGCAAAAGGCGGCACGAGCGCTGGTAAGGGATTCTCTACGAGCTTAATGCTCATATTCCATGAGGTAAGGACTACCGGGAAACTAAGTAGGTAGCATGAAGTGTGGATAACTTTGTTCTGTTTCATCTGTTGACCTGCGCACCAAAACCACAGGTGCATGATCAAAGGTAAGCGGTACTTACAAAGCACAAAACTTCACGTCAGACCGCACCAATGCATCCACAGCAGCCTTGAGCCTAGATGCACTGCTCTTGCCGCTGAGATCACCTACAAATCAAACATCAGAGCTGTCACGACGAATCATGGTACCAGCTTAAGCATGGATTGCAAGTATGAGCCACAAGTTTCTGACCGCTGTAACTTTTTGGAAAAGCATAGAATCAGTGGCGAAACAAATAAGAAACCTGAGGGAGGGGGGTGCGTAGGGGTGTGGGGGAATGAGGGGAATAAGGGCGGCAAAGCTGCGCTGCAACGAAGCCTGTTTGAAGAACAAGGCAGCTTGGAGGCAAAGTCCCTGGACAAACAAGCTCTTCATGCTCAACAGTTAGTCAAGCTTTTTCAAAACACGCAGCAGTTGCTCACACTCAGCCATCAGCAAGCGCCTATGCTCGCAATGCACACACCTACCCCCTGTCAGCTCTGCTGCGCGCTGAATTGTGGCAAAGATACCATTCTTGGAGGTAAAGGCTATATGGGTGAATTTGTGGCGGCGTCCTGGTTGTGTGATGAGCAATCGAAGAGCAGAGTCAAAAGGCTCACGGGCAGGCCCAGCAGGGACTGCACAGTGGGTGCATGCATGTGTGTGTGTGCCCATGTGTATGTGTGTGCGTATTTGAGTGATACAGTGATACATATAAAATGAGGAAAGACAGCCACAGGTGGGGGGCAACAATGGGGGGGGGGCAAAGGGCAAAGGGGGGGGAAGACTGTGGAGAGGCAATTGAGGAAGCTGTGGGCAGCCAGCCTGGACATTGTAAGTCTTAATTGTTTTTTGTCAGAATAGGCCTTCCTTCTTGTACTCATTTGCCTGCTGAACGGGTTGCAAAAAGTCAGTATTGTTGCAAGCAGGCGTCCAGGACAGACTTTCTTTCTACACACAGTAACAGTGTGTGGTTCACCTGGGTTAATTGCCACAGTGGGGACCCACAAAGGCCGAGCGCCCGCCCCCAGCAATTTTGACGCCAACTTGTGAGCATACTGACGTGGAGCTGCATTTAAGATGGGATGCATGGAGTGGCAAGACCTGCAATCTACAGGAAAATGCTCAGCATATTACCTGTGACCAAGACTCGTTTGTGCAACATTGGAAGTTCCCTTGGAGTAGGCAGGGGGTTCCTTCCTGCCTCGTCTGCAGTGAATGGGCACCGGTACAATGAGAGTTGACATAGCTATGTTCCATTCATGTGTGCGTTTGAGTGCGCATGATTATGTGTGCATATGGTTATGAACATGGTGTCTTGTATGTATGTACTTATGCATGCATGCATGTGTGTGTGTGTGTGTGTGTGTGGTGTGTGTGTGTGTGTGTGTGCATGTGTGTGTATGTATGCATGTGTGTGTATATGTGTGCGTGTGTGCATGTGCGCAGGTGTTTGCTGGTTATATTTGTGCTCAAATGTGTTTTGAGGTGTCGTGCCTGAAAGGACCGGCTCCATCGCAGACTTGCGTAAGACAGCCTTGCGGCTTGAACCACGATTTGTACTCAGTCTCCATGTGGATAGCTTGGCACCTAATTGCATTGCATCAATATGGGTTATTAGAAGCTCTATAGAAATAATTCTCTGGAATTCACAGAGTCAGAGGTGACCGATAAAGCGGCTGAGCGCGCACAGGGTAACTTTTGGAAATTTTTTGTGGCTCAATATTCAAGCGTCTCTGTTCCAACCTACCACACTTGTGGTGTCAAAGAAGGAGCCAAATAGAAAGCAGGATGATGAGCAATCTGATGCAGCTTTGCGAAATATACCGAGTAGCCTAGAATAGTGCAAACAAGTTACAGCCTGCCTCCGTGGAGTTGGCAGGCTAGAAATAATGCAGTTAAGCAGATGCGAGCAATACGTGCTTTCCTCAGCAACAGGTCATCATGAACGACCCAACCAGCTCTAGAGTCTGGCACCCGTGTTTTCAATCTGCAGTCTCTTGCAAAAACTGAGTTGTATCACTGTATTATTGTAGTAACCTGTTAATGCCTCTGCAGCTTTTTAGTCTTGCTTCAAACAAAGGTCAAGAGTGATATACTTAAAAAAGTAACAAGATGATGATCGGCGAAGGGGGGGCGCATCATCAGGAAGGCAGCAATGGTCTCTCAGGAGCTCGGCCTTATTGTCTTTTGAACTATTACCATAAATGCAAGTATCACCTCAAAAGAAATTTGAATAACGTCACGCTCTGCCACACTGATTTAAATGAGCAATACCAAAAGTACACCGGGCAATGCTATCATTACTATATAGAAGTTCCATCAATCTGCCCCGTCTGCAAAACGCTAGACAGCACCTACCCTAGGCTGCAGCCATCCTATAAAAAGTTTATTTACCAAAAATAAGCATAACGCTGCAAGCCGATGATGGTTAAGCATTTAAGTGGGAGGAAGCCATTAGCTCATGCAAACGTTGGCGGCCTTGTACAACAAAACCAACAACAAACAAGGCAATTTACTAGAACCCTAGATGTCTAGGGTGTTCTAGAGTGCTGCCCTAAAAGCCCAGTGGTGTGTGGTCAGGCCAGACAATGTCAGCAATGTGTTTTCGTTTCCTCAATCCATGGGTGTCAGGGTGTTTCATCGCTTGTGTATACTTCTCTCTCTTTTCTGTCAATGCGGAGGAGTGAGGAGTGGGAACAGGATTTCATGTTGGCTCTCACTTGTTAGTTATGCGCTGTACCGACATCAGATTATGGCAAGCCAGATGCAAGTGCAACAGCACCAATCAAGTGGCCACGTTCTTGAAGATAAATCAAGAAAATATGTACCAAACTAAATATACCACTTCTGTGTTATTTATATCCATGGATATTTAAAGAAAGCAGCAGGAAATGGCAGACGATGTCTCAAGAAGAACCCTGAAACATAGCTCCGTGTCCCAAGGCATCCCGTGTCCCAAGGGATCCCGTGTCCCAAGGGTCACAACAAGGAGGATCTTCGTTTCCATATACCACTTCTCTGATTATTTACAATAAATTTATTCTAGCCGCCCAAATGCTATGCTGGTATTAAAGAATTGCAGCAACGGGTGGTAATTTCTTAGAGTGGCAGGAAGCAGCTGAGGACTGAGGGAGCAAAATTGCCAGCCACCAGCAGATCCGTGTTCTCCAGACAGCACCCACCTAGAGATATCGGCAAAGATCAACGTGACATCCATCGTATTGACCCTGTAGTAAATTGTGTACATTACTGGTAACACGCAGAAAGAAAAAACAGACACTAAGTGTTCTAGCCCTGTTCCACACCCACAGGAACTATTGTAAGCAGAGCAGAATCGTGCTCAAAAAATTTGCCAGGGAAGGGGGCAACGCTAATAAGCTCGCCTCTAGCAGACTCTTTGATGAGTTAAAAAGGGCTCGAATTCGGGCAGCACTCACAATAGAACTATTTCCAGAGGTCTTGTGCTAAGAACATCTAATACCATGAATGGAGGAAGAACTCGTAAGATCTAATTATCTTTGACCTACCGGTATTGAGGAATGTACTCTATTCTCACGCACAACGCAAAAGGTTTAGTTCTCTTTAAAATCACAGCGCAAATGGTTAGTCTCTCTATCCTCAAGTACTGTGAGGACACTAGACCTCAGAACCATGCTGCACGCCGCTGCGCAAGAACCTTTCTCCACGTCTAGACGTTCCGTGGGCTATCGGTGTTTTTATCACTTTGTGCTTCAGTGCTGCCACTGCTGCACTTTTCCAAATTGGAAAGCCCTTTCCAATCTCATACCGACTCCCACCCAGAAGCAGGCCTGCAACCAAAAACTCAGGCCTGCCCACCTATCTCATTTTTTTTAGGATTCGTTACACTGCACTGCTGATTTGGGAAAACATTCAGAACTCTTTATTCTTATTCCAGGTATGTACCAACGCTCACACACACACACACACACACACACACACACACACACACACACACACACACACACACACACACACACACACACACACACACGCTCGCACGCACTCACGCACGC
>Ga0307947_1001173_pt1 | contig 20301 bp, 17 predicted proteins | sample OrgLakmetagen232_FD_201840 | JGI IMG/M metagenome (GOLD analysis project Ga0307947, IMG submission 201840) | Saline water microbial communities from Organic Lake, Antarctica - #232 | ecosystem: Environmental > Aquatic > Non-marine Saline and Alkaline > Saline | place: Antarctica: Organic Lake...
CCCCGATGGGTGGTTGCAGGTGTGGGTGTAGGGGGTTGAGGAGGGTAAATGAATGTGCACGTGCAGGTGCAGTTGGTTGGGTGGTTGGGTGTTGGTGTGCATTTGTAATGCAGCTGCTTGATTCTCGTTTTATACCCTCACATTCTTGGACTTGTTTAAGCACATTACATTTTTGGTTTGCATCAGCACTCACGCACACAGACACACATACTTACACACACACACACACACACAACACACACACACACGCACACACACAAACACACAAGCACACACAAACACAAACACACAAACACACACAAACACACCCACACACACAAACACACACAAACACACACACACACACCTTTCACACTCTCACCGCTGTGCTGCAGATTTTGTTCAACCCGCTCCTCATCCAAATCATAACCAAGATGCTCGGGGTGTGGGACTGCGAAGAGATTGACTTGCATGATCTTGAAATCCTGCCGTCTGCCATTGCCCTTTTGACTAAGGGACATTTGGGAAAAGGGGACCCATACCCTGGGCAGACAGAGCTACTGCAGCAGGTGTGTGGATGTATTTGTTTGTGTGCAAGAGTGCGTGAATGTGTACATCTCTGTATCTCTGTGTGTGTGTGCGTGTGTGTGTGCATGCATATGTACATCTCTGTGTGGGAGTGTGCGTGTATCAGCATGCATGTGTACGTCTGTGTGTGTGTGAGTGAGGGATGGGAAGGGGAGAAAGTGGTGGGCAGTTTCGGCTTGGTAGTTTCTAAAACAAAAATGATGTGTTATGTCTTAGAAAAGTGCGATCAGTCATTATAAAATCAGAAATGCCCCATACATTAAAACTACCTGCTCTAGGCTAGGATGATATGCTCTAGGCTAGGATGATAGGATGCTCCAGGCTAGGATGACATGCTCTAGGCTAGGAATATAGGATGCTCTAGGTTAGGATGAGCTGGATTCCACCAATTTTTTATCTTGAGCTATTTTGTTTTGTGGAATAGGCGAGAGCACATTTTGTTGCAGGTTGCGCCTGAAAGGAAAAAAATCGTTAGGAAACAGATGCATCTTATGTGCACATGCACACACACACACACACACACACACACACACACACACACACACACTCACACACAAATACTTTCACATTGACATGCACAAACACGCACACCTACACACGCAATTCCAAACACGCACACGCATAGACACTCACATACACAGACAAGCACACACACACACACACACACACACACACACACACACACACACACACACACAAACACACACACACACATGCGTGTGCAGGAAGTGCGCCGGCTGCAGATTAAACAGGCAGCGGTTCATAAACAGCTGCAGCAGGACTACCAGGAGGAAGCCAATACAGCTTGGAAGGCTGCTCCGGGTGCTTATAGGTGAGAGGCACTTGTGGGGCAATGAATCAAATGAAAACCACGAGGAAGCCAACACAGCTTGGAAGGCCGCTCCGGGTGCATTTAGGTGAGAGGCACTTGTGGGGAAAAAGAATCAAGGGAAAACCATGCAGGCATTGAAAAGCCATTCCCCGAGGAATTGATGGGGTAAAAAAAATTAAGGGAGAATTATGCAGGCATTAATAAGCCATTCCCCGAGGAATTAATGGGGTAAAAGAATTAAGAGAAAACCATGCAGGCATTAAAAAGCCATTCCTTGGATGAACGAAGGAAAAGGAATTACTTTTAACCGGGTACCATAAAACTCATATCTAGAAGAGAGAACCAAACTTAAATGGGGATTCGGAGGGATGCAGGCTAGGCGTGAAACGGGCTCCTGATGAGAGTTGGTATGGTACCGAAGGGTGCGCCTGGCATGAACAAATTTAGCAGCATAGTTAAATGCATAGTTAACCGAATAACCGAAGCTTGGAAAAAGGTTTCCTTACTCTTTAAGAGTCAAGACCCAAGTCTTGAGAGGCTCTATCGTGAATGTGTTGTAGATGGTGCCACCCACTCCCAAAAGGATGGTGTGGAGGGTAACAGAGACTCCTTGTAGGTGGTGCAGAGGCCTTTGTGCTGTTTCTGCGCAGCGTTCAGCTAAAAGTATAATCAAAAGGTCGGTCGTTTTAGACAAGAATATTGCCAGGACATCTCACTTTTCCCCTTTTAACATGACTGTAAAACTGCCGCAGCACCTGAAAGCCGCTGATCTCACAGCTTATGTGGAGTGCGTTGCAAGATGAGCAAACATACAAGCACATGGGAAATGCAAATCAATTCCAAGTAAAACGTCGATAGAAGGGAACTTTGCAACAGAGTGGTTGATCAATAAGTAATTTGCTCTTGCTCGCCTACAACTACATACCTATATTATAATTAGGGTTGAAACCTAAACCGTACATGGGATTTCCATATACTGCATATACCCCGTATATGACCGTATATACCGTCGTATTTCCGTGTATACCGTGTATGAGGGAAGATGGACTCACTCAGAAATAATCCATTGGGGTCATTTTGCAGCTCTTGAAGAGCTGAGCACGCATGACCCAATCTTTTATACCCAAAAAAATTGAATGGTTAGGGAGCTAGGCCTGCTTCAAGCCAAATAGACCCATAAATGGCCTTTTTCAGTGCAAAAACTGGTTCAACTTCCATAACCACAAATACAACTATTTATTAATGCAAAAACATGCATCTACAGAAGGTAGGAAGCAAAGTTCTTTAGAAGCAAAGTGTTCGATTCAGAAGAGGCTACAGAAGATAAGCAAAACTCTTAAGAAGCAAAGTGAGGCGAGAGAAAAATGTTCTGACCAACAAGAGCAAAATGACTGCTGTTGCTGTATATCAAACCCGATTCTCTGGGGTGCACCATCTGCAATACAGTCCATATACGGTGTATAAACTGTTCAGACCGTATGTACGCCATATATATACGGTCGGCCAAAACCCATGTACGGTCAAACGGATACGGATACAGTGAGAAATTTTCATATACGGTCAGGATATACGGCGTATTGGCGTATTGAAATACACCATATTTCCACATATATATCGGTTTTATTTCCATATCGGTTTTATTTCCATATATATATCGGTTTGGGCCAACCCTAATTATAGTCAGGTTTTATGATCCAACATAGCCTTCGTTTTCCTTGCTCAAACTTCATCCCAATCACCCCCGCTCCATTTAAAAGCAGTAAGACATGCTATATATAAGTGCAGCTATTGATGAGGTGCCCATGACATTGATCAGGTCCTTACTCGGCGCATGGCCCCCAATTTGTACCCTGTTTTCATCCTGGGTACGCTTGACACACTTACACATACATTAATGCATACACGCACACACATGCACACATACACACGTGCACACCCGTACACATTTAAACGTACACACATGCACACACACATACACACATGCACACACATACGCACATGCGCACAGATGCGCACATGCATGCATACAAATATGCACAGGCACACACACTCACACACACACACGCGCACACACACACACACACACTTGCGTGCATTCATCAGGAGGCGAGGCTCACAAGAGGAGCATCCAAACTCTGGGAACCCTGCACACTCCCAAGGCCCACGTATTTTCTTAATGAGGGTGGGCTGCTTCGGCTCGCTCAGCAATGCTCAGGTGATCTTACCCTCTGGGTGTAGGCGTGGGTGAAAATGCATACTCTATGTGTGCAATATCTCTGTGTATGCATAGTTCACCCATGCGTTTGAGCTTCTTTGCATGTGCATGACGCTTACACATATTATGGTTATAACCAGCGCCTTCCCCAAACAACCTTCAATGTTACAATCGAAATTAATATTATTTGCTACTAATTTCAGTATGTGCTTCCTTATTTTGAGGCCCATCTCCTTGGTTTGCAAACATTCACATATTTCAAAGAATTTCTCGCGCCCAGCCCGACTGCAACTCCTACAATGCTTGACCTCGCCCTACATTCATGTCCACATTATTTTAATTTCTACCCACCTCAAAAAAAGAATTGACACCAAACCAAAAATGGATTAGCACCAAACCAAACCAATCAATTGTCGACCCTTTGATCACCGTCCTCAGCTTCAACAGTCAACCAGGCAGGTGAAAATGAATATACATAATGAACCAGGTTTCACAGATCTCTGTAGGTGTGAAGTTTATTGTTTAGTCACTTTTGTACACTTTTGTGCCACAGATCTTTGTAGGTGTGAAGTTTATTGTTTAATCACTTTGGTGCCCTTGTGAGCCGCAAGCCCTCCTTGGCTTAATCCATGGTGTCCTGTCCTTCACACCCTAGCTGCTTTGTGTACGTGTACAAAAGCTCTGTCGTATAGACCTTCTCTCCTGTACTGCCTGGGGAATCTCACTCGGTTGTAGGCCTCCTTTCCTGTTGTGACTGGGGCAGTTGCTCCATTGCGGGCCTCCTCTCCTGTGGATGGGGTAGTTGCTCGGTTGCGGGCCTTTTCTCCTATTGCGTTACTGGAGTGTTTACCCGGTTGTGGGCCTTCACTCCTGTTGTGTGACTGGGATGCTTGCCCGATTCCTAGAGCGCTTGCGTGCCAGTGTCAAGGAATCTCGAACTTGAAGGAAAACGAAAATGGTTTTTATTACGAAGGGTCTGCCTTGTTTGTCAAATTTTTGGGTCAAAATGTTGTGTGCGTGCCAGTACAATCATATATATATACAGCTGTACGTACGGTCATGCCGTGCAGGATTACACAGTTCTGGCTAATCCTAGAATTGTAGCAGGCATTCACGCCACTGAGACGTTAATTTGAGTCGCTTTGAAATACAGTGTAGCTGTCACACACTGCTGAGAGTTGTTTCATATGGTGATGGTTGTTTGTTGTTTAATTTAGTGACGGCAGAAGGTAGTGCATTTAATAAGACTGCGCACTCCTCTGGATAAAGCCAAGCTTTCGCACGCTCAGAGTGTGTGTGCCGCCGTTTCTGGCAATTTATTCCTTCAAGTACACGAGCAACAGCTACAGCACACAAGTATTGACCTTACAACACCATCGCCCAGGTCTTTCTTGGCATCCCTAAAACCTGGCAAGATCTGTTCGTAGCCTGGACCTCAAGACGGCTTCTTCCAATTGCCTTATACAGGAGGTGCGGCACTTGAACATGTGACCATTTGGCTGGCAAGAATCGTGTGTGCGCATTCACTGTTTTTACCTCTTGTGCTGGAGGACTTAATTAAGCAGCTGCCCTCTGTGTGTGCGTGCACTTGTTTTGTGGCCAATTTCATGTTGATTATGCTCACTCATGCGTATGTTCTCTAGGCTACATAAATCCATCAAGCAGCTGCCCTTATGTGCGTGGACCTTGCCTTGTCCTGAATGCTCACGTTTTTATTGCATTGAGTAACCTAAACAGCCCCCCTATGTGTGAGTGTGCACCTTGCCCTGTCTTGTATTCATGCATGCTGCTCACTCGTGCGTGCTACTCATACTCTGATACACAAGTGCGCACCCACGCATCTTTACGATATCCCTGGGGGTACGTAACATGCAATTGAAAAACACATTGAAGCAATTTAAAAGCACATTCATGCAATTAAAAAACACATCGAAGCAATTAGAAATCACTTCGATGACGCCCCCCCTACCCCCTACTGCTGCATACCACACTGATAAGTATCTCCACTGAAATGCAATCAATGCGCAAAATCAGGCATGCTCACAAATTTGAATTGTGCAGAGACCCTGACACTGAGTTCCCGTACGTGTACACCTCTCCATCAAAGTGTACAGCACTTCGCAAGACCGACATGGTGTATGTCCTTGCTTCCAAGGATGACTTGCCAAGCTGATTGTGGTGCCAACATTTTAGTAGCCTTAGATGTTTGGATAGGTCTGTTATCCTGCTCAAGCCAACGTTTTGGTAGCCTTGGATGTTTGGATGAGGTGTGCTGCTGTCCTGCTCAAGTGCACACCTTGTCAACAATGGAAATGTGTCTAGCGCGGTTTGAAGCGTGTCTGGCCACCTTGATCAAAATTTTAAAGGTCTTATTATATGTCAATGGTGGCAAGAAAGGATATGGCGTGAGTGTCTTGTGATTGCTTGTCTTTTTTATTGCATGCTTATGATTGTTGGAACATAAGTGTCTTGGAGGGGTCTGGCAGTTCATGTGCAACTGATAAAGAAAATGTTTGATGTAGGCCCGAGCTGCCCTACAGTGTACAAGGAATGGTAGCGATTTTGAACTGCTTTTCTGTTAGCTGTTGGCATGACTTGCTGCTGTCTATTGTTGATCAGCCTTTGTAAAAGATGTTGTTCAGGTTTTGACACTGTTATTGATGCAAGATAACTTTCCATGGCCTTCCTCGATCCCAGACAGCATTGACCAATGGATCTCAGCAAACTTAAGTGAATCCACCTCGTGAGATCAAGCATGGTGTGGACACTAGGCCCCAGAACCGGCTACCCACTGCAAAGGAACAGCACTGCGATGTCTGCACCATTCTTCAAGGAGCCTCCACTACCCTCCACACCATCTTCTTGGAAGTGGGTGGCACCATCTACGACATCATACGCTGGAGGCTTTTAAGGAACTGGGTCTTGATTCTCAATAATAAGGTTACAAGGATGGCCTACAGCCCGAGTCTCTGGCTGATGGCAATTGGCTGGTGAAACATAAACAACCAGTGTCGAAAATTGTGACTAAATCTGACACAAACTTGAGAAGTCTGTATGAGTTTTGATTCAGGAATGCATTTAAAATCAGTGATACTGTGATGACAAGTTAAGAAAGGAATAAATTCAGAGCTCGAAGGAGCAAACACACGCAGAGTCTTAAACATTCCTTCAAAGAGATTGATTCTCAAAGAGTTAAGAAACTTGCTCCATTGTGTGCATTCTGTCTTCTAAACTGTTTCATATAGCTTGTCCTGTCTTTAGTACTGTTACCAACTCGCACTAGGAGTCGTTTCAGACCGCGTCTGCAACCCTCCTATTCCCCAAACTTTCACAATTCTGTGGTAAGGAGTTTAATGGTGTTTGGTACCAAAAGTATAACAACACTTGGTCTTTCTCTTATTAACCTTGTCCTGTCGATGTTTTTTTCTCTTCTCCCACGGTAAATTTCCATGAGGAAAATCACCTTAAACATCAATAATCGAATGCTTACGAATTATATTACACGAATTCTGCCGCACTACCATCGGATTATAAACTTGAATATTTATTAAAGATAGCTCTTCAAAGCAGGAATAGGATCCCTTCAATTTCAGTTGTCAATCGGAACTGTGAAGCGTGTCAGGAGACCCAATGGCCCTCAGGTAAGCACCTATGAAGTGCACGGAACACTACAACTGGTGAAAGAGGGTACGCCATCATCTCGAATGGCCTGCTTATTTTCAGCCTCACTGCTACGGCTATGCGGACCCTCCTGTTTAATTATTCTAGCAGGTCCTACCCTCAGCTTGATTGACGTGTCCCTCTCTTTCATTGCTTTCTTCTCGTTCCCAGCTTGCGAACAATCGCCATCGCACTAGGGATAGACCTTGCTTTGGCCGCCGCTATTCTGACCGTTTTCGGCGTCTTGAGGTTTGAAAAGTTTGATGTTGTTCGTGAATTTCATAGTGCACATGCGCGCTAGCATACATGCCGCAGTTGCCCAGGCTGTGACGTGCTGGCTTCTACAATTGTTTTGCTCCAGGATCAGTGCCTGGTCTTCCAAATTCTACTGCCCACGAAGGTCGGTCCGTGCACACGCGTTCAACCATATTTTTGCTTACACTGCCACACGACTTTGCACGTGAACATAACTTGCAGCATATTTAATGGATACTTGTGCATACCTGCAATTTGCACAGGTTCAAGCCACGCAATGCGCGACGCATGCTTCAGCACGCACTCAAAAAAGAGCCCAGCACTTCAGCGCAAATTGGGGCCCCATATACAGCAGCACATACAACAGCACCTGCCATGGCATTGCCTACAGTTGCATCCAGCACAGCACCAACAGCACCAGCAACGATATCGCGGCCGCCGCCTCTATCTCGTGCACCTTTCCTATGGCTCATCCCGTTATTCAAGCTAACAGAAACGGAAGTGCGTAGTTGAAGAACGCGGCATTGAACCTAGTTCTTAGGGTTAGGGTTAGAATTATGAACACATTTACCGCACAGAAGATTGTGTCCTTCACCCTGCCAAAGCCAGTGCACATTATAAATCTCTCTCTCTCTCCCTCTCTCTCTCTCTCTCTCTCGCTCTCTCTCTCTCTCTCTCTCTCTCTCTCTCTCTCTCGCTCTCTCTCTCTCTCTCTCACACACACACACACACACACACACACACACACACACACACACACACACACAAACACACACACAAACACACAAACACAACACACACAGACACACACACACTCACACAAACACATACATACACACACACATGCACACACACACACACACACACACAAACACACACACAAACACACAGACACGCACAAACACAATCTGCTGCAGGTCCTGCACAGTTGTGGCCTTGACGTTGTGGTGTATTTGCGGCTACTACGCTTCGGTAAGAGAGGCCTTTGTGATTTCTGTTGTCTCTCTGTCTCTCTTTAAACCAAAAGTGTCGACAGCATAAGGCTGTGCTGCTGACCATGCTCACGCACACTGATGAGCGTGGAGCAACTTTTTTGCCGTCTCTAAGCCTCCTCGACGTCAGGTGCAAGCCTGCCTCTGCCAGGGTTAGCCTGTTCCTAAAATGCGTGCCCCTTTTGAAGGGCCCCCTTCTTCTTAAGGGCTAGTTAATTCCTAAAATGCGTGCCCCCTTCTTCTTACCGTTTCTTGCTCTGATCTTGCACAGGGCTCCGGCTTTCTTTTTTACTGGCTGTTCTGACGTTAGTAATGGTGCTTCCTACAAACATCACTGTAGGTTATTTGAAGGATGTCTCAATTCAATCATTATGCCTCTGATATTTGGGGCGTCCTCATTCCTGTCTGAATAATGAGTCATTCAAGCGCAGTGTTTGGCTTGCAAGGATCTTATGAATTGCTCTTACATCACACACAGGGCGGTAATATAGAGATTCATTGTGCGCATTGTGTCATTGTGCCATTGTGCCATTGTGCCTACATTGTGCCTACATTGTGACACATTGTGCGCATTGTGCCAACATCACACACAGGGTGGGAACATAGAGGGGCTGATTTCAGACGAGCAGCCTGAGGTTTGTTGTCGCCAGAACAGGTTGCATTGGCTGTTTAATGGAGAGGGAGCTGTGATAAAGTAATATAGATGTGTGTGTTAAGACTATATAATTTAGGGTGTGTAAAATATGTGGGCATTGAAGTCGCTCCCTTGATCGTCTATGCTTACACCTTAGGGGCATTGCTGAGAAGATACGAGATCATTAATCTTGCTGGGGAGGGCGTCTTTGGGATCCTCTTTAGGTCATACCATCCAACAAACACTCTTACAAATAAAAACGCGCAGGCGATTGTGATTGGCCCTGGTCCGATTGGAAACCCCATTGCAAATAGCACCATGATTGACAGCGGCACGGGCCTTGAGGAAGAGATCCCAGCAATCAGCCAGAATGTTTACCTGTACACTGATTTTGATCGTGTCTCCATGGTGCGTGATTACCAAAGCCAATCAGCCAGCAAGTTTACCTGTACACTGATCTTAATCGTGCCTCCATGGTGCGTGATTATCAAAGCCAATCAGCCAGAAAGTTTACCTGTACACTGATCTTAATCGTGCCTCCATGGTGCGTGATTACCAAAGCCAATCAGCCAGAAAGTTTACCTGTGCACTGATCTTAATTGTGTCTCCATGGTGCGTGATTACCAAAGCCAATCAGCCAGAAAGTTTACCTGTACACTGATTTTGATCGTGTCTCTTTGGTGCGTGATTACCAAAGCCAATCAGCCAGAAAGTTTACCTGTACACTGATTTTGATCGTGTCTCTTTGGTGCGTGATTACCAAAGCCAATCAGCCAGAAAGTTTACCTGTACACTGATTTTAATCGTGTCTCTTTGGTGCGTGATTACCAAAGCCGGTCTTACCTTAGGCAATACGTGCATATCTTAAACTGTTTAGGGAGAAAAGGACGTGAGATTGCTGCCAATGTTAAGCAACGTTATTTTCGCCATCAAGACATGTTTTGTCCCTCTTATCACTCTAAACACACGAATTACGCTGTCTACGTCCAATATTAAACGAGCTGTGGCTTTCCCTGTAAAAGTGCTCCGATCGCAATGACAAGAAACAACAAGAAAGTGAGTTCTTCCAAGGCAATGTTGACATACCAAAGCAATAGTATCCTGCAAAGCCTCCTCAGTTTCATCACAAAAGTTTTTTTTCCAGGAAGCTCATCGTAGGGCAAAAGCCGTTACTTTTCGGGTTGGCCAGGCCATAAACACACGGAAATATTAGCAAGGGTTTCATCAAATATATGGTCATGTACAGCGTATACGATTCTGGCCGACCCTACATAGGGACACCTGTTCTGGCTTCTTCGCTTCTGTTTCCACTTGTGCGTTTGATTCTCTATGTTTCTATGCAGGCTAACATCCCGTCAAGCTCATCACGGCTGTGGGTACATATGTGCTGCATGTATATCCTCACTGCAACTGTGCTAACGGTGTGTGTGATGGCTGCATATAAAGTATTTACTATCTGGGTTCCCTGGTATCACTTTATTTTTAAGGGAGGTCTGTTCCTTCTGTGGCTATGCTGCTGTACCATGCTAGGTGCAAGAATGCCCTTGTGACCACTATGTCATCATCAGTGTTCCGTGAAGTATCTATGTTCCTTTCCTTGCAAACCCTTTAGTTTTACTTATGTATAAAAAGTGGGACGCTTTCTCGGACATCATTCATCAGAAAGCCACGTAACAGCCTCTCCTGATTTCAGCTTTGTGCATTTGGTAGAGCTACAGTGTGTTCTCGTATCTCTTGCAGGAAGTATCTGCACCAAAATTTGAGCCTTACTTGTATGCCTCTGTCTTGTCTGGTGCTGCAGCTGCTATGGCATGAGACGCGCTCAGTAGCTGCCCTGCGGCTTGCCCACATTGCCAACTGTACGGAAGCAGCCCAAAGCTCTCTGGGCACCGGTGGCTGCTGCCACACAAATAGCAGCCCTGCTACTAGGAAAGCGTCAGTGGCAGCCAGGACGGTGGGTAAAGTGCAGTGACTTTGCATGGCCCTCTGGACGTTGAGCGAGGAACTACCGCCCCTTTTACTGGCTGAGAGACCATCCTTTGTCAAAAGCAGCGCCATGTTGAGTACAACGCGCTTATGAACCCTCTTTTTTTTACACAGGTTCTAGTCACAGACATCCCAGGCACTTCTGTAGGCACGTTACTACCTGCTGTCAACGACTTGATATGGGGCTCAACGCTGTGCAGGGTCCTTCCCAGGTAGGGTCGATAGGATCAAAGCCAACGGGGGTTCAGAGGTCAAAATGTGATTATGCGTTTATAGGGCAAGCTTGCATTAACCTCCTGGAATACAAGAGGCAGGCGGGGGTTATTACCGTGCTGAAAAGGTCAGACGTTTTTTCATTTAGACCTGCTTGTGAGCGTAACAGCAATAGGCTGGTGGGTAGGTAGGGGTGTATGGTGAATGAGTGTTATCTGCTCGCAAGGTGTTACAGCAACAGGCTGGTGGGTAGTTAGGGGCGTATGGTGAATGAGTATTATCTGCTGGCAAGGTGTAACAGCAATAGGCTGGTGGGTAGATAGGGGTGTATGGTGAATGAGTATTATCTGCTCGCAGGCGTAACAGCAATAGGCTGTTGGGTAGATTGGGGTGTATGGAGAATGAGTGATATCAGGAAGTTGAGAGGTAATCTGTATTTTCTTCCATTGCTGACGCAAGTATTGCACATTGCATCAGACACACAATTCTATGTAGTTCTTTCGTAGAGCTGATCTAGAATTCATTCAGCTAATCTTGTTTCTTGCACAGAGCTGATCTAGCTTTCAAACAGCTGATCTAGCTTCTTGCATAGAGCTGAACTAGCTTTCATACAGCTGATCTAGAATTCATTCAGCTGATCTTGTTTCTTGCACAGAGCTGATCTAGCTTTCAAACAGCTGATCTAGCTTCTTGCATAGAGCTGAACTAGCTTTCAAACGGCTGATCTAGCTTCTTGTGAAATAAATATTTAGCTTTCATACAGCTGTGATTTATTCAAAGAGCTGAGGACATTTCGCAGTGCTGTCGTTTAACTGAGCCGTTCTGTTGTATTATTGCAGGCAATGGCGCGTGCGCTTGGACATGAAGCTGAGGCAATTTGTGGGCCTATCGTCTGAAGGCATAGGGGCAGCAGCAGCGAGGGTCAGGTTAGGATTGTGGCTGCTGATCGATGAACACAATCATCTTTAACAATTGCGCTTTCTAGGAAATTTCAGACTGCTAGGGGTTCTGGCATTTCGCAGTTGGGTCCCAAATAAGGTATCTCTTGTTTGAAGTTGGAAGGTAATTGTGCTCTGAACCACAGGCCTCATCTGAAGAGCTTAAGGCGTGAGAAAAAGAGAGGTTATGCAAGACGATCAGGTGCAACCCGCATGGCTGAAGGGGAGGTAAGTAGGAGGGGGCAGGGAGTTCAGCAGCAGCAGCAGCAGCAGCAGCAGCAGGGGCGGCAGGGAATCAGTCACGATATAGATCGTCCAAAGCTTGCTGAGAAGCTGAGTAGCTGGGCCTGTGCAGAAGCTGGACTTAGGCGATGCGGCTCTTACCCGGTAAGAGCGTCACAGGCTCTAGCTCAGGATTTGAGGGTACAGGAAACAGGGTAGGGAGTGACTGTAAAAGCACATGCCACTGCTTTGCCCACTATTTTAGTTAAATGAATTGGTAAAAGCGTGAACTGAAAGCGTATAATTAGTAAAGACCGTTGCTTGACAGATCGCCAGAGGGGGACACTAAGGCTGAAGAAGGGTATGTTTTTCAGATGTCTCTAGCGTACGAGCACCGTGGCTGGCACTCCACACTTCAGCATTGACAAAAGCGCCAGCCACGGTGCCCATACTAAATTGCTGCGGGGTGTTTGCTGCTCAATCCTTATAACAGATCATTTGCTGCACCGGTTCAGTATGTGGTTATAAAGAAAAGTTTATGTGATTGGCTGCTTGCCATTCGACGTCTTATTTCTAACATTCGACGTCTTATTTCTAACATTCACGTTGGCAGTAGTTACACTCTGTGTATTGAAACAGATTAAAAGTCACTTCCGGATTACAAAGTGCCATTTCACCTCACATCACCCACAGAATATGATAAGGGCTGAGCTGAAAGAAGTATATGGTGAGGGCGAGGTCACAGGCTTAATCGTTCCACGCTCGCTGGTGCGCATTCTCGCTTACATGAGCATGCATTTTACATGTTCTATACTGTGTGGGTCTTAACAGATGTTTGCGCTGCCTTTTGTCATTTTGCATGAGGAAAGGCTTGGCAACATGTTTCTTGCGTGTATGCAACCTTAGGTGTATGCTGTGGGTAGATGTCTTGCATTGTCACTACATGGCGTTAACAATAATTGCATCATAGTCACTACATGGCATTAACAATTATTGCATCAAAGTCACTACATAGCATCATAGTCACTACATGGCATTAACAATAACTGCATCATAGTCACTACATGGCATTAACAACTATTGCATCAAAGTCACTTCATGGCATCATAGTCACTACATGGCAATGATTCCATCATAGTCAGTACATGGCATCATAGTCAGTACATGGCATCATAGTCACTTCATGGCATCATAGTCAGTACATGGCTATAGTCACTACATGGCATTATAGTCACTACATGGCATCATAGTCACTACATGGCAATTATTGCATCATAGTCACTTATACCGAGCGTTAACAATTATTAGGTATGGTGATTGGTGTGCAGCATGGCTACCTACGAGTTCTTGTCGTTGTTGAAGTATATATCGGAGGTCTTACACACCATTGGCAAGCAAAATCATCAGTTCTCTGCTTCAGCTGTAGAACTGGAGTTCTTGCGTAGTGAGCGTAGGCTGAGATCTGGCAAGCACTTTGCATAAAGTGCTGTGTTTTCTCGTTTTAGGCATTCTGTTTATGCCTTGAGTTTGCTCGAGTTGTTTTTCCCGCCCCCCCCCCCCCTCAGCTTGTTGTTTGTCTTGTGGGTGTTCCTATTTGAGCTCGTTTGGATCTGACTTATGGACTTGCTGCTTGCTTCTTTGCGTTGTTTTGCTTTTATGAGGGTCTGCAGCCCATTTTTTTGTTCCAGCGTGGATTTGGTTTTGATCTCCCTCCACGGCAGCCTTGGTGTAATGACAAAGCCTACAGCGAACTGTAGCATAGAACGCGTTGACTTGCCAATGGTGTGTAAGACCTCTGATATGTACCTCAACAGTCGTGCGTGCCCTTCTGCTTCATGCCAGGAAAGGTTATCACACCAGATTTCTCTCCACGCAGACACCAGACTATTCCAATTTGCTACTAGCAGTAGCAGCTTTAAAACAAACAATTCTTTCCGTTTCTCAGCGCTGGATCTCTGGACCTATCAACGAGTACCAAAACACGAAGGCCAAGCTCGAAGATCTGCTGGAGGACTACTCACTTTCCATTGTTCAAGATCAGGCAGTTCAGCGGCAGCAAGTATGAACATTCTGCTCCGGTTGCCTGCCTCTTACCTATGGAAGACTATTGCACTGAATCCAAATAATATCTGCATGTAGGAACACAAACCATGCTTCTGTTTGTGACTTGAGTGTCCTCAAGCTTTGTAAGCGAGGCGCTTTTTGTTGATGTGCAGTAGTTGCCTGCCCTGCGTACAAATGCAAACAAATTAACCGGGATTAATTTTTAAGAAACTCCCAATCACCATTTGTAATGATAAATCAAACCAGGTTTTCATCGTGCCTCCTTGCATTGGGCAATGGGCTACTGCAAAGTATGGAAAAGCCCCTGTCAGAGTTGACGCCTTGCAGTTCTGGTCAAGTCGCTTGCGTGTCGCTAAGCAAGACCTAGATGCTTGCTGGCAGGGTAAGTCGCTTATGTTGTGTATGAATTGTTAAAAAGTTTGGAAAGGAAACAAGAACAGTACTGTGTGTTTTTTAAGCTTATGCGTTGTGCGCCACCTACAGAGGCGCACTCAATAGCGTCATGCATTATGAAAGACTGTTGCGGAGGATTGCCCGTTCCCAGCCAGTACAAAATTCTGACTTGCAGCAGGTCAGTGAGTGCTGTCTTGCTGGCCTTACTTTGCATGTCCCTGCAACAGCTCCGCACACGTACTTGTGTACTTGTGTGATTTACTCCTGTATTTAAGTTACTCCTGTACTTGTGTATAGCTCAATGTGTACTTGCTGGCCTTACTTGGCATGTCCCTGCAACAGCTCCGCACACGTACTTGTGTACTTGTGTGATTTACTCCTGTACGTAATTTACTCCTGTACTTGTGTATAGCTCAATGTGTGCTTGCTGGCCTTACTTGGCATGTCCCTGCAACAGCTCCGCACACGTTGCTTGGTACTACTAAACAAGTGACGAGTTGTTCTGACAACTGCTGAGATTGGTTTCAGCAGTTCTGTGTCTGTTAATTTCTTTACCGTTGCAGGCAGCGCTCGATCTGGGCCTGGCCTTGCACCTCATTACAGCGCATCTGATGAAAACAGCCTTTACATGCCCTCTGCGCTAGTGACCTTCAGGTGATTTTTCTGTACATGCCCTCTGCACTAGTACATTTTTCTTTACATGCCCTCTGCGCTAGTGACCTTCAGGTGGTTTTTCTTATTTACAGGGTGTTTGTTTGCATGCATTGTTTAAAAAAACGCTGTGTGAATATGGACGCACTTCTGGATTGAGTACTAGGCTTTAGCTGCCACAAGGTTATGAAAAGGTGTCTGTGTAAAATTGACAATTGACACATAAACACTGTTCTGTATGTACAAAAAGCTTGGGCTCGTTGCAACTAGCACTAAAGCTCATCTCAATATTTGATTGACGGACTGTGGGCCTGCACGTTCCTGCACCCTTGCGCATTTCGAAATCCTTTCGCAACTTTGTTTCTCTGTGAAAATGAATGCTCAACCTGAACGCAGGCTTCAAGGAGTGACACCTTTCATACGCAAGGGTGTAGTATTTTACATGGCTAGTATGTTTTCCCCTTCCTCAATAAACGCACTTCATTTGTTGCTGCTCCTTTTCTAAACCCTGTGCAGGACCCACTTCACAGCTGCATTGGCATGCAGCTCCTTGCACTCCCACGATGCTGGTAGCTGGAAAATGTACCCTTCCCCCCAGCCTGATGACCTCATCATCCCTTCCCTCCAGCTCAGGAGCTGGCAGAAGAGGGTAATTAACTGTTGTGTAGACATAGCTATGATAGCTTTGTGCACCTGTTCTCAGCTTGTGTGTTTTATACTGTGCAAGGCATTCAAGCACATGGTAGCTTGTAAAACTCCGCTGGTAATGTAAGAGAGTCAGCAAGAGGAAGGGAGGAGGTGGCAGCTCTGATAAGTCTGTACCTGTTTTAGCAATTGCCGCCTCTCTTTCTGTGGTGGTCTTGACGTGTGGGGTGCTGCAGGTTGGAGCCGCGTGACTCCTTGCTTAGGCTCTTCAGGAGTTGACTTGCAGGAGAAACCCTTCTTGTGTTGTTGGTTGCATATCAGACAGCAGTGCATGGATAGCAGCAGTTGCTGACTCTTCGTCTGAGACTCTTCTTTTTGTGTTTTTCCTCTCCTTTGCCTGACTTGATGGAATGTCGTTTGGCTCACCCACGACAGTGTTCTTTCCTAAGAACTCCATAACCCATGCTGGAAGTGTTAACACCATGGCGTTGATATACTCCCGTACTTGTTTTACTCCTGTACTTGTGTGTGGCTCATTGTGTACTTGTATACTTGTGTGATTTACTTCTGTATTTAAATTGATCTTGCACTTGTGTGTATCTCAATGCGTACTTGTGTGTTTTACTCCTGTACAACATTTACCCCTGTACAGAATTTACTCCTGTACTTGTGTGTAGCTCAATGTGTACTTGTGTACTTGTGTGATTTACACCTGTACTTAATTTGATCCTGTACCTGTGTGTAGCTCAATGTGTACTTGTGTACTTGTGTGGTTTGCTCCTGTACTTAATTTGATACTGCACTTGTAAATATCTCAATGTGTACTTGTGTACTTGTGGGATTTACTCCTGTACTTAATTTGATCCTGTACTTATGTATAGCTCAATGTGTACTTGTGTGTTTTACTCCTGTACAGATTCACTCCTGTAAGAATTTACTCCTGTACTTGTGTGTAGCTCAATGTGTACTTGTGTACTTGTGTGATTTACTCCTGTACTTAATTTGATCCTGTAGTTGTGTATAGCTCAATGCGTACTTGTGTGATTTACTCCTGTACAGAATTCACTCCTGTAAGAATTTGCTCCTATACAGCTCAATGTGCAATCGAACCTTGCATACTCGACTGCAGGCATACAGCATACTATTGTGGACGACGTTTTGGGTGGTGGTCCTGGTATATGTTGTGCCCGTTTCTGCTCTGCAAGCTCTCCTGCAGGTAGAGATTGAAACGAGTATGGCATATTTTCTATCCTCGTATGTGTCAGTGAAATTTTATGTTGATCTGCCCGAGATTGTGAGTTCAATGAAAATTTTTGACAGGGGACTCAGCTGAACTTCTGATCTATAACTTTGTCGCCATTTGTTTTATGACATTACCTTTAACCGTCATCACAAAATTTGGATCTGCTTCTTGAGCGCTTTTCAGTCCCTACATCATCTAAGAACGCCCCCGTAAACTACTTGCAAGCTCTGTCATATTTATGTATAATCGGCCAGACCCGTATGTATAAACCATATATACGCACATTTATTTGGTGCTTGTATGTGTTGTTGGGTTTCCCGTTTCTAACCGTGCACTTCTCACTGGCCTTGACTCCCATCCTCGGTGATCGATGCAAGAGTGGAATCAACCTCGTAACTATTTCCCACAACACTTGCGGGACCCCTGCTGCATTCTATACGTAAAAACTCAACCTCTTTATTTTTCCTTTTCACCTGCAGTACCCCTATTCCACCCTACACACGTAATTGCTTTGATCAGGTGCAGCACATGGATCAGATCCCTGACTGATTGATTTCTGATCCCTACAAATTGATCCCTAATCCCTGACTGATTGATCCCTGACTGATGATCAGGTGCAGCGCATGGATCAGATCCCTGACTGATTGGTTCCTGATCCCTACTGATTTATCCCTGATCCCTGACTGATTGATCCCTGACTGATGATCAGGTGCAGCGCATGGATCAGATCCCTGACTGATTGATTCCTGTTCCCTACTAATTTATCCCTGATCCCCGACTGATTGACCCATGACTGATGATCAGGTGCAGCGCATGGATCAGATCCCTGACTGATTGGTTCCTGATCCCTACTGATTTATCCCTGATCCCTGACTGATTGACCCATGACTGATGATCAGGTGCAGCGCATGGATCAGATCCCTGACTGATTGATTCCTGTTCCCTACTAATTTATCCCTGATCCCCGACTGATTGACCCATGACTGATGATCAGGTGCAGCGCATGGATCAGATCCCTGACTGATTGATTCCTGTTCCCTACTAATTTATCCCTGATCCCCGACTGATTGACCCATGACTGATGATCAGGTGCAGCGCATGGATCAGATCTCTGACTGATTGATTCCTGTTCCCTACTAATTTATCCCTGATCCCCGACTGATTGACCCATGACTGATGATCAGGTGCAGCGCATGGATCAGATCCCTGTCCTCCAGGACATTGTTGCCATACCTTTTATCCGGAGGTAACAGGCTTTTACTCATCTGTCAGAAGCATTGTTAGATCAGCAAAAGAATGCCTGACACTGTCGGCGTCCTTGTTTTACGAGCGGTGGCTCAAAAGTACTGTCATTATAGCAAATACATGCCTGACACTATCAGCGTCCTTACCTTACAAAGCAATAGCTCAAAAGTACTGTCATTGTAGCAATTACATACCTGACACTGTCGGCGTCCTCATTTTCCAGAGTAGTAGCTCAGAAGTACTGTCATTGTAGCAAGTACATGCCTGACACTGCCAGCGTCCTTACTTCACAAAGCAATAGCTCAAAAGAACTGTCATTGTAGCAATTACATGCCTGACACTGTCCGCGTCCTCATTTTCCAGAGTAGTAGCTCAGAAGTACTGTCATTGTAGCAAGTACATGCCTGACGCTGTCAGCGTCCTCCTTTCACAAAGCAATAGCTCAAAGGTACTGTCAGTGTAGCAAAAGCATGACAAACACTGTAAGCGTCCTTATGACACGAAGAGGCAGGTAACTAAACGTTTAGTTGCTTGGGATGTCAAGCCTTTGGCCATCTACACACTGCTGAACCATGGTCAGTACTTAACCATCTACACATTACAGAACCATGGTCAGTACTTTCACCATCTACACGTTACTGAACCATGGTCAGTACTTTCACCATCTACACATTACAGAACCATGGTCAGTACTTTTAACATCTACACATTGCTGAACCATGGTCAGTACTTTCACCATCTACACATTCCAGAACCATGGTCAGTACTTTCACCATCAACACATTGCTGAACCATGGTCAGTACTTTCACCATCTACACATTGCTGAACCATGGTCAGTACTTTCACCATCTACACATTACAGAACCATGTTCAGTACTTTCACCATCTACACATTGCTGAACCATGGTCAGCACTTTCACCATCTACACACTACAGAACCATGGTCAGTTCTTGCCATTTGCCAACCCATAACACAGATGGGGTTGGCCAGAACCACAAAGATACACTGTATATGGCCGTATATTGGTTTGTTCCCTGGCAAAAATGTCGTGTGTGCACCGTATATATATGTGGTTCTGGCCAACCCTACAAACATCCCCTCTACTAAGCAGAATTACATCAGTATTCATCCAGAGGGGGCTGACTGAGCCAAAAAAAGGGTCTTTTTAAAATGTGAATTGAGCACGTGCGCCCTAAGTTGCTATGTTTAAGCTTAGCACCCAGAGGTGGCCCTTGCTCTAAACTTTTGACAGCACCTGAGCTTGAACATAGCAACTTTGGGCGCACGTGTCTGATTTTCTGCGGCGTGGACCCCACTTTTCACCACAAATTCTTTACAGCAGATCACCCACTCCACCAAATGGCATACTTTCGTGTGGTATGAAGTTGTTGTAATAAACGAATATGATTGCAAAAATAAATCAAGTGAAAAGATGAAGTGCGTGGTGATGTGGCTCAACATGTGCTGTTTTCCCATAGAAAGGCCCAAATTAGGGTTTGGGCAGTCAAGGTGAGCTTTGACCCCCGTCAATTTGCGCACACTGT
>Ga0307947_1001175_pt1 | contig 20297 bp, 28 predicted proteins | sample OrgLakmetagen232_FD_201840 | JGI IMG/M metagenome (GOLD analysis project Ga0307947, IMG submission 201840) | Saline water microbial communities from Organic Lake, Antarctica - #232 | ecosystem: Environmental > Aquatic > Non-marine Saline and Alkaline > Saline | place: Antarctica: Organic Lake...
ACCACCACCACCACCACCACCACCACCACCACCACCACCACCACCACCACCACCACCACCCATACCACCTTGATTACCAGCAACTTGCCCTTTACAACCCTCTGCTGCAACAGCCTCACCCCCCATGCCCGCCACAACGCCACACGCACCACCACTGCTTCCACCCAAGAACCTGTGCCTGTCCGTGCTATCAAACAGATCAGCTGCCTTGCCTTCCGCCCCACCCCTGTCCACACGGTCATCCCCACCCCCTGGTTCGCTAGCTCTAATGGTCCCCGCACTATTTCCCCTATCCCCTGCCTTGATGCCAGGTTCGATGTGGGAGTACCACACGCCAGAGCTTTCCGGAGGAGAGGAGCGAGAGGGCAGGGCGTCTTGCTCCATGTCAGCTTGCAGCTGCATATGTGAGCATGGCAAATCGAAGACGTAAGTGGCAGCCCATAGTGGTAGGCGAGGTGATTGCCCAACAAACAAATTCTGCAACCCTTGTGTGTTCCGGAGTTGCAGTATCCCATTATTGTGCACCCACACACCCACACATGTATAAGGTTGGCCAGAAAGATACATATACGGTGTATATACAGTATTTTTGGCAGGAAGCTGTGACATGTATATTCTCACCATGCTGCTCCCAAGTGCTGAGGGAGGGTACCAAGTGCCACTGCGTTCAGGAGATGCAGGCACCACTCCAAGCGGGCCCTGCATTGCACACAGCACATGCACGTCAGCACCAGCATCATACATCAATCCATACATCAATTCATACATCGATCCAACAAAACTTTCCAGGAAACACCGCACACAAAGAGAGGGAGCAGGCGTGAGGTCCAAGGGGCAATGCAAATGGGGCAGGCATGCACAAGGGAGGGGACTGTACACTTACTAGTATGCAGCTTTAATTGTATATGCCAACACAATGATAAGATAGCTCTTGTCGTAAATACCAGTGGCGTTGCAGAAAGTTGTCGAATGAAACGAAAGGTAGGGAAAGTACAGTGCAGCATTTTAGGACACGCATAAGCAAAGTTTGCACAGACTCAACATGACAAACACTCGACACGACAAACACTCGGCATGGCAAACACCCGACATGGTAAACTACGCGACACAGACAGTTGTTACGCAGGGAGGGAGAACAGAGGCAGCGTGGTGCTTCATTACCTGCCAAGCAGAGAGGCTAGCAGATGCAGCGGCTGCTTTGTTCACTGTGTCTCCCCAGTCCTGCAGGCAAAAATTGCGAGAGTCATTAAAATGTGATGACGGACGTTTGAACTTGTAGGTTCAGCATTAAGTTGATCATCATCACAGACACACACAAAAACGAGCAACGTTGAAAGGTACATCTGGCTGCTTCTAAAATGTCGTCTATGATGATTGATGCCACGGAAAAGTACGGGCTTAAAAAAGATGGTCAGGGCAAGAAAGTCAGAGAGCAGAGTGTGATCACAGGGACTCTCAAAGAGCCGAAGAGGGCAAGCAAGAAAATTTGAAGACTTCACATACAAACCCAGGACCACGCACAAGGCACACCAAAGGTGCAACACCAGCACAGTCGCTTCTTACATAGGGTTGGCCAGAGCCATATAAATACAGTGTATGTGCTGTATTTTTGACAAGGAAATCACCAATCATACGACCATATACGGTGCATATATACGGTTCTGGCCAACCCTATCTTACACCCAGGATGGCCAGACAATGCACACGATCGTATTATTGCTGTTGGCCAGACAGTGCACACGATCGTATGCATGTTACGTACACAAAGCTGCAGCAGGGAAGCCTCCAAAAATACGGCCATATGCAATGCGCAGTAAACAGTGCTTATATATTGCTCTGGCCAACGTTAGTCTTACAAAAAAAGTTCCAGTCAAAGGCTGAAAAGTGTTTGGGTTAAAAATGGCAGCCACGCTTCTACTTGAACAGACCCACGCTTCTACTAGAACAGACCCATGCTTCTAACAGAACAGACCCACGCTTCTACTTGAACAGACCCGCGCTTCTACTAGAACAGACCCATGCTTCTACTAGAACAGACCCACGCTTCTACTAGAACAGACCCACGCTTCTACTAGAACAGACCCATGATAAGACACCGGCAAGATATACCAGCCCGGACTAACCCCAGCACACACACACACCTCCCAGCCATCGCTGTCGTTTGTTGTCGCCCATTGCGGCACAGCACCATGCCTTCCAGCAGTGCCCCTGTGTGAGCCGTCCCTGTGCGTACCACCACCACCACCACCACCACCACCTCCCTTCCTCGTCTCTGCACGAGCGTGTATATTGCCCTCACTTGAAGATCCGCTGCTACTGCTGCCGCCGCTGCTGCTACTGCTGCTGCTGCTGCTCCCACTCCTTGTGAGGTCGTTGGCGCGGCCGCTCTGTGTGTGGTGGTACACGTCCTGTCCCAAGCCAATGCTGGTTCCAGCTTGGGCAGTGTTAAGTCCAGCATCAGCTGGACTGGATGCAGCATGAGCAGCACCAAAGGACGAGGACTGGATGTGGCCCTCCCCCCCTCGTACGCATAGCGGAGGGCCGTGCCGAGATGACGTGCAGGTGGAGCCGCTTGCGCGGCGGCGTGTACGAGGCGGCTTTGCAACGCTGCCGCCACTGCTGCTGCCTAAGATGCCGTGGTGAGGGTGGTCGAGGGAGGGGGGTCTGGAGGTGGGTGTGGTGAAGAAGTCGTTTATGATAACCACAGTGCTACCCTCGTCCATGGCCTTGTGACCGGCTCCTCCCCCTGCTCCCTCCTCAGCACTGTGAGGGCCTGATACTCCCTCTCCCTTGTGATGACAGCCTGTTTGTACAGCAATGCCAGATGTGCTGCTGTGAGAGGCTGTGTGCGAGTGTATTTGTCGTGCGGAACGTGTAAGTGAGATGGTGCTTTTGTGTGTGTGTGCGTGTGTGTGTTTGTGTGTGTTTCTGAGTGTGCGTGTGTGTGTGTATGTGTGCGTGTGTGTGAGAGTGTGAACGTTATTGAAATTGTGTGCGCGAGTGTGTGAACAAACATGTCATTGTTTCTGTCTGAATGGTGGCCATTGCTGCACCCTGTCCTTGCTCCTTGCCCTGACTCATCCCCCTTCTGCCACGACTGAGTTAAACCTACCACGCGCTGGATCGGCATCAAAGACGTGATGCTGCCGTGGTGGCAGTGAAGGTGGCGCTGCACTCCTGCTGCTGCTGCTGTTGCCTGTGCTGCTGCTGTTGCAGTTTAGGCCTTGCATGGGACTGCGCAACGCTGCCAGCATAAGGGGGGTCTTGTCGTCAACACCACACGGCTGACCTGTGTGTATTTGTGAATGTGTATGTAGGTACTTACAAGAGTATGCGTTTGCATGTGTGAGCGTAATGTGTGTGTAAACGTTCATATACGGAGTCATGCCAAAGCTTGACGAGGCCGTCGATGCTGCTGCTTTGTGCAGCACGCACCCACCATGCTGTGGTTGAAATTGATGTGGTGCTACTCCTGACGTGGGATTGCACGCGGGGTTGGGTTGGGGAGGGGGGGAGGGAGGACGGGGGGGTGTTGTGGCAGCTAGGAGGGCACTGATCTGAGCAGACAGCTGGAGTAGCAGAGAAGCTGACGTAGGAGTGAGCAATCCCACGACGTGCTGGTTGGTAACTTCCACATTGACAGCAAGCAGGGGTTCTTGCTGGTGCTTTTGGAGGTGCTGCAGCTGCTGCTGCTGCTGCGCTGCAGGCAGGGCAGCTGGATTAAGAGCAGGAAAGGGGCCGGCGTAGGGGCCGGACCGGACTTGGATGCGCACCATGGACTCCTGTTTGTGTGTGTGCGTGTGTGTATGTTTTTTGTATGTGTGAGTGTGTGTGTGCGTGTGTATGTTTTGTGTGTGTGAGTGTGTGTGCGTGTGTACGTGTGTGTGTTGTGTGTGTGCGTGTGTGCGTGTGTATGTTTTGTATGTGTGTGTGTATGCGTGTGTATGTTTGTGTGTGCGTGTGCGTGTATGTTTGTGTGTGCGTGTGCGTGTGTGTGCGTGTATGTGTTAGGGGGTTTGCAGTTATGAAGGGTGTATGATGATGCTGTGCACATTAATGACCCAATGAAACGTTCAAGCCTGTAGTGCCACAGGCCTCACATATGTTCACAAGCCTGCAGCAGCACAGGCCTTGCCCCGGACACCACAAGAGTGTTGAACCATGCATACGTGCAAACTTGCACTCACACTCACACCCACAAGTGCACTCAACAACACACCTGCAGCACGTACAGGCACCCTCTTGTCTTGTCTGAGCCTACAGAATCACAGGCCTTGCCAGGACACCACAAGAGCGTTGTACCATGTACCATGTATGTGTGCAACTCACACTCACACCCACAAGGGCACTCGACAACACACCTGCAGCACACACAGGTACCCTGCAGCCCTGATGTCTGAGCCTGCAGCGTCACAGGCCTTCTCAGCAGACCACGCAGGGCTGCGACGGTCTGCGTGAGCTAAGTGCAAGCTCAAGGAGCGCATGACTACAACGTGCTGAGAGCGTTGCTGCTGCTGCTGCTGCTGCTGCTGCTGCTGCTGCGGCGGCTGTTGAAGCGCAGGGGGGGGGAGCCTGTTGGGAATGCCAGGTCCTGTATGCAGAGTTGCTGCTGCAGGTGTGTGTACGTGTGCTGCATGTGACGCCGCAGCTGCAGCTGCAGCTCTGCTCGGGAGCGAAGGAGGGGGAGGAGGAGAAGGAGGAGGAGAGGGGGGAGGAGGGGGTGCGGTGGTCGGCATCTCAAAACGGCAGTGCTCTACAAGCAGCACCACCGCCACAGCACTAGGAACGAGGGGGTGGGCATGGCTTTGCTGATGAGAGCCCCCTGCTTGACCCTGCACATTGTTACCAATCAGCCTTTGACCTCCAAGTAAGCCAGCTGTGCCAGCACTTGAGCTGCACTGCTGGTGACGAACAGCACCTTCAAACTCTGCTCTACCTCCCGCGCTATGTTCAACACCCCCGCCTGCCCTTACCCCTGGCCCCCCAGCCCGGTCCCTGCTGCCGCTGCTGCTGCTGCTGGTGCTGCTGCTGCTGCCGCAGCCACCTGTAAAAGCAGCGTGGGGCGGAGGCACAGACAGGGCAAGAGGGTATGGCAGCGGCTCATACCGGAGTGCTATGCTCTCCAGCGTCACCACCCGGAAGGCCCTACTTCCTGCGCTACTGCTGCTACTGTTGTAGCTGCCACCGGCCCCACTGTTGCCTTCAAATACGCCAGCTGTGCTGGTAGCATTGCCATCAGCCAGGTCTGTTGCTTCCTTTTTTGTGTCTTTTGCTGCACCGGTAGCTGCGTTTGCTGCTGCTGCATCTGCGTCTGCATGTGGCCCCCCGCTCGCAGCTGCACCTGCAGCCCACGCTTGCATGATGCGCCCCAGCTGCTCCAGCCACGTGAGCGTGAGGTGGCCTCGATCCGTGGAGATGGTTACCCCACGTGCACACACAGACAGCAGGCTTTGCTCCTCCTGAATCCCAACACCATCCTCCCCCTTACGCTGCTCCAGCCTTGGCAGCTGCCGCTGCCGGCCTGTGTGACGCAATGCGAACAGGGGAAAACATATGCCTTGTACATAATTTTGGCCAGGGCCGTTTAGATACATCATGTGCGACCATATGTTATATGTATGTATGGTGCTTTTCCTGCTAGAAACACCGTATGTGCACCACATAAACGTATACATGTATGGTTCTGGCCAACCCTACATGCACACCATGAATGCCTGAGTGGCAGACACACAGAAAGTCAAACTGAATGGCAGGAGCTTTCTTACATCCTGTCTTTGCACATCCTGTCTTCGTACATCCTGTCTTCGCACATCCTGTCTTCATACATCCTGTCTTTGTACATCCTGTCTTCGTACATCCTGTCTTCTTACATCCTGCCTCTTACATCCTGCCTCTACATCCTGTCGTCTTTTTACCTGTCTTACATCCTGTCTTCTTACATCCTGCCTCTTACATCCTTCCTGTCTTTAATACCTCACCTATTTAATCAACTGCACATACACACCTACAGGAGTTTAAACTGATTGAACACACATATGCACAAACACATGCAAACTTCACCGATTGTGCATACATTTTACCACAAATACACGAATACACATTCTTGTTTCCATACCTGGAAAGGAGCCTGGAGGTAAATTTTCATCTGCAGCTGCTGCGGCAGCAGCTTTCGTCATGGCAATGGGTGGGGATGCTGCTGAGAAAGGCCGGTGGCCTTGCACCATGCACACACTGACGCAAGGCTCAGTGTCGTCCTGGGTTGACGCCTGCTCTGGACGGGGACCGAGGCCAGGGCAGTGAAGCAAACACAGCGGACCTGGCGTGTGTGTGTATGTGTGTTTGTGCGTGTGTCTAAGCATGCTTGCAATGTGGGTGCATGTGTGCACGTGTGTCTGCGTGTGTGTTTTGAGTTTGCGTGTGCCTGCGCATGCGTGATGGTGCCTTTCAGAGTATGTGCGCATAAGCACTCCTACAGCGCCCTTGCTCCTTATGCACAACAGTGAGCGGCAATACCTTCGTAAGGTGCTAGCCAAGGGTCCATCCATTCAGGCCTTTTAGGAGGTCCCAGGACCGATGCAGGTGCTGGTGCTGCTGTTGCTGGTGCTGGTGCTGTGAACGTTGGTGCTGAGGGGGGCGCTGACGGAAAGGGTTGGTGTGACTGGACAGAAGAGGGATAGAGTGTGTTGCGGTGGGTGAAGTGCGGAGGGACATCTGGTGGTGTGGCTTGGGAGTGAGTTGCAGCACAAGGAAAGGGAGATTGCTTAGTGCCAGCGTGGCTGGCGGAGGGGTGATGTGGCGGTGGGGAGTGATGAGGCAGGCCAGCAGCCTTGCGATTTGCAAGGTATGAGAGCCCAGGTGCAGAGGGGGTAGAGGCAGGAGGTCCTTGGGAAACTTCAGATGAAAGGGGGCTTGGTTGGAATTGATGTGGATGTGGGTGCTGAGGGGTGGTTGCTTGCGCAGGTGTGATGCTGTGGTTGGGGGAGCGGAGGCCTGCTTGTGAGGCAGCAGAGGACATCGCGGCTGTGGCGTGGCGAAGGGCTGAGGGAGGCAGTTGGAGGAGTGTAAACTGCCGCGCACTGACTAGTAGCATGGAGGTGTCTAGAGCAGTACTGCTGGCTCCGCCTTTGGCACCAGAAGTGGCAGTAAGCATGTCCTTGTCATCATTGCCCCTAATGCCTGATGCATGAAACACCCGCAGGTTGCCCAGGTTGAGCTCAAACGCTGCAGGTGCGGTTTGCTGCGTGGGTTGTGGGAGAGGGAGGCTTGGAGGGAGAGGGTTGGGGTGGGGGTACTGGGAGAGTTGGGGATGCAGAGTCACAGAAAGCCTGGCACACACCAGCGTACTAAAGCGACAGGTACTTTTGCTGCTGCTACCAGAGATACCACTGATCAATTTCACACTATCATCTGTGCTGGCAAGGTGGCAAGCTTGTCCACTGTCGCTCGTGACGTGCTTGGTTGCAAGGCTTGTGCTGGGGCTGCTGGTCACAGGACTACTTGGAGACAGGAGCCCTTGGGATTGAGCTATGCTGGAAAGGGCATGCATGGCATCAAGCAGGTTTGGGGCCAGGTACAAGAAGGCAGAGGGCAAGCACACTTGCAAGCTCGCCTCAGATGACCTGGAGGTGTTTCAACAGGGGTGAGGTAGGTGTCTGAAAGGGGTGAACATGTGGTGAATGTGCAGGCAGAGATAGGGAGAGGGTTTTTAGCGATGAAAAAAGGGAGGGAGAGAGAGTGAGAGGGAGAGGGAGGGAGAGAGAGAGAGAGAGAGAGAGAGAGAGAGAGAGAGAGAGAGAGAGAGAGAGAGAGAGAGAGAGAGAGAGAGAGAGGGAGAGAGAGAGAGAGAGAGAGAGAGAGAGAGAGAGAGAGAGAGAGAGAGAGAGGGAGGGAGGGAGAGAGAGAGAGAGAGAGAGAGAGAGAGTGTGAGGGAAAAGAGAACTGGAAGAGATAATCAGATAAAGAGAGCACACAAAGAAAACAGGACACAAGCAAAAGCGTACATCGTACATGCCTGCCAGCTATTTGGCTATTTGCTATTTGCAAACCTGGCTATTTGCTACTTGCAAAAATTGAAGGCAAGTAGAACGGAAGAAGTGATGTCCTCCATATTCCCACTGTGATACTTGCCTAAGCATTCCAACTCGTAACATTCATGATTCCAGTGACTCTACAACAAAGCACATTGTAAGAGCAGGCAAGAGTGGAATTGCTTTTAACCCGAACTTGCCTGTTTAACCCCTTTTATACTCCAAACCTTCACGTGAACCCAGCTAAACCGTCCCATCTCCTGCTGCTCCCCCCCCTTGGGCCCATTTAACACACTTTTCCTCGAACAAACTGGCCACGTGACCTGAACTCACCTGCCACATCTCTCCTGCAGCTCCTCCTCCGCCCCTTGCCCTCCTTGGCCCCCTGCCCCCCAGCCCGCTCCCCCCTCTTCCTCTGCTTCCCCCCCTCCTGCCCAGCGATCATGCGCGTGCTCTTGGCCAAAGTGCCACACCTGCTGCTGCAGGCTTCTGCTATTTCTTAAGGCGCCTGATCCGTTACACTTGCCCCCCACCCTGCAGTAATCTGTCTCATTGCACCCTGGGTGCGCACCAGCACCTGTGCTGCCCATGCCTGTATGCTCATGATGGTGAACATGGGGCTGGCGTTGAGTGTGGGGCTGGCGCTGAGTGTGGGTGATGTCTGTGGATGCAGGATGGGGGAGGAGAGGGGAGGTGGTGGTGCTGCTGCTGCTGCTGCTGCCGCTTCTGTGGTGCGAGAAGGTCAGGAACAGGCCACAGCTGTACATGCAAATTAAATATATATAGAGAGAAAACAGTGAAGTAGGAGGACTGGTAATGAACTGGAGAGGCGTGTCGGATCTTGATGTAGCATTAAAGGTTAAGTCAAAGGTTATAGTAGACTTGATGCAATGGCACTGCACAAAAAAGACACAACGCATGAGATATAGTGTTTGGGTTAATCAAAAGCTTTGTGGACTTGGTGCAAGGGCATTGCATGACACAGTGCATGCTGCCCGGGGAAAACTCTGAGCAGCCTTGCCTTTAACCTGGCATAAATGCGCACATCAAAAGCAGGCAAGGAGTTATCTTTCTTTTCAGAAATATACAATTATTCCTTTACTTTGCTCAAAAGGATGGTTATCCGCTGCTTTATAGATGGGCTTCGAATTCAGATATCACTCACTATTCCAAACACACCTTAGGAACCTGCAACAGAAAATCCCGTCACACCTTAACCATTTCCCCCCCCACCACAAACACACAAACTCACTCACCCTCCAGGCACGCAGTCTGGCCCCGCCACCCCCTGACTGCCCTGCTGCTGTGCAGGCGCATGGCCTGAAGAATCCACAGGAGGGGGCACACACAAGCTAGGCCGCAGCTCCAGCAGCATTGCACGACGCAGCACTCTGCGCTGCACCCTATGCGCCTGTAATGTCTTTGCCCCAGCTGCTGCTGCTGCTGATCCAGATGTTTTTGCTGCTGCTACTGCTGCTGCTGAGGGTGGGGGTGGGGGTGCGGGTGATGGCGAGGAAGAGGGCTGGAAGCTGTGAAGAAGGTGGATTTGCAACTGAGCAGCTGCGACCTCTAAACGCGTGGAAGCTTGAAGTTGAGGCGTGTGAGTTTTAGGAAGGGGTTGTGGGTGGGATGTTGGTGGTACTGGGTTGAGCTGCTTGCCTGATTTCACTCTGCAGGAGCAGTAGACACAATGCAAGAGGAGCAGTAGAACTTGGGTTGCGCATGGCTTGATGGAGAACAACTATGATACGGCAATGCAGATTAGTGTGCATGTGCATGGATAGGGAAGAATGTGGAGAAAAGAATACAGTACACAATTCCTGCTCCAGTGATGTTTCTGGTTAAAGTTAACCACCCATGCACCTGCATACTGCTAAGGAACCCCAATTACTCTGAACAGAGAGGAAGTGATGGGCTGCAGGCATCTGCCTAAAACGTAAGAGCATCATCTTTTAAGCAGAGATCGAGAGAGGCTGTAAACGCTCAGCCCACATTTTCTTCCTATGTGCAACCAAATCGGATCACTGGGACCAAATGTCTAAACATGACATGACACAGCCAGACGATGTTGCCCATCACCCACCTGATCAAATGTCTGAACATAACGTGACACAGCCAGACGATGTTGCCCATCACCCACCTGATCAAATGTCTGAACATGACGTGACACAGCCAGACGATGTTGCCCATCACCCACCTGATCAAATGTCTGAACATGACGTGACAGATCAAATGTCTGAACATGACGTGACACAGCCAGACGATGATGCCCATCACCCACCTGATCAACGGCACACCCCTGTGTGGCGGCAAGCGTTGGAGGGACACATGGGGGTGGTGAGATCCACACGTCAGGTCCAGTGCAATGTACGCTGCTTTCAAGGATCCATTGCTGAAGCTAAGCTGCTGCTCATCTTCCTGCTGCATATCCTGCTGCTGGTCGCCCTGCTGCGGCCTCCCATGTTCGCCACTCCTACCTCCGTCCCACCCACGCTTACCACACCCGTCTTGCTGCTGCTGTTGCTGCTGCTGCTGTTCCTCTTGCTCATCCCTAGGGGGACTGCCTTGGTGAGCACCATACTCCCTCTTCCTCCCCGCACCAGCTGCCACTATGCCCACCACACACACGTGAGGCACTGACAGCGTGAGCTCCAATTCTGGCTGAGGTGCTTCTAGACACCGCTCTCCCTTCTCTCCTTCCTGCCCTGACAGACCACCCTGGACCCCCCCCATACCAGAGCCTACACTTGCATGATCACCATCCCCATCGCCACCCCTCCCATTATGCTGCTGCTGATGATGATGATTATGATGATTACGATGAAGATGGTGAAAAGAAACCTGTGAGTGAGAGCTGCTGTTGCCTTTTGCTCTTTCTCCCTTCCCTTCCCCCACCCCCAAAGCCACCGCCAAAGGCTCAAGCACCGACAGCGCCCGCTCCACAGAACCTTCACACACCCACAAGGTCAGCGGCAGCAGCTCCAGGTGTGTGCGGCAAGCAGCATGCTGCGGACTCCTGTGCGTGCTACTTGCATCCTGGACTGCTCCTTGTTGGCCTTCACTAAACACCTGCTCCCCTCCTCTTTGACGACACGCTCTCCCACCTCCTGACCCCTCCTCTAATTTCAAGTGAGGTCTTCCATGCCGCCTCCCTGCTGCTGCACTGCACTTACCCTGAGCCTCATCACCTTGGGTTGCTTCATTGTGGCCACACAACCCAACCCGCCAGTGTGACTTGACCACCAAGCTGGGCCTCCCTCCCTCCGCTCGAGCGCTGCTGCCACAGCTGAGCAGTGGCCAGGGCTGCGTAAGGGTTGTAAGGATCACAGCAAAACAAGTCTGGTTACTGAATTTTGTAAAGAATTGCTGCTTTAATAAGTGTGGGTGCAAGGCCTTAGCGTGAACTGCCAGTCGAATGGTGTAAATGAGGAGGTTCAGGTTGCAATATTTGTGCGTGAGAAGCTACTGGAAAACCAAGGAATTCATTTGTAGAAAGGACAAACTACATAGTCAAAGAAATACATTGTACACTGTAATTAGGTCTTTGGTCACCCATTTCAAACAGCTTTGGGAGGTCCAGCAAAATGCTTGTCAGAGAGCTAGTCATGCAATACTCTTGACTACGAGGTCTCATTCTTCTTCTGGAAAGCACTGGGTACTATGTCTGAATCATGCCAGTTGTAATGGTCTTCATATTGGGCTGAAAACAGAACAGCAAAAGGACACGGGAGGCGAGGGCTCTACAAGGAACAAGTCACGTTTATACCAAGGCCAAAGAAACATCTGCTGTCTTCTTTCATCAGTCGAACAAAATGAAACGTTAAAACCAAAGTGTTTAAGTCCCGCGCTACATTGCCTCAGCTGGTGCCTAAGTGCTTACCTGAAGACAGGAAGGGTGTGTCCAAAAACAGGGGGAAGGCGTCTCCCCTTGCACCCCACTGTAGCCGTAGCCTGTGCTAGTGGGAGGCGAGGCATCCAGGGTGGGCCCTGTAGAAGTGGAAGAGGCAGAGGCGGTAGCGCCTTGTGCATAGGCACAGTCAGGGGGCGGCGGCGGCGGCCACAGAGGAACGGGGCGGCTGTGCTGCGCGCTGTGCTGCGGCAGCTGAGAAGGAATGGCAGCAAACTCGTGGGCAAGGGGGACTGCTTGTGAGGCGCGCCTCCCTGTGTGACGTCTTTGAGACCCTGCAGACGCGTCTGCTTTTGTTGCTGGTGCTGCATCACCTCCTGCTGCTGCTGCTGCGTTATCTGCTGCTGCTGCTGCGTTGTCTGCTGCTGCTGCTGCTGCATTGTCTGGTGCCTGCATGTCTAGGACGTGCAGCTGGTAGCAACTCAGCCTCAGTTGCTGCTCCTGACTCATTCCACCCTTGTGCCTCCTCCCCTCCCTCCCTGCACTCCCACAGCTGAAGCCGCGGTCAGCAGTGCCAGCAGTGCCACTGCTGGTACTGCTGCTGCTGCGGTTGCAGGGAGACGGCCCTCCCTCCCCCTCCTCAGGCACACCATTCTGCCACTCCAGCCCCACATCTGCACAGCTCAGCACCAAACCAGGCTGCTGTATGCGCAGCAGCACACATCCACCTGGCTTTAGTTGCTCTGCTAAAGATGAAGCTGTTGCTGCGTTGCTGATGTGCGTCTGGTTGGTTTGGGGTTGGCCAAGGTGGTTGAGGTGGTTGAGAGTGGGTGAGGTCACGTCAGCAGCATCCCTGATTATTGGCGAAAAACATCAAGTTACAATCCTTTAGCGCCCTAGGTGACAAAATTATTGTTTTATTTTGATGCATGGTTGTGTAAGAGGGGGGGATATTTGAAGTGCGCGCGTTAGAGTATATTGTGTGTGCATATGTGCGTATGTGCGTGCACTGACTGCATTACAGACACACTGGTCATTCAGCCTGGGTACGCTGCCCCTTCTCTCCTGGTCTTGTTGCCTGATCTTCAGGCCATACAACAAAAAAAATTCCGTCCATACACAGTGGCATGCATACTCAAAGGCTCACACCTGTTTGCGTAGCATAATGCCAGTTGCATCTCTTGGACACGTGCAGACAGCTTGTACAGAACGGGCTTTGGGTTTGGTGGTGGAGGCTTTAGCGCACGTTGAGGTTGGGCGTACGGAAGAGAGGATGTCTGCTGGTTGTTGTTGTGGTTGTGCTGCTGCTGTGGCAGTCGATACTCTGTGTCATTGAAGAGAGCAGAGCCGGAGAATGGCACTTCCTGTTCAAAAATTAGGGTTGGAGCAAACTTAGGTTAATAGTAGCATGTGCTGTAAAGAGGGGCTTGCTGATTTTACATGACGCATGACTGACAGCAAATAATTTTTGCTACACCACGTAGAGGTCAGATAAGCCAAATTTTAATTACATGACAGTTGATGGGGACGCAGTTTAATAGATCCCATGCTTGATCAGGCAGATATGAAGGCTTCCAGCAGAGCAGCTCCTCCCTCTTAACTACCTTACACCCACCTTGAAGCTGCTAGAGTTAAACATGCTGTCAGAGCCACCCACTGCCGAGTGCATACTGCTTGCCAAGGAGCTGAACGCATCCTGTGCATCATGGAACATTGACGAATCACCTAACCCAGCTTCTCCGTCCCCTTCGTAAATCTGTTGCTGCTGCTGCTGCTGCTGCTGCTGCTGCTGAAAGGAAGGCTGGTTGTGGAAGTGAGGGGCATGGATGGAATGGCTTGAGGTGCTGCCTGGCAACAATTGAGCAGAGTCAGGCCCAAAGGTGGTGGGATTTTGTAGTAGGGGGGGTGGACTGTCTGTGCGCTGGGGATGGGCCTGTGCAAACAAGGACGTACGGAAATAAAACTAGGAACATGGCAATATCCTAGCCTCAGCGTTTTGGAAGCACGTGTGCGTAGCAAGGTACGGCTGGGCATAGGCACTGGCGTGTTGCTGTACAGTAAGACCCAGCCCATCATCTTCTTGCGATTGACTCAGACATGCAGGAAGAGGACACCTGTGCTTAGAGGCACAGAGCGGTACCCTCATCATCTTAGCACTTACCAGGCAGGGCTGCAGCAGATGTTTCACCAGATCCTCGTAGTTAGGGGCCACGAGGTCAGCAAATAACGAGGACCTGCCCCATGCTCCCTCCCCTTCCTCCTCTTCTCCCTCCCACACCTCACCACCACCACCACCACCTCGTAATCCTCCCTGATTGCTTTTTTCCCCAGGGCTTGAGACGGGACCATCACATGGCTGATCGTGACGGCTGTCAGGGTGTGCACGTGCGCTGCTTGCAGAGCTCAGTCCTGCTCCACCATCTCCTCTGCCGTACTCATTCCCACTCCTACCTGCCGCACAGTCACTACCACTCTGCTGCTGTGCAGCAAGGCACAGTGACAAGGCACCCACACAAGGCATGTGTGACGGTGCTAGCTGCAGGGCAACTGGGCCCACGCTCACGTCCACTGACACACAAGCCATTCCTCTTTGAGCAGGGGCCATCGATCTGTTGCCATCACCCCTGCTACTAGCATCAAACGCTTCCCTGTAGCTGCTGTTGTGGGGGGGTAGGGCAGGAGCTGCTGCGTGCGCTGTGCGTGCCATGTGTGCTGGCATGCTGTACGGGGTGCTTGCAGGTGAAGGAGCAGGTGGAGAGCTTGCTGCTGCAGATCTGGCAGGCATGCTTCCTAGGACAAGATGCACGCGGATGTCAATGCCTTTGGAGGCCGAGCCTCCATGGAGGAGGGTAGGGCAGGGAGTGGTTGCTTGGTTTGAAGGTGTGGAGCCTGCAAGAAAGAAGGCGTGTGAATGAGAATCTCATTTTCATATTCAACGCAGTGATCGTCCTGTGGGTGCAGCTAGTACAGAGAGTAGGGGGGCAGGCTGAGTTGAGAATGTAAGGCAGAAGTTAACAAGTGTTTTTTTGGGGTTCAATTGAGCATCAGTCAAATGAGCATGTCCATAGATACAATGGTTTACGTGCTGGATACGCAAGAGGGAGAAAAAGCTCATTGCAATTACCGGATGACAATGCTAGAAAAGGTCACGAACCTATCCAGAAAGATTTGGCAGATGTCTATAATAAACAACGCGCTTTGGCGGTTGTCTAAAATAAACAACGTACTTATTCACCAACGCTAGAGAATGAAAGCACACATTTGTTCATACACACACACAAACACACAAACACACGCACTTGACATGAAATTGCCGCCTCCCACATCAGCACAGAAGGACGACGCAAGCGAAGCAGCCAGCCCCCCCCCCTCGTCATGCTCCTCTCCCTCCCCCAGCACAAGTTCCCGGCCTTGCTGCATATCCACACGCAGGCCACTGATGAGCAATGCTTCGTCTGCCACCTTCTGCGCCGCAGCCCCCCACACCTTCCCCATGGATTCACTGTCGCCCCCCTGTCCCCCGCTGCTGCCGCTGCCGCTGCCGCTGCTGCTGCTGCTGCTGCTAGGAATGAACTCTCCAAAACCAGGGCCCGGCACAGCTGGCCTGAAGTGTGTCCAAAAATCTGTGTCTGCTCCTGTGTGTGGTGGGTGGGGGGTGAGGGGAGGGGGAGAGGGAGAGGAAGGGTCTGGTCGGCTGAGGGAACGACCCCAGCCGGACCAACCGCTGCTGCTTCTGCCTTGCGTGTTTGGAAGGTGTGCGTTTTGGATGGGCGCTGGTGAGCCTCCGCTTGCTTTAGTGCTACCCCCGGAAGAGCAGTCCCAGAAGTGCAGGCGATCAATGTGCAGTGTGGCTATGGCCACCTCAGGGTGTGAGCACCAGCCTCTATTGTGTGTGGTTTGGTGCTGCTTGCCCCAAGAGCCCTGCTGCTGCAGCTGCTGCTGCTGCTCTCGTTGATATTGCTGTTCATGATGTGTGGTTGACGTGTATGGACGGTGGCGGGCAGGGGGGGCTGGCCTAGGGGACGGCATAGGGAGCTCCAGACGCACTAAGATGTTGGTGGCTTCCACCTAGGACAAGGTGTAGACAATAAAATAGGAAGCTGAGGTTAAAAAGAGAAACGAGGGAAATTGAAAAGCTAGTTGTAAGAGGAGTTTATTGAGCACTACGTTCGAGAAATTTATGTATAACATGCTTGCGGTGCGTGTGTGTGTGTATGTGTGTGTGTGTGTGCGTGCGTGTGTGCGTGTGTGTGTGTGTGTGTGCCTTTCCGTGGTTTGATCACAGCACCTCAGACAAGAGGTCAAAACCAACGTTGCCCACAAGAGCAAGAATGTTGTCCAAAGCAATTGACAAAGTACCTGAAAAGACAAAGCATTTCTCGCTCACCAGGAAAAACGAGCATAAAAGCATGGCAATTTTCTAACTGCTACCATGAAAACCATGTACGTACGTGCGCTAAAACACTTCAGCCCTGCTGTCAACCTGGTCCCCTCGCCACCACCTACACGACCCTGCATATGATATGTTCAGGCCCAAGAGCACCTGGAGCTGCTGCAGCAGTGCCTTTAGACTCCCAGCAATTGTGCGGATGCTATCTTGCACACTGGCTGGGCCCTCTGCTTGGCCTGCACGACCAGCAGCAGCACCACCACCGCCAATATCCTCCCCATCATCAAGGTCGTCTGCGAACGAGTCTAGTATCGGGTCTGCCTTGGGAGGGCTGCCTGGGGATTTGGAGGGGGGCGGTGAGGGTGGAAGCGTGCTGCTGCTAGCGGGCCTGGAAGAAGTAGGAGCTAAGATGAGCAGCACCTCATCAACCTGTGTAGAAATGTGGAAGTAATACGTCAGTGTTACCAAGGCTACTGATGAGTGCAGAGAACTTGAAAAGTGGACATGGCACTGTACAGAGCAGAGGTATTGCAAGCGAAGCAGCGTGGATGGTTGTGTCAAGGATGTGATTAGTACGGGCCCTAGGATGTGTAATTCTGGGGTGCTATGACATCAAGCTGACATATCTGGCTTGCTGAGGTGAAAGCAATAAAAGAGCAGGAACGGAAGAAACATTCTGATTCTTTGTTGGATGTTTAGAGTGGAAAGCAGCCTGCAGCGACCGGTGGTTCATAGATTGAATAAAAAACTTTTTAGGTCGTTCACAAAGCGAAATGGCCTGAGCATGCGCATGTAAACATTTACAAGTCACCTTTGCCAAGGTTCCGCAGCTGTGCAGAGAATGCATGAACTAATACTAGGACTGAAAGAATTGCTTTCAGAGCACCTGTACGCTGCAGCTGCCAATGCCAAACCCCAAGGTGCTAAGCGGGAGTTGTGCTAAGATGCTGCCGATGTAGCCCGAGCGCACATACCAGCCCTCCAGGGGCTGCAAAGGAGTGCAGAGAGGTAACAACAAGAATATTAATTTGCAGTAGGCGAGCCAGTCGTTGCTGCCAACTACAAGGACTCACTAGGTCTTTGTTCAGATTTTCACAGTCGAGCAGCACGTTGCGCAGAACCACCCTGCCAGACCCAACCTCCACGCTGAGCTGCTCCACGTCCAGCTCACTCTACGGCAGATATGACAAAAAAATTATTGCTTAGGATGCCACATAGGAGGAATAGGAGGGAAAGCGCTGGTTATTTGTTGCAGACATTCAAACATGCGTAGAAGGAGAGCCTATTTCTGTGCCGCTGACCTGAAGATACCGTCCGATGTGGCGCTTCAGAACAAACTTAAGAAAGCGCTTAAGGATGCCGGAAGACAGGAGGCCAGGGCCCCAGGAGGGAAGCATGTTTTAAGGCCCTATGATGTTGGAGTTGCTCCTCAGCTGCACAGCTGTAGCACGCTATTCCCTTATAGTCTATGCTCCTCAGCTGCACTGCTGTAGCATGCTATTCACTTATTGCAATCCCACTAGGGCTTCCAGCTATTCGGTATCCATTATTTTTAATTTCCTGCATAAACTAGCACCAATTTTGCTTCGAAAATAATAAAAACCACACCGAAGCTATACGTCGAAAACCTTTAAATCGACATCGTTGCGCTGGAGATATTGTGAAAGGTACTTAAATAGCCCGGTCCAATTTGTTGAAACTACGATGCGTATACCTAAATATAAGCAGTGCTCCGTTGAATCGCCTTTGCAGCGACTGGCGTCTTTTTGTCCGTCAAAGATTTTCTCTTCAGTCGTCCTCTTAAATTACGACACGAGTACAGCAAGAAAAGTGCTGGCGTCTTTTTTTTGTAATCTTGTAATCCTGTACAGCAAGAAAAGGGGAGGCTGCCAGGCTGGCAAACAGGGCCGACATTGGTTGCTTGCTATAAATTTACACACTGCAGGCAGGGAGCGCTGAAATCACACCTCTCAAACTGCGTACATCTACAAATAAACCATTTCAAGGAGCAGCTCAAATAGAAATTAGGCGGAAGTTACTTCAAACGCCTGACGTTGCCAAAAACTGTGGGATCCTAGTTCAGCTATGATGGTGCAGGAATAAAATGCCGTAGCTATGCTAAAGATCCCTGACACAGCTCAAAAAATAGTAGTACACGGTAGGGCACAGCAGGACAGAACCAAAGGTGCAGATGTGAGGGGCATTTCCAGCCTCTTTGTGATTGTACATGTCACATATGCATTGGAGAACAGGTAAAAAAACTGAAGACCTAACTAGACTGTATGGCTCAGCTATCTGTAAAAGCCATACTTTTAATTTTGGTACACAACATGATCAATTCTTATCGAGGGATGTACATACCCTTTAAGCACTTGCTCATAGAAGGAGGTGGGTGCTAACTAAGGAGAGACGTCACTATCAGAATACACAGACAAGCTACCTTTCACTACCACAGCAGCGTTTGAAAATCAACATTGCACTGAACACGCTTTGGGTGGCAAATACTTACCTAGATTGCGTGCCTACAATCTGCCAACCATTCAGCATATACATATTTACAACAATTACAAAACCACAATAACTGACTCTACTTGTTATCTATCAAACTGGTTGCCTTCGCCAGGAAGGGAGGTGCCCTGCATGCGTAAGTGAAGGACAATAGTTGACAATGTCAGGACAATGTAAGCGAATGTTAAACTTGCCATGGGCGACATGATTGGCTGCCACTAATGCAAGTCAAATAAGCCAATGTATACGAAGCAAAATTGAGTGCTACAATAACTGCAAGCAGTCAGACCAGGTTCTCAAAGTTCTTAATGCAGGAAAGGCATTGAAGCATTCAGGCTTGTCTGTGGCCGGGACATGTTCATGCACACAGGGGATTAACCTATGCCGGAAATCTTCAGCAGCAGAAAAGGTTCAGAGGGCTATCGGCACAAGCAGGCTTGCATCATTGTTTCTTCCAATTTCAATCAACGATTTATGAATTGGATGTGCAATTTGTGAGAATCTAGTCCCTGCCAAACGCCCATGGATTCCATTGTTCATGGAGCAAAAATATTGCATTCATCTCACTCAATCTCTTTGTAAGCTTTCTACAAGTGAGGCAAGACCTCCCCAAACGTGGCTCAGTAAGACAATCTATTGCTTAATATAAGATATAAGACAAATGACATTGATAAAAAACAACTGAAAACCAGCTAGAAATGTTTCACACAGTAGCCTCACACGCACCTGCTAGCTTTTGCAGCCGAGAACGCACACTGGAAACCTGTGCGATTGGTGGTGGGGGCGCTGCTGTCTGCTTATGTTGCTGCTGCTGCTTTTGAGAAGGGACGCTGCGTTTGCCCCTGCCTTTTAGCTGCCTCTCCCCAATGCTATGCCAAGAGCCTCGCACATGTGCAGCCTTTGCACACAGCTTCTGCCATATTTGACCCTGTTGCATAGAAAGTAAAGAAGGTAGCAGGATATCAGCAATAGAAAGTGAACCGCAATTGTGTGTCTGTAGGAGCGTGCAAAGAAAGCAATCTCTGAATAGGTAAAAATCTATAATTTGCTGCCTTGCTGATAATGCAGTATGGTACCTTTTTCAAACCATCCTTATCTCATCTCTAACACTAATTTCTCCATACATTCAAAGCCTCCTTACATGTGTTACTCCTCTGCGCAAACATGCTGCCGCATTTATTTCTTTACAAGCAAAGCCCTGACCAAGCAACATAAATTTGTGCCTAAGCAACTCATCACGCATGACCGCCCTTTTCACCTGCAGCTTAAGCCGCCCTGCCCCAATTGAGCTGCGGGTTTTTCGTAGCGCCTGCATCATGCCACGCACTTCAGCCAGTACATGCGCAGAAAATCCCACTGCGCGCTGGTACACAGCCACTGCGTGAGCACCAGTGTAGCTTTTTACGGCTGAGCCAGCACGCACAGTGCGTGCTACGCTTGCATGCCCTGCCCTGTGTACGGTCGCAGCCATCTGTCTTGCAGCACGTGCGATGGATGCACCCTTCTGCTGAACTGCAAGCGCAGT